>Ga0070765_100001163_pt1 | contig 15877 bp, 16 predicted proteins | sample HubBroMetageWFT5_FD_71516 | JGI IMG/M metagenome (GOLD analysis project Ga0070765, IMG submission 71516) | Warmed and freeze-thawed soil microbial communities from the Hubbard Brook experimental Forest, New Hampshire - Hubbard Brook CCASE Soil... | ecosystem: Environmental > Terrestrial > Soil... | reverse complement strand
GCCGTCCATCAGGATCCTCCCAACAATGATGTGGCTGTCGGGATGATTCTCGCACCTGGTTAACAGGGCGGGAATCGCAGACTTGATACCCGTCGCACTTCCGTAACTCCACTAGGGATGTGATGGGGACAGGCGTGCCTCGAGTTTCGCTTTTACTTCCGGCCACTCGTTGTCAAGAATGCTGAAGTACACAGTATCGCGCACGCGGCCAGTCCAGGTGAGGAGATGGCGGCGAAGAGTTCCCTCTTCTTTCGCGCCAACGCGCAAGATCGCGTTGCGAGACTTCTGATTCAGCGCATCCGTTTTCAGTTCCAAGCGAATGCACTGCCAGACTTCAAACGCGTGGCGGAGCATGAGGTATTTCGCTTCTGTGTTGACTGCGGTACGCTGCCACGCCGGAGCGATCCAGGTGGATCCGATTTCGACGCGGCGGTTCACGCGATCGATATTCATGAAGCGTGTACTGCCTACAGCCCGTCCGGACTTGCGCTCGACCGTGGCGAAGACGATGGACTCTCCACGTTTCTGTTCATCGAACGCTTTATCTACCAGCTTGCGAAAGTCTTCTCGGGTTCGGACGGCATAGGGAATCCAGCGGAATATATCTTCGAGATCGTTCCTGGCGACATCCCAGAACAATTCCGCATGCTCAAGGCGGATGGGTTCAAGGCGAACGACCGAGCCCTCAAGGGTCACAGGGCCAGAGATCTGGAGAGGAGTCGATGGGAGCAGGTTGGTCATGATTACGAATGATCACGCTGGATTACGAATGGTCAAGAATGCAATTTTGGTGCATTTGCCTTTGCCGACAGGCTTCCTGCATCATATCTTGCATCCCGTCACGGTTTCCTGCATCTCAACTACGGCGCCAGTTTGTTACCAATCATGAGCTTACACGTCCAACATGCGTCGACACTCGAATGTCAGGAGAGCTGTCAGTGAAGGCGCACTGTCTTCCTTTTTCGCAAATTCCGCACACGACCCGACTTTTTACTGACTTCCTGGCATATTCCTCCAAGGTTCAACCGTTTTATCCGCGATCTCCCTATTTCAATCAATGGGTGAAGGAAGAATCGGGGAACATCTCGTACGACGACTCACGACGGGAGCGCGTGGCAGCGATTCTGAAACGTCAGAATGAGGCCTTTGGGTCCTCTCCGAAAGCGCTTGCCAACATTGAGCGCCTGCGTAACGGTGCGGCGGCGGTGGTCACCGGCCAGCAGGTTGGACTTTTTGGCGGACCGATGTTCGCCATCTACAAAGCTCTGAGTGCGGTGAAGCTGGCGGAAGAGGCTACTGCGGCGGGAGTCGACGCGGTGCCGATTTTCTGGCTTGCCACTTACGATCACGATCTGGCGGAAGTCAATCACGTTTCGATTCCCGGAGCGGATGGTGGGCTGCAGGTTCTGTCTACGTCGGCCCACGATGTTCCAGGGGCGCCGGTGGGGGCGGTGCATTTTTCGGATGAGATCACCCCAGTAGTGGAACAAGCCGCGGCGCTGCTCGGTGATTCGGAGGCAGCGCAGTTCTTGCGCGATTGTTACCGCCCGGGAGAGTCGCTGGGTACGGCGTTCGCTCGTCTGTACGCGCAAATCTTCGCGGAGTGGGGCGTGATCCTGATGGATGCTTCGGACGCTGAACTCGCGGGTGTGGCCGCGCCGGTTTATCGTTCCGCCGTAGAGCGAGCGGAAGAGCTCTCTTCTTCCCTTCTCGCGCGTGGAAAAGCGCTGGAGGCCGCTGGGTATCACCAGCAGGTGAAAGTAACGGAGTCGTCGGTATTGCTGTTCACGCTGCGCGATGGAGCGCGCACGTCGATTCACCGTCGCGGGAACGGCGAGGCGGATGAATTCGTAATCGGCGGGGAGACGGCGCACGAGAAACTTTCGAAAGCGGAGCTGATCGCGCGGATCACGGCTCATCCGGAAAAGTTCAGCCCGAATGTTCTGCTGCGGCCGATCGTCGAAGACTATCTTCTGCCAACCCTGGCGTATACAGGAGGCGCAGCGGAGACGGCTTATTTCGGTCAGGCGGGCGCGGTATATGAAGCGCTATTGGACCGGGTGACTCCTATCGTGCCGCGATTCTCGGCGACGCTAGTCGAACCCAAGACGCAGCGATTGCTGGAGAAGCACGGCATATCTGTGACCGACACGTTTGACGGACCCGAGACTTTACGGCAAGAAATCGCGTCGCACAGTTTGCCGGCCGATCTGAAAGCTGCTTTCGAATCTGCGAAGCAGGCATTCGATTCCAAACTTACGACGGTGAAAGAAAAACTGGAGAAACTGGATCGAACTCTGGTCGATGCGACGGAGACCGCGCATTCGAAGATGCAACATCAGTTAGAAAAACTTTACGCCCAGGCGGCGCGGGCAGAGGCACAGAAGGGCGAGTTGGTGGCGCGCCATGCCGACCATCTGAGCCAGGCGCTCTACCCGGACAAAGGGCTTCAAGAGCGGGGCATCGGCGGGATTTACTTCGTCGCTCGTTACGGACGAGAACTGCTGCATCAACTCTACGAAACGATGCATTCGGATTGCCACGACCACCAGATCGTAGAGTTGTAGAAAGCCTCCCTCATTTCAGGTCTTTCCTCTGGTTCACCAACGACTAAGTTTCCGCGGGTAGTGGCCGCTTGTGGACGCTTCTGAGCGACCAATCAGTGGCTGTCGCTGGTCGCAAGATAGGTTCCCAGTCCGATCATGATCGCGCCGGTGGCCGTTCGTTGACGGCGGCGGAATTTCGCTGAGGATCGAATGCGCTCACCCAGAGGTCCGGCGAGCGCAATGACGATTAAGTCGGCGGTCGTATTCATCACGACGGAGATAGTTCCGAGCGTCACGAACTGCAGGAAGACGTGGCCGTTGGCGCGATTCACGAATTGCGGAATGAATGACAGGAAGAACAGAGCGGTCTTGGGATTGAGGACTTCGGTGGCGACTCCCTGCCAGAGCGGATTGCGGGCATTTTTCTGTTGGGCCGCAGGCTCGTCAGTGGCGGCTTCTGGCCAGCGAGCTTCGAGGATCATTTTGATCCCGAGAAAACATAAATAGGCTGCGCCGACGTATTTCACGGTCGCGAAAGCCATGGCCGACTTGGCCAGGATGATCGACACTCCCAGGGCAGCGGCGAAGACGTGGACCATGCCACCGACGAAGGTTCCTAGGGCCGAAAGCACTCCTTCGCGTTTACCTCCCGCGAGACTGCGGGCGAGAACGTAGAGCATTCCTGGGCCGGGCGCGATTGCCAACAATAACGCGGCGGTGAAAAAAAGAACGATCTTTGTCGTGTCAAACATGTTGAGCTCCTGCTTAATACTTCGTTGCGTTTCAATGCTGGAGAAAGGATTCCAGTTGCGTTAGGGATTCGACGCGTGGAAATTCTTTTCCGCGATAGGTGCCAGCCACGTCGAAGAGAACGGCCTGCATTCCCGAGTCGCGCGCACCGACGTAGTCCACGGAATAAACGTCGCCAACGTAGAGGCTGCCGGCGGGATCGGCATTCATCGAATGCAGGGCCGCGGCAAAGACGGCGGGATGCGGCTTTTCGAGGCCGATGGTGCCCGAGTCAGTGATCGTGGCAAAGCGGTCGCGAATGCCGCAACGGCCAAGCACAGCATCGATGTGGCCGTCGGAGTTGGAGATGACCGCGATCGAATATTTCTGGCGAATGCGATCGAGAGCTTCCCGGGTCCCGGGTAGGATTTGATCCCAGTTAGCGGAGTTTTGCGTATTCTTCACCAATTTGTCACGGACCGCTTCATCGAAAGAATTGACTTGTTGCAACAGGTAGGTGTGAAAGGTCCACCAGAAACTGTGGTCGACTTTGCCGCTCATCAGGCCTTGATCAAACTCGTGCTTAGTGCGGCGCTCGAGGGCTTGCCAACTCGACAGCGTGGGATGCTTTTCCGCGGGTAAGGGCTCAAGGATCCGCGCACGATTGGGGAAGAGCAGCGTGTTGCCGACGTCGAAAAAGATGAAGCGCGGACTAGCCATGATCCATATTAACTAAGAATTGTGAGTTTCGAGGCCCGTGACTAGATGGTTGCCTGCGGCGTTTGCAGTCGTTGATCGAGGCTCGAAACACGATAATATCCATTTCAGATTGCGCGCTTAGTGCGCGTGGACGGTGTTTTGCGGAATGGCGCTCGTCTCTACCATGATCGTTGGCGGCCTCACACGAAGCGCGAGGACTGCGCTTTGGATGTATCCGGCTGCGCACAGCTACGCTGTGATGTCGTTCAGCGTGGCAGTTGCGATTTTCTATCGTGGATCACGGCAAGATGTTTACAACATTCTATGGGCCGTAGTTTTTGGATTCGCGACACTCAACATCCTCAGCCTTGCCGCGAGACGCATGGAGCCGGCCCGCCGCGGAATGACATTTGGAGAGCTGCTGGCGGTCATGGTGGTACTTATCTCTGTCTTTCTGCTGGGCTGGGAAATGCTGACGATCTTCCACGTCTTTCCCCTTAAGCTGCGACACTAAAATCACAAGAGACGGATTCGCTGATGGATGCGCGGGCGCGACGGTTCGCTCCAGCCGGGATGATTCCCTGCTATTTAGCGGACTACGAGGACTTCCCTCACATTGTCGCGGGCCAGGAAAAACTTGATCGAGGCGAAGTCGCGGAAGAGAGTTTCAATGTGGCGATTGTTGAAGACGCGCTGCAGGCGGAAGCCCTCGCCGATCGCAGTATGAAGGGCTCCGGTAGGTCCACGACGAGCTTCACGGCGCAGCACGATGCGCTGCATCTCGAGCACGTCTTTATCGAGGATGTGAAAGCGATAGCAGGGTGAATCCGGCCCGGCATCTTTGGTGTGGAAGAACGCGAGCAGCATGCCCCCGGGCTTCAGCACCGACCAAAGACGTCCCATGACGGGGCGAACCAGGCTCTCGTCGAGATAATCGGGCAAATTCCAGCAGAGAACGACGTCAAAGTGGGCTGCGGGATATTGCAGGTTGTCGGCAAGAAATCTGCGGCTGTCGAGAACGACATTCCCCTGCTCGTCTTTGGTGACGAGGTGAGCTTCAGTCGAAGCGACCAGCAGATCTTCGCTATAGATTTTATGGCTGCGCTCGGTGAAGAAACGGATATTCGCCGGGGAAGTGGAACCGAGATCGAGAACGCACAGCGGGGTATCGCTGTCCCAGAGCCGGGAAAGTTCGCCCAAGCCGCTGGAACGACGAGTAAGTTTTTGGGCCGGCTGGGGGGTCTGCCCCTGCGTGCTGCCCGACGAACCACGAAAAAGCTTCATGAAGTTCTGGGTGACTGATGCCATCAGACCTACTTAACGGAGTCCGAGGCAACCGGTACTCTGGGAACTGAATTCACACCCTACAAGCAACTGTAACGTGCGAAGCGAATGGGCAGAAGTTACTTTCCGGCAGCCTTGTCCGCTTTGCCTTGAATGTCCACCTTGCCTTTAAGGAACGCACCTTCCTCGATGGAAATCCGCTGCGTGGAAATGTCCCCGGTGACGACGGCGGACTTGCGCAGTTCGACACGGTCGCTGGCCTGGATATTCCCCTCCAGCTTGCCCTGGACAACCACGCCCTTCGCTTCGACTGAAGCCTTAACCTGCCCGTGAGGTCCGACGGTCAAACTGTTGCCCTTCAGCGAGATCGTGCCCTCGACCTGGCCATCGACGTAGAGGTCTTCGCTGCCCGACAACTCGCCTTTGATGAATACCGATTTGCCAATCTGCGCCAAATCTGCCGACAGTGGAGCACTCATGTTTTTCTCCTTGGAAACGGATACTGCACCACCGAGACATTGGGAAGGCGGGTACAGGACGGCCGCGTCACTGCATCGACTATACCCAACTCGATGAACTAGCGGCAAGCGAGAGGCTGGACAGAACGAGGCGAGGCCGTCACTGCAACCCTTTGCAGGCCATTGCTACACTAACGGTTACCGATGCTGGGAGCGAGCCCAAATCGAATGGCGGCGAGGCGAGCGTTCTGCGTCGCAGCATGGATAGCTGCCACCTGCTTTCTGACGGCACAGGACGAGAAACCCCGAGAAATTGCGCCAGGTGAGTTGGTCCGCCAGACAGTGGCACGGGAGGTCGCGGCGGCCGATAACGGAAGTATCAAGCACATGTTTCACTCGAGAAAGAAAGCTCCCAAAGGCTCGCAGACGCGGATTTATGTGGAGACCAGCGATGCCATGGCCGGGATGCTCATTGCCGTCAACGATCGGCCGCTAACCGCAGAACAGCAGCAGGCCGAACTGGGGCATCTCTCGTGGTTGATGGACAACCCTGAACAGCTTCGAAAGAAAAAGGCTCGCGAGAAGGAAGACGCGGAGCGCACGTTGCGTATCGTGAAGGCGTTGCCGGCAGCCTTCCTATACCAATATGACGGAACGGAGACTGGGACTGCGGAGTTGGGCAAGCCGGGAGACGAGTTGGTGCGTCTGAAATTCACTCCAAATCCGAGTTACTCGCCACCGTCGCACGTGGAGCAAGTCCTGGAGGGCATGCAGGGATATCTTTTGATCGATCGCAATGAGCGAAGGATTGCAAAGATCGATGGCGTATTGTTCCGGGAGGTCTCGTTCGGCTGGGGAATCATCGGGCATCTCGATAAGGGTGGACACTTTCGCGTTGAGCAAGCTGATGTTGGAAATGGTTCCTGGGAGCTCACGGCGATGAGTCTGAAGATCACAGGGAAAATCCTGATGTTCAAAGGGATCAGCATGATTTCCGACGAAACCTTCAGCGACTTCCAGCGCGTACCCGACCGCCTCACATTTGCCCAAGGGGTTGCGATGCTGAAAGCAGAACAAGAAAAAACGGCACACCTGCACGCACCGGAGGCTTCCGGGCCTAACGCGACTACTCGGTGAAGATCAGGCGCGAAATGTTTCTTTCCTCACTGTCAGCTTCTCGATCAAGTCGGTCTTGACTTGGTAGCCGGTCCCGGGAACGTCGCGAATGGCAATCATTCCCTGGGGCGAGACTTCGACTTCAGGATCGATGATGTCTTCCTTCCAGTAGCGGCTGGACGCGGAGACATCGCCAGGCAGGCTGAAGTTCGGCAACGTAGAGAGGGCGATGTTGTGGGCGCGGCCGATGCCTGTTTCGAGCATACCCCCGCACCATACGGGAACCTTGTTCGCCTGGCAGACGTCATGAACGCTAATCGCTTCGCTGAAGCCGCCTACTCGTCCTACCTTGATGTTGATGATCCGGCAAGCACCCGTCTCGACGGCGAAGGCGGCACTGCGGGCATTGACAATCGATTCGTCCAGGCAGATCGAGGTGCGAAGTTCCTTCTGGAGGCGAGCGTGATAGTAAATGTCGTCGTTCCAGAGAGGCTGCTCGATCATCAGCAGATTGAACTGGTCGAATTTCCGCAAGTGTTCGACCTGGTCGAGGGTGTAGGCGGAGTTTGCGTCGCAGCTCAGAGTGATATCGGACCAGCGCGAACGGATGCGCTCGAGAACGTTGATGTCCCAGCCGGGCTTCACCTTGACCTTGATGCGGCGGTAACCGGCGGAGAGCTCGACCTGGATTTTGTCGAGCAGTTGCTCGACCGAGTCTTGAATGCCAATGGAAACGCCACAAGGAATCTCTTGGCGCGCGCCTCCGAGAAGCTTCCAGAGAGGCAGCTTTTTCTGTGTGGCCTCGGCATCCCAAAGCGCATTTTCAAGACCGGCTTTCGCCATGCGGTGGGCGCGTACTTTGGCTAAAAGGGCCGGACAGTCACGGCCTGATTCGATGCGCTTTCCTAACAGCGTCGGAATCAGGTACGAAGTCAGCGTCGGCCACGCGCCGTCGATCCATTCGCTACTGTAAAAAGGGTCTTCGCCGACGACGCTCTCGCTCCATCCGTCGACTCCTTCGCTGTGAACCGTAACGAGAAGAATGCGGCGGCTGTAGGTACGGCCAAAACTCGTCTCGAAGAAATGGACGAGGGGCATTTGGATTTCGCGGAGCGTGATGGCTTCGATTTTCATGTTTAAGGTTTCAAGGTTTCAAGGTTTCAGAGTTTCAGAGTTTCAAGGTTTCAAAGAACCTAGGAGTTCTGCGTCGCATTTCTTGTACTGGGAAACATCACTCTTATGCTTCCGAGGCGTAGGACCATTTCTCGTCCCAACGCCCCAGAAGGAACTTGCCATTGCCTTCGGCATCGCGCTCATAGCCCAACACTGCCAGGCCTTCGCCGAAGGTGCGCAGAAACTCGTTGCGGTTGCTTTCTTGCACCTGCTGCGCTTTTGGACGCGTTTCCGCAGACGCCTTCCAGTCGTAGATCTGTGCCGGAACTGGGATCGAAGCCTCTGTGTGGAACGAGGGATTCTTCCCTTCTTGCAGCACAGTGTTGACGCGCTTCGACCGAAGCCACCATTCGGCAATCAGGCGGTCGCTAGGCAGGCCTCCCTGCAAGGGCGAAGAAGTGATGCCGTATTGGTTGATGTTATAGCGACGAGCAATCGCACCGAGTTTTTCGATATTCAGATAGGCGTTCTTAATTTCGAGAGGGTCAAAGGTCCATTCGATCAACTCGATGCCGCGAGCGATCGCATCTTCGCCCTGCATTAACTTCAAGCGGCGACCGAGTCCTCCGTTGCGATGGTCCTTGCGCACTGCAAGCATGTGAGAGTGCAGATAGACGTGGCCGGAGCGAGTGCCCGGCACGGAAAGCGCGAAGCCGACAAGGGTCTTACCGTCAAAAGCGCCCATGACCTGGCCACCGACTTTATCGGCGACGACGAACATGCGCAGCGGCACTAGCTCGGCGTCAGTAAAATTCCAGACTTCTTTTTGGAGAGCGACGCAGGCCCGGAAGTCTTCGATGCCGTGACAGCGGCGGAGTTCGATGGATCCAGAGGTCACGCCGAGCGCTCCCGCGAACCGGAGCTGCCGGTCTCCTCTGCGGACTTTTTCTCTTCAATCTTCTTCTCTTCAATCTTCTTCTCTTCGATCTTCTTCTCTTCAACCTTCGCCTGTTGCCACAAAGATTCGAGCTCTTCTGCGGAGGCTTGATCCACTGAGCAGCCGGACTCTTGCAGGCGAGCCTCCATCCACTGAAAGCGGCGCTTGAACTTCCGGTTGGTTTTGCGCAGAGCGGACTCGGCATCGAGCGAGAGGTAGCGCGCGATATTTACGAGAACAAAAAAAAGGTCGCCGACTTCTTCTTCCAGCCGGATCTGCAGATCCTCGGGAACGGGAGTTCGGCCGGAAGAAGCGATGCCGCGCCCTTGCGGGCGAGGGCCGGGAGGGGGAAAGTCTCTGAGCTGCTCGCGCAATTCGTCCGTCTCTTCGTGGAGTTTGTCGAATAACCCGTCGATGTTTGGCCAGTCGAAGCCTACCTGGGCGGCGCGCGCACTCAGCTTGTGAGCCTCCATCAATGAGGGCATTGCGGAGGAAACGCCGGCAAGAACAGAATGCTTTTCGTTCTTCGATGAAACCGCAGCCATATTGCTACCGCCGGAGTTTTGCCGCTTTTTCTCCTCTTCCAGCTTCTTTTCTTGGCGCTTGAGCGCATCCCAGTTGCGCTTAACCTCAGCCGAAGTGTCCGCCTTGACATCGCCGAATACGTGGGGATGGCGGTTAATGAGCTTAGTGGAGAGACGGTCGATGACGTCATCGATTGAAAACGAGGACTGCTCCTTCGCCATCTCGGCATAAAAGAGAACTTGCAGGAGCAAGTCACCGAGTTCGCCCGCGAGTTCTGGCCAATCGCGGTTATCAATAGCCTCGAGGACTTCGTAAGTTTCTTCGAGCGTATAGGGCTTGATCGAATCGAAGGTCTGCTCGCGGTCCCAAGGACAACCGCCCGGGGCGCGAAGGCGCTCCATGATTGCAACTACTCGTTCGAAACGTTCTCCTGTGGCGGGCATTCGGCAACCAATGTAAACGACTGTGGATGCAACAAGCAACGCTTTCAGACTTCGCGCCGGGCTTCAATGGCCGCAAACGGCTTCGCCAACCGCATAGCAAGGATTGGCATCCAAACGGAGTCGAAATAGCTAATGATCTTTCCCACCGCAAACGCATACCATGCACATTTTCATAAGGAGGACACAAAATGACAAGCGCTACTCTTCAAGGAAAGAAAGTCGCAATACTTGTGACCGATGGATTCGAGCAGTCCGAGTTGCTGGAGCCTCGAAAGGCGCTCGACGAGGCGGGAGCAACCACTATGGTCGTCTCTCCGAATGAGGGCAAAGTTAGAGGATGGAATCACAAAGAGTGGGGAAATGAGGTTCCGGTGGATGTTCTGCTTACATCTGCTAAGGCCGAAAGCTTCGACGCTTTGCTGTTGCCGGGGGGAGTAATGAATCCGGACCAGCTTCGCATGAAACCCGAGGCGGTGCGGTTCGTGAAGCAATTCGTGGATGCGGGTAAGCCGGTGGCCGCGATCTGCCACGGGCCTTGGACTTTGCTGGAAGCCGGCGGGGTTGGTGGACATACCATGACTTCATGGCCATCGCTGAGGACCGACTTGAAGAATGCGGGAGCGATCTGGGTGGACAAGGAAGTGGTCAGCGACAAGAACCTGGTTACGAGCCGCAAACCGGATGATATTCCGGCGTTCAACCGGGAGATGATTCGCCTGTTCGCTGACGCCCGACAACAGATGAGGGAGTTGCGAAAGACCGCATAGCCGAATATTAGAACTCACTTCCGCGCAACAGTGCTTTGCGTAGATCGTATGCAGCCCGGCTTCGTAAACGCCGGGCTTGCTTTTGGAGAAAAGACGTTTCCCTTCCGCGGCGCGCTGACGCGGCAGGTTACTTTGGGTATCATTCTCGCTAGAAGTCCATGGGAAGCAGCCGATGACCGAGTGGACCAACGTGACCTTCATCGGCGTCCGTCGGAAGCGCAAAATAAAGACAGATGAGCGTGTTGCGGGAAACCAGGTTCAGCGCAGAATCAGCTTATTTCCTTTAAACATATGACCTTAGCAGTGAAACCCCGAGCGTCGATTGAAGGTCAGCATTTCCACGTCGTCGTGATCGGCGGGGGGATCAACGGTGTGGCCATCGCACGCGAGTGTGCCCGTGCCGGGAAACGCACGCTGCTGGTCGAGCAGAACGATTTTGCTTCGGGCGTAACCAGCCGCTCGACGCGCATCATCCACGGCGGACTTCGATATCTCGAACACGGTGAGATTGGGCTGGTTCGCGAGTCGGTGCGCGAGCGGGAACGGCTTTTGCGGGAACGGTCGCACCTTGTGCATCCATTGCAGTTCCTTTTCCTGCTGAACGAGCAAAGCCAGCGCAGCGCGATGAAAGTGCGCGCCGGGTTGTGGCTTTATCAGCGTATCTCCGGGCGAAGGGCAAAGAAGCCAGGCGAGATCGAGTTGATGCGCGTGCAGCGTGCGCTAGACGCGGGACATCAATGGCTCCTCTTGAATTACGAAGATGCACAGTGTGAGTTTCCGGAGCGATTAGTCGCCGAGTGGATGACGGAAGCTGCAGCGGCGGGAGCAGTTGTACGCAATCATTGCGAAGTGCTTGCCGTTAACGTGGGACAGGGGCGCGCACGAGGCGTGCTTCTTCGGGACCGTCTAACGGGCAAAGACGAGCGCGTCGATGCCGGATGGATCATCAACAGTACCGGGCCATGGGCCGACCGGGTTTGCCAGCGATCGACGGTTCGCACGGGGAAACCGATGGTGGGCGGAGTACGAGGATCACACATCGTATTGCCGAGATTCTCTGGTTCTCCGACCATAGGCCTTTATACGGAAGCAGCAGATGGCAGGCCGGTTTTCGTTTTGCCTTGGAACGAGCAGGTGTTGGTAGGGACAACGGAAGTTCCCGATGCGGGCGATCCGGCTAAGACGGCGCCCTCGGGCGAGGAAGTCGAGTATCTACTTCGCACGGTCTCCAAATTATTCCCGAAAGCAAAGTTTTCAGCACACGATATCAAATACGCGTTTGCGGGGGTGCGTCCGCTACCCAATTCGGGCGACAAGCCTTCGGCAGTAACGCGGCGCCATTCTCTCCACGACCATACGGACGACGGGGCGGCGCGACTGATCTCAGTCATTGGCGGGAAGCTAACGACCGCAGCGTCGCTGGCGAGAGAACTTGTTCGAAAGATTGGTATTGCAGTCGAAGAACCCAAGGCGGTCACGATTGGGCCGGGGAGTTCACTCGATCCGATGCTCGATCAGGAAGTTCTGGACATCGCGCGGGCTGGGTCGGTGAGTGAAGAAACCGCTCGCGGCATGATGGAGTGGCACGGGCAGCGTGCTATGGATATCGCCCGAATGGCCTTGGTCAGCGCAGAATTGCGGGCGCCGATCTGTCCGCATACTTCGCATATTGTGGCCGAAGTGATCGAGGCATATCGGAAAGAATATGCGGTCACTCTGGGCGATGCCCTGCTGCGCCGAGTGCCGGTCGCGCTTGGCGCATGCTGGTCGGAATCCTGCAGCCGCGAAGCGGCATTGCGCATTGGGGCTGTGATGGGGTGGAGCGAACAGGACTTAGGTGCAAACCTGGAGTCGTTCGAAACCGAGCGCGCAGCATTTCTGAATAAGCCCGCCCGCAGTGGATCCGCGCTGGAAGCCGCTGCCGACTAGATTCTTTCCGTCCAACTTCGGTCAGGCCCCAAGAAAATTCTCACCTAAGGCCCTAATGTCTGCGCAAGAAGATGAGTGTCGTCGGAGATGATGCCGTCGACACCAGCTTTGGCGAAGCGCTTCATATCTGCGGACGTGTTAACGGTCCAAACCAGAACGTTCTTTCCTGCCCCCTTCAGTTCACGTAAGAGATCGGGGGTGGCCAGTTTGCGGTTAGGAATCACGTATTGGAGCGGGAGTTGTTTCCAGACACGGAGCTCGCTGCGCGTCTCGCAGATCAAGCCTATAGGGACTGTGGAGTCGAGCTGATGTAACGCTCGCAATACTTCCGGAAGGAAAGAGGAAACTACGAATCCGCGGCGTGGAGGATTCTTTCTGAGCAGAGCCGATGTGACTTCTTCCAGTCCTTGAACTTTCAGCTCGATATCAAGAAAAGCGCTGTTTTTGTATCGGGCCAGAACATCTTCCAAGCGCGGCAGGTTGGACAACTGCGCAACTGTAGCGCTCGCGATCTCGGCGTCTTCGGTTTTGGGATCGTGACAAACGACGGCTACATTATCGGCTGTGAGGCGCACGTCGAATTCAAAGCCATCGCAGCCGTCGGCAAGCGCGCGGTCGAATGAAGCCAGAGTATTTTCGGGGAGTGGCTTGAAAGCTCGTGCTCCGCGATGGCCGAGGAGCAGCGGACGATGTGTACGCAGCGGCTCGGGCATGAATCAGTCGAGATCGAAATCGCGAATCGGCTTGCCCGTGTCGGGAGTCTCTTTCGCCTTCTTCAGAGCCTCCTGGAATTTCTTTTCGAGCAGGCTGGATGCGTTCTTCTGGGCTTCGACCGACTGTTGGAAGATGGATTCGCGACGACTGTCCTGCTCACGCATCGCTTTCGCGGCAGCTTCCATATCGCTGAAAGTCTTGGGCTTTACGGCCGCGGTGTGAGCAATGACTGCACGGGCCTCAGAGTCGATTTTGAGCACGGCACTGCAGCAGGGGCACGTCACTTCGAAGTTTGGGGGATTCTTCTTCGCCATTTGAGCGAATGATAGCGCAAATGCATGCCTTCGCGGTAAACGTCGCACACCGGAAGGAATAAATGTTTACTGGACTTTCTCGACCGTGATCCTCACGGCGTAAGTGCCTGTTCCCGAAGCACAGGCGGTATAGGCCGTCGAATAAGTGATCGGCGCGTTGCCCGCCGACCAAATTGAAAGGTCGCCCCCGCCAAAATTCGCGGGCTGGCCCAGCGCCAGGCTGTTCCCACTGGAGATGCCGGCACCTACGAGCGGTACACGGAGAGACTTGGCACTGGTTTCGTCCTTCCAACTAATCGTGAGAGCGGTCGATCCGTTGCCGGCAGAAGCGCAGGCGCCGGTGGCGTCGACGTAATAACTGATTCTGTACTGGCCGGAGCCGCAAGGGGACGAGCCACAAAAATTTGTGGAGGCGATGGCGGCTTTCTGTGCAGTCAATGAAACGGTCCACCTGGACGGCGCAGTGGCTGCAGCGCCCCCTGTCCCGGTACAGCCTGCACATTTCCCTGTCACAGTGAGATCGCCGTTAATTGTGACAGGGACGTTGAACGTCTTTGCGGACGCAGTCAGTTTCTCCTGAGGATTGCCGTCGGGAAACTTTCCAACATAGTCACGAATTTCACTTTGGGCACGTGTGTAGAAGGTATCGATCTTGTTTTCGTAGCCAAGGTCAAGGTCGTTTGCATCCGCCAAAGGCCGGTGGTTGGATGCGGACCAGGTCTTTCCCCAGTTGCTGTCACCCAGCGTGATCACCGGGGTGAAGCCACCTGCACGGCCGGCGTGTCCGAAATTCAACCTTCCCTTGTAACCGGGCGGAGCCAACTGAGGCATATTTGCGGCCATGAGGATCGTACCTCCAGGGAATGGTGCGATGCCATTCGTGTGGAGCGCTTCAATATTGGCAGCCGCGGGCGGAGTTGCGGGCGAACCCATGAGAGTGTTGGCTTCCCCGGTAACTTCCCATGCAGGTTGAGTCGTAACGACTCCGCCGACGCCTACTACGTCAGCCTGCAATGTAAGCACCGGGACAGTGTGCCTTTCGCTGGACATATCCTCGCCAGGACTCAGCACGATCGAACCCGGCCAGAAATCCAGACGCGGCATGTAGATATTCGTTGTCATGTTCTCGCCTACATTCGTATAGGACGAGAGAGATTCTCCATTATCAGTGAATGAGCAGGTCAGGGTCGCGCACGAACTTTGCTGGATCGTCGTCAGTAGATAGTTACCGGTTCCGCGGGGATAGGGACGCGGAACCGTACGATCATCCCAATCCATCTTGAGGATCTTGTAGCCGGATGCCCCGGCGATCCGCGGGAAGACACCCTTGATACTGCCCGAGCCATTGTTCACAGCGCGTCCGGCAGGCAAAGGAATTCCGTCCCCATATTTTGCGCTCACCGGAACGACCCAATAAAGCCAGTCATGTGAGCCGGATGGTGCGCCCCAGTTCGGAAACAGTGCGTAAGGGCTGTTCGCGCCCAATCCGGAAATCTTCACTTGAACGCCTTCGCCAATGATTGCGGCGTTGCCGACGTTGCCGTAGGGACTATGGTCCTGGCAGGCGCCAGCCTCGAAGTAAACGTTGTCAGTGATCAATCCAGTGTATCCGCCGCGCTGGTTGCTGACGCGGACTCCAAAGACCGACCAACCTTGAATCACGCTGTCGGAGATCTTCAGACCATTTCCTGAAATCCACTCGACGCCTTTCCCCCCACACTGAAGAGAAATGTTGAGGTTCTTGAGCCAGCCGACAGCCGACCATTTATTGAAAGGCCCGGGAGCGGTAACGATCGCGCCGCAATAGCTCGGATTGCATGTCACGGAAGCCCCTCCGACGCCGGTGTCGAGCCCGTCCAGCAGAAACGCCTGATCGTCGTCGACTTGAACAAACGTGCCGAAACTGCCTCCGCGCGGTGGCCATCGGGTGCTGACGTTGAGAAGACGAGTCTGCTGCGCGTTGACCTCGATGAAGGGCTTCGTGCCCGCCACTGTCATCGGACGGCCACGAGGACCATTGAGTGTGATGTTTTCGTATGCCGTGGAGGTCTTGGAATCGCCGACGAAGATACAAGCGTCATTCGGCGTATAGCAGTTGACGACCGACCCTTCAAAGTCGATCGTCTGATTCGCAGCACGAAACGAGATTGGGGCGAAGACATCATATTCCCCCGGTGGAACTACCACTTTTCCGGCCTGCGACACTCCCTTGGGATTAGTGGGGATGAAGCGAGCTGCGACCGAAGCCTCCTGAATTCCTCCAGACGCGCTGCTGATGACATATCCGGGCGGATGGGGGTGGG
>Ga0070765_100001162_pt1 | contig 15885 bp, 14 predicted proteins | sample HubBroMetageWFT5_FD_71516 | JGI IMG/M metagenome (GOLD analysis project Ga0070765, IMG submission 71516) | Warmed and freeze-thawed soil microbial communities from the Hubbard Brook experimental Forest, New Hampshire - Hubbard Brook CCASE Soil... | ecosystem: Environmental > Terrestrial > Soil... | reverse complement strand
CGACGGCCGCCCGGGCAGAGCGGCCGGCCTCGGCTTCTTCGGCGCGGACGCCGCGTCCGGCGACCCTTCCCGGCGGCGCGCTCCAGGGACCGTCGACAGCGTTCTTTGGGCGCGTGACGGTGTTCGGGACCCCGCCTTTGGGTGTGACGTCTTTCGCCGCCAGGACGTCTGTGAACCGGCGGGCGGTGGGGCGTGGTGGCTGGGTTCCGGCCGGGACGCCGGTTTCTCCGGTCGCGGCGCCGGCTGTGGCGCCGGGGTCGTTCACCGGCGGTGGCGCGGGTGGCGGGTCCGGTCTGTTCTTCTTCGGTCTCGCGGCGGTGCTCGGGCTCGCCGGCGTGGCTGTTCCTCGTTTGGTCTGTCCGGTTCGGCCGGTCGCTGTGGCGGCTGTGCGTGAGCCGTTTTTGCGCTTGTTGGCGCGGCCTGGCTGAGACCCGGTCGGTCTCTTCCAGTCCTGGCATCGCGGGCTCGGTTGAGCCCGGGTGCTTCGTCTAGCAAGCCATAGGAGAACAGACTCGTGTCACGCTCACACTGGGCGTGGGCGAAGGGCTGTGAGCTGGTCGGCGCGGCAGTGCAGGGCGCCCGACGGCTTGGCCGGAACGGGGTGCTGCGGGAGCGCCTCGGGGCCAAGCGACCGGTTGGCACGGCATCTTCGATCCCCACCCTGACCTGGATAGCGACGGCGGCGATCCTGATCGCGGCGGTCGAACCCGCACACGCGCAGGCGTCCGCGACCCGGGGGGCCAAGCCCCCGATCGCTCACCCCGTATCGCTCACCCTCGCCTCCACCACCCGCACCACCACCCCACCCCATTCGACCAACCCAGCCCACCCGGCCAGCCCGGCGCGCGGGCGGCTGCTCGCGCCCGGAGCCGGCTACACCGCGGCGCACGGCTCCCGGGCCGTCCGGGCGCTCCAGCGCCGCCTCGCCGGCCTGGGGGACAGCCCGGGGGCGATCGACGGGCGCTACGGCCCGCGGACCGAACAGGCCGTCATGCGGTTCCAGGCCGCCCGGCGGCTCCACGTCGACGGGATCGCCGGCCCCCAAACCACCGCGGCGCTCGCCTCCGCAAACCACATGCTCGTTCCCGGCGATGGCTATGTCCCCGGCGGGTCCGGGCAGGTCCGGTCGTTGCAGCGGCACCTGGCCCAGGCCGGGTTCCCGCCCGGGCCGATCGACGGCAAATACGGCCCCCGGACCGAACAAGCCGTCACCCGGTTCCAGGCCGCCCGGCACCTCCACATCGACGGGATCGCCGGCCCCCAAACCCTGAACCACCTCCAACCCGCCGCGCACCGTCCCGCCGCGCACCCCCGAACCGCCGGACGCGCCCGCCCGAGCACCCCACCCACACCCACCCCGCCCACCAGCTCGCCCCGGCCGCCCGCGACCACCCCCACCCCGGCCCCGGCCCCGCACCACCACACACCCGGCCCGGGCTCGCCGCCGATCGCGGTGCTCATCGCCCTCGCCGGCCTCGCCCTCGCCACCCTCACCGCCCTCGCCGCGCTCCACCGGCACCGCAACCGCAACACCCCCACCCCCACACCCACACCAACCCCAACACCCACACCCGCCCCCGCCCCCGCCCCCGTGGCGGCCGCGGTCGGGCGGGAGGACACCACCCCCCCGGCCGCCCAGGAGGACGGCCACGACAACCACGCCGAACCCGTCAACCACGCCGAACCGGTCAACCAGCCCGAGCCGGTCAACCAGCCCGAGCCGGTCAACCAGGCCGACTGGGTACCCAAAGACCGGCCCCCCGGCGCCGGCGCGTTCAAACTCGGGCAGCTCCTCGCCGCCGAGGGCAACCTCCCCGCCGCCCAAGACGCGCTCCGCCGCGCCGACCAACGCGGCCACCCCGCCGCCGCGTTCGAACTCGGCGTCCTCGCCGCCCAACAAGGCGACTGGATCGCCGCCGAAGACGCCTTCCGATCAAGCGACGAACGCGGCGACCCCGCCGCCGCCCTCGCCCTCGGCGTCCTCCTCGAACAACGCGGCGACCACACCGCCGCCGAACACGCCTACCACCGAGCCGAACAACGCGGCCACCCCGAAGCCGCCCACCACCTCGGCCTCCTCCTATTCAGCCTCGGCGACCGACACCACGCCGAACAAGCATTCGCCCGCGCCGACGACCAAGGCCACGCCCGCGCCGCCACCAACCACGGCCTCCTCCTCGAAAACCGCGGCGACCTCACCGCCGCCCAACACGCCTACCAAAGAGCCGAACAACGCGGCGACCCCACCGGCACGATCAACCTCGGCCTCCTCCACGAACACCAAGGCCACCCCCAAGCCGCCCAAGCCGCCTACCACAGAGCCGACCAACAAGGCGAACCAGCCGCCGCCTACCACCTCGGCCGAATCCTCGAACAACAAGGCCACACCCAAGCCGCCAAAGCCGCCTACCAACGCGCCGACCAACAAGGCGACCCCGCCTCCGCCTACCGCCTCGGACGCCTACTCAACCACGAAGGAAACCACGCCGCCGCCGCCCAAGCCTTCAAACGAGCCGAACACCAAGCCCCACCCGAACTCGCCGAACTCGCCCACGCCGCCCTCCGCGAACTCAACACCAACCACCACCCCAACCCATAACCCCCACCCCCCACCCAAACCCAACACCCACAACCCAACTCCCACAAACCTGGTAGGGCAACACCAGGGCAAACAGGGGGCCGAGCGCCGGCGGGGGTGGCCACAAAGCCACCCCCACCGGCAACATCCCTGCCGCCGAGCGCCCCGGGCGAAGTGGAAACTAGCTGCGCTTGTAGTAGTCGGTGTTGATCTGCGCGTAGCGCTGCCACTCGTCGGGCAGCTGATCCTCGGCGAAGCACGCGTCGACCGGGCACGCCTCGACGCAGGCGTCGCAGTCGATGCACTCCTCGGGGTCGATGTAGAGCTGCGCCTCGTCGTCGAACCCGGGCTCGTCCTGAGTGGGGTGGATGCAGTCGACCGGGCACACCTCGACGCACGAGAGGTCCTTGGTCCCGATGCACGGCTCGGCGATCACGTACGTCATGACCGGAGCGTTACACCTCAACCCGGGTTGAAGTCAAGTCGAACATGCGGCAGACGTCGATCGAGTCACAGTCGCAATCGCTGCAGAACTCGAGCAGCCGACGGACCGAGGCGGCACGCTCGATCAGTTCGTCGAGCTCGGGCAGCTTGGCGAGCGCCAGCTCGCGCAGTCGCTCGTGGGCGAGCTCGTCGCGAGACGCGAGCAGGTCACGGATCTCGTCCAACCCGAAGCCGACGCGCTGCGCGGCGTCGATGATCGCGAGCCTCCGGAGCACGTCGTGGTCGTAGCGTCGCTTGCCGCCGACGCGGTCTGGAGCGGGAAGAACGCCGCGAGCCTCGTAGTAGCGGATGCGCGAGGCACTCATGCCCGCCCGGTCGGCCACCTCGCCGATCGCAAGCTGCTTGCCATCCTCGCTCATCTCGACCAGTATTCTGCCCGCTGCCGATGATCGGTGACATCCTGTGGACGCCGCCCGCGCACTGGCGGGATACGACGGAGATCGGCCGTTTCATGAACTGGCTGCGGGACGAGCGCAGCCGCGAGTTCCGCGAGTACGAAGGCCTGTATCGCTGGTCGGTTGACGATCTCGAGGGCTTCTGGGGCGACTTGTGGGAGTTCTACGGGATCCGCGCGACGCCGTACGACCGCGTGCTCGCCGATCCGACGATGCCCGGCGCGGAGTGGTTCGCCGGCGCGCGTCTCAACTACGCCGAGCACCTGGTCGGCCTCGAGGAGGATCGCGACCGCGTCGCGGTCGTGGCCCGGTCGCAGACGCGCGGTCCGCGTGAGCTCACGTTCGGCGAGCTGATCGAGCAGGCCGGCCGGGTGCGGACCGGGCTTCTGCGCCTCGGAGTCCGAAAAGGCGATCGCGTGGTCGCGTACATGCCGAATATCCCCGAGACGCTGATCGCCTTCATCGCGACCGCAAGCATCGGCGCGATCTGGGCCACTTGCGCCCCGGAGTTCGGGTCCCGCAGCGTCGTCGACCGCTTCGCGCAGATCGAGCCGCGCGTGCTTCTGGCCGTCGGCGGATACGGCTACCGCAACCGCTACATCGACCGGCGCGGGGAGGTCGAGACGATCAGGGGGCGGATCCCGTCGATTGAGCACGTGGTCTGGGTGCCGTTCGGAGACGCCCAAATCCCGGATGCCGTCGGCTGGGAGGAGCTGACAGCCGAGAGCGCACCGCTCGAGTTCGAGCAGGTCGCGTTCGACCACCCGGTTTACGTCCTGTTCTCCTCGGGCACGACCGGGCTGCCGAAACCGATCGTGCACGGACACGGCGGTCAGCTGATCGAGCACCGCAAGAACCTCGGGCTCGGGTGGGATCTAAAGCCGGGCGGCCGGCTGCTGTGGTTCTCGACCACAGCGTGGATGATGTGGAACGCGCTCGTCGCCGGGCTCCAGCTGCGCTCCTCGATCGTGATGCTCGACGGCGACCCGGCCTGGCCCGACCTGCTCGAGCAGTGGCGCCTCGCCGAGGAGCTCCGGCCGACCGTGATGGGCGTGGCGCCCGCGTACCTGATGGCATGCCGCAAGGCCGGGATCGAGGCCGGGCGCGAGTGCGACCTCTCGAGCATTCGCATGCTGTGCACGGCGGGGTCTCCGCTGCCCCCGGAGGGCTACCTGTACGCCTACGAGCAACTCGGGCCGGAGATGCTGCTGAACAACGGGTCGGGCGGCACCGACGTGTGCACCGGGCTCGTGTCGGGCAGCTTCGCCCAGCCTGTGTACGAGGGCGAGATCACCGGCGCGTGCCTGGGTGTCGATGCGCACGCGTTCGATCCCGACGGCAACGATCTGATCGGTGAGCTCGGCGAGTTCGTGATCACCAAGCCAATGCCGTCGATGCCCGTGGCGTTCTGGGGAGACGAGGACGGCGAGCGCTACCGCTCCTCGTACTTCGACGTCTACCCCGGGGTCTGGCGCCAGGGCGATTGGATCAAGTTCACCGAGCGCGGCAGCTGCGTCATCACCGGCCGCTCCGACGCGACGCTGAACCGCGGCGGCGTTCGCCTCGGCACCGGCGAGTTCTACTCGGTCGTCGAAGATGTCCCCGAGGTCTTAGACGCTTTGGTGGTGCATCTCGAGGATGCCGGCGGCGGTGCCGGTGAGCTGTTGCTGTTCGTCGTCCCGGCCGACGGCACATCGCTCGACGACGATCTCCGGACGAAGATCGCAACCGCGCTCCGCAGCGAGCTGTCCCCGCGCCACGTCCCCGACACGATCGTCTCGGTCCCCGCGATTCCACGAACGCTGACGGGCAAGAAGCTCGAAGCGCCCGTCAAGCGGATCCTGCGCGGCGAGTCCTCCGAGCGGGTCGCGAGCCGCGATTCGCTGCTGGACCCGGGAGCACTCGACGCGTTCGTGGCGCTCGCGGGCGAGCGAACACCGCGATAGCATCGCTCCGTGGTGCAGGCGATGGCAACGGATGTGCCGTCAGGACCCGCGGCTCGCGAGTCTCGCGAGCCTTGCGCACCAGAGCGCTGGCGAGTCGCCGGACAGGACATCAAGCAGCGGCTCCAGTCGTGGTCGGAGATCCTGGCCACGACGCATCTCGCGTTCGACGTTCACGCCACCGATCGGACGCCGGCCGACTTCCGCGGCACGGTCACACGCCGCCCGATCGGCGACCTCATGCTCGTCGACTGCGCGGCCTCGCCGTTCCTCGGCCACCGCAGCCGCGCGGTGATGAGCCCCGAGGCCAAGCACGAGGACATCCTCGGCTTCCAACTCGTGTGCAGGGGAGTCGAGACCGTCAGGGAGGGCGCACGGGTGCTGGCGCTGTCACCGGCCGACGTCGTGCTGTGGGACGGGCAGCAGCCCACCGACGTCGAGATCGTCGAGGCGTTCCACAAGCGAACCCTGATGTTCCCGCGCCAGCGGGTGCTCGGCGTGTGCCCGCGGCTCGGCGAGCTGCGCGCGCTCCCGCCGCTCGACGACAACGGTCCCGCCCGCCTACTCGTCCGGTATATGAACGCGCTGGCGCTCGAGCAGCCGAACCTCGAACCGGCGGCCGGGATGGCGGCCGCCAACGCCGCGCTCGAACTGCTCCGCGCGGCGGTCGAGCCCAGCGTGCCCACGAGCCGTGCCGCCGCGCGCGAGGCGATGCGCGCCGAGATCCGCCGGTACGCGCGCACCCATCTCCAGGATCCCGACCTCGGGCCGGCATCGATCGCGCGCGCGTACTCGATCTCGGTCCGCGCGCTGCACGCGCTGTTCGAGGATGTCGACGCGTCGGTGGCCGGGCTCGTTCGCACCGAGCGGTTGGCTCGATGCCTCGAGGACCTGCAGCGCCCGAACGGCGGGTCGGTCACCGACATCGCGTTCCGTTGGGGATTCTGCGACGCCGCCCACTTCTCGCGCGTGTTCAAGCGGGCGTTCGGCGTGACGCCGAGCGACGTGCGCCATGCCGCCCTGCACGGCGAGCGCCTGGTGCTGTAACGCTTTCGCGCCGCCTCGACAGTTACGGGCATGGATGACCGGTCGGCCGCCGAGGCCCGATTCGCGAGCGTGTTCGCCCACCTCGGGCTGATCACCTCCTACGCCCGCCGGCGCGGGGCGCACGATCCGGATGAGATCGCGGCCGAGGCGATGGCGATCGCCTGGCGGCGACTCGCCGATGTACCGGTCGACGACGCGCGCCCGTGGCTGATCGCCACCGCGCGCAACCTCCTTCTCGCCGATCGGCGTCGTCGTGGGAAGCCGGTGGCGGATCTCGATAGCTTCGAACCGGCAGCGCCAGCGGAGCTACCGGCCCCGGCGGTCGATCTTGACCCCGAGCTCGAACGCGCGCTGCGGTCGCTGTCCGCCCACGACCGCGAGGCCCTCCTGCTGGTGGCGTGGGAAGACCTGACGCCGACCGCCGCTGCCGCGAGCCTCGGCATCTCGGCGGCGGCGTTCCGGGTCCGTCTGCATCGCGCCCGGCGGCGGCTTCTCTTCGAGCTCGAAAGCCGCGCGGGAGCTGACAACCGTGAACCCAGCATGGAGCAACTATGAGCACTGATCGCCTTATCGATCGCGTCCGGGCGGCTGATCCCGCGCCGACCCTGGCGATCACCGACGACGAGCTGTTCGCCCGGATCGTCGCTCAGCCCGGCGACGCTCGACTTGTCCGGGCCAGGCGTCACCGGCGCCGGATTCGCTGGATGACCGCACTAGTCGTCGCTGCCGTGTTCGGCGCAACCGGCGGGGCCTTCGGCTTGGGCGCGTTCTCTCGCGCAAGTCCGAAGGCCCTATTTGAGGCAAACCCCGCCGGGCCGTTCCCGTGGCGTCCAGGCCAGGGGGTGATCGTCCCGGTCGTCATCCCGCAGACCGTCCGTCTGGCGACGACGTTCACGGTTTCGGGGGTGGGCAGGTTCCAGTTGTGGATCGCCCTGAGCCGGCCGAAGGGGTGGCTCTGCACAGCGATACGCCAGCCGGACGGAACCTGGGCCGGCCTCCCCAGCGGCGACAAGTACCAACTCGCCGGGCCGATGCCCGGATGCGGAACGTTGGGGTGGCAGGACGTCCATGGATTCGGTTACTGGCCGAGCAACATCCGCTCCCCGGACGGCCGGCAGTGGTGGATCGCGTGGGGGTACGTTCCGACCACCGGTCATCCGGTCGAGGTCCGCGACGAGATCAGCGGCGCGACCGCTCCGATCGGCGACGGGCGCTACTTCGCGATCGTGCTACCGCAGAATCGTCCTGGGTTCCGCCTGGCCACGCTCGATGTCGCCGGGCGAGTGCTCGCGACAGACCGTTTCGACGCGGGGCACTAATCAGCGGCGGTCGACCACGCGGACGGCCTTGCCCTCGCTCCGGGGCACCGACCCGGGCTCCAGCACGGTCACGGTGATGCGCACACCGGTGCCTTCTTTGAGATTTTTTTCGAGAGTTTGCCGCAAGCTGACGCGGTCGCCATCGAGCGTGCTCGGCTCGCACTCCAACGTCAGCTCATCCATCGGGCCGGGACGCTCGAGGATCAGCTGGTAGTGCGGACCGACCCCATCGACTCCCAACAAGATCTGCTCGATGTGCGAGGGGTACAGATTGACGCCCCGGATGATCATCATGTCGTCCTGTCGGCCGCCCAGCCGGATCAGGCGCGCGGTCGTCCGCCCGCAGGCGCACGGCTCGATCGTGATCGCGCCGAGGTCGCCTGTGCGGTAGCGAATCAGCGGCAGCGCCTCCTTGGTCAGCGTCGTGAACACGAGCTCACCGTCGCTCCCGTGGGCCACCGGGGTGCCGTCTGCCGGGTCGACAACCTCGACGAGGAAATGGTCCTCCTGGACGTGGAGACCGTTGCGGGCAGTCAGGCACTCGGTGGCGACGCCCGGGCCGCACATCTCCGAAAGGCCATAGAAGTTGATCGCTTTGAGGCCGAGCGCGCGGTCGATCTGAGCTCTGAGACCCTCGGTCCAGGGCTCGCCGCCGAACAGGCCGAGCTCGAGATTCAGCGACTCGGGGTCGACACCGGCATCGTGGAGGGCCTGGGCGATCACCAGCGAGTAGGACGGAGTGGCCACTAGGACTTGGGCCCGGAGGTCGCGGAGGAGCATCGCCTGACGCGCGGTGAACCCGCCCGATACGGGCACGACGGTGGCGCCGATCCGCTCGCCGCCCTGGTGGAACCCGAGACCGCCGGTGAACAGCCCGTAGCCATTGGCGTTGTGGATGAGCATCCCCGGCCGTACGCCGGCCATCGTCATCGAGCGCGCCATAAGCTCGGTCCAGGTCTCGAGGTCGGCGCGGGTGTAGCCGACGACGGTCGGCTTGCCGTGGCTGCCGCTCGAGGCCTGGACGCGGACGATCTCCTCGCGCGGTACCGCGAGCAGCCCGAACGGATAGTGCTTGCGCAGGTCGCTCTTGTGCGCGAACGGGGCGGCCGCCAGATCGTCGAGCGACGTGATGTCGCTCGCATCGGTGATGCCTGCCTGCCTCAGGCGCTCTGCCCCGAGCGGCTGGTGATTGAGCACGCGGTCGATCGTTGCGCGGACGCGTTCGAGCTGGAGCGCGGCGATTTCGTCGCGCGGCATCGTCTCGACCGCGGCGTCCCAGAATTCAGACGCTGCGGCGGTCAGCATTCCAGTGCTCCTCGAGGTTGCGGACGAGCGCGGGGCTCAGGTGGCAATAGGCCTGCTCGCGCGAGTAGGTGGCCATGTACTCGCGGAACAGATCGAGCGGCTCTTCGCCTGTTCGCATCGCGGCCCGGTTGGCCGACGCGTTGACGAGTCCGGAGCTGGTGAGCGCCTCGATCCGGTTGTCGATCGCCTGCTCGATGTCTTCCGGTTCCACGACCTCGTCGCAGATCAGGTCGGCGTCGGGATCGCCGGCGGTCCACTCGCGCCCCGACAGGATCGCCTGGCGCGCGGCGCGATCGCCGACGAACCGCGGAAGCCGGAGGTTGCTGGCGCCGGGGATGATCCCCTCCTTCCGTGCCGGCAGGTACAGGCGCACGCCGCGGACCGCGATCACGTGATCCATCACGTGGGTGAGCTGGCAGGCCCCACCGATCGCAAACTTCTCGACGGCCGCGATCCAGAGCTTCTCGGTGGCGTGCGGTCCGGCGAGGCCGCGGTAGAGCTTGTTGACGTAGCCCATGTCGCGGACGACGTAGAACAGGTAGTCGATCCGCCCGTGGTAGAGATGAGTGAGGTTGATCCCGGCTCCGAACGGCCGCTCGCCGGCATAGCGCGGATGCTCGACGACGCCGCCTCGAAGCACCCCAACCTCGATCTCGGGGTCTAGCAGGACGAGGTCGACGGCGGCCTCGGTCTCGGCGAGCGTGTTGTCGTCCTCGGCGTTCAGATGGCGCGGGTTGCGGAGCTCGAGCACGCCGGCGCGGCCGCGGCGGGTGACGCGGGCGTGGCCGAGGTCGACCGTGCCAGTCCTCTGGAGCTCCTCCAGGTGCTCGTGCGCGAGGGCGGTCGGGTACAGCATCGACTCGATCAGGTGACGCCCAGTACGCGGGACCTGAAGGATCTCCGCGAGCAGCAGCCCCTGCGCGAGCTCGAGCCCCTGCTTGTCGGCGAGCTTTCGCGTCCGCTCGACCTCCATCTCGGCGCGCGTCGGGACGAGCCCCGGGACCCGCTCGGCCGCGTCGTAGACGAGCTCCTCGAGCCGCACCGGGCGCGTGCAGCGGTCGGTGAGCTCGTCGTAGAGCGCCTCTACGGTCAGCCCGGCCTGCTCGAGGATTACGGCGGGGGGCAGCTGCTCGGTCGTGGCCATCGGTTCAGCGTTCCAGCATAAGGTCAGGCGAGCACTTCGAGGAGATCCGCGACGCGGTCGATGACCGCATGGGGGCGCCGGTTCTCGGGCAGCCTGTCGAGCGGCGTGGCGCCGGTGATGCCGCTGCGCACGAGCACCGTGCGCGAGCCGCCCATGCGACCCAGCGCGATGTCCATGCCCACGTCGTCGCCGATCACCGCGATCTCCTCGGTGGGGATTCCGAGCCGCGCGCGGATCTCTTCGACGGCCGCACGCGAGGGCTTTCCCACGATCCGCGGCCGCTTGGCCGTCACCTTGGCGATCGCCGCGGTCACCATCGCCCCGCGGCTGAAGATGATTCCGTTGGCGCCGGCGTAGCCCCGGGCCCAGCTGCCGGTCAGGAGCGGCGCGCCCCGCTCGACCGCGCGCGCCGCCCGCTCCATCGAGGCCAGGTCGGCCTCGTCGACGTGCGCGACGAACACCACCTCGGCGTCCTCCCCCGTCGCCTCGGGGATGCCGGCCGCCACCATTCGCTCGCGCACAACGTCGGACGCGAACATCAACGCCGGCCGGTCGCGGTGGCGTCGGCGGATGTAGGTGATCGCGCTGTCCACTGGCGTCAGCATCTCGTCGTCGGCGACCGGCAGGCCATCCTCCCTGAGCCCGCGGGCCATCGTCTCCGAGCGGACGTGGCTGCCGTTCGTGAACAGGACGACCTTCCGTCCCGACGCGCGGATTCGCTCGAGCACCTCGACCGCGCCCGGCTGAGGCCGCGCGCGACCGTCGGGACCGCGGTGCGCGAGCGTCCCGTCGACGTCGAACACGAACCCGCGTACCGCGTCCATCGCCAGGCGGTCGAGCCCGTCAGGCACGGCGCCACACCAGGGTGTCTCCTTGGTCTTGGGTCAGCTCGAACTCGCTGATCGCGGGGCGACGGGCGAGCTCGCTGAGCAGCGTGACGAGCGGGCTGCGCCCGGGGCGCGCGGCCGGGGGCGGCGCGGGCCGCGCCTCCTCGCGCGCCGCGACCATCGCGTCGACCTGCTCCTCGGGCATGGTCAGGCGGAGCAGCAGGTCCTCCTCGGAGATGCGCCGGCCGAACCGCTCGCGCGCGCCTTCCAAGGTGATCGGAGTCAGGTCGCGGAGCTTCGCCGCCTGGGGCAGCTTCAGCACCCGGTCTGCGATGTCCGGGTCGACGGGCGCGGCCGGATCGCCGTAGTGGCCGAGGAAGTAGCGGATGGTTTCGTCCGAGACATTGACCCAACGCCCCGGGTCGATCACGTTCCGCGCTGCCTGGCTCGCCACAAACTGCGAGACGGGCGTGACCAGGATCGGATAGCCCATCTCGGCGCGGACGCGCGTCACCTCCTCGAGCACGGCGTCGAAGAGCTCTGGGCGGCGAAGCTCCTCGAGCATCCGGCGCGTGGTCGTGACCATGCCGCCGGGGAGCTGATGGGTGTAGTAGACCGCGTCGAACTCGCGGGGAGCGCCGGGCGGGAGGCCCTTGGCGCGGGCGATCTGATCGAAGTGGTCGGTGACCGCGGTTTGTGCGTCCAGATCGAGATCGGTTTGGTACCCGATCGCCTCGAGGTTGCGGACGGTGCTGACGACCTCCGGCTGCGAGGTCCCGCGCGACAGCGGGCCCGACGCCGTGTGCACGACCTGGAATCCGGCTTTGACGCCTTCGAGGTAGACGAACGGGGCGAGGCCGATCGTGCAGTGGCTGTGAAGCTCGACTACACGGTCGCCGGCGGCGTTCGCGAAGTGCGGAGCGAGCTCTCTGACCGCGTCAGGGGTCAGCAGGCCACCGGGGTCCTTAAGGTACAGCCGGTCCATGTCCGCGCAGTCTGCGAGCGCGGCCGCGCGCTCGGCGTAGTACTGGTGCGTGTGGACTTCGCTGATCGAGTACGTGAGACCGATCACGATCTCTTCGACGCCCTCGCGCCGGGCGAGCGCGGCGATCCGCTTCAGGCGATCAGGGTCGTTCGACGGATCGGCGATCTGTAGCCGGCGCAGCCCGTTGCGCACGGCAAGCCGGAAGGACAGCGCGATCACGTCCTGGTCTGCCGGCACCCACGAGATGAACCGCATCCCGGTGGTGATCATGCTGAGCCGCGTCTTCGGCATCGCGGCGCTGACCAGCCGCAGGCGCTCCCATGGGTCTTCGCGATGGAACCTCACCGACACCGCCATGTGGGTGCTCGAGGTGAAATCGAGGGCGTGGTAGCCGACCCCGTCCATCGTCGGGGCGATCGCCAGCACGTCCGGGGTCGTCAGCCCCGTCGCGCTCCAAAGGCTCTGGTTGCCGTCGCGCGTGGTCGTGTCGACGAAATCGATGAGTCGCGGTCCGGCGCTCACACGATCGCCCGCTCCAGCCAGTCGGTGGTGACCCCGCCGCGCTGGAAGTCGTCGTGCCCGAGCACACTGAGCAGCAGCATCCGGTTGGTCTCGACGCCCTCGACGTCGAGTTCCTCGAGCGCCTCCTGGAGCACGTCGATCGTGGCCTCTCGCCCTTCGGCATGCCCGATCAGCTTGGCCATCAGCGAGTCGTAGTACGGGGGAATCGTCGCACCGGCGCACAGGGCCGTGTCGACGCGCAGGTGGAGGTTTTCCGGCACGGCGAACAGCGACAGCGTCCCGGGGCTCGGCATGAAGCCGCGCGCCACGTCCTCGGCGTTCAGGCGGCACTCGATCGCGTGGCCGTCGAACACGACATCGCCTTGCGCGAACCCGAGCGGCCTTCCATCCGCGATGTGGATTTGGAGCTTGACCAGATCTCGACCGGTCACGGCTTCGGTGACCGGGTGCTCGACCTGGATACGGCAGTTGATCTCGAGGAAGAAGTGCTTGCCGGTGTCGACGTCGAGGATGAACTCGACCGTCCCGAGATTCCGGTAACCGATCGCGTTCGCGAACGCGACGGCCTCCGCGGTCAAGGCGTTGCGGACAGCCGGCCCGAGATCCGGCGCCGGCGCCTCCTCGATCACCTTCTGATACCGGCGCTGGACCGAGCAGTCGCGCTCACCGAGGTGGACGACCGCGCCGTGCTCGTCGGCGGCAATCTGGACCTCGATGTGGCGGGCATTGGCGACGAAACGCTCGAGGTACACGCGTTCGTCCCCGAAGGCGGCGCCGGCCTCGCTGCGCGCGAGGCTGACCAGGTTCCCGAGCTCGTCGGCATCCCGGGCGAGCTTGATCCCGCGTCCTCCTCCGCCGCCGGCCGCCTTGACGAGCACCGGGTATCCGATCTCATCGCCCGCTTTGCGCGCGTCGTCGCCCGGGGCGATCTCCCTGCCGGTTAGGACCGGGACGCCGGCGCGCGCCGCTTCCTCGCGCGCGCGGAGCTTGTCGCCGCTCAGTTCGATCACCTCGGGCGGCGGCCCGATGAAGATCAATCCGTTCTCCTGCGCGCGGATGGCCAGCTTCGGGCTCTCCGACAAGAAACCGTAGCCCGGGTGGATCGCGTCACACTGCGTGCCGAGCGCGGCCTGCACGACCAGGTCGTCGCGGAGGTAGCTCTCGCTCGCGGGCGCCGGCCCGATGCAAACCGCCCGGTCGGCTTCCCGAGCCGCGAGCCCGCTTTTGTCGGCCTCGGACGTACCGACGACGGTCTCGAGCCCGAGCTCCTGGCACGCGTTCACGATCCGCAGCGCGATCTCGCCGCGGTTGGCGACGAACACGCGCTCGATGCGCTTCATGCGGACTGCACCCGGAACAGCGGCTGGCCGTACTCGACGAGTTCGGCGTTGTCCGGCACGACCTCGGCGATCGTCCCCGGCACGCCCGCGGTCACCGAGTTCATCATCTTCATGACCTCGATGATGCAGACGATCGTGTCCGGCTCGACCCGCTGGCCGACCTGGACGAACGGCGGCTTGCCGGGGGCCTCGGCGCGGTAGAAGGTGCCCAACATCGGCGCGGTGATCGTGGCAAGGCCATCGTCCGTCGCCGGCTCGGACGGTGTCGGCGCGTCGCCAGCCGGACGCTCGCGTGGGCGGGGGGTCGGCGCCGGCGCACCCTCGCTGCGCTCCCCCTTGACCACGTGCAGCGAGAAATCCTCGGTCTCCAGGTGCAGCTCGGTCAGATCCGATTCGTCGATGATCCGCAGAATCTCGCGGACGTCCTCGTCGCTGAGCGGCATCGTCAGTCCTTGGGCGTGCCCGCGCCGAACGTGCTCATGATCAGCGACATCGCCGACGCCGGCTTGGGCTTCTCCTGCTTCTTCTTCAGCGCCGTGACGGGTCGCGCCTGGACAACGAACAGCTCGCGGGCCCCGCCGCGCGCGATCGCCCATTCGACGTCCTGATGTCCACCGAAGTGCCGCTCGACCCGCTTGCCGAGGTCGATCAGCCGTGTCAGCGCGTCCCGGTCGAGGCAGACGAGCTCCCGGCGATCGTCCGATACGTCGACACGCACTGTGCCGGCGCCGCCCGGATCGGGCACGTACTCGACGTCCTTGGCGTGGACGTGCTCGCGCACAACCTCTCCGGTGACCTTGCTGACCAGGAAATCGTCCGGGGTGACCTCACCGCCGACTACCGCCAGCCCGAGGCCCCAGCTCGCGTTGATCGCGACCATGCTCGGGTCGCCGCTCACCGGGTTGCACGTGAACATCACGCCGGACACCTCGGCGTCCACCATGACCTGCACCGTCACGCCCATCACGGGTACATGTGCGACATCGCCGAGCCGCGCCCGGTAAGAGATCGCCGGCGGGCTGTACAGGCTGATCCAACAGTCGCGCACCGCGTCGCACACGCTGTCAGCGCCACGAACCCACAGGTATGTCTCCTGTTGCCCGGCGAACGTCGCCTCCGCGCTGTCCTCGCCGACCGCGCTCGAGCGCACCGCGACTGGGACGCCGTCGCCGAGACGCGCGTACTGCTCCGAGACCTGGGCCCGTACCTCGTCGGGCACCGGCGCGGCTCTCATCGCGTCGCCGATCGTCCTCGACGCGGCAGCGACCGCCGCCCCCGCCAGCGCGTCGTCGATCGTCCCGGGCAATCCGGCCTCCCGCACAAACGTCTCGTACGCCTCGGTCGAGATCGCGAAGCCCGGCGGAACCGGGATCTCGGCCGCCAGCAGCTCGCCGAGGTTGGCGCTCTTGCCGCCGAAGCTCGGCTCGTCGTTGCGGGTGAGTCGCTCGAGCGGCCGGATGTAGCCGGTCACAGCACCGTGACCGTCCCCTCGGACCCGTCCACTCTGATCATCTGCCCGGTACGGATGGTGGCGGTCGCGCGGCCGGTGCCGACCACCGCGGGGAGCCCGTACTCGCGCGCGACGATCGCGGCGTGCGACATCACGCCGCCCACGTCGGTGACCGTGGCCTTGATCTTCGAGAAGATCGGGGCCCACGCGGGCGACGTGCTACCGCAGACGAGGATCTCGCCGTCGCGCACGTCGCCGATCTGGTCGACCGACCGGACCACGCGCGCCTCGCCCTCGACCACGCCAGGCGACGCCGCGGCGCCGTTCAGTACCGAGCCGCCATCCTGCTGGCGCGCCCACTCCTGCACGCGCTCGGTGGTCACCCCCCACAGCATGATCGTCATCGGGTCGGTGACCGCTTCCGGGGTCACGCCGACCGCCGGCGGCGGCGTCCAGTCGCCGAGCTTGCGCAGGATCTCCTTGCGGCGGGCGGCGATCTCCGGCCAGTGCTTGGGCCCGAGCGGGA
>Ga0070765_100001161_pt1 | contig 15902 bp, 10 predicted proteins | sample HubBroMetageWFT5_FD_71516 | JGI IMG/M metagenome (GOLD analysis project Ga0070765, IMG submission 71516) | Warmed and freeze-thawed soil microbial communities from the Hubbard Brook experimental Forest, New Hampshire - Hubbard Brook CCASE Soil... | ecosystem: Environmental > Terrestrial > Soil... | reverse complement strand
TCAGCTCACCCAGCACTCTCAATTCGGCGAATTGCGCTTCGTCGCTCGCATCCGCAAGGCAGCCGGGGCGCAGGCCGTCGCCCAGAGAAAAGCTCACGTCGTGCTTCTGGAAGATTTTGCAGATGGCGTCGAAATTCTCGTAAAGGAAATTCTGCTGTTTGTGGAAACTCATCCACTGCGCCAGCACCGCGCCGCCGCGGCTGACGATTCCCGTGATGCGATTGCGCACGAGCGGAAGGAATTCGCGCAGCACCCCCGCGTGAATCGTCATGTAATCCACGCCCTGCTCGGCTTGCTCCTCGATCACTTCGAGCATCACGTTGATGTTCAAATCTTCCGAGCGGCGCACGCGCGCGATGGCTTCGTATATGGGCACGGTGCCGATCGGAACCGGCGATGCGTCAATGATGGCCTTGCGGATCGTGGGAATGTCGCCGCCAGTGGAAAGATCCATCACGGTATCCGAGCCGTAGTGCACCGCGCGATGAAGTTTTTCGAGCTCGTCTGAGATATTTGAAGTGGTGGCGGAATTTCCAATGTTCGCGTTGATCTTGCAGCACGTGGCCACGCCAATGGCCATCGGCAGAAGATTGCGATGATGAATGTTGGCGGGAATGATGGCGCGGCCGCGCGCCACTTCGCTGCGCAGCAATTCCGGCTCGATCTTTTCGCGCCGCGCGACGTATTCCATTTCCTCGGTGATCACGCCCTGGCGGGCGAAATGCATCTGCGAGAAATTTTTTCCATTGCCGTTGGAAGTCGTAGCCGCTGCCGCCGTGCGCTTCTCGATCCATTCATCGCGCAATGCCATAAATCCCCCTGACCGCGCCCGGAGCCGCCGCGCGGCTCGTTGGGACAGCGCCATTATCGCACCGGCATTGCACCGCGGCAACACGGCGCGCGCAACACGGCTGCGGGAATCTGCGCTGAGGTAGCGGGATTGAACGCTCGATTAAACGCCGGCGGTGACGACGTTGGTTCCTCTATGGTTTGGGGCTTTGGAGGCTTCCAATTCCTGGCGAAAGCGCAAATGACGCAGGCGCGAGAGTTCCACCATTGGCCGCCAGACGGCGTGAACCATGTGGTGCTTGATGAGCAGTCGCCAGAATCGGTTGGAGCGCTTATACAGATACGACATCGCCAGATACGGCGGGACAGCGCGCCAATCCTCCGGGCGTCGCCGCCAGATCGAAGTGTGCGAGAAGAGCCGCCGGTACATCCAGGCGTAACCTTCCTCCAATTCATCGGGGGACATATGTTTGGGGCGAAACACCGCGTGCGCCGTGTCATACAAAGACCAATCGCGGTGCAGCAGGCGTCCTTCGGCTTCCATCTGGCGGAACAGCGGCGTCGCCGGATATGGCGTCAGAATGTGAAACGTGGAGCACTCCAAACGGTTCTCCTCCACCCAATCCGCCGTCCGCGCGAACACGTCGCTCCGGTCGTGATCGAATCCCAATACGAACGAGCTGTTCACCTGTATCCCGTTGTCGTGCAGGATGCGGACGCGCCGCGCGTAGTCCGCGGTCTTCGGTGTTTTCTTCCTCGCATCGGCAAGATTTTCATCGGCGAGCGATTCGAACCCCACGAAGACGCCCGTGCATCCCGCGAGCGCCATCGCGCGGATCAGCGAGGGATCGTCAGTCACGTCTATCGAGACGGCTGCGCTCCAGATTTTCTCAAGTGGCCGCAGCGCATCGCATAGCGCTCGCAGATAGGCCGGGTTCGAGCCCAGGTTGTTGTCAACGAAAACGCCGTATGGTTGTCCGTCGGCCACGAACTCTGAGGCGATCTGGCTGGGCTCACGCATGCGGTAGGGCATGCGCAAGCCATCCGTGGCCAGATAGCAAAACCCGCAGCGGTTGTGGCAGCCACGAGTCGCAATCATGCTGGTGCTGGTCAGAAAGCCGGTGCGCGGCAGAATCAAACGCCTGGGCGCGGGGTCTTCGCGATAGTCGCTCTCATACGTCGCCACATATTTCGGTTTCAAGTGGCCTGCTTCAATATCATCCAAAATACGCGGCCAAAGCTGGACGCCATCGCCCAACGCCAGCGCGTCGGCATGCGGCGCGCACTCGTCGGGACAAGACAACACATGAAGGCCGCCGAGCACAATCTTGCCGCCGCGGCTGCGGTACCAGCGCGCCAGCTCAAAGGCACGCTCGGCGAAAGTGAGATGGACCGAGATTCCAACCACTTCGGGAATGAAGTCAAAAGGCGGACGTCCGTCCAGCAGGTTTTCGTCCCAATATTGGAGAGCCCAGTGTTGCGGCGTGGTGGCGGCAAAGCTGGTTAGCGCGAGTGTGGGAGTCAACACGTGCTTGCCGAAGCTTGCGTTGGGATCCTTCGGATAAAAAGGATTGATCAGCAGCGCGGAGCGCCGGCGGATAGGCGCCGCGGGGAGTGCGGGATCAAGGAATGGCGGCCTGGACATCTCTGGCGGACACCATAGGTTTTGACGCATTCGCGGAGAGGTTTGCCGGTTAGCATTCATAGAAGTACTTTACTATACAAAGTACTCTACGTCAAGGCAGGGGGCGAACGTGGCACGCGTTCTTCTCCGCGCCCACAAATTGGCCAGCGGAACTGAAAAAGGGAATAGGGACCCGGCGGGACAGACCGGCGTGGCTGATTAAATCGCCTGCATTTTTTTCAATTGTTCGGCTTCGGCGGGAACTTTGAACGTTACCGTAATCGTGGTTCCGGAATCGCTGGATTCGATTTGCATCTCGCCCTGGAAGGCCCGAAGGCGTTCGCGGATGCCCTGGATGCCCACGCCAGAGCCGTAGGATTGAATCTGCGAGAGCTTCTCGCGCGGGATGCCCGTGCCCTGATCCGCAATCACCAGCAGCAAATTATCCTTTTGGATGGAAACTTCGATGGAGGCAGTCTTGCTACCCGAGTGCCGATAAATGTTGGTCAGGCATTCCTGCACCACGCGAAACACGGCCAGCTCGAGTTCGCGTGGCAAGCGCCGGAATTTTTCGGGGACGCTCAGCCGCACGTCGAGCTCGCTGCGTTCGGTAAGGCCCTTCACATACCAATCGAGCGCAGCCGAAAGCCCGATTTCCTCCAGCAGCGGCGGGTGCAGCAGATACGACATCGTGCGGATTTCCTGCGACATCTGCTGCACGATGCGATGGCATTCATCCGAGGTTTCGGCAAGCTCGGGAGCCTTGGTTCTTGACTGCTGCGCGAGATTCGAGAGATTGATGCTCAGCACGGAGAGAAGCTGCCCCGCGCTGTCGTGAAGTTCGCGCGCAATCCGCCTGCGTTCGGCATCCTGAACTTCCATCAAGCGCGAGGAGAGCACGCGAAGCAGCTCGGTTTGCCGCAGCACGTCCGAATTTCTGCTTTCCAGCTCTCTGGTGCGGGTGGTGACTTCGGATTCCAACTGTCCCGCCAGCTTTCGGAAATTTTCCTCGGCGCGTTTGCGATCGGTGATGTCCGTTCCCGTGGCATACAGAAAACTGATTTCGCCATTTTCGTCGCGGATCGGATGGAGCCCGAAGTCCACTTTGCGAGGCGTGCCGTCCGCCACAACGTAAGGAAGTTCCTCGACGTAAGGTTTGCCCTGCGCGGCCAGCTGCGCCGCGGTGCGGATTTTCCTCTGCGCGTCCTTGCTCTCGCGCCACCAGGGGGTTTCCCAGAATACGCGTCCCAGCACTTGATCCGCGCTGTAGCCGCTGGCTTCCAGGCTCAATTGGTTGGCGTCAATCAAGGTTCCATCCAGTGACATGAGGCCGGCAAAAATCGGGCTCTGCTCGAATATGGCCCTGAATTTGGCGTTGGCTTTCACCGTTTCCGCAATCAGTTCGCGCACGCGTGTTCTCGAGCGCCGATCTCGTTCTCCCACAAGGATGATGATGGTCGAAAGCAGCAGGAACCCGCCGGTTCTGAGTAATGCGGGTTTCGGATCGTCCCAGGAAAAGGGTTGAACCGGTGAAATGAACAAATACCAGCTCCCGAAGAAGCCGGTTACGCCGGTGACGATCGAAGGACCCAGGCCCAGATACCAGGCGGAAAAAAACAAGGCCGGAAACACAGCCGTGAAGACCATTTGCGTCCCCACGAGTGGAGAAGCAGCCCATCGAACGGCAATCGCAACCAATGCTGCGACCACGGCGAGCGTATATCGTGTTGCCTTTGGCGTTTCGCCAAACGCGGGGGCCAGAAAATTTCGGGCCTTTGATTCCGGGTTTATCGCGCCGCGCTCCACTTTCGAATAGTGTCAAAATCGGAGGCAATTTGCCATCGCAAGTTGAATGCAGCGAATGGGAATGGTCGCGCCGCGCAGGTAGATGCGCCTTCCTGATTCAGAGTTCCGATTTTCGCGGAATCGTTGACTTGCAATCACACGCAATCTAGAATCGCGCCCACATGACCGACATTCCTTCGCTGATTGGCCAGACAATTTCCCACTACCGCATCGTGGAAAGCCTTGGTGGCGGCGGCATGGGAGTGGTTTACAAAGCCGAAGATACCCGCCTGCACCGCTTCGTCGCTCTGAAATTCCTGCCGGACGAAGTGGCGCGCGACCCCCAGGCGCTCGGGCGTTTCCAGCGAGAGGCCCAGGCTGCCTCCACGCTGAATCATCCCAGCATCTGCACCATCTACGATATCGGGGAAGAAAATGGCCGGGCATTCATCGCCATGGAATTTCTAGACGGTTCCACGCTGAAGCACCTGATCAGTGGACGCCCCATGGAAATCGAGCGCCTGCTCGACATCTCTATCGATATTGCGGATGCCCTCGGCGCGGCGCACACCCAGGGAATTATTCATCGCGATATCAAGCCCGCCAACCTTTTTGTCACGCGCCACGGCCACGCAAAGATTCTCGATTTCGGCCTGGCGAAATTAATGCCCTCCCATGCGGGCGGCGCGCGCGTGGGCGAAACGGTCGGGACAGCGACGTACGGCGCCGCCGACTCCGCGGACATGTTTACCAGCCCGGGAACTGCCGTGGGCACGGTCGCTTACATGTCACCCGAACAAGTCCGCGGCAGGGAACTCGACGCGCGCAGCGATCTATTTTCGTTTGGCGTGGTTTTGTACGAAATGGCAACCGGGGTGATGCCCTTCCGCGGAGAGACGACGGGCGTAACCTTCGAAGCCATTTTGAACCGCGTGCCGCCTCCGGCCCTGCGCATGAATCCGGAAATTCCGCCCAAGCTCGACGAAATCCTGCAGAAGGCGCTCGAAAAAGACCGCGAGATGCGTTACCAGGTTGCCGCCGAAATTCGCGCCGACCTGAAACGCCTCCGCCGCGAAACCGATTCGTCCGGACGCATTTCCTCCAGCAGCGGTTCGCAATCCGCCGCCGGAATCGTGCTCCCTCTTTCTTCGGGTTCCACGCCGGCGATGTCGCCTGCTGCTTCTTCCGCGTCCGTGCCCGCCGCATCCGGATCAACAGTCCTGCAAGTCGCGGGGCAACACAAATTGGGGTTGACGCTCACCTCGGTAATCCTGCTCGCGCTGGTGGCTGCGGCGGCCTTCGGCATCTATTCCGTTTTCTCGCACAAGAAAACCACTGCATTTGAAAGCTTCGGAGTTACGCCGGTCACGGAGACGGGCAAGGCGACTCTTGCAGCGATATCTCCCGACGGAAATTACATTCTCAACGTGCAGCGCGAAACGGGCCAGCAAAGCCTGTGGCTGCGCAACGTGCCCACGAAGAGCAACACGCAGATCGTTCCGCCTTCCGACGATGCTTATCTCTCCGTGGCTTTTTCGCCTGACGGCAATTCGATTTATTTCATCAAGAATGAAAAAGCCGAGAAGGACGTATACAGCCTGTACCGCGCCCCCGTGCTGGGCGGCAACCCGGAGCGAGTGGTTCACAATATTAGCAGCGACATTAGTTTCTCGCCCGACCGCACCCACTTCGTTTTCATGCGAACGAACCGCAATGCTGGGGAAAGCGACCTGATCATTGCCGCCGCTGACGGTTCCGGGGAAAAGCTGCTCTCGAAGCAGACCCCGCGTGTGAGTCAGCCGGCGTGGTCACCCGACGGGAAATCAATTTTGGCCACGGAGTTGACCCTGAACAAATCGGGATTGTCCGAGCTGGTTCTCTTTGATCCTGCCACGGGCCAGAAACAGACATTCAAGAAATCAGATAGCATGTTTGATTCTCTCGTCTGGCTGCCCGATCAGAGCGGCATTCTGGTTGCGGCCACCGGGCGCGAATCGAATTTCAACCGCACCCAAATCGGTGTCGTTTCCTATCCGGCAGGCGTTTACCGGTCCCTTACCAACGATACGAACTCCTATCTGACCATAAGCCTTTCCAAGGACGGCAACACCATCGCCACCATTCAATCGCAGTACGTCGGAACGTTGGAGACCGCGCCTTACGATTCCAAGCAAGCCGGCAAGCCCGTTCCCATCAGCACGCGTCCGCCCACCTCGTGGTTTGGCTGGACTCCCGACGGCAAAATTCTCGCCGAGCAGGAAAACGCCATTTTTCAAATGAACGCGGATGGCAGCAATCGCGCCCCCTTGCTTCACGATGATTTTCCTTCTTTTGTACCCATTTCTTGCGACCACGGCCGCTATATTATCTTTGGCTCCTCTCTTCGCGATGGTAGCAATTCCGAAAATATTTGGCGCATGGATGCCACCGGCGGAAATCTGAAACAGCTTACGACCGGCACGGATGACGAACCCGCGGTTTGCTCGCCCGATGGAAAATGGCTCCTCTACGCGGGTTACGACGAGGGGAAATTTGTCGCCAAGAAAATTTCCGTTGATGGTGGCCCCTCAACAAAAGTTTCCGAGGCTTTGCTCACATGCGGTTGCGTTAACATTTCGCCCGATGGAAAGTTCATCGCGTTTCAGACGCAGCCTGTTACCGGCGGTCCAATCGTCATCCGCATTCTCGATTTTGACACTCTGAAGCAGTTCAAAGAAATACCGCGTGATCCCCGCGCCGGCGGCGAGATTCGTTATTCTTCTGACGGCAAGACAATCGGCTATTTTATTCGCGAGAACGGCTTGTTCGCACTCTGGGTCGCGCCCGTGGACGGATCGCCCGGCCACCGCGTCACCGAGTTTGAACCCGATCGCATCAGCGATTTCCACTGGAGCGCCGACAACAAGACTTTGGGTTTGCTCCGCACGCACAAAGACAGTGACGTCGTGCTTCTTCGCCAAACCACCACCGCTCGCTGAGCGTCCCGATTCAGATTTCGGCTGAGCCATTGGCTTTCCGCGCGCGCGGAACTCCGCTTTCTCGCGTTTCGCCAACTGTGCTAGAGTCGCAAATCCAATGGAACCTTGCGCAATTTTGACCGAAAACCTTACGCGCCGCTTTGGCGATCTCGTGGCCGTGCAGGATGTGAATCTCCAGGTCGCTCCGGGTCAATTCTTTGGTTTTCTCGGCCCGAACGGCGCGGGAAAATCCACGACCATCAAAATGCTCACGGGATTGCTCGCGCCGTCCTCAGGAAGCATCCGGATCATGGGGCTCGACCTGGTGGCCGATCCCGTGGAAGTGAAGCGCAATATCGGCGTAGTGCCCGAAGGCATGGCGCTTTTCGCGCGCTTGACCGGCGCGGAATATTTGAATTTCGCTGGGCGCATGTATGGCCTGGATCGCCACACCGCGGCCCAGCGCGCCACTGAATTGCTCGAATTCATGCAGCTCACCGACCAGCCGAAAGCGCTCATCACAGATTATTCCCATGGAATGCAGAAAAAACTGGCCATGGCTGCGGCCGTAATCCACGGACCCAAAATTTTATTTCTCGACGAGCCCTTCGAAGGTGTTGACGCCATCGCCTCCGGCACGCTGAAGACGATGCTGCAGCGCATGATCGCGCGCGGCGCAACCATATTTCTCACTTCGCATGTGCTGGAAATTGTCGAGCGCCTCTGCAGCCATGTGGCCATCATTCATCGTGGGCGCCTGGTGGCGCAGGGTTCGCTCGAAGAGCTTCGCGCCGGAGTCGAGGCCCAGGCCGCGGCATCGCTCCATGATCCCGCCGCTTCCGATCTCCCCCTGCCGAAACCCGGCGAAAAACTTACCCTCGAGGAAATGTTTCTCCGCATTGTGGGTGGCTCGCGCGAGCCTGAGCGGGAACTCTCATGGCTGGGCTGATGTTGTCGCAGGAATCGCGCGGCCAGCTTGCCGCGATTGCCTACATTCGTTGGCGCCTCGCGGCGAATTCCGTCCGCAACTTGCAGGGACGCCTGGAATTAATTTCCAAGATTTTCATGGCCTTCGGAGCCGTGATGGGCGGATTTGGCCTTGGCGTGTGCGTCACGGCCGCCTCGTGGTACATCGTTTCGCGCGGCAACGTCGAACTCCTCGCGATCATTTTGTGGATCACGTTTCTTTTCTGGCAGCTTGTTCCCGTGATGGCCACGGCTTTCAGCCAGAATGCAGACACCTCGAGTCTGCTCCGCTTTCCCGTTAGCTACCGTTCCTTCTTCCTGATTCAAATGATTTACGGCTTGGTCGATCTGGCGACGGCGATGTGCAGCATCTGGCTGGTGGGCGCCACGATTGGCGTGGGGATTGCCGCGCCGCGGCTGATGCCGTGGGCGGCCATCGTCTTTCTCGCGTTCGCGCTGATGAACATTTTGCTCGGGCGCATGATTTTTGCCTGGGTCGAGCGGTGGCTCGCGAAGCGGCGTACGCGCGAAATCATGGGCGTCCTGTTCTTTCTCTTCATTATCAGCTTTCAGATGATTAATCCCATGATTGCGCGCTTCGCGGGCCACTCGCAGCCTGGAATGTTCCGCTCGATCGAGAGTCTGCTCCCACTCGAACGCCTGACGCCGCCCGGCCTCGCCGCGTCCGCCCTTGCGCTTGCGGCGAGCGGTGATTTGTTGAAAGCGGCAGGCGCATTTGCGCTGCTCCTCGTGTACGTTGCCGCCATCTTCTGGCTGCTGAATCTGCGAGTGCATAAGCAATACTTGGGTGAAAATCTCAGCGAGGGCGCCGCGCGCGTCGCCGGGCCAAAATCAAAGCTCGCGGTACCCGAGGGGTGGGACGTTCCGCACGTTTCCGGCCCCGTTGCCGCCATCTTCGAAAAGGAATTGCGGTATCTCGGGCGCAGCGGCCCCATGCTTTTCACGCTGGTGATGCCCGTGGTGATCCTTTTCATTTTCCGCTTTGCGCTCACTGGGGCGGGGAAGCGCGAAAACTTTATGGTCCACGCGCCCGAATTCGCATTTCCAGTCGGCGCGGCCTACGCGCTACTCCTCACCGTGAATCTTGTGTACAACAGTTTTGGGCCGGAGGGGATGGGCGTGCAATTTTATTTCGCTTCGCCGGTTCGCTTTCGCGAAATCCTGATCGCCAAGAATTTCGTGCAGGGCACGGTGATTGCGCTGGAGATTTTTGCCGTCTGGATTGCTGCGAGCCTGTTTTTTGGCACGCCCCCTTTGGCGGTTGTCTGCGCGACCCTTGCGGGTGTGTTGTATGGCGCGCCGGTCAATCTGGCACTCGGGAATTTTCTCTCGCTGTATGCGCCAAAGAAAATTGATTTCGCTACCCTGGGCCGCCAGCGCGCTTCGGGTTTGACGGCGCTTGCCAGCATCGGAGCCACGGTCGCCGTGATGGGTGTTGCCGCAGTCACGGTTCTTGTGGCGCGCCTGCTCGGCAGCCTCTGGTTCGCTACGGGCGCTTTCCTGGTGTTTGCTGCCATCGCCTGGGGCGCCTACGTGCTCGTGCTGCAGCGCGTGGACGGCATCGCGCTCGATCGTCGCGAAAATCTAATCTCGGAGCTTTCCCGTGCGTAACCATCTGCGATGTTTTACCATTCTATTTGCGCTTCTCAGCTTACTCGGAATCCTCCCAGCCGCCGCGCAAGCCCAGGCACAGGCGGAGTCGAATGCGCAGTCGGAAGCGAAGACTCCCGGCAATGTCACGCAAACCTTCGAAATGGAGCATCTCGTCGAGACCCCTGCCGTGTCAGGCTTCGAAGGCCAGTTGGGGGAACAGATTCGCACCGCGCTTAAGGCATTCCATCCCGTTACGGACAACATCGGCGACATCACAATTTCCTTGGGCAGCGGATCGCCGCATCGCCTCCTCATCACGCCGATTGACGAGCCGGGTTTCGTCGTCAGCGGCATCACTCCCGATGGCTATCTGCGCGTCCAACGCCTGCCGCAATTCGGACTCCCTCCGATCTTCAATGAGCTGTATTCCGCGCAGCCCGTGAAAGTTCAAACCGCTTCGGGTAAATGGATTGACGGCGTCGTCGCGGGGCTTTCCGTTCATCTTCAGCCGGGCCGCACCGATCCTCCAAAATCCAGCGATCCCGAAAATATTTATATCGATATTGGCGCAACGTCTGCCTCCGAGGTTCGCAAGGCCGGGGTGGACAATCTTTGCCCCATCGTCATGAATCGCCGCTTGATGAACCTCAATTACGGCACGATGGTCGCAGCAGCTTCCGTCGGAGACCGTTTTGGCGTCTTGGCTCTCGTGGATTTAGTGCGGGGGATGGATCCAGCGAAACTGAAAGGCACGCTGACCGTCGCGTTTGTCGTCCAGCAACGGACCGGCGCGCGCGGCCTGCAACGCATTCTCAGCAAGGTTCAAGCAGACGAAATGGTTTACATCGGCCGCTTGCTTCCCGGCGGACCAGTCGCAGGTGCCGAAACAATGCGCCGCGCGCCGCGCCGCGAACCCGGCAGCGGCGTCCTCCTCGCCCTCCCGCAAACCGACGATTCGCTCACGGGCCTTGCCGCCGACTTGAAGCATCTCGCCGCCGCGAACAAAATTCCCTTCGAGACCGATTATTCCGGAGCCCTGATTCCGCGCGCTTATCTTCCGCCTCCGGCGATGCCCCCAAAATGGGCGCACATCGGCATCTCGACCGCGTGGCCCGATACACCGGCGGAAACGATCGCCGCTCATGACGTCGAGTATCTGAACAGGCTCCTTGCCCTTTACGTTGATGCGCAACAATCCGGAGGCGGTGGAGGAGTTGCCGACGGCAAGCTCGAAGGCAAGCCCCTCGCGCCACGCACACGCGCCTCCAATACGGAAATACTCAAATCTCTTGTCAACAAATACGGCGTCAGCGAGCACGAAGGGCCCGTGCGCGAAGAGGTGATGAAGCTGCTTCCAGTCTGGGCTAAGCCGGAAACAGACGCCGACGGAAATCTGATTCTGCAAGTCGGCACCGCCCCCGCGAGCGCGAAGGCACCCAGCATTCTGATCGTCGCGCACATGGACGAAATCGGCTACGTCGTGAAATCTATATCGAATGACGGCCGCCTGGAAGCCGATTCCGATGGCGGCGGCGTTCCCGCATTTTTCGAGGGACATGCCGCGCTCGTTCACACCGGCAAAATGGATTACGACGCTGTGATGGAATTGCCCAACGGCTGGGACGAGCCGAATTTCAAGTGGCCAACCGATCGCGCCGCCGTGGTTCGCGTGGATGTGGGCGCTCGCACGCCGGAAGAAGTGGAAAAGCTCGGCATCAAAGTCGGCGACTCCATCACAATTCCCAAAGCCTATCGCCCGCTGCTCGGCGCGCGCGCCAACGGCCGCAGCTTCGACGATCGCGTCGGCGACACAGCTCTCATTTCTGCCGCCTGGGCGCTCGGCGGTCCGCTGAAAGATCGCAACGTCACTTTCGTGTTCTCCACTGGCGAAGAGCTCGGCCTTTTCGGCGCCGCTGCCGTCGCCAAACGCCTCGCTGCCGATGGGCATCCGCCTGATTATGTTTTCGCCGTGGACACATTCGTCAGCGCCGACTCGCCAATCGAGTCAAAGCGCTTCGGCGACGCGGAAATTGGCAAAGGTTTTGTTATTCGCGCCGTGGACAATTCGAATATCGTGCGCGCGGACCTCGTCGAAAAAGTAATCAAGCTCGCGCGCGCCAACCAGATTCCGGTGCAATTCGGCGTCACCGGCGGTGGCAACGACGGTTCCGCGTTCGTCCGCTACGGCTCGGCGGATATCGCGCTCGGCTGGCCCCTGCGCTACTCCCATTCTCCCGGCGAAGTGATTGACACGCGCGACGTGGACGCCCTCGCGCACATCATTACCGCCATCTCGCGTAACTGGTAATTCGTACAGGTATAAGTTTCGAGACAAAAAAAGCCTCTCTGCCGCGCCTCGCCGCCTCCGTGCCACCATATTACACGGAGGGTTTTCACATGCTTGTCATCCACACGGAACCCTTGCTCAGCCTCATTCTCTGCTTTTACCCTTTCATGATTGTCGTTGGATCTATCGTTCTGCGCATGCAATTCTGGCTCCGCGCGAAAATTCAGGTTCAGCCCGTTCCCCGGGAAGCCCTGCCTGACGCAGTTCGGAATTTCATGGACCCGCGCATTCCCGGTCTCCAAGCTCTCGGATTTGAACTGATCAGTTACGTAAGCTTGGGCAGCATCGCCGGCCGAACGCAGTCCTTCATGGCTCTATTCGCCAACCGCGGCACATCCGAATGGGCCGACGTGTCCGTCGTGTTCACCAAAATAAAATTTGCGGGCTACACCGAATTCATTTCGCGCTGCTCTGAAGACGCGCAGGTGGACACCAACACGAGTTCAACCGCGGGTGTCCTCAGCCCCGATCCCACCCGCCATGTTTTCCGCTTCCCGCAAGTGAAGGATCCGTGGACGCTGCTTCGCCTGCACCGCATGCTTGTCGTCGAAAATATAAGCGGCATCAGGCCCGAGATCCCGCCTGCCGGGCAGGAAGTTGCCGAACTCCAGCGCCGCCTCGAACGATACGGTCCACGCCAGCAAGAACGCGGATACCTCTACCTTGCGAGCGATGGAGAGACCTATCGCCTGACCTGGAAGGGAGCGATCTTCGCCGCATGTCGTTCCGTTTGGCCCATTCCGCTCATTCGCAGTTGGCGCATGAGCCAGTTGGGTTCATCGCGTCTCCGCACCATGGGAGTGGCATCGCAAACCTAGCCGCCGATTTCACCGGCCTTCTGCCGCCCAAAAATCTTGATGGGGTGTGGTAGTCTCAATCGTTCCATGCCCATCAAAACCATCATCGAACCGTTTCGCATCAAGAGCGTCGAAGCCATTCGCCAGACCACACGCGCTCAGCGCGAAAAGCTGCTCGAAGCCGCCGGTTTCAATCTTTTTCTTCTCGCCTCAGACGACATCCTGATCGACCTGCTCACCGATTCCGGCACGAACGCCATGTCCAGCGAGCAGTGGGCCGCATTGATGCGCGGCGACGAATCCTACGCCGGCTCGCCGAGCTTCACGCGCTTTCGGGATTCGGTCCAGGCGATCATGGGATTCAAGCACGTGATTCCCACGCACCAGGGCCGCGCCGCCGAACGGATTCTTTTCACCGTGATGTGCAAGCCGGGCGACATCGTCCCCAACAACACGCACTTTGACACGACCCGCGCGAATTGCGAATTTGTCGGCGCAGAGGCGCTCGACCTGCCCACTCCCGAAGCCCTCGATCCCGCTCGCGTTTATCCCTTCAAGGGCAATATGGACACGGCGCGGCTCGAGCAAACCATCGAACGCGCCGGCGCAAATCGCATCCCGTTGGTCATGATCACCGTGACGAACAATTCCGGCGGCGGCCAGCCCGTCTCGATGGCCAACATCAAGGCGGTGAAAGCCATTTGTTCCCGCCACAAAATCCCGCTTTATATTGACGCCTGCCGCTTCGCCGAAAACGCCTATTTCATCAAGCTCCGCGAGCCGGGTTACGCCGCCAAATCGCCGCGCGAAATTGCCCGGGAGATGTTCAGCCATGCGGATGGCTGCACGATGTCCGCAAAAAAAGACGCGCTCGTGAATATCGGCGGCTTCCTTTGCGCCAATGACGACGCCGTGGCGCAAGCTCAAAAAGATCTGCTCATTCTCACCGAGGGTTTTCCCACCTACGGCGGGCTCGCAGGACGCGATCTCGAAGCCATTGCCGTCGGCTTGAACGAAGCCCTCGACGAAGATTATCTCCGCTACCGCATCGTCTCCACCGCATATCTAGGCGATCACATTGCCGCGGAGGGGGTCCCGATCGTCCATCCGCCCGGCGGCCACGCCATCTACATTGACGCGCGCGCTTTTCTTCCCCACATTCCGCCCACGCAGTTTCCGGGCGTCGCGCTCGCCGCGGAGCTGTATCTCGAGGGAGGCATCCGCTCCGTGGAAATCGGCACGCTCATGTTTGGCAAACGCGATGAACAGGGCGTTGAGCAGCCCGGCCCGATGGACTTGCTGCGCCTCGCGATTCCGCGCCGCGTTTACACGCAATCCCACATTGATTACACCGTCGAAGTCATCCTCGATGTCTGGCGCCGCCGCGCGCAGATTCGCGGCCTGGCTCTCGTCGAGCAGGCGCCCTTCCTGCGCCATTTCTCCGCCCGCTTGCGCCGCGTCTCCTGAATTCTCTCGTCGTAGTGTCGGCTTTGCGCGCTGTTTGCGCCCGCACTGGCGCGAGCCCGGCATGTTTCTTTTTCCTTTGCTATAATCCCGCGCCATGAACGTGCCAGCCTTCAAGGCTCCCCGCCATATCGTCGTTGAGGGGCCCATCCGCGTCGGCAAATCCACGCTCGCCCGCGTGCTGGCCGAACAGCTTCACGCGCGCCGCATCTTCGATTGCGAGGATAATCCCTTCCTCGCCGACTTCTACGACGAAAAGCCCGGCTCCGCTTTTCGCGCCCAGATGTACTACCTCTTCGAACGCCACCGCCGCCTGGTTGAGTCGCGCCCCGAGGACGCCGGCGCTCCCATCGTCAGCGATTTCCTCTTCGAGAAAGATAAAATATTCGCCTACATCAACCTGGACAACGAAGAACTGAAACTCTACGAGCGCTATTTTGACATGCTCGCTCCTTCCGTTCCCGCGCCCGACCTCGTCATCTATCTGCAAGCCAAGCCGGACGTGCTCCGCAAGCGCGTCTCGAAAAAGGGCGATCCCGCGGAAACGCAGATTTCGCCCGAATACGTCGAGGCCGTCGCCACCGCGTACGAACATTTTTTCTTCCGCTATTCCGCTTCGAACCTGCTGGTCGTGGATACCACGGAAATTGATTTCGTCGAGCGCAACCAGGATTTACAGGAACTGCTCCGCCGTCTGCGTCAGCCCGTCAAAGGCACGCAATATTTCCTGCCGCTGGGGCAGGGCTGATTTCCGCTGCAGGCTGTCTTATGATTGTGGTGTTCACGAAGATTTCTACGGAAAGCTGGCACGCAATTCGCAAAGGAGAATCTATGAAATCCCGCATCGGCATTCTCACTGCTTTGAGCCTTCTGCTTCTCGCCTCGTCCGTGGCGATGGCTCAGTCCGCGCCCCAGGGCAAGACCACCATCCTGAAAGCTGCCGATATTAATGCCGCGCTTTTTCCCGAACGCGTTTTTTTCCGCGGCAAGGTGGCTCCCACCCAGATGCGCAACACCTGCGGCGTTCATTTTGCCGATGGCCTCTATTTCCTCGCCGGCCTCGTCGATAATTCCGGATACTCCACGGCGGTCAAGGAAAAATACCAGGGCTATCTGATCACCGAAGTGCCGCTCGAAATTGCTGGGCAGCATGTCACTCCGGGAGCCTATGGCTTTGGTTTCCTCGAAGGCGGGAAATTTGTGCTGCAGGATCTTGGCGCGCACGATGTTTTCCAGGTTGACGCGCACCATGATGCGGACATGAAACGCCCCATGCCGTTGCAGGTGATCGCCGGCTCAGCCGCGGGGACCTACCTCCTCTACCACGGCCGCGACACCATCGAAATCAAGCGCGCCGAATAACCGGCTCTCACATCCGCATTCAAATTTTTCTTGGATTGCATTGCAACGAGAGGCGCAATTCAGAGGAAAACGCCCGGGACGGGAGCCCGCCAGCTCGCCCGTCCCGGATTTTCTTGGGGGGAAAATCTAAAAATCTGGTGCATCCGCCATTTCGGCTAAGCCAGGCTAAGCTGCCTTCGATGGCCCCGTCATCCGAT
>Ga0070765_100001159_pt1 | contig 15910 bp, 11 predicted proteins | sample HubBroMetageWFT5_FD_71516 | JGI IMG/M metagenome (GOLD analysis project Ga0070765, IMG submission 71516) | Warmed and freeze-thawed soil microbial communities from the Hubbard Brook experimental Forest, New Hampshire - Hubbard Brook CCASE Soil... | ecosystem: Environmental > Terrestrial > Soil... | reverse complement strand
GTCTCCGAACCCATTCCCGTCATTTGGCTCTTTGATTGGATTCTTCCTCGAACCCCGGAGATTCGGCTTCCACCAGCGCGTCGAGCAGTGTTCGCCGCCCGGCTTTGCGCTCCAGGCGTGCGAGTCGCCGTTCGAATTTCTCGCGCGCCTGGCGATAGGCAACCGGCTCGATCGTTCCCAGCCGGTTCGCGCGACGGAGTTCGGCAAGCGCCTTGCGCGCAATCGCCGCGGCGCGGTGAGGCTCGCGGGCGCGATGCTCGAAGTAAATCGCCAGCTGCTCGTACGCATCGTAGCCTTCGCGCGAATTTCCGAGCATCGCTTCCCAGAGTTCGCGCGCCAGTGTGAGATCATTCTCGCGCTTGGCCAGCCGAGCGAGCGATTGCCTCGCCACTCGCCCCGTCGCCTGCGGCAGCTCCGCAGCCAAAGATTGCTTGTAAAGCTGCTTTGCGCGAGCCGTCTCACCCCGCCGCTCGCAAATGCGCGACACACCGAATAGCTCCAGCGCATCTTGGCCGCGCGATTCCGGATCACCCAACATTGTCATCACCCGGCACGCGAGCCCCGCGAGCCCGCGCAGATCCATCTGGTTGTGGAGGAAAATCGGGACAAGCGGTTCGGGGGGCCCTCCGCGCAAAAAATCGAAATACATCGCGGGAATGAGTTCGGACATCACGTCCGCCCCGCGATGCCATCCCAGCACTTGCCGTTCAAGGTCTTGCAGCCGCACGGAACCGAACTTCAGCCGCCAAAGATTGCGCGAAGGGTGCAGGAAATCCAAATGCGCGCGCGGCGCCGGCGTCTTGATTTTGCGAGTCATTCGGAATCGCGTTTCCAGCAGCGGCCAATCGAACGACTTCCCGTTGAACGTCACCAGCACGCGCCGCTCGGCCATTCGCTCCGCTAGCGCCACCAGCAGCGAATGCTCTTCGCTGTGCTCGCGCATGAAGAACTGCTCCACCTCGAGCCCGCCCGCATCCCACCATGCAATTCCCACCAGAAATGGATACGTTCCCGTGCCGCCTGCAAGTCCGGTGGTTTCGGTATCAAGGAAGAGCCACTGCGAGGGGTTAGCGACTTCCTCAGGCGCACCCGGCGCAAGCAGTCGCAGCGCCGCGGCATCCAACTCACCGCCCGGTGGCTCGTCGCCAATCGCATCCGAAAACCATCGCCGCAACCCAAGGTGCTCGCCGAAGCGCGTGCTCCGCACCGTTGCGCCCAGAATTTCCGCCAGGCGAGCGGCGCCTTCGGGAATATCCGGCGACATTCCGCGCGGCGCGCCGTCTTCAACGCCTCCGCGCCTCCGCGCCGTCTTCAACGCCGAAATCCGCGAAAGTTTATCGTGTATGGTTGCGCTCATTCTCGATTATGCCCATCAAGCACACAGCCGCTCCAGAATCGCCAGCGCCGCTTCCTTCGTCCGCTCGCTTTTTTCTCCCGCAGGCCCCACGCACGAAGGGCACCCCTGGTCGCAAGAGCACGCCGAAATCAATTCGCGCGTGCGCCGCAGCAACAAATCATGCACGCGATACAACGGCTCGCTGAATCCAATCCCGCCCGGATACGCGTCGTACAAATAAAGATTCGGCTCAAACAATTCCTTAATTTCCTCCGATTTGCTGCGGCTCACCATCGCAGCCTTCGCTTCAACCCACTCCGTTTCGACGCCAGGCCCCGCCGGGCGCTCGCCTACTGCCGTTCCCAGGTCGCGCCGGTCGCACATCAAAAGCAAAGTCGCCATCGATTCCAGCGCGTACAGCACGCCAAAAATTCCGCTCTGCCGCTCGGAAAGCGCAAAGGGCAGCGACGTGAGCAGCTCGCGTTCAAGCGTGATCCAGAACGCAGTCGTGTGCATTTCATTCTCGGGCAGTTCGAGTTTCCCGTCGCCAATGTTTTCGCTGGTGAAAAATTTTATCTTCTTGAAGCCCACCACCTGCGACCGCACCAGCACGTCCCCATGCGCGCGCGCCGCAGGCCCGGAGATGCGCTCCTCTTCGGCAATTTCCAGCACGCGCACCTGCGTATAGCGAATTGCGTCCGTGTAATAATCCACATTCACGCGCTTCACGTAGGCCTTCCGCTGTTCGAAATCCATCCGCTCCACGTGATACTGCTGCCCCTGATGAATGTAAATCGCCTTCGGATGAACCGTCGTCAGCGCGGAAGAAAAATCCACTTCGCCGATCACTTCCGGCTCGCCGCTGCCTTCGCCCCCCGCCGCGCCCGTCACATCAATGATGATGAAATTGTCAGACGTGACCGAACGCAGGCTCACCGTATCCGCCGGATACGCTTCCTGCACCCAATGCCAGTTTCCTCCGCTTCGATGCAGGTAGCCCGCCTCGGCAAGCCGCTCGCAGAGCGCCGCCAGATCCGCCTCGCCGAATTTATCGTCGGGCGCAAGCGGCAACTCAAATGCCGCGCACTTCAAATGGTTCACAAGAATTTCCAGGTTATCGGGCTGCACGTACGCATGTTCCGGCGAGCGTCCGAAGAAATAATCCGGATGCTGCACGATGAACTGGTCGAGCGGCGCCGAAGACGCCACCAGCACCGCGCATGATGTTCCGCTCCGCCGCCCCGCGCGCCCGGCGCGCTGCCAAGTTGACGCAATCGATCCCGCATAGCCCGCCATCACCGCCGCATCCAGCGAGCCGATATCGATCCCCAACTCCAGCGCATTGGTTGCCACCACGCCGCGTATGCGCCCCTCGCGCAGCCCGCGCTCGATTTCGCGCCGCTCGCCAGGCAGATATCCGCCACGATAGCCGCGAATGGATTCCGCCTCGCCGGGTTGGGCCGGATTCGCCTGCTGCAAATAAGTGAGCAGCACTTCCGTGTGCAACCGGCTGTTCGCGAACACGATTGTCTGCATCTTCCGCGCGAGCAGCTCTTTCGCCACACGCGTCGTCTCGTTTAGATAGCTGCGCCGGATGCCCAGATTGCGGTTCACCATCGGCGGGTTGTAAAACACAAACAGCTTTTCCGCCGCTGGCGCTCCGTTCTCTTCCACCACGCTCGCCGGCTTCTCAATCAATTGAGTGGCCAGCTCCCCCGGATTCGCAATCGTCGCCGAACAGCAGATAAATTGCGGCTCCGATCCGTAAAATTTCGCGATCCGCGCCAGCCGCCGCAATACGTTCGCCAGATGACTCCCGAATACGCCGCGATATGTGTGCAGCTCATCGATCACGATGTAGCGCAGGTTCTCGAACACGCGCGTCCACTTCGTGTGATGCGGAAGGATCCCCGTGTGCAGCATGTCCGGATTCGTCAGGATCACGTGGCCGCGCTCGCGGATCGCCCTGCGCGCATCCCCTGGTGTGTCTCCATCGTATGTGAATACGCCAAAGCAGTCGTCCAGCCGTGTCAAGAGGTCGTGCAGTTCGGCGAGCTGATCCTGCGCCAGCGCCTTGGTGGGGAAAAGGTAAAGCGCCCTCGTGTCCGTGTTTTCCAGGATCGCGTTCAATATGGGCAAGTTGTAACAAAGCGTCTTGCCGGAAGCCGTCGGCGTAACCACCACAAAATCTTTACCCGCCCGCGCCAGTTCCGCCGCTACCGCCTGATGTGAAAAAAGCTGCTCGATGCCCTTCGCGCGATAAGCGGCCGCCAGCTCTGGCCGCACCCAGTCCGGCATCGGCCGAAACTCCGCCTCCCGCGCGGGAATATGCTTCACGCAGGTGAGCACCTCATCCGCGCGGTAGCGCGCCGCCAGCGCTCCCAGCGCTTCCTGGAACTGGTCGAGAGTCGTCTGCGGGCGGACTGCCAAGCCATGCGAGGGCGCAGCCATGGAGCCTCCTTCACGCGGAAAATCATTTCGCTTTTTGTTCGCTCAGACTAGCATGGCGGGAAACCCCGCGCAATGGGGCAATCGCATGCAAATTTCGACCCCAATTATTAATTGCGGCCCGCGATTGCGTGGGCATTGCGGGCGATCAGCAGAAAACCCCTGGCGTTGGCATCTTTTTCGAGCGCCGTCAGCTGAAAGCGCGCCTGACCGGACTTTCCAAGCTTCATCAGGACTTCGCCCAGCGCGAGCCGCGCCTCGAACTGAAACGGAACCAAACCTAGTTTCTGGGTTTCCGCTTGCACGCCCTCCAGCAGCTTCCGGGACTGCGCTGTTTCTCCCAAAGCCGTGGCCACTCTTGCAGCCTCAATCGTGATGGCTAGCCGCGGACGCGGATTCTGCAGGTTCGTCACGTTCGGAACGGCGGTGTTCACCTCTTTTTGTGCTTCCATCAGGCTCGGCGCTGCGCCCGTTGCCAGCAGCGCGTTCGCAAGCGCCGCGCGCGCGTAGATTTCATACGCGGTATTTTTCTCGTTGATAAATTCGTTGATCGCTGCCCGCAAGGGAGCTTCCGCGTCCCCCGGATGCCCCTCGGCCACGGTCACGCGGCCCAAGGCGACTTTCACTTCCGTTGCCTCTCGGGTTATCCCCGCATCCTGGAAGGAACTGGCGGCTGCTTCGTACGCTTTCCGCGCATTCGGCGGATCGCCTCCCGCAAATAAAACATCACCCCTGCAGGAGGAAGCCACCCCCGACAAAAATTTCGCATTCGACCGTTGCAGGATGGGCGCGGCCTGATCCAATTGCTTGAGTGCACCCGAAAGATCACCCTGCATGTAGAGGACCTGCCCTATTCCTACCAGATCGGAAGCTTGCGCCACCGCATCGCCCGTGTTGCGCACGATTCCCAGCGACTCATCGAATTTGTCGCGCGCCGCCGTCAAATCCCCGCGCCGGTATAGGACGTCTCCCAGAGCGCTCAACGCGACGCTTTCGGATTCTTCATCGCCGGCGCCGCGATAATTCGTGGCACCCTGCTCAAGCAGTTTTTGCGCCGCGGCGAGCAATCCCTGCGTTGAAAAAACGCTTGCCATGCTCTTCAACTCGTCGGCCGCAGTATCCGGATTGCCCAAATCGTGATCGATCTGGCGCGCGTCCTGGTATTTTCCACGCGCTGCCTCAAACTCTCCCTGCTGTTCGAGCGCGGCCCCAACGGCGTGGAGCCCAGCGGCCTCGTGGGTTTTGTCACCCGCGGACGAATAAATCCTCTGTGACTCCTCGGCTGCGGTGATCGCATCTTTCGTTTGTCCCAGCATTCGAAGCGCGTAGCTTTCATCCAGCAGCGCCGCTGCTTCCACCAGCCGTGCTCCCTCCGACTGCGCTTTTTCCACCGCACGCCCGGCAGCGCTGTTCTCCGTTTTGTAATCTCCCGCCCACTGCGCCGCGTATGCCTGCATCTCGTCAATGCGCGGGTCGGTAGCGGCGGCCGGGGTTTTGTGCAGCAAATCTACGGTCGCGAGCGCGTCCTGCGGCCGCCCGGCTCGGATCTGGGCACGCGCCAACCTCAATCCGTAGTCCACGTTATCCGGCGACGACCCAAAAAGGCCGAGATAGATCTCCACAGCCTTTCCATATTCGTGAATCGTTCCGTGATAACGCGCTTCGAGTGAGAGCTTGTCCTCCTGCCCAAGTCCGTTGGAAAGTCGAAAAGCCTGATTTGCCTCATCCCGCAATTTGGTTTGATTACCCAGCGACTCCCACGCGCTCGCCAGCGCAGCATGCGTGAAGGCAAACCCGGGTTCTTCGGCCACAGCCTTCTGCAGCGTTTCGCGCGCCCCGGTAAAATCGTATGCGCGCAATTTCGCCAGTCCTTCCGAATAAAGCCGTGCTGCCTGGGGATTGGAGGGCAGGGAAGCCCTTGTGACCGAAGCCTCGGGGCCAGACATCGCGCCAACTCCCAGTTTCTCCCGCAACGCCGATCCCGCTCGCACGGCGAGATCGGAGAGTTCGGATTCCTTGCCGGTTGCCGACGCCGTCGCGACCGTTTCTCCAGTATTGGGGTCCACCAGTTTCAGTTCCAGGCGGATGCCATCCTTTCCCGCTTTTTGGTAGCTGCCCACCACAATTTTATCCGCTCCAAGATTTCCGCCGATCTTTGCCAGCTTGTCCCTGGTATCCGTATCCGAATCCGAAATCGCAAGACTCGTCTTCATTTGCGCGATGGTGTCCGTGGGAATTGCCAGTATTTTCCCGCCGGCGGACAGATCGGAAGTGAGCGCTTCGCCAAGCGCTGTGGAAACCCACGCATTCTCCCCCGCGCCGGAAAGGTTTTTGAAGCCGATTACGGCCACGGGGCGTCGCCGATTCGATTGCATCGGAGGCAGAACCCCCGAGCCTTTCGGACTCGCGGAATTAGGGGTGGAATCGTTTGCCGGCTGCGCGTCTGAAGCGGGTGGCTGCGACGAAGCTGTTTCGCCCGCGGGCACTTTCGAATCACCGCCGGCCGAAGAATTTGCGGCTGACGAAGCGCGGTGGAAAAGTCGGTCGCGCATTCCGTGAAAATTCAGGCCCAGCAGCACAGTTGATGCGCCAATCAAAACAAGCACTCCGATGGCTACGATAACCATCCAAGGTCCACCCGATTTCACTTCCGCGCTGGACGAAGGAACTTGCGCCGCCGCCCCTGGCGACCGTGAAGACGAAACCGCCGACTGCAATTCTGCCGGCCCCAATTTGACGGTTCGCATATCCACCGCGGGCATATTCACCACAGTGGGCGCTGAATTTGTGCCCAGCAACGCGGCGCGAAGCTCACGCGCCGATTGATAGCGCTCGCCTGGTTCCTTCTGCAGCGATTTGGAAATCACGCGTTCGAGCCGCGGCGAAATATTGGGATTTACCGTGCTCGGCGGCGGAAGCGGCTGAAGCAGGATCGCGCCCATCAGCTCGGCGGTCACCGTTTGCGGGTACGGCCGCTTGCCCGTGGCCATTTCGAAAAGCACCGCACCTGCTGCGTAAATATCGCTTCGCACGTCCACGGGAAGCCCCCGCAACTGCTCGGGCGACATATAGGGGACCGTGCCGGATATAGATCCGGTTTCAATCGTGACGCTGCGCGTCGCGTCCGCAGTCAGCGGCGTGGGAACAAATTTTGCCAGGCCGAAATCGAGAATTTTGATGCGGCCATCCGGCGTAACAAACAAATTCGCAGGCTTCAGGTCGCGGTGGATCACACCCTGCTCGTGTGCCGCCGCAAGGCCTTCCGCAAATTGCGCCCCCAGCCGAACGAGTTCGCCTTCCTCCAACGGGCCTTTGTCGAGTAGTTGGTCGAGCGGTTCACCCCGAATCAGCTCCATGGCGAGAAAATCCATTCCGTCCTGCGAGTTGAATTCGAAAATAATCTCGATGTTGGGATGATTCAGCTTCGCGAGTGCGAGTGCTTCCTTGCGGAACTGCTTTCGTGCGCCCTCTTCGGCGAGCAACCCGGCGGGAAGAACCTTCAGTGCTACGTCACGGTCGAGCGTCTCGTCGTGGGCGCGATAAACGACGCCCATCCCGCCCGCTCCGATTTTTTCCACGATACGATAATGCGAAATTACTTGGCCGGGAACTGGTTGAGCCTGTGACATCGCGCGGACATGTTAGATGGCGCTCAGAATCAAGTCAACGTGGGCGTGCGCGGCGGATTCCAGCTGCGGCGCATCATCATCAAAATCAAAGCGATTTCATTGTAACTCGCGCTCCGCGCTTGACACGCAACCCCGAGGGCCGCTATAGAATGTACATGGCACATTCCATTCTGGTTTTTGATTTTGGCGCGAACGAAGAAGCAGCTCAGCAGGCCCGCCACAAGGTAGACGCTTGGGTGCAGGGCTTCCGCCTGGGCAAAAAGATCTTGATAAGGTTCGAACGCGAGGAGACGCCCGAATCCGCGGAGAAGCATGGAACTGCCGAGGCGCCTGAGGCGCCTGAGGTAGACGACGAGTCCCCGAAGCACGCCTCGACCAAGGGAAAGCACGCGGTCGACAAAAAGAAGCACGCTGGCGGAAAAGAAAAGCACGCGGCGAAAAAGGAAAAAGCTGCAGCCGGAGGCCGCGTCCGCGTGCTCGTCCGCCTCGATTTCTCCGACCACGAGAAGCTCACGCATCACCGCTGGCTCGACCGCATTCCGACCGAGGAGCCTTTCAAATCCGCAAAGGGTGAAGTGGTCCGCCACTCCGATCCCACGTTTGCGAAGACGGCCGAGCTTTTCGATTCTCTTGAGTAACGGCGCCCGCCGCGCCTAGGGATTCTCTGGGGGCTGAAAATGAAATTCACGCTTCGTTTTATTGCCGCGGTTCTGTGTGCTGTGCTTGCTATTTGTATCTCTACGGCTGCTAAAGCCGAAACCCAAGCCGAAGCCCAGTCCCCGGCGGCGCGGCCTGTTCAGACGTTCGAGACCTCGGCGGGCCCTGTGAAAATCACGCCGGTATTTCATGCCAGCATGCTGATCGAAGCCGGCGGCAAAGCGATATACGTCGATCCCGCGAAGCCCGGAAATTTCTCGGGGCTTCCTCCCGCGGACTTGATCCTGATCACAGACATTCACGGCGACCACATGGACCCCGCGACCGTCCTCTCGTTAAGCAAAGCCGGAACCCAAATCTATGCTCCCCCCGCTGTGGTCAAGACGGTCTCGTCCGCAGGGCCACTTGCCAACGGCGAGACGAAAAACTGGAATGGCTGGACCATCGAAGCCATCCCCATGTACAACCTGAAGCGCGGGCCCGCCGCCGGGCAGTTATTTCACGACAAGGGCCGTGGCAACGGCTACATCCTCACGTATGGCGGAAAGCGATTCTACATTTCGGGTGACACCGAGGGCATTCCTGAAATGCGCGCCCTCAAGAATATTGACGTCGCATTTGTCTGCATGAACCTGCCCTACACGATGCCTCCCGATGAGGCCGCCGACGCCGTCAAGGCATTTCATCCCAAGGTCGTCATCCCGTACCACTATCGCGGCTCCGACCTCGCAGTTTTCCAAAGAGGATTGGACGGAACAGGCATCGAGGTCCGCATCTTGGATTGGTACCCGGCCTCTTGATCGCGGGTTGTAACATCGCTGTCACATACGCGTTATAAATTCCTAATCCGGAGAGAATGACCTGTGAAACGAAAGAAATTTCTGTTTGTGTCGTTGAGCGGATTGATCAGCGATATCGCGTGGCAAGTATCGAAAGAGGGGCACGAAGTCCGCTATTTTATTGGCGACGCGAAAGAGAGCGACATCGGCGACGGGTTCGTCCCCAAGTCAGACGATTGGGAGGGCGATGTCAAGTGGGCGGACATCATTATTTTTGACGACACGCTCGGCCAGGGTGAAAAGGCGCGGGCGCTGCGGGCCGCGGGCAAGAAGGTGATCGGCGGCACTCCCTATTCCGACAAACTTGAAGACGATCGCTCGTTTGGCCAGGAGGAATTGAAGAAAGCCGACGTCACCATTATTCCCTACGGCGAGTTCGAGTCCTTCGACGCGGCCATCGAGCACGTCGTGCAAAACCCCGCGCGTTATGTCATCAAGCCGAGCGGCGAAGCGCAAAACGTAAAGCGGCGCCTGTTCGTCGGCGAGGAAGACGATGGGCAGGATGTGATTCGAATGTTGGAGGCTTACAAAAAAGCCTTTTCAGACGAAATCAAAGTTTTCCAACTTCAGAAGAGGGTCACCGGAGTCGAAGTCGCCGTCGGTGCGTTTTTCAACGGCAAGCAGTTCATTTATCCCATCAACATCAACTTCGAGCACAAGAAATTATTTCCAGGCGAACTCGGCCCTCCCACCGGCGAGATGGGCACATCCATGTTTTGGAGCGCGCCCAACACGCTTTTCAATCGCACCCTCCTGAAAATGGAAGCGAAGCTGGCAGAGGAAGGGTACGTCGGATACATCGATCTGAACTGCATTGTGAACAACAACGGCATTTATCCGCTCGAATTCACCTCGCGCTTCGGTTATCCATCCATCAGCATCCAGCAAGCGGGAATGATTTCACCGATCGGGCAATTTTTCCTCGATCTGGCGAATGGCGAAGACCCCAAGCTGAAAACAAGGAGCGGATTTCAGATCGGCGTGCGCATCGTGGTCCCGCCATTTCCGTTTGACGATGATGCCACGTTTGATTCCTTCTCGAAAAATTCAGCCATCGTGTTCAAGAAAACACCAGCGGATGAAATCCACATCGAAGATGTGAAGCAGCTCAATGGCCAATGGCTTGTGGCCGGAACTTCCGGCGTGATTTTAATCGTCATCGGCCTTGGGCAAACGATGAAGCAGGCGCAGGCCCAGGTGTACTCGCGCATCAAAAACGTGCTGATTCCCAACATGTATTACCGGACCGACATCGGCGACCGGTGGGAAGAGGATAGCGACAAGCTCCACAACTGGGGATATTTGAGGTAGCGCGCTTCGCATCGAAAGCGCCAATCGCGTGATTGGCGTTCCCGGCGTAAAGCAATCTCTATAGCGTCGCTTCGAACTTCTTTGCGAGTGCCTTCGGCGCACGGTTCAGCCAGGCAGCTGTAAGCGCGCTGTGCAGCAGTGGTTTTTTCGCGGCCCTCAAGTTAACGTACGTGGCGCCACCACGTCCCCAGCCTCCCTGCACGGGTTCAAACATATCGGGCGCGTCGCCCACGAAATCCTGCTGCTGGTCCGGCGTCAGCTTCACCATGCCGCGCTGCTTCTTGGAATCCGGAATCGTGGCGAAGATCTTTCCGCCCACGCGAAAATCGGGGTGGCCCATGTGCGCACCCTCCTCTGTTTCCGGGAAGCTGAGAGCCATCCGGCGAAAATCGGCGATGGTCACGGGCAAAGTTTCCTCTTTATGATTCACATCACAACACACAAGAATTGGCAGCGCAACTCCGCAATGGGGGAGCGTTTGCCGGCCTCCATGGCTGGGAATTGGAGACTGACTCGGCATCACCCGCCCGGTTCTTTTGTTTTTGCACCGGCCAATTAGATATAATAGGCCGAAGCCAAGAAAGCCAGCGATCCTCCGGGCAGAGTGATATCAATGGCCTCTCCGACGAAGATTAAAGCCGCCACGAAATACGATGCGTCCAAGTACCACGGCCTCGAGCGCGAGGCGATGGTGCGGATGTATCGCACCATGTATCTCTCACGTAAGCTCGACGACCGCGAAATCCAGCTGAAACGCCAAAATAAAATTTTCTTCCAGATCAGCGGAGCTGGTCACGAGGCGATCCTCGCAGCCGCAGGCCTGCTCCTGAAGCCCGCCTACGACTGGATTTATCCCTATTACCGCGACCGCGCGCTGAATCTGATGTTGGGTGTCACCCCACTGGAAATGCTCCTGCAGGGAGTTGGCGCAAAGGACGATCCCGCTTCAGGCGGCCGCCAGATGCCCTCGCACTGGGGAAATCGCAGGCTGAATATTGTCTCTCGCTCCTCGCCCACTGGCACGCAATGGGTCCAATCCATCGGCGCCGCGGACGCCACGTTGTACTACCAGAAATTTCCCAAAGCGCTCGACCAGGCCCGCAAAGCCCCGCTCGGCGAGTCAGTGACCTATCACCCGGACGAAATCGTCTACGTTTCCGGCGGCGATGGTTCCACCAGCGAAGGCGAATTCTGGGAAGCGCTCAACACCGCCAGCAACCGCAAGCTGCCGGTCCTTTTTCTCGTGGAAGACAACGGCTACGCGATTTCTGTCCCCATCGAAGTACAGACGGCCGGAGGAAGCATCTCGAAGCTGGTGGGAAATTTTCCGCACCTGCACGTCGAGGAATGCGACGGCACGGAGCCGCTGGAAAGTTACGCGGCCTTTTCGCGCGCGATGGTGCATTGCCGTGAACGCCGCGGCCCCGCGTTGGTTCACGCGCATGTGACGCGGCCCTATTCTCATTCGCTTTCCGACGACGAAAAGCTTTACAAAACTGCACAGGACCGCGAGACGGAAGCACAACGCGACCCGATTCCGAAATTTGGGTTGTTCCTGGTCCGCGAAGGCATTCTCGAAGAAAACGAGCTGGAAGAGCTGGAATCGTCCGTGGATCGCGAAGTGCTCGAAGCCACAGACCTGGCGCTCGCCGCGGAACCTCCTTCCAAAGATTCTGTGTACGCGTGGGTTTATTCGCCCGAAATCGACCCCACCGGAAAACAATTCGAAGCCGAGCCGAAAAAGGAAGGCCATCCGAAGACCATGGTCGAAATGGTTTCGGCGACCCTGATGGACGAAATGGGTCACGACGAGCGCGTCGTCGTATTCGGCGAAGACGTTGCGGATTGCAGCCGCGAAGAATATCTGGCGAGTGTGAAGGGCAAGGGCGGCGTCTTCAAAGCTACATCTGGTTTGCAGCGCCGATACGGCGCGGCCCGCGTGTTCAATACGCCGCTGGCGGAAGCGGCCATCGTGGGGCGCGCCATCGGCATGGCGACGCGTGGTCTGAAACCGGTGCCCGAGATTCAATTCTTCGATTACATCTGGCCCGCCATGATGCAGATTCGCGACGAGCTCGCCGTCATGCGCTGGCGCTCAGCGGGAAATTTCAAGGCGCCTGTGGTGATGCGCACGGCAATCGGCGGCTATTTAACGGGCGGCGCGATTTATCATAGCCAGTGCGGCGAAGTGATTTTCACTCATATTCCCGGGCTGCGTGTGGTGATGCCTTCCACGGCGCTCGATGTCTGCGGCCTGCTGCGCACGGCGATTCGTTCGGATGATCCGGTCCTTTTTCTCGAGCATAAGCATCTCTACCGTCAGCCTTACAACCGTGCTCCGTATCCCGGCGCGGATTTCACGGTTCCGTTCGGCAAAGCGCGCATGGCGCGCGAAGGGACAGACGTCACGCTGGTTACGTATGGCGCCGTTGTGCATCGCGCCGAAGTTGCCGCGGCCACCCTGGCGCGCGAAGGCATCTCCATGGAGATTCTCGATTTGCGCACGCTGAGCCCGTACGATTGGGAAGCGATTGCCGCGAGCGTGCAGAAAACGAATCGCGTGATCGTTGCTTACGAGGATTCGCGTTCCTGGGGCTACGGCGCGGAAATTGCCGCGCGGATTGCTGACGAATTGTTCGATCAGCTCGATGCGCCCGTGCGGCGCGTGGCTGCCACGGACACGTTCGTCGGCTATCACCCGAAACTCGAGGACGCGATCCTGCCGCAAACCGAAGATATCGTCCGCGCGGTGCGCGATTTGACTGCCTATTAAGCCGTGCGAGCGCGAGTGCCGGGCGATTGTTTTCTGTCACTATTTCAAGTAGCGAAGCGCAACACATCCTGACTTTAGAATCTTCCACTCAACAAGCTTTAATCGTAATTTCTCCGGCAGGTTAACGCCTTCCAACAGCCGTCTCCTTTCTCCCGCAGAATCGCCACCGTCGGCCAGGGAACCTTTTGACTAAATCGGGCGTATTATAGGTGTAAGGCGGAGCGGCCATGCGGCCGCCTTCGCAGGAGGGGCGAACCATGATTTGCGGACACTGCCGTAGAGACATCGCGGATAATTCGAATTTCTGCTACTACTGTGGGGCTCAGCAGGTTGTGCCCCCGGTTGGAGCGGCCTACAACCAGAGGCGGTTGATGCGGTCGTCGGTGGACTGCAAGATTTCGGGTGTGTGCGGCGGGTTCGGTGAATACTTCGCGGTGGATTCGACCATCGTGCGCCTGATTTGGGTTCTGGTGACGTTCTTCTCGGGAATCGTACCGGGAGTTATCGGCTACTTCGTGGCCTGGATGGTAATGCCGCAAGCGCCGTACCCGGTGATCGTTACGCCTGCTCCTCAAGCCGCGCCTCCTCCAGGCGGCTCGCAGTCGGCGCAGCCGATTTAAGTTAGTCGCGGCCTTTCAATTTGCGCGGTGAACGCCCGCGGCCTTCGCCGAATATGATCTGGTCGATCGAGATAATGCCTGCACCAATCGTTGCCAGCGCGAATGCTCCCGCAGCCACGACGAGAGGGAATTGATAATTTTCAACCGCCGAAGGATTCGAAAACAGCCCGTGAACCCTCCATAGGGCCACCACCATTTCACCGGCCAGCAGAAGCGCTGCGATCCGCGTGAAGAGCCCTACCACCAGCATGATCCCGCCGAAGAATTCCAGTACACCTGCGATATAAACGAAGTACCCCGGCAAACCCACGTGCTCGAAAAATTGCATCGTTTGATGGGTGGTAGTGAAGAGCTTGGGATAGCCGTGAAAAATGAAAATTGCTCCGAGAGCCCCGCGCAGAAGCAGCAGCCCGAGCGGTTTTAATTGCTCCAGAATTCGCATTTACCTTCTCCTTCTCGAAAAAAAGCGGTCGCGCGCATCGCGCGGTTGGCATTGTAGCAGAATGCCCTTGGCGCCCCGCCGCGCGCGAAATTTTATTTTCAGTGGGAATCAGGGGAGACCATCGCCTCTGGTGTAGAATATTTACCTCAAAATGATTCTGATGACGAATCGCTACCCCAATGCCAATTGTGCCGCCTCCCGCAGAGGTGTGCGTTGATTCGCAAAATGATTCTGGGCTTCGCGCTCGTCGCCGTCGTCTGCTTCGCGGCCTACCTCCGTTACCGGCATCCCAAGCCAGCCCTTGAGACTGCCTATGCGGGCAACCGCCAAATCACCCTTTGGAGCACCACTGCTCAAGTCCGCGAGCCGGTGGTCATGGTCAGCTATGGCGACCGGCTAGACGTCATGCAGCGTTTCCAGGATCAAGTGAAGGTGCGGACGAAGGACGGTTTTGAAGGCTGGACCAGCGAACGCGATTTGCTATCCGAGGATCTCTGGCAAAAATCGAAAGACTTGCAATTACGCGCCGGAACGATGCCTGTCGAGGCGCGCGCCCACACGCGCGTCCTCAGCAATCTGCATCTGGAACCCGGGCGCGACACGCCGCGTCTTCAGCAGCTCAACAAATCGGCTGTTGTGGACGTCCTCGAGCGGCAAGTTAAGCCGGTGCCTTCGGCCGCGCCCGCGACTCCCGAGAGCGACGACACCGCAACCGTTTCCCCGGACGTGAAAAAGGAAGATTGGTGGCTGGTGCGCGTAAATTCCGTGGACCAGGCCGGCACCGCGGGCTGGGTGCTCGGGCGATTTCTCGATCTCGATGTTCCGCAGCCGCTGCCGGATTACGCCAGCTCCGCCAATATGCGCATCGTTGCGTGGTTCGATCTCAACCACGTCGCTGACGCTTCCGGTGCGGCGCGCCCGCAATATCTCGTCGTCGGGACGCATGGCCCCGAAGGGCAGCCCTGCGATTTCACGATCTTGCGCGTGTACACCTGGGGCGCGCAGCGCGACCGCTACGAGACCGCGTTTGTGGACAGCAATTTTTGCGGAAAGCTGCCTGTGAAAGTAATCCCGCCGCCCTCGGGCGAAGGGGATATCACCTTTTCGTTTGAAGAGCCCGGCAGCGCAACGGGAAAAGATCGCACCTACCGCATGCATCAGACCATCGTTCGTCGCGTGAAAGAAAAGCTGGAAGGCGAATCGAAACCCAAGCCGCGCAAGCAGGGGCGTTAATCACAGCGTCTCAATCCTTCGTTTAGCGCTGGCATCCCGCCCGGTTTGCGATAGATTGAAATGTATGCTTCCCCGTAGCTCACTCGCCGCCTGCGCCGCGCTTCTATTTTGCATTTTCTCGCTTTCCGGTTGCTCGAGGTTTCAATCGGAGGCGAACCCGCAGGTTCCCGCAGCGGCGCCCACGCTCCAATATCTCGGCCAATGGGGCTCGAAAGGCGATGGCCCCGGTCAATTGGACGAGCCTGCCGGGATCGCCACCGACGTGATGGGAGATGTCTACATTTCCGACGCGGGAAGCCAGTTCATTCACAAGCACGATCCCTCCGGCACTCCGCTGCTTTCCTTTCAGGAAGGAGCGTTGAAACATCCGCAGGGAATCACGGTGGATGGCGGCGGAGCGATGTACGTCTCCGATGCGGTCCGCAACAGTGTCTTCATTTTTCTTCCGAATGGCGACAAGTATCGCGAGCTCCATCTGCGTCCGCGACCCAGCCCCGAAAACGAAATCAGTATGGCGGTTGGCGAAGACGGCCTCATCCACATTCTCGATTACGCCGCCGATCAGGCATTCGCCTACACTCCCAATATGCGCCTGGCGCAGACCTGGAAGCCCTCCACCAGC
>Ga0070765_100001157_pt1 | contig 15938 bp, 25 predicted proteins | sample HubBroMetageWFT5_FD_71516 | JGI IMG/M metagenome (GOLD analysis project Ga0070765, IMG submission 71516) | Warmed and freeze-thawed soil microbial communities from the Hubbard Brook experimental Forest, New Hampshire - Hubbard Brook CCASE Soil... | ecosystem: Environmental > Terrestrial > Soil... | reverse complement strand
TCGCTCAAGTGGCGAATGTGCGGGACGTCTTTCGGGTCAATTTCGGCACGCCGCACGGCCAGCTTGTACGCCAGCGCGAGCATTCCGGTCATTCTGTTTATTGTGCTCGGCGCGTACTTGCCTTTTTGTCGGCGTTCCTTCGGGGCGTTCTTGTCTTTTTTTCGGCGTTCTATGAAGTGGTCTATCTGCGCAGACGTGACGCTCAAAGCGCGGGTGCTGTCTTTGAATGCTTCGCGTACCATCTTGAAGTTGGACTTATTTCGGGCGGTCAGTATCCCGCGTATGCGGTAATCTGATTCCAGACCATCAAAGAGTTGCTTGAGTGTGACATTGGAATCCTTCGCCGCCAGTTCTTTGATGCCGAACTCGCCGTTTTCAATCCTAGTTCGGAAAGTCCGTTCCCGCTTCAATGCAAGGTTCCGGTCGCCAGTCTTGGCGGATTCTTGATAGTGAGTGAAAACGCCATTGTGGGTATGTTTGAAATTGAACCACCATGTATCACCACGTTTGTAGAGGCTCATTGTCCCCCCTTAGTAATTCTTTTTGTGCTTCCGACGTTTGCAATAATCCTTCGCGCGTTTAATGTCAGCCGGGCCCCACAAACGAACCACACCACCACCTTCGACATCCGTCAGCGGTGGTGCTTTTAGACCTTCACGGATCCAGCGAAGCAGCGTGCCGGTTTCCACCTTCAAATGTTTGGCAAGTTTTTTAGTGGAAAGCCTCATGCGATATATGTTAACCTACCCCTAGTTGATTGTCAACTCGCTTTCTGGTAAGAGGGGCCCGGCCACGAACCGGGCCCGGAGTTTCAATTGTGACTACGCGCAAGAAGATTACAAAGAAACCTCAGCCGCCTGCAACGGCGATTTCAGACCCATCGATCGGAAAACTGACAGTAGCCGCCGTCCTTGGCGACCGTGCAGCTCGCGACAAGCTCCGGAGCTATCCGGGACCGCCGCCTGACTTCCTCGAACAAGTCATCCGCGCTTGGGATAATCGCCCGATTGAATTGAAGCGCTTGGAAGCGAAGGCTACAGCAGAACCGAATTCGCAGTTTGCACACAGTTACCGGCATCTCGAGGAGCAATTCGGCATGTTGGAACTGATGGAAATCCTGCGAATTGCTCAGGAAAAGCGCAAAAAGGGCGGTCAGACGAAGGAGACGACTCGGCGAATCTATGCCGAGTTTGATCAGTGCGAAAAGACCGGCGCACCACACGCTACCGTGGCACGAGCTAAAAGGTACGGCATAAGCCAAGCCTACCTGCAAACTCTCCACGAGCGATACATGAAGAAGAAATTAAACAGCACCACTCGGTAACCCCCCACACAAATAGCTGAATTGTGTCGCCCCTACACAAATGCCGGATTTGTGTGGGAATATTTTCAGGCAACCCACCTTCGTAATTCAATCCAGGAGGTTTTTCGCGTATACCTTCCTCGAAGCGCAAATAAACATATCTAAGGAAGTGCAACGAGGCAGCGATGAAAAAGCCCATTACTCTCAAGGAAGAACCCAAACGGGCCGTGGCGGCCGACGAGCCCGTAGAGAAATACATGACGGTCCAAGAGGTGGCGGATTTCACGCGCACGTCAGAAGCCGCGATTCGCCTTCATTTGAGCCAAGAAGTCTTGACCCGTTATAAATTCTTTGGACGAACATTGATAAAGTTCAGCGAAGTCGAAAATCTAATCAAGAAGGCTTAATGAACAGGAATCCGAGCGGGCTCAAGCCGGGCGACCGCGTGCGCGTGATAGGCGAAGGCCACCGGGATTTTGGGAAAACTGGCACGATCGTACAGCTCGAAGGCGTGGACGACGATACGCACGGCAAACCGCGCGCTCATATTTCCTCGGGCGGGCTTTTCATCCATGTCTCTTTGCCGAATTTGGTACGCGATGTGAAGTGATTCTTGATTTTGTTTTTTGCGGTCCGCAGCAAAAGGGAGAAACGATGCAGCGCCATTGTTTGCCGGCGCCGTGGACGATGACCACGGCGCCACTGGAGCAATGTATTGGCTTCTCACAAATTTGCCCGGTTCGACCTGCGAATGGCGGCGCAAAAGAACATTATGCCTACGGCATTGGCCGACATCGCACAGCCGCTTCCGCACAACCTTGAAGCGGAGCGCAGCATTCTTGGCGCAGTCCTTCTCAATAACCAGGCCCTCATTACAGCAATAGAAAAAGAGAAAATCCGCTCCGAAGACTTCTTCCTATCCCAACATCGGCAGATTTTCGAGCGAATGATTCAGCTCGCCGCGAAACAGCAGCCGATCGACGTGGTCACGTTGATGGACGATCTCGCGCGCCGCGGCGAGTTAGAGTCCGCTGGCGGAATCGCCTACCTCTCGCAGCTAACGGACGGCTTGCCGAAAGTCACAAACGTCGAGCACTACGCGCGCATCGTCAAAGAGAAAGCGGTTCTCCGCAGTTTGATTTTTGCCGCGGCGTCGATTCAGGACCGAGCCTTCGCCGCCGCGGATGATGTGGACGTCATCCTGGCTAGCGCCCAGGAGCAAATCGCGGCCTTGAAGGTTCCTGCAGGCGACGACTGGCAAAAATATTTCCACCTGCAATCCGAATTATCGAAAGAGCCAAGCGTCCCACTAATTGACGGCATTCTTCCGGAAACTGGAATCACTGCTATTGGCTCTTTGTCGGGTCGTGGCAAAACTTACGTTGGACTCTCGATTGTGAAGGCCCTCACGACCGGGGAACCGCTGTTCGGTGTCTTCCCTGTCAACGGGATCCACAACTGCCTGTACTTGGTGCCGGAGATGGGAGAGAAAGCCTTCCGCGCGCGTCTTGAAAAATTCAAAATTCCAGATGATCGCCTGCGTGTACAGACAATGCGCGACCCTGTTTGTTCACTCACTGATCCCAACTTGCTTCGAGCACTCGAAGCTATGAATCCCGTCCTACAACTCGACACACTCATTCGATTTTCAACCGCTAAGAGTGAGGACGATGCAACGGAAACCGGACAACTCGCCAGTCAGCTTTTCTCATTACTACGAGCCGGAGCTAAACAGATAATTGCGCAACACCACGCACCGAAATCAGCAGACAGCGCCGAAGTGATGACGAAGGAAAACATGCTTCGTGGTTCCGGCGATTTCGGCGGACTGGCTGAATGCGTTTGGGGCATGCGCTACGCGCGCAGACCCGACCAAAAGAAACGCGATACGGAATATGAAGCCGAGTCCGACAGATTAACTCGGCTCGATGTTCAAAACCTCAAACCCAGAGACCTCGACCCTGTCGCCAATCCCTTCGTCATTCAAGGACGGCCGCACATAGACCAACACGGCGACTTCGTAGTGCTCACTGACGATCTCGAAGGCGGCGCTAACGAAGCAACACGCGTCGATCAGGCGATCACTGCGGACCCGAGCGTGTCCAAGCGTGCTCTGGAAGTCAAAACCCGCGTCGGCAGAAATCGTATAGAAGCCGTCGCCGACGTTGCTGGTTGGCGTTACGACGAATCTTCCGCAGGTAAGCGCGGAATATGGGTGAAAAAATGACCCCAAACTGGACAGCAAAAACCGGCACGCAAACCGGCACGGCTCAAAAATCATGCCAGTTAGCCACGGAAGGTTATAGTACCAGCCCCGAAAAAGCCCAACTGGCACACCGGCACGCCCCTTACATAGTAGGCATCGTGCCACTACTTCGTGGCAGTGCCGGTCTTTATCAGAACCGGCACACGCAACTGGCACGGGCCAGTAGTAAGCGTGCCAGTCGCTGCGAATCTCGTAAACCGCGGACTTCAGACTCACAGGTTGAGAGCAAAAGTAGTCGAAGCCACTTCGATTCCCCGGAGAACAGCAAAAATTCACCCCCGGCCACGCAGGCGGCTTCGAAGTTCAAAAGTGGTGCGCGCCAATTCCCTGCCGTACTACAAAAGTCACTACATCGGCATGCTGCCAATTTACTAAAGGCGAAGGAACACCAATGAAAATGCTGGTTTCTGAGGGAAAGGACGTCGCGTGTAAAACGGGAAGTTCCGCGGATTTCTTGGCGAACGAGGACGCACAGTGAAGGCAAAACCCAAGCAAATACACGGTCTGAGACGCCTGAAAGACGCCATAAGGGCGCGTGGTATGGGCGCATTGGACCACCGAACCGGGGCGGTTAAAGACCTGATGGCGTTCCGTAGCGAGCTTGTGAACGCTCTTGGCGGCAAAGAGAACGTCTCGCCGCAGAGAATGGCGCTGATCGAGATGATAACCAGGACCAGGCTCTACATCGATCACGTGGATTCGTTCCTCTTGTGCCAATCGAGCCTCATTAACCGGCGCCGCAAAAGCATCCTGCCAATCGTTCGTGAACGCCAATCGCTCGTGGATTCGCTGGAACGGCTTCTGAGCCGAATCGGGCTCGATCGCGTCCCGGCGCCGGTCCCCACGCTACAGGAATATCTCGAAAGCAAAGAATTCGAGGAAGCGAAGGCAGCGCAGCAAGACGACGCCGTCCACGACGACGACGCGCCAGCAGATGAGGGAGAACCCAAAACGTGAAGACGCAACCCACAATTTTGGAAGCGATCCGCGACCCGAAGTTGCTTGGCTCTGGTTTCAAACGCCGATGGCTGAGGAAAGACACCTGGTTTCCGTGGCGCGCCTTCTTGTGTGCCGTGTTCTGCCTGCCGTTTGAATCGTCTGAAGCGTTTGAGTTGTACAAGCGCGCGACCGGCCGAAGCGTTGCACCGACGAAGCCGTTTCAGGAAATCTATCCGATATGCGGCAGACGCAGTGGCAAAAGCTACGTCACGGCTGCGATTGCAACGTACTGCGCCGCGTTCAAAAACTACGAACAGTTTTTAAGTCACGGCGAAGTCGGCGTTGTCGCAATCGTCGCGGCGGACCGGCAGCAAAGCCAAATTCTCCTGCGTTACATCCGTGGCTTCATCGCGACTAGTCCTGTCCTACGTTCGATGGTTGTTTCCGATTTGAAAGAAACAATCCGGCTCAGTAACAACATCGAGATCCAAGTTCTGACAGCGGATTTTCGCAGCGTTCGCGGCAGAACTGTGGTTGCGGCGTTGGTGGATGAACTCGCCTTCCTCAATGCCAGCGATGGCTCTGCGAATCCTGATAGCGCGGTCCTCGAGGCGTTGCGGCCGTCGCTGATTTCGATTCCCGATTCGATCTTGATTGGTCTGTCGAGTCCGTGGGGAAAGCGCGGCGAGTTGTATAAGCAGTTTCAAACTCACTACGGCAAAGATGAATCCGACGACGTTTTGGTTTTTAAGGCGGACAGTCGCACCATGAATCCGTCTTTGAACGAGAAAGCGATTGCGGCGGCTTATCAGCGCGACCCGATTTCTGCTCGAACGGAATTTGGCAGCGAATTTCGCGACGATCTGAGCGGCTTCCTCTCGCAAGAAATCCTCGACGCGTGCATTGTCCGCAATCGAGCGTCGCTGCCGCGGCTTGCGCGTGTGAGCTATTACGCGTTCGCGGACCTATCGGGCGGGCGTGTTGACAGCGCAACGCTGGGGATCGCGCATTTAGACAACGGCAGGGGCGTGCTTGATCTGCTGGTTGAGCGTGTTGCGCCATTTTCTCCGGAACAGGCCGTGGAAGAATTCTGCGCAATCCTAAAACAGTATGGCTGCCATTCATGCGTCGGCGACAAATACGCGGCGTCCTGGATGAGCGATGCGTTTCAAAATAACGGCATTTCCTATCAAGCGAGCGAGCGAAGCCGATCACAGATTTATTTAGAAGCGTTGCCGTCGCTGATTTCGCAAAAGGTAGAGCTGCTCGACCATCCGCGCATGATCTCTCAGTTTCTTGGGCTGGAAAGAAAACTCGGACGCAATGCGGACATTGTCGATCACGGTCCGGGCGGCCACGATGATATTTGCAATTCCGCTGCAGGCGCTTTGGTGTTGTGTCTCGAAGGTGCCGGCCAGTACGGATACACGGATTACATCCTGGGTGTGATGCGTGGGATTTTCAAGAACCCATTGGACAACGAGCCGGACCAGCAAGTGTTTAAAGATGCGCGCGGGAATACTGTCTCAAATCCTCGCAACGATAATCTCGACAAACAGAAGAACTATGAATTGGAAAAGCGATTGCTCGGTTTGGACCGCGTTCCCGAATTAAATCCGGTGACAAAAAAAGCGTGGGAACGGAAGCCGACGCCGGAATGCAAAAACCCGGATTGCAGGAAACTCGGCAAAGCGACAGTCGAGATCGCTGGAGGCCAAATCAAGTGTAACCAGTGCGGGCTGCAATTCTGGCCGGATGGAAGCAATCCCGGGTACGTCACGTGCGATCGAAACGGGCCGATCTGGAGGCGGCTGAATTGAGACTGACGCGGTTTTCTCCGGTATTCAAGGGAAAACGACTTTCCTTGTCGCGACCGGCAAGTGGCGGATTGGAACTGGCTAGCACCGAAGAAAATGTAATACAGAATTTGTTTACGCTACACCAAGGGAGACAGCGAACATGAAAGCGAAACGCGACAATACGAAATCAAAGCACACGGGAAACTTTTTTAGAATTCCGGTGCCCATAATGGATTCGGACACTTTCAATTACGCGCTCGACGGCCTCTTGAGATCCTTCCGTGCGCAAACTGACAAGGAATGGATTGCGGCGCACTTGCGAACGCTGGCCGGGCCGGACAATTTGCAAATGTGGAGACCACGATGAAAAGAAAAGATGTTGAAGGAATGGATCCAGCATTGAAGGGCTTTTGCGGATTTGACATCGGCCCTGACGAAACACCTTCGCCGGACGAACTGCCCGACGCGATCGCGGATTTGGCTTTTGAATCCCGATGGGGATTTGCCCGCCCAGGCTCTGCGAATGCTGCGCCGGCCAAGAAGGCTTTGAGCCGCGAAGAAATCGCGCAGTCGCTCGCGAATCTTGCGAAAACTTTGGGCAAGCCTGGCTTCAAAAATACCGGCGAGCTCATCGCAAAACTCGCTGAAGCCGCCAAGCTGCACTTGGAAGAAAACAATCCGACGAGACAATTCCTGGAAAGTTACGCGGCTTCCGATCGCGCGGGGATGAAGTCAGCGGTAAAAAAGTTGGTGGAAGCAAGCCGCGAGGAAATCTTGGCCCATTTGCGAGCAGGCGGAAATTCCGCGGCCGAACTTTTATTTCTGCCAGATCGGAAGTTGCCGAACTAAGTAAATTTGAAAAAGGAGCAACACTATGACTAAAACCGAAAAAGACTTTCTGGTCGCGCACCACAAAGCTATGGCGGAACATTCTGTCGAGCTCGGCAAGTGTTTTCAGAAAAGTTCCGAGGCTCACGGTGCGCTGGCAAAGTCGATGGAGATGACGACCCCGGACGCTTCGGCAAGTCACGAAGATATTGCCAATTCGCACAAGGACGCAGCCGCTTCGTGTGTGAAATCGACCGAACATTCGCTGGATTGTGCGGCTCGGATCGAAGCGATGGCGCATTCCTACGGCACGGATGGCAGCCACAACGAAGATTCGGACATGAAAGCGGTGTTGGCCGAATTGCGGAAATTGACTTCTGGTGCGACGCCCTCAGGTGTCAGCGCTGTGCCCAGGTTCGACCGCAATACATTGGTGCCCAGGACCGGCCAGCCGCAGTTGAGTGACATCGAAGCAGCGAAAGCTGCTCTGCCGCCAGAACTCAAGGACGTGATTTTCGATTCACGCCAAGCGCGGGATTAACGGTGTTGTTCCTCCCGGGCCCCGGCGCGTCGAGGAAATCTGCTGCCATCTTCGGCGCGCGGGCCCGCCACTGAATTTGAAGGAGAGACCATGATGTCGCTGAACGCGGTCATCAGTGCCGAAAGCGCGGCGCGCGAATTGTTCACGGCGTATCAGCGCGGCAAAATCAGCGGCGTCGACATTCTGTGCACGGTCAGTATCAGTAAGCGCGACGAGCAAATTTTGTTCCAAACTGCCGGTACCGCCGGGCGCCGCCAAGCACAAGCTCACCTACTCCATCGTCAGGCCGTTAGAAAGGCCCTGCTGGCATTGGTCTCGCGCATGAAGCGGAAACGCATGTGGCGCCGATCCCGCTAGCAGAAGATACAAAAGTGGACGTTCATAAACAGATCGCGACAATTCTCACCGGCGAGACAAGGATCCCGTTGGAGGCCATGGTGTGTTGCCTTGAAAACCTGGCGCCGGAACTGGCGCAGAAAGTCGTGGGTGCAGTTATGTCCCGCATGGATCTCCCCGCCGTTCTGACTGGCGAGCAGAGAGAGGAAATCGAACTGGCTTGTGTTGAGAACTTCAAAGAATATTTCTTAAGCGGGTTGGCGATTGCTCACTTGATTATGGTACGAGGCAGTTCAGGACCGGCGCAATGAACAGAGCGGAAATCGCTCGCCTTCGTCAGTCTCTGTTCCGCCAGGAGATGGAAGAGATCCGGCGCCGAGTACGAGACGAGAAGGCGTTGGCGAGCCGTCGGTGCGAACCGCAAGAGCCGCCACGGGTGCGAAGGAGAACTAAGGCGGCGATGCGTACGAAGCGCCGGTCGAGATTCATTTCAGATTCATTGTACGCGTCGGCCTTGCAGAACTGGTGGGCTTCGCAGGAGAGATTCACTAGAAAAAGCGAATTGGCTAATTTTCTCGGCGTGGATCCCGAAACAGTTTCGAGTTGGACGAATAGCAAGAAATTTCCGCAGGACAAAATGTGCGACACACTTTTCTCACTGACAGGTTTGGAATGCTTCTCACCACAACAAAGGACCAGAGCTCGGTGCGAGCATTTCCTGAATCGGGCTAAGAAGGGCTTAAGAGGGAGCAAAAACGATGACGGAGCTACACACAGAACCAACGGCCACGTGGTGCCAAACTTTCAAGTTGATGATTGAGCGTGGCGGCGGCACGTTGATCGGCATTCGCGATGGCGCGATTCTTTTTCGTGGTGGACCGGACGAACCAGTTTGTTCGCTTTACCCTTTTGCATTGAGATCCACGGTGGACGTCGAACTCGCGATTAAATCTGCGAGAGAGCGCAAGAAAGAGGCGATGTGGGAACTGACTGAACCAGCGGAGATGCAAAAGGGGATGGATCTCTAAGAAGGGAGAACGCGAATTTGCAAATGACGACGGCGGGCCAGTTGGAAGCGTATTTCGAGTCCGACCACCGAAACCCTGCGCCTAGCTCGCTCGTCGCCGAAAAGATGCGCGAATTACTTGAGAAAAATCCCGGTCTGTCCTTCGATGAACTGCGCGAACTTGCGCGCTCGCAAATGAAGAGAGTCGAAGGCGGCGCAAAGACCATAGGAACGAGCACCCAAGTATGTGCTGTGAAATCGGGCAACTAGCTGTTCTCGGGTGGTTCGCTCTCGCCTCCTTGGGTGGGCAGAGCTTTTTGTTCGGCGGGTCCCGGTAGTTCCATCTGGAGCGGCACCTTCTCCGAGATTTCTCCCCTGCCGATGCTCAGTACTGCTGGCTTGCAGAGAATTTCCCTGATCACTAGTTCCCGAAGCATTCTGCTGGTGCACGAAGCTTGCGCAAGTATAGCCGTGTCAGACGTGACAGCAATTACATGTTCGCCTAAGCCAATGGCGCCGGCGTCGCAAGCCATCAGTATCGCTTGCACACACAGACTCATACTGCCGCCGAACATGCTCAGAGCTTCACCTACCAAACTCATATCTTGACCGAGCACGCCGCCTCGTTGATGAAAAGTGGCAATAGGATCAAAAGGAAGATGAGCCTTGATTACAGGAATCTCATGCTTCTTCATTAACAAGGTGTTCTCCGCCGAGATGTCGACGTGAATCGCCTTACCTTCCGCGTCCGTAAAGGCTTGACCAACGGGAAACGTGACCGCGACGAGACGAATGTGCGCGAAGTCCGGTAAACCGCAGAAGGTCTCTAACGCCACGCGAATTCCGTCTCCAATCGCCGTGAATACGACAATCTTATTTACACTCTGCTGTTTGGCCGATTCAAACGCAATCTTAAGACAATGCTCCAGATTGCTTTTGCCTTCTTGAAGAAAATATGTAATCGGTGCAGTGAACTGTTTTTGCATTTGCCTACGTTATCCGAAAATTGAGTGTCTCTTGAAACGACGCCCCGGTTCTTCTGTGCTTGAGAACCGCCTTAATGAAAGTAAACATGTCAAGGTTCTGCATGTCCAAGTTCTCCACGCGCGCTTGTTCATAATGAGGATTCGGAGAGCCAAGGTGCATGTGAGCCGGACTGTTGCTGGTATCGATGCGAATATGAACTGGGTTTGCGGAGGCTGCCTCCGGCAAGCCGTCAGCGGTTCTCTGCACTACAGGGCCGTAATGATAGTTGAACGCGGCACGGTGGCTATGTTGGATCATCCGCGCCTTCTTAGTGTAGTGTTCTTTGATTTGAATGTAGGAACCGTCGCTGAATTCGAGATACCACTTGAATGTCCAGACCAGGCTTGAGGTGGGCACGCTCGAATTAAGCAACTCAGTGCAATCCTCAGGCAGCTTCAACTTAGAGTATTCCTGGTCGAAGCGCGCTTTGAACTCAAGATAGTCCACCCGCGCAAACCAGTTTATGCCGCCAAAGCTAACGGATCATTAATATTGGGACGATCAGAGGCCGGTGTCGAAGAAGGCTGAGAAAGTGCCTTGATGTATTCGCGGCGAAGCTCCTCGTCTATTTCCCGGAGCTCCCGTCGATGATCGAGGTACGCCTCCCACTCGAAGTTGTCATCCTCAGACACGCGTTCCCTGACGGAAGCGTTTCGAAGGAACTCGATGGTAGGAACGCCGTATTTCTCCTCAAGGGAGCGAATATGCGCCTCTACCTCAGGCAGGGTTAGGTAAATTTCGACAATAGGCATAATTGAGGACCTCCACGTGATACCTGGGCTGGTCCTTTACCACTTACAGATCAGACTATCCCCGACAAACGACCCGTGTCAAGCCCACGGCAGTTAGATGGCGCTAGTTGACAAAGGTGGCAGTTGATTTCCCACTCTCCCGTGGATTTTGGAGGCGGGGGGAATCGAACCCCCGTCCGAAAAGCCTTGCAACGCGAAGACTACATGCTTAGCCCGTTCCGACTTTTTCGCCGCATGCGCTCAGAGCGGACAAGACGCGTATGCAACTAGTCCGATGATTCTCGCCGCCGCATTACGAACCGAAACGCGACAGCCAGCCTACTGTGTGACGCCTCATCCCATGCGCGTAGGTGACGTTTGGGGAGACGCGCCGCCCAATTTTATTTAGGCTGCGAGTGCCAGATTTAAATTGGCATTTCTAGTTTTCCACCCGGTTACGGGCAGGTGGCGCCCGGCATGCCTTCGGGCCGCGACAGCTTCCGTCGAAACCATGTCGCCCCCGTCTGCTACGAAATTTTACCATGATTGGAGCGATTCCGTCATTTCGCCAAACTGAACCGACTTGCGCTGACTGATGATAGAAGAATTGATAGAAGCTTACAGCTTGCTCGTATCATCGGCACTTGCAGCGATGTGGTTTGCAAATCCATCGCGCAGACTCCGAGCAACTAATACCTGTGCCATACCATCTCGCTCTAGACGTGCTTCCGGAAATCATTAAAAAATTACGGACAAGGAAAACGCTAGTTAGCAGTTAGGGTTTTACAGCCGAGCATTCCGGATCATTTTCTTGGGGCTGGTTTCTCTTATTACGATGCTGCGGCAGATCGTTTTGCGATGTCTTCCGGCTGAGGCTCTTCTCTTGTCTCCGCAGTAGACGTCCCATGCTGCTCTGGTCCTCCCGAAGGAGTTTTTGAAGCGTTTCCTGCGACATTTTCTTCCCCCTTTTCATGTGACAAAAACCGCCTTATGCCCTCACCCTTTGCCCGAGGTACGGTGGCAGTTTTCCCTAACAGTAGTATTAGATGTTTTTCTGCTTCGCTGGGTTCCCGCACGTTGTTAAATAAACCATCCGCTTCCTCTCTGTCAATGACGAATCCGTGCGCCGGATAGTCGCTAATTAATCCTTCGAGAGATTCAGCGGAAATGTTCTTGCCAAAATATGAGAGTCGAAGTCCATAGTCGTGAGCGATTGCTTGGGCGCGGTTTGCTTCGCCGACGTGCATCGGATCGATTTGCGCATAGATCGGTGCAAACAATCCAGTCGCAAATTTCACTGCAACATCGGCGGCAGTTTTGAAAGTGACCCGACCTTGGCTCCTCTTCGTGATCTCCAATGAGGCATATTCAAATGACGAAAATGCCTTCTCATGCAAAGTGCCCAAAGCAGACATGATTGTTAGACCTGACTGCGTATCCCATAGCTCATCCTTCTTGGCTAATTGAATATCGAGTGGTCCAATTTCTCCGTTGTCGGCCATAACTAATTCGTGAGCACCCGTGACGATCATCGTCCCGGCACTCTTACAATAGCCCGCCACAATGCAGACAAATTTTTCATAGTGCATCTGGAAACATCGCGCAATGCGATATGCAGCGTCTGGGTCACCCCCCTCGGTAACAAGGAGTAGTAGAGCATTGGTTCGTCTTCTTCGGCCGGTACAGGCGCACACTAATTCGTCGTCAAATGGTCGATAAATTTCAGAATTGTAAAAGAAGATATCCGAATTTGTCGCCTCGGCTAGTTTATTTGCGGCCTCCGTAACGGGGCTTGTTTGGGTGGATGGGGCTGGGGCTACGCTTGCCATATATCATTCTTCCTTGTTATTGAATTAATTAGCAGTTTTGACTGGGCAGAGCTGCTCTTTCGTCGACGGGAGTGTATCATTTTCCTAACGTATCGAGAAATGTAAGAGATAAAGCGGCGGGGCCGCGCCATTCGAGCTGGGCTTGATTCGAGTGATATTCTCTACCTTATGGACGAGACACTTCTGAAAGAGGCTCAGGAAGAAATCATGCGGCATCATTGGGACACGTTCTGCACGCAACCCCTATCGATCGCCGAAGGTGGGAAGGGCGTGATTGTGCCGGGGTGTGTGGCTTGCAAAAACCTGCTCTACACGAACAATCAATATCTGAGCCATCTGGCTCTCGACGTGCGTCCGCAAATTATTAATCGAGTTCTCGCCGACGATCCGCAATGCCACTGCGATACACCATGAAAAGAAGAAACAAAAGGCCGCTGCCGAACAAAAATACGCTCGACGGTTCCGGTGTGGGCGTGGGATCAAGAATAGATATGCCCGACAACCCGCTGTAGTAAAACGGCCCTTCGTCCACAGTGTCAACGGAGAAGAAAAGCGAACTGATGTCGGGAGCCCCTGTAGCTAAAATGCTAATCATGAAATCCCCCGTTGACGAAACGGCTTGCGGCACGGGAAGAAGCAAATTTCCCAAAGGGTCAAGCACCTGAATGGACAGTCTGCAATCTTCCGGCGGGAAATCGCAACTGAAAGAATCGACGTACAGTTCTATTCCCTGAATCGGCCTTGAAAATACCAGTTGAATCCCCCCTTCCATGGGCTCGGATACGGAATTCGTCCCGATACCGACGGCGTAGGCGCCTTCACATCCATTGCCCGCATAAACATTCACGCCGATACCACCCGCAGTTACAAGCGGAAGTGGGCCCGTATTCCCCGAGCCGCACGGGCCGGCAATCGACCAACTATTGTCGTTGCCGGTAAAAAGATCATGCGTGGAGGAAACTTTAAGGGAGCCTGCATTCGAAGCAAAAGCGGAACACAAAAAAAGAGTGAATACAAAGAGTGGTTTCATAACAGCTCCTTCAATAACGGTACAGTTATCGGGCCGGTTGTACCATCATTCAAGCGGTTATTCAAATCTTGTATTCGGCTGAAGCTTGTTTGCGTGAATCGCGGAACTACTGCGAGATTAATGCACAATGTGCTTTCGTATTCCGTCGAGCGCCCATGACATCTCGCGCGACAGGTTTCTGCGAGCTTCCTTCAGATCACGGAACTCTGGCATCTCCACGGCCTCATCCCAACACATCGTTAGAAATTGCTCAGCCGTTTGTCCAGGCGGGAGCTTAGATATGTCCAGAAATAATAAATCCCACAATTGAATATCGTTTAGATTCGGCAAGTCTAAGGCAGAGCGTTTCACGTTATCTTCGGACAAAAAGCGCCACCATTTGGGGAGTGAGTAGCTTGGAGAATATTGGCGGAGCGTCCCGAAATGTTCAGCCAGTCTCCGCATCAGCATGGGAACCGCCGTCCCATTCACTTCCAAAAACGCTTCGTCGTAACGAGGTGCGAGATTTTCGTAGACGTTCGCGATCTGGTTCCTCAGTCCAAGTTCGATTAGTTCAGCGCCAGCCGATAGTTTTAGACGCTTCCACCATTCCCGATCCAGCGCGTCCGGGCGTTGGATATTCCGCACCTCAACTATCGCGGTTTGAAACTGCTCAAAGATGGGCTGGAATATCTGACGGGATCGCTCCCGCTTTTTTCCGCTTCTGTCTTTCAGCCATCCAGAGACATGGTTCAACAAGAGTTCGTATACGCCCATTTCGCCCGTTTTCTCGGAGTCCGTTGACATTGCAGTTTCGACGTGGGACTACTCCGGTTCTGTAACGCGGAACTGCACCTTGCGATTTGACTGGCCCGCGAATGCGTTCGCACCCTCATAAAATAGTCTCAAGTGCTTAACAGCGTGAACCGCCTGGGACAAAGACTCTCCGCATCCTGGACAGTTTGAGTTCAGAGCTGGCGTATCGTTCACCGGCCTTCCGGAAACTACGATGCCGGCTCCACAGGCGCACTTAATCTCAACCTCGCGCAGATCCCCGAATGGAATCACAATCGATCGCTCGACCAAATTGCACCTCCTATGGACATCGGGAAATGTAGTGCAGAATGTAGTATCGAAACGCCTTTAATGGCACATAAGCGTGAAAGTGAGCATCGGCTGAAGCGCCATATTTTAGAGACACTTATCTAAGTTTCGATGCTATTCTATATTAGTTAAGAACGCGCTTACACCGGGAAGGTCCGCGGTTCAAATCCGTGACCGCCCACCAGTGAAGGCACAATCGCGGGGACGTAGTTCAGTTGGTTAGAACGCTGCCCTGTCACGGCAGAGGTCGCGAGTTCGAGTCTCGTCGTCCCCGCCATTTTTCTTCAATGTTTATAAGGGCTCTTGTGACATTGGGAAAAATGACGCAACATCTCGAAAGTAGTTTTCCCAAAAATTTCCCCAAAAACCGGGCGCCCGAAATTTTAATCCCGGGCGATTTTCCGAGCCAGATCGGCGAAGAGATCCGTTTAAACCCCGATTTTGAAGCGGTTTCCAGCCAGCCTGGGCGACGCACGGAGATTTCTAGGGTAACGGGAGTCGGCTTGTAATAGAGGATGTAATCCGCGCGCTTGGCTTTGCCGTGCGTCACGAGTTTTCCCCGGACGATGATGCGCCCTTTCGTGAAGGCAACCTCCTCGCGGATCTGCATCATCCCGTCCCAGCCCGCGCGTTTCACTGCGGGGCCGATGAACTTGGAACAGATATCGCGCTCGCTGAGGTCTCTTGTTCATAAAATCCGCAGTCAATTCTTAACGCATATCCAGGCGCAGGAACAATGTCCGACCGAACATCCTCTGGCCGATCAACCTAGACGTATAACCTACTGAATATCGTTACTTTATTAAGTGGGGAGCGGCAAGACTAATAAATTCCCGCGTTGTTATGATCTTGGTTTTCTTCCAGAATCTCGGAAAATGTTTCTGATTGCCGGTAATGAGGTAGTCCGCTCGCGCGGCGTCGGCGCATTCCAGAAACATATTGTCGTCGGGGTCGCCGGCGACTTCCAGGCGCCGCAACGGCTTGACGATATGGCTATGGTTTTTGATGAGCTGCAGCAGTTGCCGCCGCATTCCCTTGCGGATACCCAACTCCTCGCGCGCGAGCACATCCGCATATTCCTCCAGAATCGGACGGGACACGTAGAAATGCGCCGGCTTGGTCAAGGCCAGCACGAGGGTGGTGCGCTGCAGGCCCTCCGGCTTCAGGGCTGCTGAGACCAGTACGTTGGTGTCAATGACCAGGCGGAGCGGAAGCATTACT
>Ga0070765_100001155_pt1 | contig 15958 bp, 13 predicted proteins | sample HubBroMetageWFT5_FD_71516 | JGI IMG/M metagenome (GOLD analysis project Ga0070765, IMG submission 71516) | Warmed and freeze-thawed soil microbial communities from the Hubbard Brook experimental Forest, New Hampshire - Hubbard Brook CCASE Soil... | ecosystem: Environmental > Terrestrial > Soil... | reverse complement strand
AGCGAAAAACGCGTAGGTGGAAAGCAGCCAGGTCCACAAAAGCAGCGAACCTTCCTGGCCGGCCCACAGAGCGGCAAACTTGTAATAAAAAGGCAGGGCCCGATTGCTGTGCGCCGCCACATAGGCCATGGAAAAATTGTCAGTGAAAAAATAATACTCGAGGCAGCCAACCGCGATGGTCACCAGAAGAAATACGGCCAGTCCAGCGTTACGCGCACTCTTTGTAAGGAGAGCTTTGCGCGTTACGATGCCTGCAATGCCGGCGCCTACCGCATACACGGCAGCCAATAAGGCGAGCAGAAGTGCAAAAGATCCTAAAATATCCAATGAAATCCCCCGCCGATCGATTCCCCGTTATGACAAAACTAATTCCCTGCGGAGCGCTCCGGCGTCGCATTCGACGTGGGCGCAGGCTGCGGGCCGCCGGCCGTTTGTCCGGGCGTGGCTTCGTACTTAGACGCGCACTTCGCCTGCACCTGATCGGCTACGAAGTGATTGTCTGGCCGCAATTTACCTTCGACTAAAGCCTGTGCGCCGTCTTTGAAAGTATCCGGAAGCGGATCGCGTCCAACATAGCTGACCGTGAGATCCTGGCCCTGCTCAGTGAGCACAAAATCAACGCCGCCTGGTACATGGGAAATGCTTCCGTTGCGCACGTTTCCCGAGACGCGCATACGTTGATGCACCGTTGATCCACGAAGCCCGGAAAGCTCGGAGATCGTATGGTAATAAGTCTTGCTCTGGGTAAACCCAACGTAGGCGAGAGACACGAGCGTGACGACTATAATTGCCGAGCCTACAAGGAATTTAGAGCGGACTTTCATTTTCCTTCTCCTGGCCACCAATCCGGATAAACGGAAACAACAGCGGGATTCTAGCACAACGGTAGGGCGGGCTCGATAAGTCTTACATCGTGTAAACTTGCTGTTTCAGGACCGTGGAGTACTGGTTAGAAGGTCCGCTTCTGAGCGGATAACGTTCCAGGCACGCTCAATATGAGGCAGTTCAGTCTTGGTTTGGGCTACGCAAAATCGAATGGTGTACTTTCCGTTTAGCCGCGTATGCGATAAGTAAACCTTGCCGCTGTGATTCAGCCGCCGCAAAAGTTCTTCGTTCAACTCGTCAGACGCCTTCAGCCGAAAACAAATCAGGTTCAGCGCGGCTGCCGCCATTATTTCGAAGCGCGAATCGGCCTGCAGCCAGCGTAGAAAAATTTGGGCCAGCTCAACGTGACGTCGGACGAGCGATTGCAGGCCCTCTACCCCGTAATGTTGTATGACGAACCAAAGTTTCAGCGCTCGGAATCTGCGGCCTAACGGCACGTGCCAGTTGCGATATTCGAAGACCGCATCCGAGCCGGTTGCCTGATTCCGCAGATATTCCGGCAAGACGTCGAGACTTCGCGTCAGCGATTCGCGATCGGCAACGTAAAAACAGCTGCAATCAAAATTCGTGAACATCCATTTGTGAGCATCGAAGCAATAACTGTCAGCTAGTTCCAGGCCTTTGTGGATGTGGCGAAACTCGGGACAGAGTGCGGCTGTTCCGGCCATTGCGGCGTCCACGTGCAGCCACAAATTGTGCTTCTTGCAAATGCGCCCAATTTCTTCGAGGGGATCGAAGGCCAACGAGGAAGTGGTCCCGGTCGTCGCGCATACGATAAACGGAATCTTGCCCGCGCGTTTGTCTTCCTCGATCTGTTTCTCGAGCAATTCCGGGCGCATAGCAAACCTCGCGTCGACGTCGATCAAACGCAGGTTGCGCCTACCGATCCCGGCAATTTTTACGTCCTTTTCAATTGAGGAGTGGGCTTGAGTGGAGGTGTACGCTACCAATTCATCGCGACAGCCATCTTCATTGCTGCGAAAAGCTGTGGCGCGCTCTCGCGCAGCTAGAACAGCGCAAAGCGATGAGCTCGAAGCCGAATCTTGGATCACGCCACCGCCTTTTCCGGTCGAGAGAAATGTTTCCGGCAGGGCGAGCATCTTGGCCAGCCAGTCAAGAACCAGTGTTTCAACTTCGGTGCACGCTGGGCTCGTGGCCCACAGCATCCCCTGAATCCCCAATCCAGAGGAAAGCAGGTCACCGAGAACGGACGGCTCCGAAGTATTCGCGGGAAAGTAGGCGAAGAAGTTCGGAGATTGCCAATGTGTGATGCCCGGCATGATCTTATCATTCACTGCGGCGAGAATCGTGTCGAAATTCTCTCCGGGCTGCGGAGGGTCGGGCGGAAGCGATTTGTGTATCTGGCCGGGGACAACTTGCGCCAGGACCGGGTAGCTTTCAACTTGTTCATAGTAATCCGCGATCCAATCGATTAGGCGCTTACCGGCGTCACGGAATTGTTGCGACGTCATGTGCGGGGAGCGTTCCACGATGTCTCCTTAGTCACAGCGAGAAAGATCAATACCTGCAAAACAAGCGCGCAATTATAGCAGCGTGAAGCATGTGAGGTCGTCAAGTAGCGGAGATGCACAAGAAGGAGCGAGATTAGGTTGAGTGAGCTAGCACGGCAGAGAGCTCATCGCTCAACGAAGGAGCGCGTCCAGTTGTACTTGCCTCCGGCAATCCAATAGGCGGCGAAAAAGGTTTGCCATGATTCAACCTTAGCCGATCGCGCAGTTCACTTCGCTCGAACAGCGGGATCACTTTGGCCAAGGAAGCAGAGAGCAGTGCGACGTATTTGGGTTTATACGATTTTTCAATTCGCCGGATCAAAATTGGACCGGCACGTTCGATGGCGGCGGACAACGCATCGGCAGGCTCTATTGGGCATTCCAACGCATGGGCAAGATAAAATCCGCGATGTTGGAATTCAGCGAGAGCGGCGTCTTCGGTCACTTCCGAACTTGGCGCAAAACCAGAACATTTCACAATCTCGTTAAAATAGCGGCGCGAAGTTTTCGAACGGTCCTCGCGATTCCCGGCAGGTCGATAAAAATAATCCTCCGCGCGAGCAGGTGGAGCGGCATCAATCAAGAGCACCTGTATATGAATGGGGCGAAATCGCGTGGCGAGTTCTAATCGCTCGATGCGGCGACGGATGTGGGCATCGTCGGCAGGCATTCCGCATCCATCGCAGACCGGCATTCACGTCCTCCAATGAAGTTCCCAGAGAGGGTTACATTTCAGCGGCTGCTGCGCGTGCTACCGATAAGTTCGATGAGACCCTCACCCAACGTAGCGCGCCACGCGACATGTTCGTGTCCGCTGAAGTGTTCATGATAATCGACGCGATACCCTTTCGCCATCAGAACATCGCGCAAATGACGGCTGGAGGTCAGCATACTTGGATCGCGGCTAGGGATGGCGGATGTTTCGAGCAAACCGACTTCGAGATAGAAATCTATCGGCAACGGCTTTGCGCGGACAAATTGACGAGTCAACCATTCGGGCTCGCCGTCGGAACGCGTTCGATAAAAGGAGCCTGATTGCGCTAGCACTTTGCCAAATATTTCTGGATGCTGGTATGCGGCACAGGCAGCAGCCAAGCCACCCATGCTTGAGCCTGCAATTGACACGCCGTTAGCATTCACGCGAATGTTCATTGTAGATCCGATCCACGGGATCGCTTCTTTAGCCAGAAAATCGCCCCAAGCATCCGCGCAATTCAGTTCGTTATCGCGAGCCTGCGGCGAACTATTCCCGACAAACAGCGCCACGACAGCGGGAATTTTTCCGTCGTGTATCAGGTTGTCAAGAATTGTTGGCGTGGGCACCAGGGTCGTATACGAATCGCCGTCCATGACCATGACAAGAGGATAACTGTCGTTGGCGACGAAATTGGGTGGAGTGTAAAGCCGAACCGATAGATCGTTCTTCAGGATGGCACTCGAAATCTTGGATTGTTTAAGCGTTCCGTGCGGGATGTCGGCTCGTACCTGAATCCATCTATCCGACGGAGCGTCCGGTAACTCCAGTACAGAGGCGAGCATGTTGTTGCCGTAATCAAAAGTTTTCGTGTTGAACGGATCGCGCCGGAAGTTCGCCATGCGAGCGTAAAAATTTGTTTCCGCATCGAATGGAACCAAGCTGTCATTCGGCGAATATCGGTACACCATGCGAGCATCGTTGCGCATCGTGTAGGTCAGGTACCACACGTCTGTTTCGGGTATTTGCTTCATTTCAGCGACAGGGAAATTCATCAAAGCAAGGGGCGAAACTACGACCACGTTGTGCGTCGCGTTATCAGCGCGCCACAGAAACGTGACGAGCGAGTAATTCGGTTTTTCCGGTATGGGTTCGACAAGTGGCGGTCCGGAACCCTGAACTCGGCTCCAAAATGCTTCCACAGCATGTGAGTCTTTCGCGGCGGCCTTTTCACTCAATGACCGGATGGTTGGGCTTTCCACCGGTTCTTGCGCCGAGCCGGATGTAGCACAGCGCATACCTGACGCTATGAATATCAAAGGAAATAAACAGCACAACGCGATACCGGAATGTTTGTTCATGCTCCTAGGAACGCAGAGATGCGGCAAAAAGTTCACGGATTCACTAAATACGAATTGACCAATTAACCGCCGGGCCAGGAATAAAACTAGGAGGGGAACGTTCTTCGTTGCCGAAGTCCTAGTGGCTTTCTTCGTCGCGAGGGGCGGCGGGAATGGCGGGAGGTTCAGGCAAGGATTCCGAACTAGGCGCAGTCTTACCCAATTTTGCGCGCAGGCAGCCCACCAGTTCGGGCGCCAGGTTTGAAATGGCCATGCCTTCAGAAACCAGGAACTTGCAGCTTAAAATTGGACGAGCCTGATCGTCGTCAGACAGCTGGCAGTCTACGCGGCAATACTGACAGTCCTGGTTCCAACAAAAACGGCCGTACGGAATGGTTTCAGGGCTGATGAATTGGAAAGCGCGCAGGAGTGAATTTCGCTCGGGCACCAGAAACGTCTTACCCAGGATGGTAATCTCAACAAGCTTTTCGTACGGTCGAAAGACGTCCGACATGAGAGGTGTCCCCGTATTTGCCACCGGCTGCTCCCTACCCCGTAAATTTTGATGTGCAATGAAGCTAAATCACGGGGAGGCGCGGAGCAACGGAAACAGGCTGGGGCGTGCTCAATACTCCAATGGCAAGTCTATTATGCTCCTTTCCGGGGCGAATTATTAACTCAGTATCAGCGGAGTGTCCTAGCGGAACACTACTGACGAGGGACGAAGACTACGAGGGTGTAAGCGCCTAGCGCGATGCCTAGAGGCCCGTTGATCAAAGCGAAGAAGCTCGCTACCAGAGCCGTCTTGCGGCTGGAACCAGCGCCCCCTAGTAAAGCTAGTGCGGCAAGAAGCGCAAATATACCGGCGACCACGTTGAGCAGCATCGCGAACACCAGAAACACATGAAAAAACGACATCAGCGCAAAAGGATTGGGCACGCGCGTGATGATCGCACCCCACATAAGTGTGAGTGTGTTGGTATAGGTCAGAAGGAAGACAGCGCCAGCAAACCGGAGGATGGCGTAAAGCAACCAGAGAACACCGAGAGTTCGGCGTGTTTCGTTGGACTCGGTCACAGTTTGCGCCGCATCCATACTGTCGGTATGGAGCAAGCCCTCCTTGTCCTTAGAGTGATTTTCTCATGCCGGAGTTACCGTTCGCGAAAGTCGTTCATAGGCCAAACCCGCCGCAGGCGGAAGAAGTACAACCAGTGTATAGGCGGCTAAGGCGGTCCCAAATGGGATGCTTATCAGGCAGATGAATGCAGCGACCAGCGCCAGTGTTCGGCCGCACTGTTCCCGTCTAAGAAGTGACCAGCCGGCGCAAAGGCCCACCACACCGGTAATCATGGAAAACACAAAACTGATCATATAAAAAACTTTCAAGAATTCAGGAAAAGGCATGGTCACGTTCGAATTCATCTGCTGGGAAAACATACGAAGCATTTCCGGCATAACGTAATGCGCGAACACCAGCGCCCAAACGCCCATTAACATATGGAAAATACTGTATACCACCCAAAGGATACCGATGACTTGTAGATGATTGTTTAAGACTTCAGCTGGATCCGGTGACCTCCTCGGAATTAAGACCGCGGGCACTGCGTTGCCGCATCTGTTGCAGAATCTCGCACCGACATCCAGCGGAGCTCCGCAGTATTGGCAAAACATTGGCCGCCTCCGAATGGCCTATTTCGGGGATACTAGACGAAGAACTGGCCCATGCGACGGAACTTCTGATAGCGCTGCTCGACCAGGCGTCCGGGAGCTAGCCGCGACAATTCGTTTAGCGAACGCGCCAGCACCGGCTCAAGCAATTTGGCGGCTGCCTGATGGTCGTTATGCGCGCCGCCATCCGGCTCGGGGATAATTTCATCGATCAACTTCATTTCAAGCAAGTCGGGAGCTGTGATTTTCAACGCTTCGGCGGCCACTTCGGCCTTGCTCGGATCGCGCCACATGATGGACGCGCATCCTTCCGGCGAGATAACGGAATAAACAGAATTTTCGAGCATGTAAACACGATCGCCAACGGCGATAGCCAGCGCACCGCCCGAACCGCCTTCCCCCGTGATCGTGACTATGATCGGAACGGGCAGACGCGACATCTCGCGCAAGTTGAAGGCAATGGCTTCCGCCTGGCCGCGCTCTTCCGCGTCCACACCGGGATAAGCGCCTTGCGTGTCGACGAAAATCAAAATAGGACGACGGAATTTTGCCGCGAGTTCCATCGCGCGCATCGCCTTCCGATAGCCTTCGGGCTTGGCTTGACCGAAATTGCGCGCGAGGCGTTGCTTCGTGTCGCGACCTTTCTGGTTTCCTACGATCATTACCGGCGTGCCGTGAAACGTAGCCATTCCAGTGATCAGCGCGGGGTCGTCCGAAAAATTGCGGTCGCCATGAATTTCGCTGAAATTTTCAAACAAAATTCGGATGTAATCGTCGGTGTAAGGCCGTTGCGGGTGCCGGGCTAGTTGCAATCGCTGCCAGGCTCCGAGATGCGTGTAAAAATCGCGTTTCAATTCTTCTACCTCGCGGCGAATGCGTTCGATCTCAACTATGGTCTCTCCGGTGGGAGTGGAGAGCCTGCTCAATTCCGCCACATCGCGCTCAAGGGCGTCGATCTCCGACTGGCGTTCGCGGGCGACCGCGTTTTTGTTTGTAACCGCTGCGGCATTCAGTTTGTCTCGAGGCTCCGGAGGTTTGGGCGAAGGAAATTGGCCGGTCTGGGCCTGGAGTTTGCGCGATTTGGCGAGCTCGCGCCTGCGTCGCAGCCGTTCCCGAGCCTCCCGGCGCTTGCTCATTGCACCACCGCGACCGAATCAGTGCCGCAGATTTCGCGAACGCGCTCCAGCAATTCCCGATCGGCTTGGACAGCGCTTCCCGTTTCCATGGTGGCTTGCGTGCCATCGGAGTTCACCAAATCAAACGCTACGCGACAACGTCCGGGCCTGCTCGAAAACAGTTCCTTCAATGATTCGAGCGCGCTGGGATCGACAGATCCTAGATCGACTCGAACACGCAGCAAACTGGGAGCCCGGTCTGTGATTTGATCGAGGAGACGCGCGTCAGAAACAATCAAGCGGGTGCCAACATCTTCAATCGCGACGCGCCCTTTAGCCAGCAGAGGTGTGTTGGTCTTCAAAATCATTTCAAGCTTCTGGTAGGCCTCGGGGAAGACGAGCGCTTCGATCACGCCGGTGCGGTCTTGCAAAGTTAGAATGACCCAGCGCGCGCCGCGTCTCGAACGCATAGGCCGCGATTGCACTATGATGCCGGCCACAACCACATCTTCGCCGTTGCGGCGCGTTTCCATGGTGGAAAGTTCAATTGCATTCAAGTCCTTCAAGCGGCCGGCGTAGCGATCCATCGGGTGCCCGGAGATGTAAAAACCCAGCGTCGCGTATTCTCCGGCGAGAAGTTGTTCTTCGGTCCACTCGCTGGCTTCAGGCAGTGAACTTTCATTCCAGGATTCAGAGACGTGATGAGCAGAACCGAAGCCAGGCATGAAAAGTCCGCCTTGTCCGACTGCCTTCGCCTGTACGCTCTTTTGGCCGCGCGCTATAGCTTGATCAATCGCTGCGAAAAGCCGGCCACGAGAAGCTCCTAAACAATCGAGCGCGCCTGCCTTTACCAGGCTTTCAAGGACGCGCTTGTTTAAACATCTCGGTTCGATGGCTTCGCAAAAACTAAAAAGACTTTGAAAACGAACAACGTCTTTACGGGCTTCGCAAATCGCTTTAGCCGTGTTCTCACCGACGTTCTTAATCGCCGCCAAACCGAATCGAATGTCGTCACCGACGGGGGTAAAGTACAGTCCACTTTCCTGGACACACGGCGGCAAGACTCGGATGCCCAGGTCGCGGGCCTCATTAATGTACTTCACAACTTTTTCGGTGTTCCCCGCTTCCGAGCTGAGCATCGCAGCCATGAATTCAACCGGGAAATGAACTTTTAGATACGCCGTCTGATAAGCCAGAAGAGCGTAGGCGCAGGCATGAGCCTTGGGAAAACCGTAACGCGCGAATTCTTCCATCAAGTCGAAAAGCTTTTCGGCTTTCTTCGCCGCGACTTTTCGCGCGGCACAGCCTGCCAGAAATTTTTCGCGCTGCGCCGCCATCACTTCCACTTTTTTCTTGCCCATGGCGCTGCGCAGAATGTCCGCTTCGCCAAGCGTAAAGCCGGCGATGCGGTTGGCAATCTTCATCACCTGCTCTTGAAAAACAATTACACCCCAGGTTTCCGAAAGTATCTCCTCGAGCTCAGGAAGATCATAGGAGACTTTCTTCTTGCCATGCTTGCGCGCGAGAAATTCGTCAATCATTCCGCCCTGAATCGGGCCTGGGCGGTACAGAGCATTTAGCGCAGTGAGATCTTCGATACGCGTGGGCTGATAGCGCTTGAGAATGTCGCGCATCCCATGCGACTCAAACTGAAATATTCCGCTGGTATCCCCGCGAGAGAACAACGCGTAGGTTTCTGCGTCATCCAGTGGAAGGGTGGTCAAATCGAAGTCCACGCCGCGATTCTGTCTGATCATGCAAACAGCGTCTTCAAGAATCGTCAGAGTGGTCAGGCCCAGAAAATCCATCTTCAAGAGCCCGATGCGGCCCAACGCATTCATATCGTACTGCGTCGTAATTTCATCCTTGCTGGACTTGTACAGCGGGACGATTTCGGTGAGCGGCTGCGGCGAAATGACAACCCCGGCCGCGTGTGTGGACGCGTGACGCGCAAGCCCTTCCAGACGCAGCGCAACCTCGATTAACTCTTTTACCTTTTCGTCTTTTCGGGCGGCCTCAAGCTGTGGCGATTGCTTTAGCGCTTCTTCCAACGAAATATTCAGCGTCAGCGGGATGAATTTGGCCAGGCGATCTACGTCGCCATAGGCCATATCAAGTGCGCGACCAGCGTCTTTCAGCACCGCCTTGGCCGCCATGGTTCCAAAGGTGATGATTTGCGCCACGTTTTCTGAGCCGTACTTTTGGCGCACGTAATCGATTACTTCGCCACGACGGCGCATGCAGAAGTCGATATCAATATCGGGCATGGAAATACGCTCGGGGTTTAAAAAGCGCTCGAACAGCAAATCGTACTGCAGCGGATCAACGTCGGTGATCTGCAGCGAATAGCTCACCAAACTTCCAGCCGCCGAGCCTCGTCCCGGCCCCACCGGGACACCCTGAGCGCGAGCGTAATGAATAAAATCCCAAACGATCAAGAAGTAGCTGGAAAAGCGCATCATCTTGATCATTTCAATTTCGTCAGTAAGCCGCTTTTCGTATTCCGAAAGCGAATGACGCAGGCGGTTTTCTTTCACCAGCCGATCGATTTGCGGCGCACGCGACTGGAACCCTTCGCGCACTGTTCTTTCGAAATAGGAATCCGCGGTTTCGCCTTCTGGCACTTTGAATTCAGGGAAAGGATTGTTCACACGCTGGATCTTGACGTTGCAGCGTTCGGCAATAGCCACGGTGCGCGTAACTGCATCCGGCAACTCGCGAAAAACTTGCGCCATCTCCTCGGCGGTCTTGAAATAAAACTGATCGGTCGCAAACTTCATGCGCTGGCCGTCGCTCATGGTCTTGCCAGTCTGAATGCACATCAGAACTTCTTGGGCGTGAGAATCGGATTGAGTGAGGTAGTGACAATCGTTCGTGGCCACCAGCGGAATGCCGCTTTCTCTGGAGAGCCTGACCAATTCGCGGTTTACACGAATATCCTGCTCGAGCCCCTGGTCTTGAACTTCGAGGAAGAAATTGCCTTTGCCAAAAATGTCACGGAGCCGATAAGCACTGGCCTTGGCTTGCTCGTATTTGTCCGATAGCAGCGCATCGGCCACTTCGCCACGAAGGCATGCGGAAAGCGCGATGAGACCTCTGCTGTGTTTCGCGAGAAGCTCGTGATCGACGCGCGGCTTGTAATAAAAGCCGTCCAGATATCCGGTCGAGACCAGCTTCATCAAATTCCGATAGCCTTCCTCATTTTCGCAAAGTAGAACGAGATGGTTGGAGCGCTCCGCCTCCGTCCCGCGATTCTTGTGATTATCGGGGGCGACATACATCTCGCAGCCGATGATCGGCTTCACACCGTGGGTGGTTGCTTCGTGATAAAAATTTGCCGCCGCGAAGAGATTGCCGTGATCGGTTACAGCAACAGCCGGCATACCGCGGCGCGCGGCTTCTGCTGTTAGTTCACCGATTTCACAGGCCCCATCAAGAAGGGAATAGTCCGTGTGTAAATGAAGATGAACAAAGTTTGAAGAATTCATGCGTGAACTATTCTAAACCAGTTAACAAATTCGGGTATGGCCAATTGAGCCGTTAACGAATTGCTTTCCTGAACGGGATTGGCAAAGCAATCATCTTTAGCGGCGTCCGGATTTTTTTGCTGCGGGCGATTTTGCTTTGGTGCGTCCGTGCGGCCGCTTCTTCCCCGCTGTCGCCTTCGATTCACTCTCCGCCTCGGCATGTTTTGCGCGGGCCCTGGCTCCAATCGCCGCGGAAGCCGACTGCGATTGTTTGGCAGTATCCGGTACGCTCTTGGCTGAACTTGCAGACGCTGCAGCCGCAGCAGGCGCCGGCTTAGACTTATCGTGCTCTTTTGTTTCGGCAGCAGCAGATTTCCGTTCGCCTTTTTCTCCCTTGCGTTTCTTTTCGGGCTTCTCGACCTTCTTGGGTTCGTCCTTGATTCCCGCAAGGTTGCGAAGAATTTTTGTGCGCTCTTCGGGCAACTTGCCCTTTCCGCGCAACTGCATCTCAAACAATTGCTCTATTACTTTGTCAAACTTGGGACCGCGCGCAACGCCCAACGCGTCGAGTTCTGCCATGGGAAGTGATTGCCGCAATGGACGCCATTTCTGGACATAACTGCGAAATTTTGATACCGCTTTCGGATTGGGCATTTCCGTTTCGATAAAAGCCATCATTTCGGCCGGAAGCGACGCGATGTAGAAGTATGCATCTTTCGGAGCATTCGTCTTCCGCCCTTTTAATATCTTGACGACCTTCTGCGCCTCGGGGACGAGATTCGCGATCGCCTCAATCTCGTTCGATCGAAATTCCAAATTACGCATGGCCGATGCCGCTTCCCGCGACTTCAAACGTCCGAGCGTGTAGTACAGCACCGGATATTGGAGGCGTGGACGCAGTCCCGCGGAGTACAGATTCGCACGGACTTTCGCCAATTTGTTCAGACTGTCGTAGTCTGGTTTGCGCTTTTGCAGACTTGGGTGAATCAACCCAAGCAGGTCGTACTTTTCCCACTCCTTCAGTGTCGCGACGGGGTTATCCTCACGTGCCAAGGCGCGCAATTCATGTCCGACGTCTTCTGACTCAATATTTTTCTGCATGTCGCGCTGCATAGCCAGATCGAACCATTCTTGAGTGCGCGGCTCCATCTTGAATCCCATGCGCGCACAGTAACGCAGGATGCGCATTAAACGAATGGGCTGGTTCGTGAATCCATGAATGGATAAAGAACGAATTTCCTGTTTCTCCAGGTCGGCGAGTCCGTTCATGGGATCGAGCAACAGCCCGCGCGATTGCGTGTTCAACGAAATGGCAATGGCATTGACTCCGAAATCTCGGCGGCGAAGATCTTCCATAATACTGGAGAAGCGATACTCCGGCTTGGCGCCGGGCCGCTCGTACACATCCTCTCGCGCGCCGCAAATGGATCCGTCCACATCGCCGGCAAAAATCAACTCGTAGTGCCGCAGCTTTTCAGTTTCCCAAACGATGCGAGCTCCGCCTTTTTCCAGTTCTTTCACCATCCGGAGCGGGTTGCCTTCCACGGTGAAATCCAAATCGCGGATCGGCATGCCGGAAATCAAGTCGCGAACGGCGCCCCCGGTAAGATAAATATTCACGTCCTGGGAACGCGATAGCTCTTGAACGCGCTCGAGTACAGCGCGCTGCTCGGGCGACAACCGGCTTTCCAGCAGATACATGTAATCGGGCATGAGTTCCTATGCCTCCTAAGGGCACGCCAATTAATCAGGCGCGCGGATGATGCGCCTTGTAAACTTTCTTCAATCGCTCTTCGACCACGTGGGTATAAATCTGCGTGGTTGAAATATCTGAATGACCCAACATCAATTGCACGGAGCGGAGATCGCCGCCCCGGTCGAGGAGGTGCGTGGCAAAGCTATGCCGCAGCATGTGAGGCTTCAGCGACTTTCGAAGTCCCGCCTTGCGTCCGTACAACGCCAACAATTTCCAAAAGCCTATGCGATCCAACTTGTTGGCGTTGCGATTCACAAACAGATATTTTGAGCTCCGCTCTCCGAGAATTTCCGGCCGGGCCTTTTTCAAATATTCACGAATTACTGCTAGCGCTTTGCGCCCAACGGGCACAAGACGTTCCTTGTTTCCTTTTCCTATGCATCGCAACGAGCCAGCTTCGGAGTGCAAATCATCCACGGCGAGGCCGCAGAGTTCTGAAACGCGCAGGCCTGCCGAATAAAGCAGTTCGATCATCGCTTTGTCGCGCAAGCCAACCGCTGTGGACACGTCCGGCTGTACAAGTAGCCGCTCAACTTCTTCCACACTCAGAAATTCCGGCAAACTTTGGCGGAATTTTGGAGATTCCACGCTGACGGCTGGATCAGCCTGGATTAGTTCGTCGGTCAAAAGAAAGCGGAAGAATTGGCGTATTGAAACTAGATGACGCGCCACGGAGCGCGCATCGAGTTTCCGCGCATACAGAGTGCCAAGAAAATCAACGATGTCACTGCGCTTTACCTGCGCGGCCTTCTGTAATCCCTCTTTCACCGTGTATTCAGTAAATTTTTCGAGATCTCGGCGGTAAGCGTCGATAGTGTTCTGCGCAAGCGACTTTTCGACACGCAGATAGTTTAGGAACGATCGGATTTCAGATTCCAACGCCTAGCCTCCCTCTTCTCTCCGGCCTTCACACAATTTAGATCAGATTTCAATTCCGCCGGCTGTAACAGTTCCGGGCTCGGCACGGCGCAACATTAGAAATAATTCGGGCAATTCTTCGCAGCGCAAAATCCAAGCCAGCCCAAAGTAAATCGCGACCGAGCCGATGATCATGGCAGCCAGCAGGCCGGCCTGCGACAGAACGTGTTGCAGGTTTGCAAAGCCGGAAAACCGAAGCGCCGCGAAACATGCTCCGGCCATCACTGCGGCGCAGATACCCATCTTGGCAATCGAGGCCACAATCGCACGCGCTCCCAATGCTCCGTACCGTCCGCGGAATATATAAAACAGAAGCGCAAAATTAAAATACGCAGCGAGCGAACTGGCCAGCGCCGGGCTCGCGTTCCACAAGTAGCGGGAGAAAGCGAACAGCAAGATCACGTTGAGTGCGATGTGCAAGGCGAGCGAGTAAACACCGACGCGCGTCGGGGTCATCGTATCGTGGGTGGAATAATACATGGGTGTAATTAGCTTGATAGCGGCGAATGCCGGAAGGCCCAACGAGTAATACAGCAGAGCATGCGCGGTGAGCGCGGTTGACTCCGCCATGAACTTCCCGTGTTGAAACAAAACTTTGGTTATCGGCACGCGTAAAAGAATCAAGCCCACCGCAGCCGGAATTGTGATGAAAGAAACCACGCGCACTGCAAACTCAAAAGTACGCTTCATCTCGTCAAATTTTCCATCGGCGACCTGGTGCGCCATCGTCGGAAAAATCGCAGTCGATAACGCGATTGCATATGCGCCCAAAACCAGTTCCATCACACGATCCGCAATGTACAGAGATGTAACGCTGCCGGTCGGCATCCGGCGTGACGTTGCAAAAATAGTGTCCACGAAAAAATTCACCTGAAACACGCCCATGCCGAAGAAAACCGGCGCCATCAACTTCCCCACCTTGCGCACGCCCGGGTCCTGAAAGGAAACACTTGGGCGAAAGCCCATTCCGTGTTTCCGCAGCGCCGGGATTTGCATCGCAAGTTGCAGGGCTGATCCCAGCAAGATGCCCATTGCCAACGCCAGCGCCGGTGTGCGGTACGCTTGCGGAGCCAGCCGCAGGATCGGCTTGTAAACAATCCCGAGCGAAAAAACAATAAAGACCAAATTAAACAGAACCGAAGTGGATGCGGGCAGTCCGAACACGTGAAAGCTGTTCAGAATCGCCGCCGCCAATGCCGCCAGCCCCATAAAAAGAACACATGGAAAAATGATGCGATTCAAAAAAATGGCCAAATCCCAATGAAGGCTACTGGCCCCGAGCAACGTAAATATTCCAATCACCTGCTTCGAAAACAGACATCCAAGCACAGCGATGACGCCCAAAACCACCGCCGTATCCCAAAATAACTTTTGCGCGAACTCCCAAGCCTCGGTTCGAGGCTTGCTCCGTAGGTATCCGGTGAAAACCGGGATAAACGACGCTCCCAGCGCCCCCTCCCCTGTCATGCGGCGTATCATGTTGGGAATGCGGAAAGCCAGGATGAAGGCGTCGGCTGCGGGCGTCGTACCCAGTAACAACGCCACTCGTTGATCCCGTAAGTAGCCGAAAATACGGCTGATAACGGTAACTAGGGCTATCAGGGAAGCAGACTTTAGAATCTGTCCTTTACCGGTCAATCGGCGGTTGCTCCGTCGCTAACCCTTTAAACACCAATGACTTGACAAAAAATCACGTAAGGATAACATAACCTGGGTGAGCATAGCAATAAAATGCCCCAAAGACAGCGTTTTCAGGCCACCACTGGCGTTAGACTGAAGAAAAGCATGCCACGTGCGAAAAATCCAACCACCTCCTCTACGCATAAGAAAGTTCTCGTGCTACTTCTCGATCGTACCTCCGTGAAAGGCTATCTGAATCCGAGTAGCTTGGGACCTGCGGAAAAAGTTGACCTGCTGACCGCTGACGGAGAGCATCGCTCCATCGACTTGCAAGAAGTTAAGTCGATTCACTTTGTCCGGGAGTTCCTCGACGCGGCCGCGCCTGAACGCAAGACTTTCTTGAGTCGACCTAAACTCGATGGGCTCTGGGTACGGTTGCGTTTCAGCGATGAGGATGTGATGGAAGGCATCGTCGCCAATGACCTGCTCGATCTGTTGGACAAAGGCGTTCAACTTACCCCGCCAGATCTACACGGCAACACTCTGCGTATTTTCATTCCGCGCACAGCACTCGCGGAAGTGAAGGTTCTAGGCGTGGTGGGCGTTGCTCGGCGAACGCCTGCCGATTCACGCGTCGCTGCATCTCAATCCAAGTTGTTTACAGAGTAAGACGGAAGGCCCTCGCGATGACCGCTTAGCGGCGGACGCTCGTCTTGTTATACATTGGCTCATGGGCAAAGAGTTTACGAGGAGAATGAATCATGAAACTTGGCGATATCGCCCGGAAGCTGGGCTGCGAACTTCGCGGTAACTCGGAAATTGAGATCACCGGCGTTGCGGGCATCGAGGATGCGAAGCCGGGGGAGCTGACATTTCTCGCTAATCGCAAATATCGTCCACTGCTCGCAACTACGGGCGCATCCGCCATCATTGTGGCTAAAGAAGATTCCGGCTCGGGTCGCGCCGCTACGTTGCTCTCGACGA
>Ga0070765_100001154_pt1 | contig 15959 bp, 12 predicted proteins | sample HubBroMetageWFT5_FD_71516 | JGI IMG/M metagenome (GOLD analysis project Ga0070765, IMG submission 71516) | Warmed and freeze-thawed soil microbial communities from the Hubbard Brook experimental Forest, New Hampshire - Hubbard Brook CCASE Soil... | ecosystem: Environmental > Terrestrial > Soil... | reverse complement strand
CGGATTGCGCCAGCGCGATGTCATTGTGCGCTTCGACCGGCACTCCATCGCGAGCGTGGACGACCTCCATCGGCTGCTCACTGCGGAAAGAAGCGGTCAGTCGGCGGAAGTCGAGGTGGTGCGTGATACGGAACTGCGCAAGCTGCTGATTGTTCCCCAGTCACAAGGCAACTAATCACCCGAGTGTCATCCTGAGCGAGGACGCGCCGAAAGGGCGCGCGTCCGAGTCGAAGGATCTGCGGTTCTTCCCGCCGGGCCCCCCCATACAATCCTGATTTTGGATTGTGTGGGTCCTTTCGCCGCGAATCACCAGTTCTTTGGGAGAGGCACCGATCCGAAAACCTGCGAGAAACAAAAACTCCGTGTCCTCCGCGCCTCCGTGGTGATCCTTCCGTCTCCTAGTGCTGCCGCCCGTAATGTCGCTTCGCCTTCTCCCGATTACCGCACACTCTCATGTCGCACCAGCGACGGCTATGGTTCCGGCTCTCGTCGAGGAACAGCCACTCACATTTTGCTCCGGCGCACATGCGCACTTTTTTGAGTTCTGCCGAGGTCAGCAACTCCGCCGCCGATTCCGCTATCGGCCATAAGACCCAGCCCAGTCTTTCGTCATACCCGGGTTTCCAATCCCACCGGTAGTGCCCCCCCGAGTAGTTCAGATGGCGATGCTGTATCGCCTCCCCGGTAAAGTCCTCGATCATTTTCACGTCTTTGGGCAACGCCTCCTGAGACTTGACGTGAGCGGCGAAGACCCGGTAAATCGCCTCCCGCAGCGTAATCGCAACCCTGTGTACCCTCGCCCTCCCTTGCGGCTTCGTCTGAGAAAAGACCAGCAGTTCGCGGGCCTCCTCCGGCGTCAGGATGCCTTCATCTCGCGCAAAAGCAACCATGTCGTCATATCCCTGCATATAATCCGCCGAACGTTTGGGAGAACCCCGTTCGCTGACCGTATTGGCGAAATCGAGGCAAAGCACTCCACCACTCAGGTCAAACTCCGGCTCTGGCTTTCTGGGCATCTTTTTACGGGACCTCAGCTTCCTCTGCCGGCAACTCGGATTGCGCCGACTTTCCGGTGCCGCGGCTGATCAAATACACGGCAAGAAGAGTCAAAAGTCCTGCCTCCAGCACACGAGTGTTGATGACCTCGCCCGCCCATAGCCATCCCAGCAATACCGCGATCACAGGATTGACATAGGTGTGCGTCGAAACCAGCGTCGGCGAGCAGTGGTCCAGTAGCCAGGTGTAGGCAGTGAACGCGATGATCGATCCGAAGGTGATCAGGTACAACAAAGCCCACAGCGAGCGCGCCGGAATGGTCGAGACGTGCAGCTGTGAAAACTCGCCGGTGAAGCCCGCTGCGAGCAGCAAAATCGCCGCGCCTGCGATTTCCGGCATGCCGGCGCGCGCCACCGCATTGCGGGGCAGCGACGCGCTCCGCGAGTAGAACACGCCCACCGACCACGACAAAGTTCCGACCAGGATTGCCAGCGATCCGATGAGCACGGCACGGCTCCCAGAGGCGGTCACCCCGCCGATCAGAAGGGCCACACTGGCGATACCCAGTAGCAGACCGATCACAGTCTTGCCCGTCAGACGCTCGCCGTGCGACACTACTGCCGCCATCCCGGCGATCCAGATGGGCTCGCTGGCTATCAGGAGCGCCGCCAAACCGGAAGGCACAATGGTCTCTGCCCAGTGCAGGCTGCCGTGTCCGATGGCGAAATAAAGGACGCCCAGCACCAGGCTGGCGCGCCACTCACGCAGCCCTGGACGATATCCGCGTGCGTAGGCCCAGCCAAGCAACACCAAACCGGCGACGCTATGTCTGACGCCCGCTACGATCAGCGGGGGAATGCCTTCCACGGCGTAACGTATCGCCAGGTAAGTCGATCCCCACACGACATAAATCGCGAAGAAAGCCAGAAACAGCGCCACGCCGCTCGGCCGGGCCTGAGGCCGCACACGCAGATCGCCCACCCGGCCTCGGCTAACCACTGTAATCGTCCTCGCTGGTTATAAAGTGTAGCATTCGACTTCATAACCAGTTTGAGCGACCTAACCGGTTAGCCGCCACTTGGGGGAGTTATAATAACAGTTATAATAGAGCTTTTTGGCCAGCTTTGTGGAGACTATTTGCCGCTAGAGTTACGGCCGGATTGGTTCAGTTTATAGTCGTGGTAGCGGATGGTGAGGACGGCTTTACCGCCCAGGCGGACGTCGGTGACGGTTTCATTTAAGGCTGGAAGGTAGAATTCGCCGATCTTCTGGTAGCGGTGATGGATCTGCGAGCGCTTTGTCCAGAACGACGGGTTTCTGGCGGGCTCAGCGTCGATGCGGGTGACGGCGAAATCCTTCGCGTCGATCCAGATGGTGCCGCGATATAGGAACTTGGCATCGCGCAGAGGCTGCACATCCATAACGTAAAGATCGCGGCCCCCGTCCACCTCGCAGCCTCTCAGGGCAAAGCGGTAATTGTCTGGCGTCAGCGCCACTTCGGCGCGGTTTTTCTCATCACCCGAAGATTCCTGTTCCGATTCCAACAGCTTGCGAAACACGCGGGTCAAGATGAGTTTTGATCCCGACTCGGCCAGCACGGTAAATTCCTTGCTGCCGGGCGCCTGGTAGGAGACTTCCACGTTCATCTCAGCGCTGCGGGACGAAGGAAGACCCGTGTAGTCGAGCGTGTACTGCCGTCGCGCTTCAAAGTTGCGCAACCGCCGTGCGCGCTCGGCGTTGTTCGCAGCCAGGCGGCGGGAAACCTGTTCACTATTGAGATTGAGCCCGATTCCGCATGGCGGCGTGACGGCGTCGGGACTTGCTGCAAAGCAGGGGATCGCCGCAGCGAAAATCGAAAACGCCGAGAGGGCAATTCGAAATGGCAGCTTCACGGGCGCACGACGCTTGGAGTCATGCTTGCCGGCTGAAGAGATCCGATAATGAAACGGAGAAACCATGGAGTCTTCCTCAGCTTACCTCAAAACGGGAACGCCAGGTTTGCGGACTGCAACGCTATCGCCGCTTCCCTCATTTTCTTCCAGTACAATTCGGTCTGGCTGCGCTGCTAGAGAAGCCAATTCGATTCGACGCGGCAGGGGAATCACTATGGGCCACGTGCTAACCGAGCTGAAAGCAGATGTGCTGCGCATCACGATCGACCGCCCTGAAAAGAAGAATGCTCTGACCTCCGCCATGTACACCGCGCTGGCGGATGCGGTAGAGGGTGGTGAGGCAAGCGCGGATGTAAGGGTGATGCTGCTGCACGGCAACGGCGACTCGTTCACCGCCGGCAACGACCTGGAAGACTTCATGGCAAACCCGTGGAAAGGGGATGCGGTACCGCCCGCGCTGCGCTTTATTGGGGCAGTGGCGAATGCAAAGAAGCCGATAGTGGCGGCGGTACACGGGATGGCGGTGGGGATTGGGGTAACAATCCTGCTGCACTGTGACTTGGTGTACGCGGCGGATACCGCACGGCTGATGATGCCCTTCGTCAATCTCGGGATCGTGCCCGAGGCAGGCTCGACGGTTCTGTTGCCGGCACTGATTGGGCATCAACGGGCAGCGGAGTTGCTCATGCTGGGCGCTCCGATCAGTGCGCAGCGCGCGTATGAGTTGGGACTGGTGAATGCAGTGGTCGCGCCGGAAGCGCTACTCGCGACTGCGCTCGAAGTCGCACAAAAGCTGGCTCAAAAGCCGGCCGGGGCGCTGCGGGCGACCAAGGCGTTGCTGCGCAAGGCGGGACAAACGGAATTGGACAGGGCGATTCGCGAAGAAGTGCAGATCCTCGGCGAGCGGCTGGGTTCTCCGGAGTGCCGCGAGGCATTGATGGCGTTTCTCGAGAAACGCAAGCCGAACTTTGCACAGTTTCGATAGTAGTGAACTGGGGCGGCACTTTCCGGGAATGCCGAAGTTTCCCGAGAGACAGGGCTTCGGGCTTTACCCGCTTGACGTATGCTGCTGACGATGTTTACCTATGGGATATTGAGTCTCACGTAAGGCAGCGCCCAATGCCTGTGAACGAGACGACGCTTGCGTCGATGATCTTCGACCAGTTGCAGCGAGCTATGGCTCGCGACCCTACCGGTTTCACGGAACTCTATCGCGACTATCTGGCTGACTCTTGGGAAGCGGTGGGGATGCTGCGCGAAGGGATGTTGCAACAAAGACCGGACGAAGTCAGAGCCAGCGCGCACCGTCTGAAAGGCAGCAGCATGGTTCTGGGCGCATGCGGGGTGGCGCAATGCGCGGCTGCACTTGAGGAATTGGGACGCAGTGGCGACATTGAGGGTGCTGGCCCCATGCTGGAGCGAACCCGGCAAGCCTTGCGCGAGGTCGAGGCTGAACTGGCGGTCCGCCTGGGAGCCGGAGTAGTTCCGGCAGACACGACGGGAGCCGCGTAGAAACATCTCTTACTCCGAGCGAAACGGTGACGGCAACTCCAATTCGAGTCTTGATCGCTGACGATCATCCCGTGGTGCGGGTCGGCCTGCGCAACATGCTGCAGGCAGATCCCATGGTTGAAGTAGTGGGGGAGGCGCGTGACGGCGTCGAAGCGCTGGAGTTGGCGCGAAGCTTGCGTCCCGACGTCCTGCTGCTGGATCTGGCGATGCCCAACGTAGCCGGGATGGAGGCGCTGCGTGAGATGACGTCAGGCAATCTGGATACGCGCACCATCGTGCTGACCGGACTGATCGACAACCGGCAGATCCTGGAGGCGCTGCAACTGGGCGCACGCGGCGTGGTACTGAAAGACGCAGCGGTGGAAAATCTTTCGGCATGCATCCGCGCGGTGACGCAGGGGCAATACTGGTTGGATGGACGGCCGGTACAAAATCTGGTGCAAGTGTTGCGCGATCTCGCGGCACAAACCGCTCCGCCGCCGCGCAAGACGTTCGGGTTGACCGCGCGCGAACTGGAAGTAGTTACACTAATCACCGAAGGCTGCACCAATAAAGACATTGCCAAGCAATTTGGCATCAGTGAAGAAACTGTGAAGCGCCATCTCACCAACATCTTCAATAAGCTGGGGGTGGGGAACCGCCTGGAACTGGCGCTCTTCGCGCTCAATCACAGTCTACTGCCGCAAACCGAAGGCAAGTAAGGCGCGCAGCCATGGCTTCGCTCGCTGCAACACTGAACCCAGGTCTTCTCGCGATCACGTCGACCGGATGATGAGGTCTCGGGCCTGGCTGGCTCTATTTCTTCCGCGGCAAGCCTGCGTTTTCGGCGGCGAGGCGGGCGATCGAGCTCCAGTCGAGATCTTCCATGCCGCGACCTATTGCGGCGAGGACGTGGTCGCGGATCAAACTGGCCGAGGGCATAGGCACATCCACAGCCTCGGCGGCGGCCAGCACGAGGCGGACATCTTTCAAACCCAGCCGCATTCTGAAGCCCGCGGGCTCAAAGCGTTCGTCGGCAATGATTCCGCCATAGGTTTTGTAAACCGGAGCGGAGAAGAGGGTGCTGGTGAGGAATTCAATGTACGCATGCGGTTCGATGCCGTATTTACGTGTGAGGGCGACGGCTTCGCCCAGTGCCTCGATGACGGAGAAGATGAGAAAGTTGCCGCTAAGCTTCACCACGTTGGCCATCTCGGGTGCGGCGCCGATCACGAAAGTGCGTTGGCCGACCGCGTCGAAGATCGGCTGGCAGCGCTCAACCGCCGAGGCGTCTCCGGCAGCGGCGATGAATAGCTTGGCTGCGGCAGCGGCCTCGGGACGTCCGAAGACCGGAGCGGCGATATAGTGCTGCCCGCGCTTGGCGTGTTCGGCGGTAAGTTGCTGCGAGAGGGCGACGCTAATAGTGCTCATGGAGACGTGTATAGCGCCGGGTGCGAGATTCTCCAAGATGCCGCCAGCATTGAGTGCGGCGGCACTTACGGCGTGATCGTCAGCCATCATGGTGATGACGAATTCTGCGCCGCGGGTTGCGGTGGCGATGGAGTCGGCCACCGTGGCGTTGTCGGCGCGGAGGGCGTCGGCCTTGGAGCGCGTGCGGTTCCAGACGGTGACGTCGTGGGCGGCGCGCAGCAGGTTGCGCGCCATCGGAGTGCCCATGTTACCGAGTCCGAGAAAAGCGATCTTCATGAGAGATAGTTTCCCGTTTCGAGTTGCAAGTTTCAAGTGGAAGCGTGGGCAAGGACCTCAAGTGCCGCTTCGCTTGCGATGGAGAGGACAGCATATCCTTCGACTGCGGCGGGAAGCCCGCCTCCGCCCAGGATGACAATTGCGAACACCACTGACGTCGGCTATTGCAGTGCGACGTTGTCCGGTTGCACATTCCAGCCGCTAACTTCGAGATGAACTGGGGCTTTGCCGAGATCAGCGGTACGGTAGCGCAGTCGAACCGTGCGCGACTCGCCGGGCAATAGCGAGACGAAATTGTCGTCGAAGAATGCGGGCACGACATCGTTGCCATCGCTCTTTACCACTCGCAGGTGCGCCATAAAGGCCACGGTTTTCGTAGGGTTGCTGACGGTCAACTGCTGGTAGAGGAAACCGCCGTCGCACTCCGCCGCTGCGACGGCTGGAGTGGTGGGCGCAGCGTTGGGGCGCACCGCGATTGGAATCCCGCAGGGTGAATCGGCCAGCTTGCTCTGCACTCGCAGTGTCACCTGCGGGAGATCTTGCAGACCAGTCATGTCGGCGTACGCGCTCTGCGGGGTGTTCACCGTGTCGTGCGTCTTGTCCCACGCCATCTCATCGGACTTGGTGGAGAGCCAGTAGAAGTTGTCGCTGGTGACCTTGCCGAAGCGATCGGTGGCAGAAAGCTTTAAGAAATACGTGGCGGACAAATCGGGTAATTCTGGCACTTTGAACGCCACGGTCGGCGTGTCACGCGCAATATCGACCATCGCGTCTTTCGTCCACTTCTGGGTTCCGTCCAGGTTATAGAGACTGGCGGTCACCTTGACAGCGTATCCATTCTCTCCAATATCTGTCACTACCACGACCGAACGGCTGTCGTAGGCATACAGTGCGTGCATAGTCTCATTGGACTTCTTCGTTCCGTAGTAACCGCCGCCGGGGACGAGATAGTAGTCGTACAGATGCCAGATGAGCGAAGGCCAGCCGTTGTTCAGCATCCACTGAATGACTCCGGTGGAGTTGTACTTGTTGCGGGCGTAGGCCTCGAACATGGCGCGCTCACCTTCGTAATCCATGGCGTAGGCTTTGCGGATAAAGTCGTTGAGATCTTTCGGCGCGCCGTAGCGGTTCTCCAACGACGTGTTGTAGAAGGTGATGGTCTGGAAACGCTCGCCGCCTTCGTGCAGTCCCCACACTTCGTTCTGCGGCCATAATTTGTCCGGCGGCAGAAACCTGCGCAAGCTCGCCGGAGGCGGAATAGCCGGCCCGGGGCTGGTCTCGGTGTTGAATCCCCACGCGCCGCCCAACTTGGTATCAGCGAGCCAGTAGATCGGCGGTACGTAATCGTAAGGGCCGGTCATCTTCACCCCCGAAGGCCCGGTGACCGTCGTGGGCGTTGCGGATGCCGATGACAAGAATGGATTGGGCCACATCTGCTCCTTGCCGACGTAGAGATACATGGACTCGACGGAGGGGATGGGCGGGTTGTCGCTGCCGTTAAGCCAAACCAGCATGCTGGGATGGTTGCGGAGCAGACGCATCTGGTCTCGCATTGCGCCCTGTGCGATCCTGTACTGCTCCGGGCCCCACTCATTCCAGCGCTCCCACATATCGCAGCAACACCATCCCGCCATGACGAGGATGCCGTATTTGTCTGCCAGGTCGTAGAAGGCCTGGCTTTCGAGTTTGCCTTCGAGGCGGATGGTGTTCAGTCCCAGGTCGCGCACGTAACGGAATTCAGTGTCCATGATCTGGGGCGAAGAGCGCAGGAGCATGTCGGGCGCCCAGCCGCCGCCGCGGATGAGGATGGGTTTGCCGTTGATCTTGAATAGCGTATGCCCGTTGTTTAACTCCGACGTAACTTGGCGAATGCCGAAGGTCACGTCACGCGATTCGGAGGGCCGTCCATCCACAGTGGCGCTGACGCGGGCGTGGTAAAGCGCGGGGGTGCCGAGTTCCGCGGGCCACCAGAGTTTAGGATTGTTGAGAACCAGCTCGGGAAACTGCTCCGGGCCGAAGAGAATGGTCTTCCTTTGTTCGGGATCGAGCGCAACTTCCTGATGGATTCTTTTGCCATCGATTTCCCATGTGATATCGGCCTTCACGGAATGCCCGGTGGCGTTCCAGGCCTCAACAACTGGAGTCAGTTGCGCAGTTGTGAAACTGTTGTCGAGTTTGCTGGCGACATAGGGGAAGCGCAACTGTACGGGCCCGCCGACGGTGAGATAGACATCCCGGAATAGGCCGGTGTTCTTGTCGGGCGGTGCGGGATTCCAGTCCACCCAGGTGATGGCGAGATCGTCAGTGGTCGGCGGAAACACTTCGATAGCGAGAATGTTTTCGGCGTTCGAGGTAAGGGCGCCGGCTAGGTTGAGTTCAAACACGCGCCATGTCCCTGCAATATCATTCTTGTTGGCAATCTGCTTGCCGTTGAGCCACACGTCGGCGCGATAGTTGACGCCGTCGAGGTGCAGTGCAACGATGCGGCCCGCGAATCCCGCGGGCAGGCGGAACTGGGTGCGATACCACCAGCCACACTTGTAAGGACTGTCGTCGGTCATGGCGAGATTGGCGAACTGGCTGCCAATGGGATAGGCCATGCCCGGAAGCTTGCGGAGATTCATGCCGTAGAACGGGTCTTTGATGATGCCTGCTGCTACCTGGGCGGCGACCACAGTGGTGGGCACGGTGGCGGGAATCCAGCCGATGGGACGGTAGAGCGGCGACGAAAGCGTTTCGCCGTCAAGGGCAGGATAGTTGCCGTTCTTCAGGCCAGCGGGTCCCGTAGTGGAACCTTGCAATACGCAAGCTGATTGCACTTGCCATCCCGAACGGAGATCGAGGTGGTTTGCGGGTGTGGCTGGCGCAGGAGGAGTGGCGGCGAGAGAGCAGGATGCCAGGAGAATTGACAACGACGCGAAACGAAGAGCACTTCTCAGAGGTACCGAGTGTGGCCGGGGCATGAAAATTCCTCGGACAGCATGGTACATGAGTGCGTTGGCTACGGGCGGCGGCTTGTCGGGATCGGTGGCCGCCATGCGGCCTGGACACGCATCGACGAACAGGGCCGCGGGGTTTCACGGTGCCGTTCGCGCCCGCCGTAGCGGCGTGGCGCGAGCGGTGGTTCCGGCTAGTTGATGGTGACGGGAATGGAAACGCTGGTAGTGAGGTTTCCGCTAACGCCCGTGACGGTCACCGTGCCGCTCAGCGGAGTCGGACCCGAACCGCCGCCGCTGTTCCCACCGCCTCCGCAGGCGACCGTGCCCAACAGGATAGCCAGCAGCAAGGGGCCAAGTAAGTTGCTCCACCATGAGCCTCGGGCGCGAGCCATGCGCCTGGGTTTCATAGTGAACACCATCCCCAGCGCGAAAACGAATGTCGCATAGCCGCCGAGGTCGCGATGCGAAAACGGCCGCGGCGCGCCTCGAAGCGCGCCGGTCAGGACGGCCCCATTGATCGTGAGCGTGGAGGTGCCGCTTCCGCCGGCGACGGTGGGGGGCGAGAGGCTGCAAGTGCTTGCGCCCAGGGTGGACGTCAGGCTGCAGGTGAGGGCGACACTGGAAGTGAAGCCCGAGGTGGGAGCGACGGTGATGGTCGCGGTTCCGGTCTGGCCGCTCGACAGTACGATCGAGTTGGTGGAGGCGGACAAGTTGAAACTCGGCGTGGCCGACACGAGGATCTGAAGCGTATGAGTAAGAGTTCCGCTGGTGGCCGTGATGGTGATGGAGCCGGTCTGCGCCGTAGAGGACGCGTTGACAGTCAGCGTGCTGGTGACGGCGGCGGACGAGCTGGCGGTCACCGGATTCGGACTCATCGAGCACGTGAGGCCTGTTGTTCCGCTGCAGGAGAAATTCACGCTGCCGGAAAAACTATTTGACGAGGTGATTGTGATGGTGTCGGTGGTCGAGCCTCCGGGCGTGACGGTTTCGGTGCCGTTCGTAGAAGCGATCTGGAAGTCAGGAAGGGTCCCGTTGACGATTAAGGTGACGGGCACAACATGGGAAATACCGCCATTGTTGGTAGCGGTTACATTGATCGCGCCCGTTTCCGAGTATCCGCTGGTCGTGCTGATGGAAAGGGTCGAGCTGACTGCGGTGCCGCCGTTGGTGGTAACGGGAGAAGGAGCAGTGCAAGTGGTCGCGGTCAAAGGGGCGACTGGAGCGCAGGTGAAGGTTATGTTCGACCCGATGGTACCCAGCAGGTTGAGCGTCACGCTGCCTGAGCCGTTGGTCGAGAGGGTCAGGCTGTTGGGGGATGGCGTGACGGAGAAATCGGAGACGCCAGTCAGGGCGTTGACCAAAGTGCCGACGTCGAGCGATCCCAGGCCCGTCACAAGGTCATAGCCGGGGCCGGCGGAGTATCCCAATGTGCCGTTAGTGCAGCCCGTCCCCGTGGTGCAAGCAACCATGTTGTTGCCGGTGGTGATGTCGTGAAAGGCCCACGGTGCGCTGGCTGCTTGTGCGTAGAGCGTCGGGTTAATGTTGCCCTGGGCCGCGCCCAGTTTCTGATTGATAAGCGCCACGATTCCAGCAAAGGAAGGCGTGGGAGCCGACGTCCCGCCGATGACGTTGAAGGAAGTGGTAGCGTCCCGGTAGCCGGTGACGCAACTGGACTGGGAACAGACCAAATAGCCATCATGCTCGGCCGATGCGGTGAACGAAATGTCGGGCACATTGCGGCCCGCAGGCAATCCCAAGCCGGTTTGCCACGTGGGCTGGGGGAAAAACGTGCTGACGCCGCCACCACCGGATGAAAGCGAAGGGGTGGTGATCGTGAAGTCGTTCCAGGCCGTCTCAGGGATGTAAGCCAGCGCTGAGGCAGTGGCGTCACTCGTCGAGCCGGCCCAATAAGCTGTTGGCACGCTAGGGTTGCCGCTGTTGGCGGTGTCGGCGGAGAACTCGGTCCCTCCCACGGCAGTCACAGTGGGAATGCTTGAAGGAAAATCGACGGCCAGGCCCTGAGTGGCAGGGGAGTTGGAGTCGCAATCGGCCGCGCCGCTGTCACCCGATGGCACGACGATGGTCTGGCCTTGTGCACTGGCCTGCGCCGCAGCCATGGTCAACTGGCTCTTGTCGGTGGCGCTGACCTGGGGCTCACATTCGCCATAGCTGATGCTGAAGATGTTCGCCTTTACGTTGCTCACGGCCCATTCCAGCGCTCCGAAAGCGCCGTTGCTGGTGGTCGGGTTGTTGATGACGTAGACCAGGTTGGCGTTGGGAGCGACCGCTCCTGACCACTCGACATCGAGGTTGGCTTCATTCGCATCGGCGGTGACGACTCCCGGATCGGTGCTGCCGGTAACCAGCACCGTCTGAAAAGTGCTCGCAGTCAGCGCAGGCAAGCCGGCGAGATTGCGAAAGGTGACCACGTCATACTGCTGCTGCTGTCCGTTGACGACGGCTCCGGGCGTGCCGTTGCGACCGGGATTGCTGTCGGTAGTAAGGTCAGTCTGGCCCATGATGGCGATCGTCTGGCCGGAACCATTGATACCGCCGTCGTAGAGCGCTTGCAAGTCGTAGATGGTGGCGAAATCGCCAGGCACTATAAAGTGGTTGCCGGTAAGCGAAGACGTCAGGCGTGGCTTAGCCTGAACGCTGCGAGCGTGAGGCGCAAAATTATGCAAAGCGCCGATGCCGGTGACCACGCCCGCGAAGGCGGCGGGAACCGAAGGTTCGGTCGCGGCAGCGTAGTGCATTTTTCCGTCAACCAGGTAGTTATGCATGGAAGTCTGGAAAGCGGCGTTGACCTGGGCTGCGATGCCGCTGAAGGCGATCCAGGTACGGCTGCGCGCGGTCTCGTCCACGGTGAAGCCCTGCGAGCGCAGCCAGGCTGCAAGGACATTGACGTCCTGTGAGCTGATGCCAAAGCGGTCAGCAAACTCTTCGGGCGTGAGCCATTTGTGGTAGTTTGCAGAAGCCGGGTCCTGCTGTTCAGCCAGCAACTGGTCGAGCGCGGCTTGCTGCTCCGCTGTTGGCTCGAAGAAAAGCGTCATACGCTGCATTGGCAGTGTCGGCGAGACCGGCCCCTGATCAAATTCAGTGCGAGCGCGGGGAGGCAACATCCCTTGGAGACGCACCACGCTACGGTTGTCTACGGGGCGAACGATGCGGTTCTGTTGAGCCGTCTGGCCGAGCGCATGCGAGCTAAAAAGAACTAACAATCCAACCAGTACAGAGGTGCACCTGGACGCAAGTTTCGATTCCATAGGGTTCCTGGCGTAGTAGTGACTAATCGCGCAGACAAGTAGATGTAGCGCGAAGACCGGACATAAGGAATTCGACAAAGACGGTGTGCGAGTTCCCGTAAGCCATTAAACAGAGTAAATGGAGATAAGTTGTGAGGGAAAGCACTTCCTGTCGCCAAGCCTGAGCGGCTAGCTCGGTGAAGGATGCGTAGGCACATAACGCAACGGATTCGTTCCCACCCTTTCGCAAAGGCGGCGAAAGGATGGGGGCACCCAGACCCTGCGATTCACTTGCTCGTGAACAGAAGCGGGGCGAAGTTGATCAGGTTGCGGCGCCAGACCATCCAGGTGTGAGCACCGGGAGTTTCGATATCGGTGAAGGCGATGTCCTTCGATTTCAGCCACGCTTTGAACTTGCGGTTATCTTCGATGAGGCGGTCGCTGGTGCCGCAGGCAATCCACAACACCCGGAGTTGCGAAGCCTGCTTGGCGTCGAGCGCGGGAAATGCAGGAGCGTAATCGTCGAATAATCCGCCCGCACTGAACGAGCCTATATAGGCAAACTTGTCGATGTTGTTGAGGCCGGTCAGCAGGCTCTCTGAGCCTCCCATCGAAAGGCCGGCAATGGCGCGGTCCTCGCGTTTGGTCGACACCGGGTAGGCGCTCTCGACCATTGGTATCACTTCGGTAAGCAGCGACTTGCGGAAGCCGTCAAAGTTCTGCTGGCGCACGTCGTGGTGGTCCCATGCGGCCTGCTTGAGCCTGATCATGTCGGGCGTTCCGTAGCCGAGCGGCATAACAACGATCATCGGCTTCACCTTGCCCTGCGCAATCAGGTTGTCGAGGACGATGTTGGCCATCCCCACCGCAGTCCAGCCATCAGCGGAATCGCTGAAACCGTGTAGCAGATAGAAGACTGGGTACTTCGTTTTGGCTTTGGGGTCGAAACCGGGCGGCGTGTACACGTAGAAGTCGCGCTGGTCGCCGACTACCGCTGACTTGAAGAAGTGATGATGCACGACTCCGTGCGGTACTTCGGCGACCTCCCACAACTGCGGAGCGGGCCCCGAGACATGGACCGTGTTCTGCGGATTCAAGAGATTTGGCTTGATCGTTGGATTGTTGGGATCGATCAGGTTCACGCCGTCGGCAATGAAGATATAGCCGTAGATGTCCGGGTCGAGCGGGCCGAGGGTAATGCTCCATACACCCGCATCGTCGCGGGTCATCGGCGTTGGCTGGGGTGCGCCTTCGAAGTTGAGCCTCACGTCTTGGGCGCCGGGGTCGAGAAAGCGGAACGTAACCTTGCCGTCGGGCTGTACATCGGGTGAGGTGATCGCGGGTGGTTGCTGAGCGAACGCGGCGAGCGAGGTGAGAAGCAGGAAAAGTAGAAGGGTGCGTTTCATGACGAGGGGAATAGTAAATGGAGAGAGTTGTCAGTAGCCAGTAGCCAGTTGCCAGTAAGAACACGCGCCTCGGCTTCGTTCCCCCTCCGTCGCAGTGCGCCACTCGGAACAGCGATAGGCGTTAAGCAATCAGAAGCTATTTTGGGTCTTTGGAATCACTGGTCGGCGACGACTTCGCGCCGGCTTTGGCGGTTTTGTCCTTGTCGGCGTCCTTCGGCGGAGGCTTGAGGCCGCGGGTGGACATGCGCTCGTCAGTCTTGATCTTGTCAGCGTCGGCCGTGCTCTTAGCGGCTGCCGGCTTCTTGGGATTGGCGGCGGCTTTCTTGGTGGCGCTGCTAGTGCTTTGGTCGTCGGGCACGGGATTTGGCAGCGGCGACGCGCCCACCGAGATAGCTAACATCGTAGACACGGCCGCGAGCACAAGGGCCCGAGTGAGCGACCTATCCATGAGCGACCTCCTTGGGGTGGGGGCGGTGTACCAGATGAATATAGCTCTCAATTGCGGGATGCAGAAGCAGCAACACCAGGGGAAACATGAAATCGAGGCAATAGTGAAGCGCGACAGCGGCAAACCAGGCAAGAAATGCGGGCAAGAATAAGAGAACAACTACCAGACAGGTCCTTATCCAGAAGCCGCGTTGCAGACTAATCACCCAGAGCATGAAGGCGGCAAGCGCCATATCGATAAAGGCGGCTGTCCAGCGATTGACCTTGTACAGCACCCGGTTATCGAGCAGTCCTTCAACGTAGTTGGCCTGGAAATACATGCCGCGAAGCGGTCCGACCGGGCTTTGGTGGTCGTCGAGGTAGTCCTGTTCGCCTTCCTCGCCCTTGTAGCCGTGGCGGTCTCCGCCGATGAGCACAATACGTCCACGAAGGAGGCTGGGCACGAGGTTGACGCGGCCGGGGTTGCGATCGCGGCAGACAGCGTCATCCTTGTCCCACTTTTTTCCCGGCACGGCGCCGCAAAAGACTTCGACCGCGGAAATGGGGCCGGACTGTTCTTCACCGAACGCGCGTAGCTTGGGGCTGACAAAATCCTCGGCGGGCATGAACGTTGTGTACACGAACTCGTGCTGGGTAAGTTTGTCGGCCAAGACCTTAGTCTCGGGCACAGGAGCATGTCCTGCGATCTGCAGAACATCAGCTATCGACTGCGAGTAGGCGTCCGTTATCTGCAGGGCGAAGGAGTAGAAGTCGAAACTCTTGCCGGAGCCGCCAAAACCGACGGTTACCAGAGGGACTTTGCGAAGATCGTCAGCCGGATGATCGAAGCCATATCGCGGCACCCAGGCAGGGCGAGGTGTGGGCACTTCGTCCTCGGGGAAACGGTAGGAAATGCCACGGCCACCATCAACTTCCTGGTGGTCGAAGATCTGGGGGACGGGAACCAGATCGCCGCGGAACCCGAATGTGAGCACAACCGGGATCCGAGCTTCTTGCGCTTTGCGGATGGCCTCGAAGAGCGCCTTGTCGTCGTCGCTAAGCTCGGAAGGCAATTCCGCCGGCTTGTCGAAGGCAGCTTCATCGAGATTGATGTCGAGCGCGACGACGGCGGCGCCAGCTTGGGTCGCGGCTTCCACAAGTTTTGCAAGGAATTTGCGGTCCGTGACCTCATCGCGGGTTTCGGTGCCGAGAAAATCGTAAAACGTTTTGTCGTCGATCTCGACGGGAGTGATCCACTTCGCCTGAGGCTGGAGGGAACCGTGGCTTGTGATCCATTGGTAGGCCCGCAGTTGCCAGGTGATGAGACGAGGGAAGTCGTCTTTGAAGTCCTCGTACTTAAAACTGAGGAAACCGACGATGACAATCAGCACGATTGCAGGCGGGTCGAGCCAGGGGAACCTCCGGGATAGGGCGCGCCAGGAAATCATACAAACTCGAACTAGAGCTGGTCGAAGAAGGATACCCCAAATGTAACGGAACTACCGCGATCATTGGCTGATTCGCATGCGCGCGTTACCTGATGTGCGCGTCACGGGCCGCCCGGAGCGGCCGCGGCTCCCGCAGGAAGTCCCAACACGATCAGGTCGCCCTGGTCGCTTTGGGCCATGACGGGAACCTGCTGTTGCTTGGCCCGAGCAGCCACCTGGTCGCGGACATAGAGATACACCTTGCCCATGGTTTCCATGCCTTTGCTCTGCTGCAGCGCCTGCAAAAGGTAGTAGGTGAAGTAGCCGTGGCCCAGCGACGCGCTTTCCAGAGACTCCTGGTTCTCCTGGCTCGCAGCGAGGATGACCCGGCCCGCTCCTTCGCTCATGCGATCGAGAGTCGCGGCAGAAA
>Ga0070765_100001153_pt1 | contig 15959 bp, 14 predicted proteins | sample HubBroMetageWFT5_FD_71516 | JGI IMG/M metagenome (GOLD analysis project Ga0070765, IMG submission 71516) | Warmed and freeze-thawed soil microbial communities from the Hubbard Brook experimental Forest, New Hampshire - Hubbard Brook CCASE Soil... | ecosystem: Environmental > Terrestrial > Soil... | reverse complement strand
GGTCACCAAGGAGGTGCTCGCCGGCTACTACGTGCTCGATTGCGCGGACCTCGACCTGGCAGTCGCGTATGCCTCGCGCCTTCCGCTGGCCCGGTACGGATCGGTTGAGGTGCGGCCGATCGTGCCCGAGGACGAGATCCCGCGGCCCGATCGGAGCGCCGGCGCGTCTTGAGCTCTCCGGAGCCGCCGGGCCGCGCGAGCCCCGATCCGGTCGGCGCCGCCATCACGGCGGCGTTCCGCGCGGAGCGCACGGCGGTACTGGCGACGCTGATCCGACATGTGGGCGACTTTCAGCTGGCGGAGGACGCCGTGCAGGACGCGTTTGCCGACGCGGTCAGCACGTGGCGGCGGGACGGCGTCCCGGCCCAGCCGGGCGCCTGGCTCACGGTGGCCGCGCGGCGACGGGCGATCGATCGGATGCGCCGCAACCGGTCGGTGGCGGATCGAGCGGATCGGCTGGCGGAGCTGATGCGGCTCGATCGCCAGGAGCACCCCGACGAGGACGAGGACAGCGCGATCGTCGATGACCGCCTGCGGCTGATCTTCACCTGCTGCCATCCGGCGCTCGATCTGCCGGCGCGGGTGGCGTTGACGCTGCGCGCCCTGGGCGGGCTGACGACCGGCGAGATCGCGCGCGCGTTCCTGGTGGCGGAGCCGACGATGGGCAAGCGGATCGTTCGCGCCAAGCGCAAGATCGCCGACGCACGGATCCCGTATCGCGTGCCCGACGACGAGGAGCTGCCTGACCGGCTGCGAGGCGTCCTCCGGGTGCTGTATCTGATCTTCAACGAGGGTTATTCGGCGACCGAGGGCGAGCGGTTGGTGCGGGCGGAGCTGTGCGGCGAGGCGATCCGCCTCGCGGGGCTACTGCGCGAGCTGATGCCCGACGAGGCGGAGGTCTGGGGGCTATTGGCGTTGATGCTCCTGCATGACGCTCGTCGCGACGCGCGTGTGGCACCTGACGGGCGCTACCTGGCGCTCGACCAGCAGGATCGCTCGCGGTGGGATCGCGACCGGCTCGCCGAGGGGCTCGAGTCTCTGGACCGTGCGATGCGGTTCCGGCGCCCGGGCGAGTACCAGCTGCAGGCTGCGATCACGGCCCTGCACGTTCGAGGGGCGGACACGGGCACAACTGACTGGGGGCAGATCGCGGAGCTGTATCGCGCGCTGGGCGAGATCGCGCCCTCGCCGATCGTCGAGCTGAACCACGCGGCGGCGGTTGGCTTCGGGGTCGGACCGCAGGCCGGGCTTGAGCTACTCGCGCCGTTGCTCGCCGACCCTGCGCTCGAGCGCTACCAGCCGCTGCACGCCGCGCACGCCGACCTGCTTCGTCGCGCCGGCGACTCGGGGGGCGCCGCACGCGCGTACGAGCGCGCGATCTCGCTTAGCGCGAACGCGGTCGAGCGGGCCGAGCTTCAACGGCGCCTGTCGACGCTCGACGACCGCTGAACCACGGCGGCTCGCGGCCGGACCGTTTCCGGGTTTTCGCGGCGGCTGTCCAAATCGGGCGTGGTGCTGCGACGTCCTGGGTGAGCCGCCAAAACGGCCGGCTCGTTCCCCACCAGACCACCGGAGGTCCAATGGCGTCCCAATCACCACATATCAATCGCTGGCGAGCGTTCGCGCTGCTGGCGGTGGCGTTCTTCATGACCGTCATCGATCTGACGATCGTCAACGTCTCGCTGCCGACGATCGGCCGCGACCTGCATTTCTCCGAGACCAACCTGCAGTGGGTCGTGACCGCGTACGCGCTCACGTTCGGCGGCTTCTTGCTGCTCGGCGGCCGGGCCGCCGATCTGCTGGGCCGCCGCCGCGTGCTGATGGTTGGGCTCGGGCTGTTCAGCGCCGCGTCGCTGGCCGCTGCGCTATCGACTGGTGCCGGCTTCATGGTCGGAGCCCGGGCGGTTCAGGGCATCGGAGCCGCGATCATGCTGCCCGCCGCTCTCTCGATCGTGATGAACATGTTCCAAGAGGGCGCCGAGCGCAACAAAGCCCTCGGGATCTGGGGTGGTCTCGGAGCTGGTGGCGCAACCGTCGGAGTGATCGCCGGGGGCGTTTTGACCAGGTACGCCGGCTGGCCGTACATCTTCTACCTCAACGTCCCGATCGGCGTGGCCGCGCTGGTGTTGGCTCCGCGGATCGTGCCGGAAAGCCGGCTGGCCACGGTGCGGCGCAAGTTCGACGCTGCCGGCGCGCTCGCCGGCACCGGCGGCCTGGTCCTCCTCGTGGACGCCATCGCCCAGGCACCGCAGTACGGCTGGGGCGCCACCCGGACGATCGGCGTGCTCGCCGCAGCCGTCGCGCTGCTCGCCGCGTTCCTGCTGATCGAACGTCGAGTGACCGATCCGATCCTGCCGCCGGCAATCTTCGGGCTGCGCACGGTCGCTGGCGCGAACGCCGCGGGCCTGCTGCTCGGCGGCAGCTTCTTCGGGTTCATCTTCGTCGGCACCCTGTACATGCAGCAGGTGCTCCACTACAGCGCGCTGCAGACCGGGCTCGCCTGGCTGGCCGGGTCCTTGACCTCGGTCGCGCTCGCCGGCATCTCCCAGGCGCTGGTGACCCGTGTCGGAACCAAGATCGTGATGGCGATAGGGATGACCATGATCGGCGCCGGGGCGATCTGGGCTACCCAAGTGACCGTCCACGGACACTTTCTGTCCAACCTTGCCGGCCCGATGGTCGTAGCCGGCGCGGGAACCGCGTTCGCGTTCATCCCGATCTCGATCGCTGCGCTCGCCGGCGTCAAGGAGCATCAGGCGGGGCTCGCGTCCGGACTGCTGAACACCAGCCAGCAGCTCGGCGGCGCGATCGGGATTGCGATCGCCTCGAGCGTCGCCGCCAGTCATACCCAGGCGCTGGTGCACGCCGGCGATGCTGCCCCCGCGGCGCTCACCGGCGGGTTCCAGCAAGCGCTCTGGGTGCTCGGCGGCATCGGCCTGCTGGCAGTTCCGGCCATCTTCGCGCTCGTCCGCCGCGATGCGGTCCCAACCGACGCCGCCAAGACGAGCCCGCGCGATGCCCATCCGGCGCTCGCCGCCAGCTGACCCCTTACGCGCCGCAAACGTGACACCCCAACAGAACCAGCGATTGGAGAAACCATGCGCAAGATAATCAACGCCGCGTTCGTCTCGCTCGACGGCGTCACCCAAGACCCGCAATCCTGGGCGATCTTCGACTCGGACGCAGGAGACGAAGCCGCTCAGACGCTTCAAGCCCTCGACGGCATGCTCATGGGACGAAGCACGTATGAGTACTTCGCCGACGTCATGCCCGAGCAAACGGGGCCATATGCAGACGCGATCAACGCGATCCGCAAGTACGTGTTCTCTTCAACCCTGAAGAACGCTCAGTGGAACAACTCCATGATCATCCGCTCTGACGTCGTCACCGCCGTGACCGAGCTGAAGCGACAGGATGGCCGTGATCTCATCATGTACGGGTACGGACGACTCAACCAGACTCTCCTCGAGAATCACCTCGTCGACGAAATCCGATTCTCCGTCCACCCGGTTCTGGTCGGCCAGACGCTCCCGCTAAAGCTCAACGGCACGACCCCGTCGCCGAGCGGCGTGGTCGCGCTCACCTACGAGCCAACCTCCAGCTGAACGGTGAGACCCGGCGTGGCCACATGCCCGCCGGGTCTCAACCACATCCCCACACGAGAGAGCAGAGGCCGCCGAACGCCCGAGCGCGTCCCGCGGGCGTGCTCGGCCAGACGCGGAAGTTGGGCTAACGGGAGTAGCCAGGTGAGCGTCTCGTGGAGCTCAAGATCGGGCCACCGGTGCCCCGGCCACGAACTCGACGATCACCGGCGCGATCACGTTCGGCTTTACCGCATGCTTCTGGCCCGGGAGCTCGCGCAGAGTCGCGTTCGGTAGCACGTCCGCCAGCGAGCGGGACGCGTGCTTGAGGCTCGGGTAGGTCTTCGAGCCGTACACGACCAGCGTCGGGCAGGTGACCGTCGCCCACTCTTCCGCGCGCAGCGGCAAGCCGTGCATGTTGTCGTCACCGAGCGCCAGGTAGTCGAACATCAGCGTGTGGCCGTTGGCGCCGAACCGTTTGAACGTCGGCACTAGCGACATCACTGTCACTATCGGCCCGGGCATTCCGACGTTGCGCAGGAAAAGCTTGGCCGCGCCCATGCGGTCGTCAGCCGCGATCAGCGGCGCCAGCTGGGCGGCGTAGTCGTCACGCGGGAATTTGGCCGTCGGATCGGTCTTGAACGGGATCTCGTACAGCACCAACTTCTCGACGGGGAGCCCCGCCGCGGCCGCGCGCAGTGCGACCGCGCTGCCGGAGGAGTAGCCCCACAGCGACGCCCGCCCGCCTACCGCGTCGATCAAGGCGGCGAGATCCTCGACCTCTCGTTGGACCGCCGCGGGCCCCGCCGGGCCGCTGTCGCCGCGCCCGCGACGATCGTAATTGATCACCGTGCACTGCTCGGATAAGGCGGTGGCGATCTGCTCCATGGTCTTGAACTTGCGGTAGCCCAGCGCGCCGTTGACGAGGATCACCGCCGGCCCCTCGCCGCAGCGGTCATACGCGATCCGCGTGCCGTCTGCCGATGTCACCGTATACATGTGTCCTCCCTTGAAAGTCGGTACGCCAATCAAGACTGCTTATCGGCGGAGAACTCATCGCGGGCACCGTCGGGCGGATTGCCGCGCGTTCGTGGATTTAGCGGGGGGAGATCGATCCAGGCCACCCGGCCAGATGCAGCTGGGCCCGGCTGCCTGCGAAACTCGGTCCGTGGCGCAACCGACGCTGCACACCGACCGGCTAAGTCTCGTGCCGCTGGCTGATGAGCACCTCGACCTCGAGATCGAGTTGGATTCCGATCCCGAAGTCATGAGACACCTCACCGGACGGGCGTGCTCTCCTGAAGAGGTGAAGCAGGCACACGGACGCCGGCTCGCGGCCGCCGCCGAGGTTTCCGGTCTCGGATTCTGGGCCGGCTTCACGGACGACGATTTCGTCGGCTGGTGGATACTGCAGCCGCCGAACGGACCGGATCAACCAAGAGTCGCCGGCGAAGCCGATCTCGGCTACCGGATACTGCGTCGGCATTGGCGCCGTGGATACGCCAGCGAAGGCGCGCGCGAGTTGATCCGCTACGGCTTCGAAGAAATGTCCCTTGATCGGATCTTCGCTCAGACAATGGCAGTCAACGCCGCTTCCCGCGCCACCATGGCGGCTGTCGGGCTGACCTTTACCAGGGCATTCGTCTCCGGTGAGCCGTACGACGATCTGGTCCCAGGCGCCGACCAAGGCGAGGTCGAGTACGAGATCACAAGAAAGACCTGGGAGCATCGCTCGGGGTAGTAAGTCCAACGAGCGGACGTAATCGAGCTCGACTACGTGAGGCTCCGACCCTACTCGCGACCGAGAGTGCCGGATTGTCGCCCTCGCGGGCACGACGGCACCGTGGCGGCATTCCCAAGGACGACCAGTCGGCACCGGACGAAGCAGGAGGCACGGGCAGGTTTACGGCGCCGCTGACTGGTTGACCAGGCAGCGCCAGCGCGGCCTAAGAGGGGTGGATTGTGCACGTCGTCCCGAGGGGAAGCGACGAGCCCCGCTGTTCCGGGCGGCATCGGGATGTCCGGCTCGGTCTGTGAGAGCGACAGCACTGGATCGCTTGCCGGCGGCGGGAGTCAACCGAGCGGGCCAGCTGCCGGCGGTCAGTCAGCTGCAGACCGCGAGCCGGCGAGCGGTCCGATTCGGTCTCTATCCCAATTGCGGCAGCACGGCTTGGCACGAGCGGGTCGGTGAGAAGTCACTCATAGTTGCGACTTTGATGTTCAGGCCTGAGGTGGGTCGGCCGATAACCCTGCTACTCGGGGCGGGTAGAGAAACGGTGGTAGTTCTCCGATGCGCCAACTTAAGACGACCGAAGCCGCAGCGTTGCTGGACGTAGCTTCGAACACGCTGAGAGCGTGGGAGCGGCGGTTTGGGTTTCCCGAGCCGCAACGCTCGCCGGGCGGGCACCGGTTCTACTCCCATGGCGAGGTCGCCGCGCTGCGAGCGGCGCTCCGGGAAGGCCGGTCGATCTCCTCGGCGATCGCTCACGCTCGGGCAGCGCTCGTAGCGGACACCGAATCGCTGGTCGCGGCGCTCCTCGCTTACGACCACGAGCGCGCCGATCGAGCACTCGAGACGACGCTCGCGCTCCGCTCCGTCGAGCGCTCGGTCGAGGAAGTCCTGTTGCCCGGCCTAGAGACGATCGCTGATCGGATGGGAACCGAGTCCGCCGCTTGGGCGTTCGCCGCGCGCTGGGCGGGGGATTGGCTGCGCCGAGCCAAGCGCCTCGCCCCACCGGCGGTCACCACGACGTCGATCCTGGTCGGGGACGGATCGCGTGACGAGCTCGACCTCGATGCGCCCCACATCCGCGCCCTGGAACTGTTCTGCCTGCGTGCCGGCGTCAGAGTGCTCAGCCTCTCCGCGCGGGCGATAAACGGCCTCGGGGATGTCGCCTCGGTGCACGGCCCCAGCGTCGTCGTGCTCGCGGGGCGGCACGTCGCCGATGACACCGCCGCGAGGTGGGCGTACCTCGTGAGGCGCTCCGTTGGGCCGATCCCGGTCGCGTTCTATCGTGCCGCGACCCCGCGGACGCTCAACCCGGTGCTTCCTTTTGAGGCTGGCGAGGCGCGGCGGCACGTGCTCGATCTGGCCGACGCAAGCAGTCCGTCGCCGGTCCGCCAGTTCGCGGCCGCGGCTTCCACCATGGCCGCGGGGCGCGTCATCGCGCGGACGTAGGTTCTCTGCACGGCCACGGGGGGAATAGATGGGGTGTGCCGCTCTACGCCTGCGAGCGCTGCGGGTTCACGAGCGCTGCCTTCCGCAACGCAGCCGCCCCTGGCCCACCGCTTCGAGTATCCCGACTGCGACGGCGTGATCCGGCGTCGATGGGACTCACGGGCGGTCCCGACTCTCGGGAAGGCGTGGTTCCCAGCGCCATGAGGGCCGCGAGTCCCAGTGGCCAGAGGAGCGCACCCCGAACCGGCCAGCCCCGAGAATTCCCAGGCCGACCAGCAGACCGTAACCGCGGCTGACCACCCTCCGGCCCTCGCCCGCCCACCCCGCCGGGGCTCGACCGCATGTGACCACTGACGCGACGTGACCCAGCACGTGACCGACGGAATCGAGCGGAGTTCCGCCGGCCTCCACCCCACGCCATTGAGAAGCGGCCGCCACCGCCCGTGCCCCTCACACGGCGTCCCACGCCGGACCGGCGCGCGCGTCGGCGTGGGCGCGCTCCTGAATGCTTCAGGCGAGCGACGGGTGCAGACGCATTGGAGCGTGGCTCGCCAATCCTGCGGCGCTCCGGCTACGCGGACAGTTGCTATCAGCTGCGCTCGGTGAAGCATCCCGGATCCGAAGAGTCGGCCCTGCCGTCGGTTGTCCAGGGTTAGCACACGCACGTCGAAACATCGTTGGGAATAAGAACATCGCGCATGCGCTGCCTTCAAAACCCGCGCCAGCGGTCTGAAAACTGCGTGCCGCGAAGAGTCAAGAGGGACGGCGACGCCGCCAAGCTGTGGGCGGGCGAGTCGAACTCCGCGAGCCTCACAACATTCCAGTGCTTGTTCTTCGCGAAGGATCCGCGGTGTCGTCTCGCATCGGTAACGCCGATGCCGAAAAACGTGACCTTCCCATAGCTTGCGAGTGGCGAATACCCTGCGAATGGGATCCCCGCCGAAACCTCAACTGTCGAGTGATCACAGCCGTGTGCGAGGCAATCGGATGAATCGACGTTGGTGACCGATTTCGGGTGAGTCAAATCTGTCATCGAAAAGCGATACCGGCTGACGTGATAGGTGTAGGGACCGGCAACGTAAGGAAAGACGCCGAGGTATGAAACCGTCGCGCTGATCCGATCCCCCGGATACGGCGTCAATACCCCTCCCGCGCTGCGGGCTGCCTGAACTCCACCCACCTCGAAATACGCCACGTAGCTCGCGACCGTGCCCGTGCAGAAGGCCCGCGCGACCACCTGTTCCGAAGATGAATAAGACGGTCCCATCCCCACCCCGAACCACGCTGAGCCATCGTATCCAGGGGACGATTGCCCGGGACACGAGATCGACGGCATGATCCAACTCGCGTGCACGGACCGGAATGCGTCGTGCGTAGCCCGGTAGCCAGCTTGAGAGGCCGAGCCGCTCGCCCATGCCGAGCTCGACGCCATCAGCGCCCCGATCGCCGTGACAACCACCACCCGCCTTGCCCTATGACCCATGACATCTCCTCGCCCAAAGCCGCCCAAAACCAACTGCCCCGCGCCGCGTCACAACGGCGCTGCCACGGTACCGCATACCACGCGGCCCCACAACCGCGGAGCCCGCCGAGAAGAACAAGACGACGGATGTGACACCCCAACGATCGACGGCGAACCCGTCGTACTTCTCAGTTCGGTGCCCCCACTCCGCCGAGGCGGCGCCTGTTGTGCGGACCTGACAGCTGCGGCGGTTCCACAGCTCCCCGATAACCGCAGCGCCACTCTCGCAACCAATACAGAAGCGCGGGGCGGCCGAGATCTCAGCCGTGGTGCAGACGACCAGGATCGGCGGTCTGTGTGGTCAAACCGGCCGAGCGCGTTGCCCGTCGTGTCGGCGGACCACTGGTGGACCGCCTTGAGCGTCACCCGACGGCCTCCGGTCACGGCCGGTGCCGCGTGCCTGTCTGCCGGCTCGGCCGGGTTGTGCGGGATGTAGCTGCTCATCGTGTTCACCCCAAGGGGTCCTTGGCCTTTGCTGGTCGGTACGGCGAACCGTGGTTTCGTCGAGGACCGGCGCTGCTTTGAGATCGTCCGCCAGCTAGCGCTCGGCCTGGCAACACGTTGCCTCGGCGTCCACGCCCGCGGTCATCGCAGCCTGGCCTTGACGAGCTTGAGCTTCGCCCCGCCGGGCTCACGCTCGATCTCGGGCACATGTTCGATGATCAGAGGCGGGACGACGGCGCCCGCCGCCTCCAGCGCCCGACGGATATTGCCCGCGACGGTGTCAGAGACCGACGCGGCTGCGTCGGGGCGCAGCACGACCCGGACGACGAGGCGGGTCGGTTCCTGCACGATCTGGTACTGCAGCACGGCCGGCAAAGACGCAAACGGCGCCCGCAGATGCTGGGGCGCAACCACCACTGGTTCGCCAGCGGTGCCCGGCAGCGTCAGATGGTCGTCGCTGCGGCCATCGACGCGCTCGAGCCGCCGGTACGGGCGACGACTGGGGTCGGCGCCAGCGGCCACGGTCACGCTGTCGGCGAGTTCGTACCGGATCAGGGGCAGCGCCCGGTTCACGAGACTGGTCAGCAGCACCTTGTAGCCGGGCTGGCCGTCGGGGACGGGCCGGTCGTGCTCGTCGACGACCTCCACCACGACCAGGTCCTCGGTGAGGTGCAGGCCGACCCGGTCCGGCGACTCGGCCGCCACGATCAAGGCCTCGGTCGTTCCGTAGATCTCAAATGGCGCCGCCCCCCAGGCCTCGGTGACCCGGGCACGGACGTCGTCTGAGAGGGCTTCGCCGGCGACCACCACCCGGTGCAGATCGACGGTCAGTCGGCCAGCGGTCTGCTCGGCCGCCAGCGCCCCGGCGAGACTCGGAAGCGTGATCAGCGCCTCGGGCCGGTCCAGGTTCAGTCCGCGGACCAGCTCCGCTATAGCGGTCGTCGCGGTGAGCGCCGGGCGACCGCCACCGAAGCCGCCCAAAGCAGTGAAGAGCTTCTGGGTGATGTGCAGCGGCGTCGGCGCGGGGATGCCGACCGTCCGCGTCCCGGGTGTGATCCCGAGGCGGCCGAGGGTGTGCAGCGCGGCCGCGACCCACTGGCGAAACTCCCACGTCCGTTGCGGGAAGGCGCCGCGTCGACCTGTTGTCCCGGATGTCGCGAATACGTGGTAATCGCCAAGGAGAAGGGCGCCGGGATCCCCGCCCCCGGCGTGCGCCTCGACCGCGTCGAGGGTGAGCCCGGCGTCGGTGACGACACGGTCGAACTGTTCCATCAGGGTTGCCTTGGAGAGCGTCGGCAGATCCTGCAGCCGTACGTCCGGAGCAAGCGCGGCAGCACCGAGCACCCCCCGGTAATACGGAGACCTCGCGACGGCGTGCGCGACCACCTCCCGTACGCGATCGCTCTGAAACTCGTGGAGCCGCTCGCGAGACCAGCCGTCCCGTGCCGCCAGCTCGTCGGTCATCATCGCCGTCGCGCCACCGTCATCGATGGTTGACACCCCGATCACCGGTCCCTCCTCCTGACCCGCCCACGCGGTTTCGTCACCCCGCGCATGTAGGCCACATGCATCTCCTCGAACACCGCGGCGGGAAGCTCGGGATCGAGCAGCTGCTCGATCGACAGCCCGCGGTTCAGCGCCCCGCCGCCGCGTGCCAGCTCGCGAGTCGGCAACGTGAACTGGACCCCGTGGTGCTCAGCCAGCGCATCGACCACCGCGGCAATCGCGTCGAGTCCCCGCTCGCGCACCTCATGGGCGGCGATCCGAAGCGTCTCGTTCCGCGAGGCGTGGACGTAGAACTCGGCGATGAGGCGAGCCCACTCGGGCTCGGCCTCGTTCGCCTCGCGCCAGAATCGCGCGACCGCGCGGTAGCTGTCCTCAATGTCGTCGTGGTCGAACACGATCCCGACGTAGGCCTCCGCGCGCCGGCGGAAATAGTCCCCGAGGATCGCCAGGAACAGGTCATCCTTGCCATCGAAATTCGAATAGACGGCACCCTTGGTATACCCGGCCTCCTCCGCGATCTCATCCAGCGACGCCCCATGGAAACCGCGTCGCAAAAACACCGAGCGCGCCGCGTCGATCAACTCCGCCTTGGTCCGCTCTTTCCGCTCCGCCCGCAGCAATCGTCGCGCCATCGAGATTCTCCCGGGATCTAAATACCATCGGTATTAGATACCGTTGGTATCGAATTGTCAAGAGGTCCCGAGCCTCCGCAGCGGCAACGGCGCGTTTACGACTGGAGGCTCACCGGTGGCCCTCGTTCCGCGGACTGCGGCCAGCGTGATGCCCGGGCATGGTCGCCGGCGACCTCGGTCGACCCAGCTGCGTCCAACAACTGATGAGCAGACACGGCTCCCTCCTTTGGAGAGCGGGCTGGTCTGTCGCCTGCTCTAGGCAACGCGGTCGTCCGAAGCCAGGGGCGGTCACATGCTCCCACGCTCGCGCATCCCCGGCGCGGTGCCGAAGCGAGGCGATCAGCGCCGACGTGGCGGCTAACAATCAGACCGGTGCGGCTCGTATCTACCGCCGCGGTCGGAACGGCGACCTGGTGATCGCCATGACCGCGGCTCGTTGCAGAAGCGGTCGCCGGGGCGGGCCTGTATCACCGCGAAGCGATCGCCGCTCCGGCCGCGCGGCCGGGTACCCCAATTGGGGGGGATCGCGAGACCTGGCCTTTGCGATTTTCAGCGGTGCCGTATGGGATTCATCGGAATGCCGACGATCTGCTCAGGCTATCTGTGATCCACGCGAGCAGTCGACGGGACGGTCGAGAGGATCGCGCTCTCCGGAGACGGAGTTCGTTCCGGTCAGGCCAGCGCGGATGCGCGCCCGCGCGATGAGTGACGCTCTGGATCGAGACACGGCGGCGCTCGAGGCGCTGCTCGGTGACGTGCTCGAGGAGCAGGAGGGTCGCGCTTTCCGCGACCGGGTGTTCTGGCTGCGCGATACCGCGGCGCGGGTGCGTGGCGGCGACATCCCGGCAGCCGCAACGTTGGCCCGGTTTGTCCGCGCTCAGGCCGACGGGGCCCTCGAGCCGTTCGTGCGCGCGTGCTCGATCCAGCTGCAGCTGGCCAACATCGCCGAGGAGTTAGAGCGGCTGCGGCGCAGGCGGCACTACGACTCCGATGCGAGCGCTCCGCAGCGCGAGTCGCTGGCGGCCGCAGCGGGCGTGGCGGTGCAGCATCCGCCTGCGGAGGTGGCCGAGGCGCTCCGGCGGCTCGACGTGCGGCTGACGATGACGGCGCATCCGACGGAGGCGACTCGAAGGTCCGTGTTCGAGCATCAGCAGTCGGTATGGCGGGCGATGGAGCGACTCGATGACCCGCGTCTCGGCCGTACCCAGCGGCGTGGGCTCGAAGGGGAATTGCGCGAGGTACTGACGGTGTGGTGGCAGACCGACGCGGTGCGGCGCACGCGCCCGGTGGTCGAGGACGAGGTGCGTCGGATTTTGTTCTTCTTCGAGGCGGTGCTGTTCGATGCAGTGCCGCGGCTCGAGGCCGAGATCTCGCGCTCGTTCGAGCGGTCTTGGCCGCCGAGCGTTCCAGCGGTTCGGTTTGGCAGCTGGGCGGGCGGGGACATGGACGGGAATCCCGAGGTCACCCCGGACTCGGTGAGTCGCACGCTACGCCTGCACCGCACGACCGCGCTGCGCCTGCTGCGAGCGCGGGTAGACAGGCTGGCGGAGCTGTATTCGCAGTCGGAGGACCGGCTGTTCGTCTCGCCGACGCTCGAGGCCTCTCTCCAGGCGGATGACGCGGACATGCCCGACGTCGCGTCCCGGCGGCCGAACAACCAGCAGGAGCCGTTCCGGCGCAAGCTGTCGTTCGTGTCGGCCCGGCTCGACGCCGCGCTCCGCGAGTTGCCGCATGGTTACCGCGAGCCCCGGGAGCTCGAGCAGGATCTCGAGCTGCTCCGGAAGTCGTCGAGTTCGCGGTGGGTTGCGGATGGGGCGCTCGCGAGGCTGCTGTGCCAGGTGCGGACGTTCGGGTTCCATCTCGCGGCGCTCGACATCCGGCTGTCCGCGCACGATTTGCGCTCAGCGATCGAGCCGCTGGCGCCGGGCTTTGCCGAGGCGCACGAGCACGAGCGGACAACCCGACTCGCCGCGGTTCTCGAGGACGGCCCGGGAGAGCCTTCGGACGTTTTCGCGGCGATCGCGAGCGGGCTGCGCGAGCATGGCCCACAGGCGCTCGGCAGCGTGATCATCTCGATGGTCGAGCGTCCCTCCGACGTTCTGGCCGCGCTCGTGCTGATGCGCGGCGCGGGCATCGGCGTGGCCGAGTTGCCGACGTTACCGCTGGTGCCGCTGTTCGAGACGGTCGAGGATCTCGACCGGGCACAAGCGACGATGGCGACGCTTTACGAGCAATCGATGTACGCCGAGCAGCTGGCGACGTGCTCACACCGCCAGGAGATCATGCTCGGATACTCGGACTCAGCGAAGGACGGTGGCTTTCTCGCCAGCCAGTGGGAGCTCTACTCGGCCCAGGAGAGACTGCTGGCCGACGCGGATTCGCGTGCAATCGAGCTGCGGTTCTTCCACGGCCGGGGCGGCTCGACCTCAAGGGGCGGAGCGCGGACTCACCGCGCCATCCTGGCGCAGCCGGGCGGATCGATCCGCGGCCGCATGCGGATAACCGAACAGGGAGAAGTGATCTCGCAGCGGTATTCGCACCCTGAGCTGGCGCTGCGCTCACTCGAGCAGACGCTCTCGGCAGTGCTGCTCGCGACCCTCGCGCGGGACCGCGACGTCCCCCAGCGCTATCGCGCCGAGGCCCAGCGGTTCGCCGACCGCTCGCGGATGATGTACCGGGCGCTGATCTACGAGGACGAGCGGTTCGCCACGCTTCTGGCCCTGGCCTCGCCGCTCGATGCGCTCACTAGGCTGAACATCGGCTCACGACCGGCGTCGCGCTCGGTCACATGGACAGTCGGGGGGCTGCGAGCGATCCCATGGGTGTTCGCGTGGATGCAAAACCGGCTGTTGCTCCCAGCCTGGTACGGGGCCGGCACCGCTCTCGAGGAAGGCGACCGCGAGCTGCAGCGCGAAATGATCGACCGCTGGCCCTTCTTCGCGATGCTCTGCTCGACGCTCGAGATGTCACTGTTCAAGAGCGACCTCGGGATCGCCGAGCGATACCTCGAGCTACTCGGGGACGACCCCGCACGCGAGCTGTGGGAACCGATCCGCGCCGAACACGACCGAGTCGTGCGGACCGTGCTCGAGATCTCCGGCACGGACTCGCTGCTCGAAAGCGCCCCCGCTCTGATGGCCCGCCTCTCGCATCGCAACCCCTGGACCGACCCGTTGTCGTACATGCAAATCGACCTTCTCCGGCGGGCTCGCGCCGGCGACACAGACGCGGAGCGACCGCTCCTGTTGACGATCAACGGCATCGCCGCCGGCATGCGCAACACCGGCTGACCGTCGACTTACCGGTGCGAGATCGATAAGTCCGACATCCTCAAGCTTGACCACGAACATCCAATCGCTGAAACCGCCGGGCCGCCCACCATCGCCGCGCAGAATGCCCAACCGGTCATGCCTCGGGGCAAAGTCCCGGCGCTAGTCAGTCGGAGACGCGCTGCTCGCCGAGAGTAGGACGGCGTGATGCCGTGTGGCCGGGCGCGATACCTGTGCAGCATGACGGCGTGGCCTCGTGGAGTTCTCCCGTGACTAGCGGCCGCCCTCGCGCTCGGAATCCGGACTGAAGCGGGCGCGGGATTCACTGCCGCGACCGGGTTCTGCGCAAGGCGCTGACAGATCGTCTTCTATCGCGGGCGCTGGCGATCGTTTAGGGTCGCCACCAACCACTACTGAGAGGAAAGACAATGCGGATGCTGCTGAAGATGCAGATGGACGTCGAGGCCGGGAACCGTGCCATCAGAGACGGATCGTTCGGAGAGGTGCTTGAGCGTGTGATGGGACAGATCAAGCCCGAGGCTGCTTACTTCACGGCCATCGACGGGAAGCGGACCGGCTTGATCTTCTTCGACCTGCAGGAGCCGTCGCAGATTCCGGCGATCGCAGAGCCTTTCTTCATGGCCGTGGGTGCCTCGATCGAGTTTCTGCCCGTGATGACACCCGAAGACGTCCAGACAGGTCTCGAAGAGGCCGCTAAGCACTTCTAGCCCTGGTTCTTCTTGCGCATCCAACGAGCCATCAGCCGCTGCAGACCCATTCCGATCTTCTCGCCGACGCTGCCTTCCGGCGGCGCGGCGCCGAGCTGCCGGGCGAGACCAAGGTTGTCCCACTCGGTCCAGGCCTCAACCACCTTGCCGTCCTTCCACCGGTCGATGCTCATACCAGTCACCGACCCATGGACGCCAGTCGGCGCCAGGCCAGCGAGCTCGCCACGATGCGTTCCGTCGCTGTGCCACCGCAGCACCACCTTGTCATCGGCCGCGATCACGTCGTCGACGGTCATCCGCAGGTCGGGAAACGCCGCGCGGTACATGGTCGCCATGCGCTTGAGTACCTCAGGCCCGCGCAGGTCCCGCATCTGAGCCGGAGTGGCGGGGTCGTGGTTGACGGCTTCCGACGCAACAAGCTGGTCGATCAGACCAAAGTTGCCCTCGTTGAAGCTCTGCTCAAGGAGCTGGCGTGAGGCTTCAGAGAGGTCTTCCGGTACCGCCGCCGTTGTAGCAGCCCCGTTAGCGCCGGTCGTGACATCGCTGGACATGTCCGTCCACCTCCATTGTGTTGTTGGACCGAGCCTACGCTTGTTCTCTTGGCCCGGTCAAGGCACGCGAACGGGGTTGACGGTGGGTGATCCACGGAGGAGGATCGGGGCTCAACCAAAGGAGGTTCGCATGGCGCGAGTGATGGCCGATTGCCGTCGTTGGCCGAGCGATTTGAACTGCTCGCTGACGATCATCGGAGAGGAGCAGGAGGTCGTGCGCGCGGCCGCCGAGCACGCCGTCTCAGTGCACGGACACGAGGACACACCGGAGCTACGCCAGCAAGTCCGCGAGTTTCTCGAACCGGCTGACACGTATTCGAACGCGCCGCGCCCACACGAGCCGATGCCGAGCTAACCAGTCCGGATCAAAGTCCCGCTCGATGAGGCTCCTTTCTGCCGGCATCGACCACCGGATGTGTGCGATCGCCTATGCGATTGCGAGCCATTATCGACGGAAGCCAAAGAGGCACTCGTCGACCTCTCCTCCTCTGGCTGGAACAGAATGGGACGGTGCCCGAGCCCATCCCGGACGACGTTACATGCGAGGC
>Ga0070765_100001152_pt1 | contig 15960 bp, 11 predicted proteins | sample HubBroMetageWFT5_FD_71516 | JGI IMG/M metagenome (GOLD analysis project Ga0070765, IMG submission 71516) | Warmed and freeze-thawed soil microbial communities from the Hubbard Brook experimental Forest, New Hampshire - Hubbard Brook CCASE Soil... | ecosystem: Environmental > Terrestrial > Soil... | reverse complement strand
AACAGCAGGCCGTTGCCTCCGTGAAGTGCGACGGTCATGGTGCGCACGCCATACACCGGAATTGCCGGCGCCAGGGACTGAGCGATTTCTCGCACTCCGCCAACCAGGTCTTGCGTACTTCGTTCCGAGCGAATCTGCAGCGTCTCGGTCGAAGCGTAACTTTGCGCAACCGGCAAGTAGAAGATTGGGTCGAAGGCGCCATACAGCTGGCTCATTCTCGTGTTCTTGACTACTCCCACGATCGTCGCGGGACGCTTCGGATCGGAACTCAGCGCGAAAGATTTTCCCAGTACTTCCTGACCGGGCCAATAGCGATCGGCCATAGCCTGATTGATCACGGCAACATGAGACGAGGTCTCGTTGTCCGAGTCCGTGAAATCACGGCCGCGATTCAGCGCAATGCGCATCGTGGTGAAATAATCCGTCGACACGGCGTCGGACTCGGCATGCGGCGCCTCCTGGTTCGACGAAGTTGCGTATCCCGGAATCACCAGATCGCTGCCCTGAACGGAATCGCTCAGCGGGATGACCGAGGCAAGGCTGGCAGACTGCACTCCAGGCAGAGCGCGGGCGCGCTCCAGCATCGCGCGATAAAACGCCCGGCCTTGTGCCTCGCTGTAGCCGATTTCGTTGGGGTCGAGCGTCACATTGAGGACATTCGCTGGATCGAAACCCAGATCGCTGTTTTGCACGCCCCGAAGACTACGCACGAACAACCCGGCGACGATCAGCAGGGTCAACGATCCGCCAACCTGCGCGGCGACCAGGACGCCGCGCAAACGCTGGCGTCCGCCGGTCGAAGTGCGACCGCCCTCGTGCAGCACTTCCCGCAAATTGCCGCGCCACACGCGGACCGCGGGCACGATCACGACGAACGCCGCGGTTGCCACCGCCGCCGCGAAGGCATACGCAAAGACATGCCAGTTGAACTCAAAGTCGAAAACAATCGGCAGCTCGCTTTGTGGGGATACAGACCCCAGCAGGTGCGCGCTGCTCATACCGATCGCAACCCCCAGGCCGCAGCCGAGCGCAGCCAACACCAGGCTCTCGGTGAGTAGCTGGCGAACCAGTCGGCCACTGCCTGCACCGAGCGCCGCGCGAACCGCCATCTCTCGCTGCCGCGCTCCCGCGCGCACTAGAAAGAGGTTGGCGACGTTCACGCAAGCCAGGACCAGAACCAGCCCAGCCAGAGTCAGAAACAGTGCGGCCAGTTTGGGGAACGGACTCGTACCGCTCATGATTCCGGGCGGCCGGAGAGGATCCGCGTACAGATCGCCGATTCCGCGATCTCGGGGATATTGCTTCAGCAGACGCTTGCCCACGACGGCAAGCTCGGATCGGATTTGTTTAGAGTTCGCGCCTGGCTCCACTCGCCCCAAGGCGATCATGCTGCGAGTGATGGGATTGGCCAGAAAGTCGTCTGCTACTCCTCTCTCGATCAGAAACATGCTGAGCGGAAGATAGGCCTGGATATTGAGCAGCGGAGTCGGCCCCAGGAAACCCTTGCGCGCGACTCCAATCACCGTGACCGGGTGACCGTTAATCGAAACCGCTTTCCCGACAATCGCGGGGTCACCGCCAAACCGAGTCTGCCAGTAGTTGTAACTCAGAACGACAACCGGGTCGGCGCCAGCGGCCTTTCCTTCCGTGCTCAAAATGAAACGGCCCGTGGCCGGAGTAATGCCGAGCAGGGTGAAGAAATCGCCGCCCACGTAAGCGGTTTGAACCGGTTTGGTCACGCCGTCGGCGGTCAGGCCGCTTTGTGAATTTTGTTCGCCTGCCAGACCGCCAAAAATGAATGGCGCGACGCCGGAAAAGACGTCCTGGGTCTGCTTCTGAAGTTCGAGAAACTCCGGATAAGAAAATTGAATCTCGGAATTTGCGCCCGGCCGGGCAAAAGCCAGAACGTGCATCTGCTTGGGATCCTTGATCGGCAGAGACCGCAGGACCAGCCAATCGACCATGCTGAAAATGGCCGTGTTCGCCCCAATGCCAAGGCCGAGAGTCAGCACGACAATGAAGAAAAAGCCCGGGCTCTTGCGCAGTTGGCGCAACGCGTAACGAACGTCTTGAATCAGGCCCGTCACGAAGATTCTCCCGTCGTCACTCGTACCTCAGCGCTACCATGGGATCGACCTTGGTCGCCTTTCGCGCGGGTCCCGCCGCGGCGCAAAGCGTAATGAAGATCGTGAAAATGCCCGCGCCAACATAGACAGCCGGGTCGAGGGGTGCGACTTCCACTAGAGACGCGGAAACCACACGCGCCAGAGCCGCAGCGAGGAGCGCGCCTGCGACCAGGCCGGGCAGAGTCAGCGTTAGACCCTCCCGGAAAATCATTCGCAGCACGTCAAACGGCCTCGCCCCAAGCGCCACACGGATGCCAATTTCGTTGGTGCGCTGCGCGACCGAATACGCCATCACCCCGTAGAGGCCGACGGCAGCCAGCAGTAACGCAATCGAGCTCAGGGTAGTAAGCAGACTCGCTGCGATCTTCTGCGGGAAGAGAGAGCTTGCAATGTATTCCTCGAGCGGCATCGCGCCGTATACCGGCACCGCCGGATCGATGGCTTGTGCCTCGCGGCGCAGCGCGGCCATGGCATCGCTCATCGGTGCTGAAGTGCGAACGTAAAACTTCAGCCCCATCTCGGGGCGATAGATTTGGCGAATGGAAACGTAGAAATACGCCGCTGGGTTTTCCGTTAGGCGGTAAATCTTGCTATCGCGCGCTACGCCAACGATCGTGAACCATTTGCCCCAGCCGTAGACCTTCTGCCCGATCGCGCCGTGTCCGGAAAGAAATCGCCGCACAAAAGCTTGGGTAACGATCATGACCGGCTGGCTTGCTGCGTCGTCGCGCAGAGTGAAGTCGCGGCCTTCGATTAGCGGGATTTTCATGAGATCGAAGTAGCCCGGCGACACCAGGTTCCGGTAGATCTTCATGTTTTCGTTGGGGCCAGGCACGTAGCCCTGGATTTGCAGGTCCTCCCACGAGCCCGCCGAGATACTCAGCGGGATGTAATCGGAATAACTGACGGCCGTGACTCCGGGCTGACGCTCCAATGCCTGCTGCAAACGGAGCCGGAAAGAATCGGCTTGCGGGGCGGCGTAACCGGCAGCGGACAAATTCATTTGAGCCATGACAACCTGATGAGGATCGAATCCCGGTTGGATGGAGCGGGCGAGCTCAAAGCTCTTGATAAAAAGCCCGGCGCCAATGAGCGCTACGACAGCGAGTGCGACCTCGCTGGTTACCAGCAATCCGCGGAGACGATTCGAACGCGCACTCGAAGTTCCCGTTCTTCCGCCTTCCTTGAGCGCATCGTTTACGTCACTCCTCACCGACAGCATGGCCGGAGCGACGGCGGCAACGGCCGAGACGACAAACGCGAGCCCGGCCGCAAAAGCGACCACGCCGAGACTGATCGGCGGTCGCTGCAAATCAGGCAGACCCGTAGCAGGAACGATCCACGACAGCGAGCCGCCCAGAAACTGGCTGACCGCCAGGCCGGCGACGGTGCCCACCGCCGTGATCAGAAAACTCTCGGTCAGAACCTGGCGCAACAGACGGGAACGTCGTGCTCCCAGAGCGAGCCGGATGCTGAGTTCCTTACGGCGGCTGACCGCACGCGCCAGCAGCAGGTTCGCGAGGTTTGCGCAAACGATCAGCAGGACAACTCCGCAAGCGCCCATCAGGATAGTCAGCGGCATGCGCAGCGATTCCTGGAGTCCGTAGTGAGATCTGGCGAGCGGCAGAAGAGTCGCGCTCATGCCCTGGTTCGTGTCCGCGTCCGCTTCGGCAATGCGCCCGGCCAAAGCTCGCGTCTCGGCGTCAGCCTGCTGCATCCCGACTCCCGGCGCGAGTCGAGCCAGAACGCGGAACATGCGCGTCTTCCGGTCCCGCAGCATCCAGTCGCCGGTCGAACTCAACTGGCCGAACATGGTCGCCGGCACCCACATCTCCAGCGAAAGGCCCGGCATGGAACCCTGAAAATTCTCCGGCGCGACGCCAATGATGGTGTAGGGAAAACGGTTGATGCGCACTGTTGTGCCGCCCACGGACCGATCGGAGTGATAGCGGTTCTTCCATAACGCGTGGCTGATAACAACCACCGCATGGGCGTTCTGCTCGTCGCCGTCTTCTGCTTTCGAGAAGAACCTTCCAACTTCAGGCTGCACGCGAAGCACGTCAAAATAGTTGCCCGAAACCAGTTCTCCCCAGGTGCGCTCGACCGATGTTTCATCCCCCACCGCGAGATCCATGGGGCATGCCACAGTCATCGACTCGATCAGCCTGAGATGGTCGCGGAAATCGCTGAAGTCCAGATAAGACGTTGGCGTCCATTCGCCGGATGGAGTCGTCTCCTCCAACGCCACGACCTGACTCGGCTGGCCCGCGCCCGGCAGTGGATTGAGCAGCACCGTGCGAATCCAGGTGAAGATCGTTGTGCTGGCCCCGATCCCGACTGCGATCGTCAAGATTGCCACTGCGGAGAAGCCGGGGCTCTTGCGCAGTTGGCGCAACGCATACCGAAGGTCTTGAATCAGGCCCGTCATCGTAATTCTCCCGTCTTCACTCGTACCTCAGCGCTATCAGCGGATCGATGCGGGTGGCACGAAGCGCGGGGACGTATCCGGCGACCAGCGTCGTGATTGCTACCACCAGAACCGCGGCGAATATCGTCGCGGGATCCGATGGCTGGACTGCGAAGAGCTGGCTTTGCAGTAATCGTGCAGCGGCCAGCGCCGCAGGAATCCCAAGTACAAGCCCGATTCCCAGTAGAACTATCGACTCCTTCAGCACCAGCCAGAGAACGCCGCCGGACTGTGCACCCAAAGCCATGCGGACACCAATTTCGTTGGTCCGGCGCAATACATTGTTCGTCATCACGCCATAAAGCCCGATGCACGCCATCAGCAGCGCCAGCAGAGAGAAGAAAATCGAGAGTTGCGAAATCAAATTTTCTTTGCTGTTAAAGGTGTCGAGATGCTCCCGCACGCTTTCGACTTCCACGATCGGCAGATTGGGGTCGATCTCGGCCAGAGCGTGGCGAACTTCTTGTCGGAGTTTTCCCAGATCACCCGCGGTCCGAAGCTGCAAGAAGCCGGAAAAAGCGTTGCCGCCGGTCAGTTGCGCCGTCGGCAGATAGACCATTGGGTTATTCGTTTCACGGGGATCGTTATATTTCGCATTCCTCGCAACGCCAACGATTTCCCAATCACCGCTCAAGTCGGGCTGGTCGAACTTCATCGAATGTCCAACGGCATCGCCGCGCGGAAAATAATGATTTGCCACGGTCTGGTTGACCACGACGACGTGTCTGGAACCGGCGACATCCCCTGCCTCGATCGGACGCCCGGAAAGTACGGGGATGCCAACCGTCTCAAAATACCGGTCTGACGCGGAGTTGATCTTCGTGCTCGTGTCCTCATCGGGCTTGGCTGTGTAGCCCTTCGGATAAGACGGGCAGCTCCAACTCCCCAGAGAAATAAGAGGACCACCGGACAGGGCTGCATCCCGCACTCCGGGCAGCGTTCGCACGCGCTCGAGAATTCTCTGGTCAAGAGGACCCGCTTGTTCGGGTTTGTATCCGGCGATTCTGGAATCGAAACTTACGAACAGCAGATTCTGCCGGTTGAAGCCCAAGTCCTGTTGCTCTATATTGCGGAGCGTACGAGTCAACAGACCCGCGGCCAGCACCAGGGCGAGTCCAGCGCCCACCTGCACGGCCACGAGTATTTTGGGCAGCAGACGAGCGGTTCGACTTCCAGCTCCGGCGACTGAGCGGGAGGATGCTCCCAGACCCGGCGCAACGCTGACACGCGATAAGCGCAACGCCGGCGCGAGGCCAAAAAGAATTCCCGTCAGCAACGATAAGCCAAGCGTGAAGCCCAGAACGCGGACGTCAGGATTGGGATTGAACGGGGAGTTTGCGCCAGCAACTACGAAGTTGATCAGGGTGCGTGTGCCCCAGGAAGCCAGCAGCAGACCTGCCGCTCCGCCGAGAAACGAAATCATGAGCGCTTCGGCCAGCATTTGAAACACAATCCGCGAACGGCTGGCTCCCAGGGCCATGCGCGTGCAGATTTCTCGCTCGCGTGAAGCTGCCTTCGCCAGCAAAAAATTTGCCAGGTTGGCGCAGGCGACCAGCAACACCATCGCAACCAGCGCCATGAGAATGCGCAGCGGCTCGTCATAAATAACGCGCACGACGGAAACGCCTCGCCCGCCGGACATAAGCGGCACATAAATTTTCTGGATCTCCTGGCTTCTGGTCTGAGTAAGTTGAGCGCCTTCGCGGTCGCTCATATAGTGACGAAGTTGCAGGTTTGTCCACTCCTGCATCTGCTCGAGCTTCACGCCGGTCTTGCGCCGGCCCATCAGGTGCAGGAAGTAGAGGCCGCGGGGACCAAGAAGCGATTGCCCCAACTGGACTTGCGCCTGCATCGTCAGCGGCAGCCACATGTCGGGCGTGAACTGGTCGAGCGCCACGCCGTAAAACTTGGGAGCCGCGACTCCAATCACCGTGTAAGGCGCACCGTTGACGACGATCGTTTTCCCCACGACGTCGCGGTTGGCGGAAAACTCCCGCTGCCAGTACTGGTAGCTGATGACGGCAACCGCGTTGGAACCCGGCGTTTCTGCATCGGAAGGCAGGATCGTCCTGCCGAGGATCGTGTTGGCGCCCAGCACCTGGAAGAAGTTGCCCGCCACCAGATGTCCGGTGGCCTGGGTTGCAGAAGACGCCGCGGAGGACGTTGCGGAAGTGGCGGTTGAATTCGTAGCCGCGCTCGCCTGCCGGACGCTCAGGCGTGAAGTGAAACTGGCGTAGCCCGTGATGCTGTCGAAGACCTCGCGCTGGTTCTCGATCTGCTTGTAGAAATCGTACGGAAACAACTCCAGCTTGCCAGGACCAATCCCGTCAATTACGCCGGCGCCGGCTTGCTCGCCGAACGCGACCAGGTTCTGCGGATCGCGCACCGGCAGCGACTTCAACATCAGATCATTGATGAGAGTGAAGATGGCGGTGTTGGCGCCGATTCCCAGCGCGAGCGTCGCGACCACGATGATCGTAAAAACACGATTCTTGCTGAGTTGCCGCAGAGCGAAACGAAGGTCCTGAAATAACGCAGCCATGGCGGCTTCCTCAAGGTCACGATCGGGAGATTTCCAGGACGTTGGCAAACTGCGATGGAGCCAACGTCCTCGAGCGGGCTCTTTATATGTGCGCGTCGGCCATCAGTTTCTGGAGTTCCTCTTCGGCGACCACTTTGCCGTCGAACAGGTGTACTTCGCGCTGGGCATGCTTGGCGAAGCGCGGATCGTGCGTCACCATGCAGATTGTCGCGCCTTCCCGGTGAAGATCGGCCAGGAGTTCCATCACCGCTTCGCCGTTGCGCGAGTCCAGGTTTCCGGTAGGTTCGTCAGCCAGCAGGATGGATGGTTTCCCGCCCAGCGCGCGAGCGACGGCGACGCGCTGTTGCTGACCGCCAGAAAGCTGCGACGGATAATGGCGCACGCGATGAGCCATGCCCACGCGCTCCAGCGCCCACATCACGCGCGTCTTCCTTTCAGCCGACGGCATTCGCTGCCGGTAAGTCAGAGGCAGTTCGACGTTTTCGTAGACAGTCAGATCGCCAATCAGGTTGAAACTCTGGAAGATGAAGCCGATCTCCTGATTGCGGATGCGGGCGCGCTCGGCAAAATCCAGATTCTCGACCGGCTTGTCGTTCAGTAGATAACGCCCGCCGGTGGGAGTGTCGAGCAGCCCGATAATCGACAGCAGCGTCGATTTGCCGCAGCCCGACGGGCCGGACATGGCGACGTATTCGCCCTTGGCTACCGAGAGGTGCACGCCCGAGAGCGCGTGCGTCTCGATTTCATCGGTGTAGAAAACCTTCGTCATTTCTGTGATTTGAATCAGTGGTTGGCTAGCGCCTGTCATGGAATCGTTCGCCTCGATTTCGTAATTTTTAGGTGGTGCTTAATCCTGGAGCCGGATGCGGTCAGTATTGTCCCAGCGTGACATGTCGGAAAGCACGACGGTGTCGCCTTCGTGCAGCCCGTCGACAACTTGAATCGAATTTACCGAAGCTCGCCCGACCTTCACGGGAACGCGAATGGCATCGTGGCCGTCGGAGTCGAGTCTGAAAAGAGTGATCGTGCTGTTCTCCTGCCCGAAAGCCGGACGGCCCACGTACAAAACGTTGTCCAGGTGCTCGAGATCGATGGTGCCATCGACGCTCAAGTCGGGCCGCGCGCCCTTCGGCATTTCGCCTACCAGTTTGACGTCGACAGTGACCGTTCCGTTTTGTACGGCGGGATCAACTCGCGTGACGGTGCCGGAAATAACGCCATTGTGCGTGTCCACCGAGGCGGGCTCGCCGATCTGCACATCGCGCGCCTGGGTCTCCGGAACCTTCAACTCGGCCATTAAGTGATTCGGCTGCACCACTTTGGCCAGCATCGCCCCAGGCAGCACGTGCTGCCCGACCTGCAACGGCAGGTCGACGAGCACGCCGTCGATTCCAGCGCGCACTCTAAGGGCGTCGAGTTGTTTCTGTTTCAGCGCCGCCAGGGCGCGCTGTTGCTCGACCTTGGTTTGCTGTTCGGCCAGCTGCGAGTCGATCGACTTCTGTTGGCTCACCAGGCTCTCGTCAGCTAGACCGTTTCGCGTTGTGAGTTCGTCGGCCTTGCCTTTGGAGGCCTTATAAGCCAGGCCCGAAATCACGCCAAGATCGTAGAGAGCCTTGTCGGTTTGCGACTGCAGTTGTGCCTGCGAGTAGTCGGCTTTCACCGTGGCCGCGCCAGCTTTCTGGGTCATCAGATCGCTTTCCAGCTTCATGCGCTGGCTTTGGTATTCGGCTTCCGCGGCTTTGAGCTGAAGTTGGGCGTCGACGGCAGCCTGCTCTACCTGCGGATTGCTCATGTCCAGCAGAATGGTGTCTTTCGTGACCAGCGAGCCGGGCAACATGCGGATGCGAACCACCGTCGCTTCGGTCTCAGCGGGAATCTGCAGGACCGATTCCTGCGACGGCACCAGCGACCCGAGGCCGCGCACCTGCCGCAGCATCGAGCCGCGTTTTACGGAGTCGGTCCAAACCGTCCCGCGCTCCACCGTAGGGGCAGCGGGTTTCAGGCGGTAAACGACCACCGTAACCGCCGCAACAACAACAACTACAACAGCGCCAACAGCGATCTGGCGGCGTCTTTTCTGTTCTTTGAATTCTGGGCGTGCGATATCCATCGGAGAAGCAGTTGGCACGTTCTACGCCAATCGCCCGCACTGTGCAAATAGTTGAAATCGAGCGGGATGAGCCTCTAATGTGGCTCTCTGCGCGAGACCCCGATGTCCACATCAGGATTAGACTGTCCATTCTCGGACAGTCAATTTACGCCGCGTAATCCGAGCGGATGCTACGATCTTCCGCATGGAAGCCAATCTGCCGCTCGAACAGAGGGGACAGTTGTCGGGCTTCGCGGGACGTACCGTGCTCTCTTTCGAGAGCCGCCGCGCGACCGAGATCGCGAAGCTGATCGACAACTATGGCGGCCGACCGATGGTCGCACCCGCCACGCGCGAAATCCCGGCAGAAAAAAGCCCCGATATTCCCCGGTTCGCCGCGGCATTGCTCGAAGGCAAACTTGACCTCGTCATCTTCTTAACTGGCGTCGGGACGCGCGCTTTGGCCCGTGCATTAGAGCCATTCTGCCCGCGCGAGCAGTTCGTCGCCGCGTTGAGCAAGACCTCGGTTCTCGCCCGCGGACCCAAACCCGTTGCCGTCTTGAAGGAGTTCGGCGTTCCCATCACCTGGACAGTGCCGGAGCCGAATACATGGAAGGAAATTCTTCAACTGCTCGATGCGAACAAAGTGCCGCTCGAAAACCGCGTCGTCGCGGTGCAGGAACACGGGATTCCCAGTCCTCATCTGATCGAGGGTTTGCGCTCGCGCGGCGCGGAAGTGCTTACGGTCCACGTCTACGATTGGGCTTTGCCTGAAGATCTCGCGCCGATCAAAAATGCGATTTCTGCGTTGCAGAACAACCAGGTCGATGTTGTTTTGTTTACCGCGGCAGTGCAGGTTCACCACCTGATGCGAGTGGCCGAAGAATCAAATGCCAAGGAAGAGCTGTTAGCCGCGTTGGCGCGGACCCGGGTCGCATCGATTGGTCCGGTCACATCGGAAGCGCTCGCCGAATACGGCGTCTCTGTCTCTTTCGAACCGACACACCCGAAGATGGGCTTTCTGGTCAAAGAAGGGGCTGACTCATTCGGCAAGGCCGAGTAAATGAACCGGTCAAGTGCATCTTCCGATTGGTACGATTTGAGGAATCTTTCGATCTAAGATCGACACCAAGAGCGCCTCGCGATTTCGGGTTGCCCAGCCCGAAGCGGACATTTCCGTACCGGAGAAGTCATGCCGCTCGCTCCAGGCATGCTCATGAGCAGGACTGCCCCAGATGAGAAACCTGACTCAAGCTACGAGCTCGCCCGGCTCCATTTCGTCTACATAGCACCAGACCCAGGTCTCCCCGGGCTCGATGGAACGGACGAGAGGGTGCTCCGACTTGTGAAAATGTTTGGTGGCGTGTTTATTCTTCGACGAGTCGCAGCAGCCGACATGTCCGCAGATCAGGCACATTCGCAGATGGACCCACGTGTCGCCCATCTTCACGCAATCCTCACACTCGTGCGTCTTGGGCTGACGAAATTTGATCTGATCAAGGTGAGTACATTTTTTCGACATTGGTTCCCCCTCGGTCTAAAACCAGCACGCTAAACAAGCACAGATGAAACAAGCAACACGTTAAACAAGCGCTGACTCGCTACATCGGCACTACTCGCTCGCCGGCCTCGCGATCAAAGCTCTACTCTGCCACCAGCAAATTTTCGGCGAACGGCCACTGCTCGTCGATCCATTGAGCAGTGCAACGGAAGCCGGCGGCACGCGCCGTCTGAAAAATCTCTTCCGCGGAATACTTGTGGCTGCTCTCCGTCCAGATCGTTTCTCCCTCTTCAAAAGGGATCACAACCTCAGCGGCGGGAATGCTCACGGTCTGCCGCCGATTCGAGCGCAAATGCATCTCGACGCTTCGTGCCTCGCGATTGATTTTCGCCACATGCGTAAATTGATCGAGGGCAAAGTCGGCATCCAGTTCGCGGTTGATCCTTCCCAGTAGATTCAGATTGAACGCGGCCGTGACTCCGAGTTCGTCGTCATAGGCCCGCAATAGTTGTGCGTCCGATTTTTCCAGGTCAGTTCCGAGCAAGAGTGAATCCCCTGGCTCAAGAATGTGGCGGACCTCGGCGAGAAATTTATCGCCCGCCGGACGATCGAAGTTCCCGATCGTGCTCCCGAGAAACAACACGAGCAAGTGCTGGCCGGGTTTCCGGTAGGCCGCTACCTCCAGAAGTCCGTCAAGATATTCGCGCTCGAAACCGACAATGCTGGTCCCATCAATGTCGCGCAACTCGCGCTCGCACATGACCAGAGCGGAGCGGGATATTTCTACCGGATAGTAAGACGTTCGCTGCCTCCGGCACAGGGCTTCAAGGATCCAGCGAGTCTTCTTCCCGCTGCCACTGCCGAGTTCCGCCACGGCGATCGGCCCAGCGAGCCGGTCCACGATCTCATCCCCGTGCCGGCGCAGCAACCGCTCGTCGGCACGCGTCAGCCCATACTCCGGCAGGTAGCTGATCACTTCAAAGAGAGACGAGCCGAGATCGTCGTACAGATATTTGGAAGGGAGTTCCTTCTGTCCCTGGAGTGTAAGGCCGGCGCGTACGTCGGCGGCGAACTCATAAGAGGCATTTGCGGGAATCGCGTGAACGAGCATTGCGGAATTCCTCCGATCGATGTCGTGCGATGAATCTCAAGCGGTCAATGGCTTACGCAGCGGAATCCCGCATACACGTATTGGTAGTGCGCCTGGAACCAGTTGCGAAATGTTGGCCGCAGCATGCACGCCGCGGTACGCGCCGATCCGCCCTTCATCACGAAATGCTTTCCGTCAAAGAAATCGGCGGAGTATCCGCGGTAGAACGGGAACGGTTCGAAACCTGAAAATGGAGCGAAGACGGTTGAAGTCCACTCCCACCCATTGCCTAGGATGCCTTCCACATCAAAAGCGCTGCGGCCTGCAGGGAAAGCATTTACCGCCACCGGATCCCAGCGATCGAAATCGAAGTTCCCCAGATTCGAATTCGGCAACTCACTTCCCCACGGATAAGTTCGTTCGCCCTCAGAAGTCGTGCCATAGGCGGCCCTGTGCCACTCGGCCTCGGAAGGAAGCGATTTCCCGACCCATCGCGCATAGGCCGTCGCCTCGGCATGACTCACATAGACCGGCCAATCCGCAGGCAGGGCAATTTCTTCGAACATCCCTCGATAGAGCCAACGGTCGCCGCATCCCTTCCAGAATGCGGGATGAGAGATGCAGTGCGTCGCCTTCCAGTTCCAATCATCATCATTCCAGAGAAGGCGATTATCGTAGCCACCGGCAAGCATGAAGTCGAGAAATTGCTGATTCGTTACCATGTACCGGTCAATGGCAAACGCAGGCACCGAGACTGAGTGGGCCTCGAGTTCGTTGTCCCACCCGAAAGTGGAGCTTGCGCGCGAAAGCCCCAACGTCGCGAGACCCTCCGGAATGTCAATCATCCGTGGACTCACTACCGGCGCGTCGGGAGCGCGAAGTCCCGAGTGTGGAATCTTCTGGTGCAGTGGAAGCTGGTGCAGCATATAGGCCAGCGTCTCCGCGTGCATCAGCCGATGCTCGATCGCCACGTTGAGCAGAGTGGCGGGCGAAAAACCGTCACGCGTGCGGGCGCTTGAATCGACGGCCTCGTTGCCTAATTTTTCATCCAGGGCGCTACGAATTTTCGCAACATATTCGTGCACAGCTTCGAGCGACGGCCAATCCGATGGCTGGTCGGAAGGCAGTCCGCCACCGACCGGATCGATGCCGAAGGCGAAAAGGCGGTCAAACTCGGGATGAAAACTATTCAAGCCAAAAACATTCTCGTGGAGCAGATTCCAGTCAAACGCCTCAAGGTGGCCCACATAAAAGATGATGCGATGGCGCTCCGGGATCGGGCGCTCGTACATCGCATCCGCGCGGACGATCTGAAAGAGTTCATCACTGCGCCGGCGAGCGTCCTTGACCTGCTGGAGAAGGAGGCGTTCGAGGAGCTTGTGCGGAACTGCGACTTCGCTTGCAGCGGGCAATTCTGTCCTCCTGGGCGTGGCGTTCAGACGAGGGCGCGACTGCAATCAGGACTGCGCGATTCGATAGGTGAGACAGACCAACAGACTACGTTCGAACCAACGTAGAATACAGCGATGCGTATCCCGCTGTATCAGGTCGACGCATTTACCAGCCAGCCATTTGCCGGCAATCCGGCAGCGGTCTGCCCCCTACCCAAATGGTTGGATGACGATACCCTGCACAAGGTCGCTACCGAAAATAATCTTTCTGAAACTGCCTATTTTGTCCCGCGGGGCGATTTATACGACCTGCGCTGGTTTTCGCCGCGTTGCGAGGTTGAACTCTGCGGCCACGCAACCCTGGCATCGGCCTATGTGCTGCTCAACATATTAAGGCCGGAACTGCGAAAGGTACGATTCGAAACCCGTTTCAGCGGCGCTCTGACGGTTCAAAAAGAAGGGCACCGGTTCGCTATGGATTTCCCTGCAATTCGGCCGGAGGCTTGTCTCAATCCACCGAACACCCTGGCGCGCGGACTGGGATCAGCGCTGGCCCCCATCGAAATTCTCGAGGCGAATCGTAATTACATCGCCGTGTACCAAACTCGCGACCCGATTCGAACACTCCGTCCTGATTTTGAGTTGCTCGAGCAACTGCATCCGTTTGGCGTAATCGTTACTGCGCCCGACGACGAAGTCGATTTTGTTTCGCGTTATTTCGCTCCCAGCTATGGCGTCCCCGAAGATCCGGTGACCGGCGCCGCGCACTGCGTACTCGCTCCCTACTGGGCGCACAGGCTGCACAAAACGAGTTTGCACGCGCTCCAGCTTTCGGAGCGCGGCGGGGAAATCTGGTGCGAAGTGGCGGGCGACCGCGTCATTCTCAGAGGTAACGCTGTGCTAACGATGCAGGCCACGCTGCAGATCTGATGTTGATCTCTGGCTGACTCGAGTTATGGAACGAGTCCCTTGCTCTTCAGAAATTCGTGCACAACGTCTTTGACGTCGCGGTGCTGGCCGTCGACAGTGTAGTTCAACCGCTGCATTTCCGCGTCAGAAATCTTCCCCGCCAATTCGGCAAGCGCGCCTGCGAGTTCTGGATGTTGGCGCAGCGTTTGCTCGCGGATCACCGGCACCGCTTCATAGGGAGGAAAATAATGGCGATCGTCTTCCAATACAAAAAGGTCAAGTGCAGGAATGAGTCCGTCGGTCGCGTTGCCCGCGGCCATGTCAATCTGATGATCGGTCAACGCTCGTGCGAGCAGCCCCAGATCCATCACCCGAGGTGGTTCTGCGAAATGCAGCCCGTAGGCCGCGGCCAGGCCGCGATATCCATCGGGGCGTTCCATGAATTCATAGCCGAATCCGGCGCGCCACTGCGGGGTGAACGCGGCCGCCTGCAACAGCGTTTTGATATTCAGGCGCCGAGCGTCCGCGCCGCGAATCTCCATGGCAAACGTGTCGTTGAAGCCGAACGACGGCCCCAGCGTCAGATCGAAGCGGCGTTCGTACTCACTCTTTACTCGCTGATAGACGACGGTTCGATCGGAACCGGAGGGCTGCTTCAGAATCGCCGTCAAAGCTGTGCCCGTGTATTCAGGGTACATGTCGATTCGCCCCGCCAGAATTGCCTGATGACAGATATAGGACCCCGCCAGATAAAACCGCCGCTCCATTTTTAGACGAGTATGAGACTCAATCTGCTGCGCAATGATTTCGCCGAGGATCATCGACTCGGTGAAATTCTTCGAGCCAATCACGATGAGGTCCGAGCGCGCCGAGCAGGAGGGCAGCAGCAGCAGGATCACCGCAGATAAAATCGCGAAGCCAATTCTTGATCGAAAGTTTCTCATCTCGTGCGCAGACGCCGCTCCAGCCACCCCACGCCAAAGTCGGCTGACAGCGCCAGGATCGCGGCCGGAATTGCTCCCGCCAAAATCACCGAGTTATCAACCATGGCCAAACCGCGAAAGATAAACTCGCCTAGTCCTCCGGCTCCGATCGCCGCAGCGATCGTCGCCAGGCCGATGGAGATGACGACTGCCACGCGCACGCCCGAAAGAATCACACTGACGGACAGAGGCAACTCGACTTGATACAAGAGTTGTTTCTCTGTCAGGCCCATCCCTCGCGCCGCCTCCAGCACGGCCGGATCGACTCCGCGGATTCCGGTGTAAGTGTTGCGAATGATCGGCAGCAGTGCATAGAGTGTGAGAGCCAGAATCGCCAGCCGATCCGCGCGCTCGCCCAGCCACGGCAGCGGCAGCAGAAATCCGAACAGAGCCAGGCTGGGGATCGTCTGAATAATGTTGGCGCTCGCCAGAACCGGCTTGTTCAGCTTGGGCCGATGCGCGATCGCGATGCCCAGCGGAATGCCGATCACAGCGGCGAACAATGTCGAAAGACCGACCAGCCAGAGATGTTCCAGCGTGAGTTCCACGACCTGCTCGCGATTCTGCAGGATGAATCGAAATACGTTCATAACGCGCCTCGATGCACGGACTCTTCGTGATCGCCTGCGAACGCCCTGACGTACGCAGTCGCGCAGGGATCGGAACAGCGCATGAACTCAGCTGGTGCGAGCACGGTGACCAGTCGGCCAGCTTCCATCAGTGCGATACGCGATCCCAGCCGCAACGCCTCTCGCAGATCGTGCGTAACGAACATTACTGTTTTGTGCAATCGCTGCTTTAGAGAGAGAAATTCGCGCTGCAGTTCATCGCGGGTCAAAGGATCGAGGGCGCCAAAAGGCTC
>Ga0070765_100001151_pt1 | contig 15960 bp, 12 predicted proteins | sample HubBroMetageWFT5_FD_71516 | JGI IMG/M metagenome (GOLD analysis project Ga0070765, IMG submission 71516) | Warmed and freeze-thawed soil microbial communities from the Hubbard Brook experimental Forest, New Hampshire - Hubbard Brook CCASE Soil... | ecosystem: Environmental > Terrestrial > Soil... | reverse complement strand
CTCGATCCCAGCATCCGCACTGCCAAGGTCCGTATCGAGGTAGCAAATCCCGGAATTCTGAAGCTTGGGATGTTTGTCACCGCGACTTTCGAGAGTAAGACCAAACAGGTGCATGCGGTGGTGCCCGCGTCGTCCGTAATGCACCTGCATGACCGCGAATGGGTCTTCGTCCCCGCCGGCGGCAACAGTTTCAGGCGAGTCGAGGTTCACGCTGGCGACATGCTCCCAGGGAACAGACAGGACATAGTGTCCGGGATCAATGTGGGACAGCAGGTCGTCTCCAATGTTCTTCCATTAGAAGCTACGGTGGAGGCACAGTGATTCGCACCCTGGTCGACTTTGCACTGAACAACCGGTTTGTAGTGCTGGCTGTTGCCATCTTGCTGCTCGGTTGGGGTGCTATCTCGTTTCACAACCTACCGGTGGAGGCCTATCCCGACATCGCCGACAACTATGTGACCGTCATCACCCAGTGGCCGGGACGTTCCGCCGAAGAAGTGGAACAGCAGGTGACGATTCCGATCGAGATCCAAATGGCCGGAATGCCGCATATGACCTTCCTGCGCTCGGAATCCATTTTCGGCCTTTCGTTCGTGATCATGATCTTCGACGATAGTTCCGTGAACGACTGGAACCGCCAGAAGGTGTTGGAACGGCTCACCCAGGTCAATCTTCCGAATGGGCAAAACCTTCAACCTCAGATCGGCACGGACTGGAGCACCACAGGTCAGATCTATTGGTACACCTTAAGAAGCACCAACCCCCGCTATGACCTGATGGAACTAAGGTCGATCGAAGACTGGGTTCTGCTTAAGCAATTCAAATCCGTTCCCAACGTGGTCGACGTTTCCGACTTCGGTGGGACGGTGCGCGAGTACCAGATACGCGTGGACCCAAACAAGCTGGTGTCATATGGATTGAGCATCGGGCAGGTGGAGCAGCAACTGGCGAACAACAACCTGAATGCCGGCGGCAGCTTCATCGAAGTCGGCATGCAGCAAATGAACGTTCGCGCACTCGGGCTCTTCAGCAATGTGCGCGATATCGAGCAGACCGTCCTAAAGACTCAAACCGGGACCGCCCTTCGGGTGGCAGACATCGCCGACGTGACCCAGGGTCCGAAAATTCGTTTGGGCCATATGGCCAGAGCCAATCACCTGGAGAATGGGCACATCGTGGACGAACCGGATGTTATCCAGGGGGCGGTGCTGATGCGCAAAGGCGCAGAGGAACAACCCACGCTCGATGCCATTCACAAGAAAGTAGCGGAACTCAATAACGGCATCCTGCCTCCCGGCGTCAAGGTAATACCGATGCTGGATCGCAGCGATCTCCTTCATTTCACTACGCACACGGTGATGCACAACCTGGCCGAGGGCATGATTCTGGTCAGCATCATCCTTTTCCTTTTTCTTCTCAATGTTCGCGCCGCTGTTCTGGTCGCGCTCACAATTCCGTTCTCTCTGCTCTTTGCATCCATCTGTCTGGATTTGATCCACGTCCCGGCGAACCTCCTCTCATTGGGAGCACTGGATTTTGGAATGGTGGTGGATGGAGCGGTGGTGATGGTGGAAAACATCATTCGCCACCTGACCCACCGCGGCCACGAAAACGGACACCCGAAAACCACCGACGAGATCATCCGCGAGGCTTGTCATGAGGTGCAAAGGCCGGTCTTCTACGCGATCGCGATTATCATCACCGCGTATTTGCCAATCTTCACCCTACAACGAGTAGAGGGCCGGTTATTCCGGCCCATGGCCTGGACGGTTGCCTTCGCTCTGCTGGGCGCCTTGACGTTTTCGATTCTCATCATCCCTGTGCTGGCTAGCCTCTTGTTCCGCAAAGGCGTTCGGGAACGGCGCAACCGGGTTATGGATTTCCTCGCCGATTGGTATCGGAAGTGGTTGCGCTCGGCCATTGAGCATCGTTGGGCCGTAGCGGGAGTTGCTGTCGCTTCTTTGGCTGGAACGGTCTATCTGGGTTTTGGCGGCGTCATCGGAGCGGAGTTTCTCCCTCATTTGGATGAAGGCGCTATCTGGGCGCGCGGCACTCTGGCCAACAGCACAAGCCTTTCCGAGGGTGAGGATTTCACCAACAAGGAACGCTTTGTATTCGCCTCGTTTCCGGAAGTGAAAACAGTGGTGTCGGAGGTCGGGCGACCGGATGACGGGACGGACACGGGAGGGTTCGGCAACACCGAGTATTTCGTCGACTTAAAACCGCACGACCAATGGCGACCGTTGTTTCATAAAAACAAGGAGGAGCTGATCGCCGCCATGAACCTCGCGGTACAAAAATACCCGGGGGCATTGTGGAACTTCTCCCAGCCTATTGAAGACAACGTCGGAGAAACGATGACCGGCACCAAAGGTGCCCTGGCGCTCAAGGTCTTCGGCGATGACTTGAAGCTTCTCGAGCAAAAGGGGGAAGAGATTACTACCGTTATGTCGGCCATCCCGGGCATGCATGACGTCAAACTCTTACGCGATTTCGGCCAGCCGAATCTCGACCTATCGATCGACCGGCGCATGGCGGCTCGTTTTGGCATCAACATGGCAGACATACAGGACGCCGTCCAGACGGCGGTCGGGGGCAACGCGGTAAGTCAAGTGCTGATCGGTGAGCAGCGCTACGACGTGGTGGTACGCTACCAGGGTTCCTATCGCAATACGGCGCAGGCTATCGACAACATTCGCCTGCTCTCGCCCTCGGGAGAGCGGGTTTCGCTAGCACAGCTCACCAAGGTGGAAGTTCGGGATGGTGCGTATGACATCTTCCGCGAACAAAACACCAGGTATGTGGCAGTCACCTTCAATGTGAGAGGCCGGGATCTGGGGTCCACCGTGGAAAACGCGATCAAACAGATCCATGAAAAGGTGAAGTTGCCGCCGGGCTATCGCGTCGACTGGTCTGGAGAATACGAGAGTGAAAAGCGCGCTGAGGCGCGGCTGGCTGTCATCGTTCCGCTGACGGTCCTGGTTATCTTTATCATTTTGTACAGCATGTTCCGCTCTTACAAATGGGCGCTGCTCATTCTATTGAACGTTGGCCTGGCTCGAATCGGCGGTCTCTTGGCTCTTCTGGTTACCGGAACCTACCTGAGCGTTTCCTCGGGTGTCGGTATGCTGGCACTCTTCGGCGTCTCGGTGCAAACGGGGGTCATCATGGTTGAATACATTAACCAGCTCAGGGCGAGAGGTCAGACGATCGTCGATGCCGCGGTCGAAGGAGCAGTCCTGAGGCTTCGTCCCATAATGATGACCATGCTGGTGGCGACTCTTGGACTTCTGCCGGCTGCTCTTTCCCATGACATTGGATCCGATTCGCAGCGGCCTTTCGCCATTGTCATTGTAGGCGGACTGATTTCCGACCTCCTACTGAGCATTTTTCTGTTGCCTACGTTCTATGTCTGGATCGCCCGACCAGAAGACGAGCTTCCGAAACCGGAAACAGCAAGTGCCTTCTGATATGGTTTCCAGGCTGCGCCAGGGAGAAACAGCGACATCGACAACGATCCGGCTATCATTGCGCCACGACCCAGCACAATTTCCATAACGCCGAGCACCACCCCCACGCCATTCGCCTGCCGCCACGGTTGGCAAACGCGGCTCAAAAAGCCATTGCCCCCTAATCGCGCGCCCTAACGGGTAGGAATCGCGTAACAATCAATCCTGGTAGGTGTTCGGTGAAAAAGGAACAAGTTCGTGCTCGCATTGAGGAAATTGGCATAGTTGCGGCGATTCGTGTATCAAAATCAGACGACGCCTATTACGCCGCTGAAACGGTATATAACGCCGGCATTCCTGTCGCAGAGATCACCATGACCGTTCCCGGAGCGATCGATGTGATTAGTGATTTGGCGACCCGCCATCCGGACATGGTTGTGGGCGCGGGCACCGTTCTGGATCAGGAGACCGCGCGTCGTTGCGTGGATGCCGGCGCCAAGTTCTTGACCAGCCCGGGGCTTGTTCTGGACGTCGTTGACTTCGCTCTGAAGAACGACGTCGTCGTTTTTCCCGGTGTTCTGACCGCCACAGAGGTAATCATGGCCTGGAAGGCCGGGGTTGACTTCATCAAGATCTTCCCTTGTGCACAGGTAGGCGGAGATCGTTACATCCGAGCGTTAAAGGTGCCCTTCCCTAACGTGCCGTTGATTGCTTCAGGCGGAGTGAATCAACAAACGGCTGCCAATTTCATTCTGGCCGGCGCCACTGCACTGGGTATTGGAGCAGAGTTGATTCCAAAGGAGGCCCTGATGCGACGTCAAGAGGCTTGGATCGGTGAGCTTGCCCGCAGATTCACAGGTATCATCCGCGACGCGCGCAACCAGCTGCATAGCGACGGCCTGCGTTAAGATTCATTCGCTGTGCAAGGCGACGCGGTAGATCAGACCATCCTTTGTTATGCCTGCAATTCGGGTTGCATCGTGTTGTTCGAAGCTGACCTAGGCAGACGCTAGTGGCGGGTGCTACGGAGTAACCAGCCGATGCTGCCTGCGTTGTAGATGATCAAAAGGCCGAGTCCGATCAACACCACCGGAGCGGCGATATGGCCATATCTCCTGAGCGGAGTTCCGAATTTGCGATGACTTACCATCCAATGCGCAAGGACGCACCAGAGGGCTGTCATGGCGGCAAATACCACCGCGATGATGACAATCTGCCCACCGGAATGGACGGCAAACGAAGGCATATAAACGCCGATGTTGTCGCCACCATTGGCTATGGTCACGAGGGCAGCACTGGCTACGTTTCCGTGAGGGTTCAGAGCTTTGCCGGGTTCCGTTTGCGTGCGATCGTGCCGTAACTCGACCAGTTTCCTGATGCCAATCAGGATCGGAAATATGCCCAGCAATCCAAGATAAGCGCGAGGAATCACGAGCGAAAGGAGAGCTCCGGCGGCACTCACCGCGAACAAGACAGCCACTCCTACATACTGGCCGGCCACGATCTCGCTGGCGCGGAACCTCACATCCGCGAAGAAACCGATCAATACAAGAAGGTCGTCAACATTGGTCGAGACAAAAAGAACGATGGCCAGGCCGAGCAGTGCAGAGACGGATTCCATCGAGCACTTAGTTTACCGGGATTTCGCTCCCAGCATACCGACCCTGATCGGATCAATTCGCTTCGCAAAAGCGATAACCTACGTAGGCGTCGGTTAGCAAATATTTCGGGTTGGCCGGGTCATCTTCGATCTTCTTACGGATTTGGCTCATAAATGTGCGTAGATATTCCAGTTCGCCCTGATACTCATTACCCCAAACGAACCTCAGCAGCCGTTGATGGGGAACCGGCCTGCCGGAGTGACACATGAGAAAGCGCAGAAGATCGAACTGCTTTGGCGTGAGATGGACCGGCCGCCCTGATTTCAGGACCAGGCGGCGAGCTGGGTGCAGTTCGATAGCGCCAATGGCAATCACTGCATCCGGGCTCTCCTCCGGTAGTTGCGAACGGCGAATCGCAGCCCGCAATCTTGCCATGAGCTCCTTCACGCTGAAGGGTTTGGTAATGTAGTCGTCGGCGCCCCCATCCAGAGCCTCTATCTTGCAGTCCTCTGAATCATTGACAGAGATGACAAGGATGGGAAGGCGGGGCGCGATTTGCCTGATCCTGCGGCAGGTTTCGACGCCTCCGATACCTGGCATCTTCAGGTCAAGCAGAATAGCGTCAAAGCGGGACGTTCTCACCAACGACAGCGCTTCTTCGCCGCGTGCTGCCTCGGCACTCTCAAAACCGAGACCGTTCAAGGTGCCACGCAGTCCCCTCCGGATGGAGGACTCGTCGTCGACAATCAAAATCTTATGAGTAGCTGCGCTCAATGGCCTCTCCTTTTGAACCGAGAATGGAAAGAAAAAATGTAGTTCCCTCTTGTTCGTCACTGATAACCCATACGTGGCCGTTGTGGACTTCCGCTGCCTTCTTTGCGATCGAAAGTCCGATCCCGGTCCCTGGCGCCCGATGTTTTGTTTCGGGACAGCGATAGAAACGCTCAAAAATGCGCTCGCGGTCTTGTGCGCGGATCAGAGGGCCTTGGTTGTTGACCGCGATCAGCACCTCCGAAGCACTCTCTTGCGCGGAAATTTTGATGCTTGATCCGGGGGTCGAGTATTTCGCCGCATTGTCGACAAACTGGGTCACGATCGCCGCAAGCAGCTCGCGATCGCCGCGCGCGGCCAGGGATTTGTCGCTGATGGAGATCTGCAGGGCGTGATCCCCAAGCTTGTCGGATTGCTCTGCGGCCACTTCCTCAATGAGATCAGCAATGGCCACCGTTTGCTTCTTGAGGTTGACCTGCCCAGCGTCCAGGCGGGCGGTCTGCAACAGCCGGCTGGTCAGATTATTGAGCAGAACCGCCTGTTCGTCGATGAGCGCGGCCAGGTCCGCGTGAGCGGGCTTTAGATCTCCGAGTTCGATGAGCCCGGAGCTCGCCGTACGAATCGCCGTCAATGGCGTCTTGAATGCGTGGGCCAAACCGTCCAGAACCGTGGTGCGAAGCTGCTCGCTTTGGTGGGCTGCCGCCGCTTTGGTCTCGCTGGCAAAGGAGCGGTAGCGGTCAAAGGTTATAGAAACCAGTGAGGCAATGGCATCCACCGTGAGAGGGTTCAATCTTGCCCCTATCAGCAAAGCACCGATTGGAGTCGTACCCAGACGAAGCACCCGTCGAGAGAAGTCCATATCGTCGTAATCCTGGTTCACTTCGAAATAACACGTGTTCCTGGCCATCTCCTTCGCATCGAGTGGGAAGGAGCCAAACATATCGATGGTATCGAGGTCAGAGTCAAAGATCGCGATCGCGTCCACGGCAAAGAGCTCCCTGACCAGGTGCAAGAGCTGGCATCCCGGCGGCTGATGCAAATCAAGCTGCTGTGTTCTCCGGCTTAGTTCATAGAGCATGGCCATGCTTCGCCGCTGGGCATCGGCGTCTCGAGCGTTACTCTGTTCTCTTGCCGAGAGGCGGCTGACCAGCAAAGCGCTGAATTCGAAAACAATCAGGGATAGATAGCCTTGCGTGTCTGCGACGTCAAAACTAAAAGCCGGCGGGATGAAGAAGTAGCACTCACAGAGCACAGCGACTGCGGAAACCACAGTCGCTTGCCAGAACCCCCAGTAGAGTGCAGCCAGGACAATCGACAGGAAAAACAGGGGCCCAACCGTAGCCAGATTCCAATGCAGGAGCAGACCGCTGCAAGTCAATAGCCCGAGGACAAGAATGCCCATTGCAGATTTCGCCAGGAAGCGAGGCAGGGCAAAAGGGCGTACGGTGTCCTTCCTGTTGAATCTCCCGGAAAAGGCGATCATTCGACCAGAGGCGACTCGAGTGCCCCCTTCCTCTCAGTCGGAATTTCTCTTATTCCGCTCGAAGTGCAGAGAGCTTATCGCACGATTGATAAGGAAGCTATAAAGATCAAGCGCTTGCGATCATATTCCTCGCGTGGCTCAGGGTATGGACATGTGGGTCGGGCGGAGAGTTCCTTCGGCGCCACAATCTTTATGTGATCTTTGTGCCCGCTCGGCTATTCTTCGCGGCATGGGTCGGCGGTCTCCCCGTGGCGGTAAAACTCACGTGTGACGTCCTACAACGCTGACTGGCAGCCGGTAAGGAACATCAAACAGACGCCCTGAATTTTCGGCGTTTCCATCGCGCGTGGGCCCTGTCTTTGTCGCAAATTGTCGCCCCTATAGGATTTCCCTACCCAATAGATAATCGGGATTACGTGAAAACCTTTCGGGCCCGATGAAAATTTTGTGTAAAGTAAGCGAACAGAGAAAAGAAATAGGACTGTTTCTGGACGGATCGACTTCTCTGCAGCCTAACGGAGGGTGTGAATTGATCAGACGATTCGATCGCATTGGGGTGCTGGTTCGCGTCGTTGTGCTAGTGACGTCGCTTTGGGTCGCCGGGAGTGCGGCCTGGGCACAGACGGCGGTTCCAGCGAAGGGGACGGACACCGACCGGCTGGCCGCCCTGGAAAAGAGTTCCGCCGACCAGGCCGCCGCGATTGCCGCAGCACAGACGGCCGGCGACAACAGCTGGATGCTGGCGAGCTCCGCGTTGGTTCTGATGATGAGTGGGCCCGGGCTAGCGTTATTTTACAGCGGCCTGGTGCGCAGGAAGAACGTTCTCGGCACCATGATGCAGACCTTCGCCATGATGGCGGTCATCACCATGCTGTGGGCCCTGGTGACTTACTCGCTGGCGTTCGGTGAAGGGAATGCCTTTATTGGCGGCCTGCACAACGTGTTTCTGCGTGGCGTAGGGCTGGCGCCCGACCCAAAGTATGCGGCTACGATACCGCTGCAGACCTTTATGGTCTTCCAGTTGATGTTTGCCATCATTACCCCGGCACTGATTACGGGAGCATTCGCCGAGCGCATGAAGTTCTCGGCCATGCTGACCTTCATGGTGTTGTGGGCAATTTTTGTCTACAGCCCGATGGCGCATATGGTCTGGGGCAAAGGCGGCTTGCTCAATGCTTCCCTGGGCGGACGGTTCCCGTGCCTGGATTTTGCCGGCGGTACGGTGGTGCACATCACTTCAGGAGTGTCGGCACTGATGACCGCGCTATACCTGGGTAAGCGGCTGGGGTACCCCCGGGAGCCCATGCCGCCGCACTCAGTGGTACTCAGCTTCATTGGCGCATGCCTGTTGTGGGTGGGGTGGTTCGGATTCAATGCCGGCTCGGCTCTGAGCGCCGGTGGCTTAGCGACCTCTGCGTTCGTAGCCACCCACTTTGGGGCCGCCGCAGCAGCCATTGGCTGGAGCGCGGCGGAGTGGATCCGCGGTGGCCGGTGTACCGCGCTGGGTGCGATCTCAGGGGCGGTCGCAGGGCTCGTGGCCATCACGCCCGCTTCCGGCTTCGTGACCCCGATGTCCGCTTTGTGGATCGGCCTGATCGCCGGCGTATGCTGCTACCTGATGGTGGTTAAGGTGAAGGCCACGTTCGGATATGACGATTCGCTCGACGCCTTTGGTGTTCATGGCGCCGGTGGAACGATCGGAGCATTGCTGACCGGAGTATTCGCCAGCAGCGCCATCAACCCCATCCTGGGGACAGGTAAGGCAACAGGCGTGCTCGAAGGGAATACGGGGCAGATACTGAACCAGGCGATTGGCGTAGCCATCGCATGGTCCTTGTCCATTGTGGGTACCCTGATCATCTTGTTCGTCGTGGATAAGACAATAGGGCTCAGGTTGAGCGAAGAGGACGAGCGCACCGGGCTCGACCTGTCGCAGCACGGCGAAGAAGGCTATGACTTCGCTAACTAGGAAACGTGGGAAGGCTTCCGATCACGCCGTTGGATGGTGAGGAAGGACTGAGGGCAATGCAGAAGATAGAGGCCGTGCTACAGCCATCGAAACTGGATGCGGTGAAAGATGCGCTGATCGAACTGGGAATCTCCGGCATGACGATTACCGACGTACGCGGGCATGGCCGCCAAAAAGGTCACACCGAGGTATACCGCGGGCGGGAGTACTCCGTCGATTTACTACCCAAGGTGAAAGTAGAATTGGTGGTAGCGGACGAGATGGCGGAGAAAGCCGTGCAGGCGATCGTGGCAGCGGCAAAGACAGGCAAGATCGGGGACGGAAAGATCTTCGTGACCCGGGTGGATGAAGCAATCCGCATTCGCAACAATGAGCGTGGGGAACTTGCGATTTGAAGCCACTTCGACCTTTCCTCAGCCCAGGTTGATGGAGCCATGCCTGCTGTGAAGACCTTCCTTGACAGCCTGGTCGCCCGTCCCGCTGGCGCGCTTTGCTTGCTGGCGTTGGCAGCTGTCTTTGAGGCGTTTGGAGATTCTCTGTTTCAGAGCGGCATCCACCGTTCGGCAGGCGTGTCGCGCGGACTTTTCTTTGTCTCCGGTGCGGTGGTCCTGGCACTTTATGGATTGGCCGTCAATCTTCCCCACTGGGATTTTGGCCGGCTGCTTGGCATTTACGTAGTGCTGTTTTTCCTCGTGGCGCAGGTACTGGCCAGGATCCGCTTCAACCAGGCGCCGACCACGCCCATCTACCTGGGCGGCGCGCTGATTGTCAGCGGCGGCCTCGTCATTGCCTTCTGGCGCAACTAGGCAGCCCTATCCGGGTATTTTTCTTTTCGCGGTTTGCAGTACAAAACAATTGCCGGGAACACTATTCCCTGAGGAGAACCATGTCAGACGCACTTCGCAGCTTTATTGAAATGCCCTACGCCGAACTCGAAGAACGCAACCTGGCGGCAAAGGACCAGCGCAGACGCCGGGTCTCTGCGGAAAAAATCCGCGAAGAGCGGCTGAAGTATCTCGCCGACGAAAAGCACATCAAGGCCGTCACCGTGCTCTTCAGTGACCTTGAAGGCCGGCTGCACATGCTGGACTACGACAAGAAGTTCATCATCAAGAGCGACGACAATCTCACCTTCGATGGCAGTTCCATTCGCGGCTTTACCGCCCAGAGAGAGAGCGATCTTCGCCTGGGGATAGACTGGGGCTCGTTCTACTGGGTACCGTCCGACGTCTTCGGCGCCGGCAAGGTGCTGGTCTTCGGTGAAGTGATCGCCAAAGACGGTAAGGCGTATTCCGCTGATATTCGCGGAGTACTCAAGAACTATGCCAATGGCCTTTTCGACAAGAAGGGTTACACCCTGAATGCGGCCAACGAGATCGAAGGATTTCTCTTCAAGGGCACCGACGCGGAGCGGCACTATCACGAGACGCAAAGTTTCGAGTATGTCAACACCGGCGGCTACTATCACTCGCTCCCCGGCGATCCGCTACGCACCTTCATCGATACCTGCGCCGAAATTCAGCGAGCCATGGGCTTTGAAAACGAAAAGGACCACCCGGAAGTCGCGCCTTCCCAGTTTGAGATCAACTACAGCTATAGCGATGTCGTGAACGCGGCTGATCAGATTCAGCTCTATAAGCTCATCTGCCGCCAGGTGGCTACGAAAATGGGACTGACGGCATCGTTTCTGCCCAAACCGGTAGTCGGCGTAAATGGCAGCGGCATGCACACAAACGTCTCCATCAGTCAGAAAGGCAAGAATCTTTTCTGGGATGCCAAGGGCGAAGAACAGCTCAGCAAGCTGGGTTGGGAATTCATCGATCGCATTCTGACCCATGGCAATGACATTTGTGTGCTGCTGAATGCGAGCGTCAACTCCTACCGTCGTCTGGATCCTCACTTCGAAGCGCCTAACCAACTCATGGCTTCGGCCACCGACCGTGGCTCCATGGTGCGGATCCCTATCGGCAACGAGAAGAGCATGCGGGTGGAAGTCCGTTCGGTAAGCCCAGATGCCAACCCCTATTTGGTGCTCTATTCAGTGTTCAAGACCGGCATCGACGGGGAGACGGCAAAGATCGAGAATTTACGTCAGGCCAAGCGTTTTCTGCCCGACAACATCTACACCGCGCTCGAAAATTTCAATGAAGCGAAGTGGACGGACACGTTGCTGGGAGCCGATGTAAAGGAACGGTATGCGGAATTAAAGAAGGCCTCCGCAGACCGTTGCCCTCGGTTGTTGGGCACGTTCGTGAAGGCGCCTGAGTTGCAGTATCACCACGACGTTTATAACCAGTACCTCTGGAACAAGTTCTAGGGGGGCCCGGAGTATCGCACCTACGGCGCTCGTCATCATCCTATGGATTCCCAGCCCTTCCGGGCTGGGCTGACGTTTGGCAGACGGCCCTCCGGGCCTCGAAGAGGTTACTGCCGTCCCGCGATCAGCTTAGTCAGTTCGGCCAGCTCGGCTTCCGTAAGGTCGGTGAGCGGCGAGCGCACCGGGCCTGCGGGACGGCCCACGGCGTTCATGCCTGCTTTCACAATGGAGACGGCGTACCCTTTCCGACGGTTGCGGATTTGGATATAGGGCAGCACAAACTCCCGCAGGCCGGTGAATACCGTTGCATGGTCGCGGCGGCGCACGGCGGCATAGAACTCCAGCGCGAATCTGGGCAGGAAATTAAAGATGGCGGAAGAGTATGTGGTCACGCCCATCTCCAGGTATGGAAGGGCGAAGGTTTCTGCCGTCGGCAGGCCCCCGATATAAGTGAGACGATCCCCCAACCGAGCATAAATCCGTGTCATCCGCTCAATGTCGCCGACACCATCCTTGAAGCCGACCAAATTCGGGCAGCGATCGCATAGCTGCTCCAGAGTTACGTCATCGAGGACAGCGTTGTCTCGGTTGTACATAATGACGCCGAGTTTGGTGGACGCACAAACCGCCTCGACGTGGGCAGCCAACCCCGAGTGCTCCGCGCCAACCAGGTATGGCGGCAAAAGTAGAACCCCATCCGCGCCCGCATCCTCCGCGGCCTTGGCGAACTCTTTGGCCATGGCGGTGCCATAACCACAACCGGCAATGACGGGTGCCTGCCGCGCCGTCTGGTCAACCGCGGCGCGCACCACTGCAGAAAACTCGGCAAGGGTGAGGGAGAAGAACTCCCCTGTACCACCGGCAGCAAATAAGCCGGCGGGCTGGTGCGACAGCAGCCACGCAATGTGCTCCTGGTACGGCTTCGGCCTGAACTCCAGGTTTTCGCCAAAATGGGTGACAGGAAAGGAAAGCAGGCCTTCTCCGACCCTTTTCGCCATTTCCCCCGGATCCATGCTCTTCATCAACACTCTCCTACTTCCGGGTTTTCTTTATAAAGTTATCCAGCACGGTGTTAAATCTGTCCGCATCGTCGACGAACAGGCAATGGCCCGCATCCTCGAATACTTCTGCCTGCGATCCGGGCACCGAGGACTTGATCAGTTCCGCCGAGGAGCGGTTGTTTTCCGTCATGGCAGCGAGGACCGGAATGGTGAGCTTCGGCAACGCGGGCCGCAGGTCGTTCTTCACCGCAAGCTCGGCCAACATGGCCACCGCCGAATTCGTCGGCGTCTTTAACGATGCAGTGGTCACACTCTCGAGATATGACTCCGGCTGCGGCTTGTGGTACATGCCGCGGACGAAGGTAGCAGCGAAGTGCTTCCGGTCAGCCTGGAAGTTGTGCAGCATGGCATAGCGACCGTCGAGCTCTTCCTGCGTGGACGGCGTATAGACGTTCAGGTCGACCAAAACCAGCCCGTTCAATTTATATGTTCCGAACATCTCGACATACGTCAGCGCCTCATGAACAGCCAGTGACCAGCCGACGAGGACTACCGGCGATCCGCCCAGGTGATCGATGAGTTCCTTGTAATCCTGCGCGCGCCTGCTGGGATAGTTGCCTTCAGCCGGTTTGTCAGATGCTCCCTGCGAGCGTGGGTCCACCGCGACGACGTGGTACGTTTTACTGAAAAATTCAATCTGCGGCTGCCAGATTTCCGCCGGCATGGTCCACCCGGGGACGAAGAGGATGGTGGGCCCTGCACCACTCTCAAGATAGTGGAGCCTGACCCCGTCGCTGGTAGTAAAGAAACCATCCTTCACATCTGCGGCCCTATGAAGGGCGGGCGAAATCAAGAGCACGCATAGAACGAGCAAAGTAAACTGGGTCGCCCGCATAGTTGATCTCCCTATGAATACGTCGAATCCAGTGACTGAATCAACCCCCGAATGTAGCCGTAGCAATAAGCAAACGACTGCAGGCCATTGGGGTCGTTCGGCGCCACTGGAACATGGTCCGGCATTAGCATATAGGGATAGCCGACCTCTTTGTACACGTGGATGGCTTTTACAAAGTTAACGTCCCCCTCATCGGGATAAACCTCCAAAAAATCGTTGCGATGGCCGCGAATGTTGCGGAAATGAACGTTGAAGATCTTGTTGCGCGAACCAAAATAGCGGATCACGTCGTAAATCTCGGTGCTCGGATCCGCCAGCATTTCCGAGACGGTGCCCTGGCAAAAATTCAGTCCGTGATAGGGGCTCTCGCGGATAGTGATGAACTTCTTCAGGCCATCGACGGTGCCCAGCACCCGGTCCACCCCCTGATAACCTTCGGGCGGCATGCCGGGGTCGTGCGGGTGACAAGCCATGCGGACCCTGTACTCATTGGCCACGGGGATCACACGGTCCAGAAAGTAAGTGATCCGCTCCCAGAACATATCGGCGTCCACGTGGCCTGCCCTGGTGAGCGGCGGATCAGGATGAGCTTCGGAAAGCTTCCAGGTGCTGTACATGGCATCGCCGCGGCCCGGCGTTCGTCCACTGCGGACCACGCCCAGGATGCTCATGTTGTATTTAATGGAGGGGATGCCTGCCTGGGCACAGTTCTTGATCATGGTTTGCATGGCTTCGATGTCGCGGTCCCGCTCCGGGCTTTGTGCCAACATGATCGCCGGATGCTTTTCTTTGTCGATGTGACTGGACTCCAGAAACGGAGGAGCCGTGCAGTCGATGCTGATGCCACACTTGTCCGCCATGTCGACCATGCGATTGAGTTCTTCCACGGTCGCGTACAGGCGGTCGCCTTCAATCTGCGGATAGCCGCAAATGTTTCGCACACTGTAGCGAGCCAGGTACTTCAAATGTGTTTCGTTGGTGGGAGCAGTCTGGTCCCCAACTTTCATCAGCACCGGCTTGGCGAGAACGACCTTGGGCGCAGCAGCAGCAGCCAGATCTTTGGCTGCCAGTAGTCCGGCCGCACCGCTGGACGCGATAAATTTCCTTCGGTTCATGACGACTCCTCCGTGACCCTACTCGACCATTGAGTGTTGGTTGTGTTGGCGCATAGGTTACTGCATGGTGGCTCCGACGACAGCTCGAATCATACCGTCGCTTTTACTCAGAATGTACAACTCACCTTCTCCATCCATGCAGAAGCGAATATCCGAACGGCCTCCCGAAATGACGGCCTGTCCGGGCAAACCAGCCAACTTGCCTCCGCGGGCATGATATGCGATTTCGGTAATGGGGGCCATGGTACGGTACGGTTCTTTACCGTCTCCGGGTTTATCCCACACGATTTGCACTTCGTGCATCGCGGCCATCGTGCTCGGGTTGCCATCGTCGGCAGCCAGCATATCGTCATAGTTGGCGTACCAGATGCGTCCAGTGGTGATGTCGCCGAAAATATATTTGCCCCGCAGTGCCGCTATTTTCCCCCGATAGACAAAGCCACTGGTGATGGCGTCGCCGGTGTTTTTCACGTGGCTGTATTGGAGCACGGGATAAGCCGGAGTTACCTCTCCAACAGTGGTGGTTGCATTTACCCGGATCGGGATCTTGTCCACCTCAGGCAGCATGCTGGTGTTATTGTCGGCGTTGAGCTGCTCATTCCCTTCGCGCAGGGAATAGCCGTAGTTAGCTCCTTTATGTATGATGTCGATCGTCTCCCAGCTATGCAGGCCCACCACGGTGGCAAACAGGGTGTTCTTGCCCGGATCCTCCGGATCAAAATACCAGCTCAGCCGATTCGGGTTCCGTAGGCCGTAGGCCCAGATTTCTTTGCGCGCTCCCACCACGGAAACAAACGGATTGTCGTTGGGTATGCGGTAGCGGCCGTTATCGCTGAGGGTGCTGGAGTCTTTATCCTGGTCAGGGTCAGGGATGATGCGCAGGATTTTTCCTACCAGGTTGTCCAGGCGCTGCGGATTCTGCCGGATGGCGGGATTCGCAGATTCGCCCGATCTGCCGTCTCCGCACGCAATGTACAGCACTCGCCAGTCCGGTGTGCCCGGTTTCGCACTGGGGTTGAAGATAAGACCGCCCATCGGATGCGAGTCGCTGTTGAGTTGGACGCGCAGCAACTCCCGTGCCGTGCCCTCGAACGTCGTGTTCGCGGTGTTGGTATCGGTCCATTCCACGACCACTGCTTCGCGCTGCGTTGGTCCCGGCGTCACAATCGCTGGGGTCACCGTATAACCTTCGGTATGGAGCCCGGGAAAATTCGCGTTGTCGGGAAGAGGAGAAGCCGGCAAAGCAGGGTCTTCCAGGTGGATGGTATAGAACTTGCCGTTGTGCGCGTAGTCCGGGTCGAACACGAAACTGATGAATCCGTTTGCGTAACCCCGCAACGTGGTCAGTTTATGAAATAA
>Ga0070765_100001148_pt1 | contig 15972 bp, 16 predicted proteins | sample HubBroMetageWFT5_FD_71516 | JGI IMG/M metagenome (GOLD analysis project Ga0070765, IMG submission 71516) | Warmed and freeze-thawed soil microbial communities from the Hubbard Brook experimental Forest, New Hampshire - Hubbard Brook CCASE Soil... | ecosystem: Environmental > Terrestrial > Soil... | reverse complement strand
GCGAAACCTGCAAGAAGGCTGGGATACAATTCGCGTATCACAACCACAATTTCGAATTTTCTCCGGCGGCGTCATTGAACGGCCAGCTTCCCTATGACTTTTTGCTGGCCAAGACCGATCCCAATAACGTGAAGATGGAGATGGATTTGTGCTGGATTATCGTCGGCGGCCAGGATCCGGTGAAGTATTTTCAACGCTACCCCGGACGGTTCCCGCTTGTGCATGTGAAGGATATCGCGAAGCTGCCCGATCCGGCCGCAGCCAAGGCCGGGCCGCTATCCATGGACGACATCGAGACCACGATGACAGCGGCGGGTTCCGGCGCGATTGACTGGAAGCGTATTTTCGCGCGTGCAAACGAAGCCGGGATCAAGCACTACTTTTTTGAAGACGACAAACCGAAAGATCCATTCGCGATCCTTGCGGACAGTTATAAGTATTTGTCTCAACTGCAAGCCTAACCTATCCGCAAAAGCACCCTTTTCGGCTCGCATTCGTCTAACCGAGCCTAAAGGGGTGGCTATGTATTCCTTGCGATTTTTGGCTGTAACCGTGTGCGTGCTGGGAGCGATCCGCGCCGAAGACGCTAACGGTTTCCGCGGAAGCCCGATTCATCCCGGGGTGTACGAGACAAAACCGTTGCCGCAACTTTCCGGCGTGAAATGGAAATTCCAGACCCATGGAATCGTCATTTCTTCCCCGGTTCTGGCCGGAGAGACGTTATACGTTGGCAGCGCGGATCATTTCCTGTATGCGCTGAATTCAGCGACCGGCACGAAGAAATGGAAATTTGAAACGGAGAGCAACGTTGTTTCCTCGCCTGCCGTCTCCGATGGGATCGTTTATTTTCTGAGCTACGACAGCAATTGCTACGCACTGGACGCGGCGACAGGCAAACTTAAATGGAAGTTTAAGACAGCTGGGGAGCGCCGTTTCGCCGCAAAACATATTCATGGCACGGATCCGGAAGCCGAGTCCATGCCGGATCCATTCGACGTTTACCTGTCTTCGCCGCTAGTCTGGGCGGGAGCGGTCTATTTCGGAAGCGGCGATGAGAATATCTACTCGCTGGACGCAGCGACCGGGAAGCTGAAATGGAAATTCAAGACCGGCGAAGTCGTTCACGCCTCGCCGGTAATTGCGAAGGGCGTTCTTTACGTGGGTAGCTGGGATTCGTACTTTTATGCGCTGGATGCCGCAACCGGCAAGGAAAAGTGGCGGCTCAAGACCGGGGACGATCCCAAGATCCACAACCAGGTGGGTATTCAGTCCTCAGCCGTGGTAGCGGATGGGATCGTCTATTTCGGCTGCCGTGATTCAAAGCTGTACGCGCTGGATGCAGCCACCGGCGAAAAGAAGTGGGCCTTCGACAATAAAGGATCCTGGGTTATCTCCTCACCGATCGTATTCAAGGGCCGCGTGTACTTCGCGACTTCCGATTCCGGAATGTTTCACGCCCTGGATGCAAAGACCGGAGCGCCCGCATTCACGCTGAAGTTTTCTGGCTGGCCAACTTTTTCCTCTCCCGCGATCGCCGGAGGAATTTTGTACGTTGGCTCGCTGTCCGGAAAGCTATTTGCTATCGATCTTGCCGCGCAGAAAACCACTTGGGAATTTCAAACGGACGGATCGCGTCAGAACGGCGCGACGTACACGAAGGCCGACGGCACGCCGAACTATGAAGCCGCTTACGCGGGCAATTTCTATGACGAAATGGTTGTTGGGATCCACAAGCTGATGACCGTGGGATGCATCTATGCATCCCCGGTACCGCATGATGGCGTCGTTTACGTCGCCAGCACGGACGGGAATGTCTACGCGCTAAATTAGCCTTGAGGAAGCGGTGGGCAGCCCGGCCAGACGGCGAGCGCGGTGTTGCCGATGTACTCCAGGTCCGCGATGCCGATTTTGCTGGAATAAAAGCCGTCGCAAGTCATATTCCTGAGGCGAGAAAAGAAAGCCACGCCCTGGCTTAAGGAAGGATCCGCCAGCGCATTCTTGCGGTAGGCGATTAGGTCGAGGACTTCCTTGCGCTGATCGGGTGTCGCGTCCAGGAAGGTCTTCTCGAAGCGGTCCAGGCAGAAATTGTCCAGCCACATCAGGCCGCCGCCAAACTCGAGTTGGTAATCCTTGTTTTCGCTGGTCAGCAGATCAATGAATTCCGGCGCTCCCGCTTCTACGGCCCCGCCGGATTTTTCGTCCTTGGGAATAATGGTGTCGCACAAAAGAAGCAGCGTCGCATATTGGTGCGTGGAGAAATACTTCGGCGCGTAGTTCCCGCCCGGCGTGGCGGCTTTTTCGTTGTGCACCATCCGGTGAGCAAGCGCCGCCGCCTCCACGGGGATTACCTGCATTACGGAGCCGCCCGCGGCGCCGATCGCCAAATTCTTGAGAACATCGCGTCTGGAAATTCCTGCCATTGCTTCTCCCCGGTTCTTCTAGATATTCCCTTTTCGTGCTTCGTCCAAAAGATAGTCGGAGGCGCGCCAGGAAAGCGCCATGATCGTTAATGTAGGGTTCTTGTCCGGGTTCGTCACCAACGGCGCGCCGTCCGTCACAAAAACGTTCTTGACGTCGTGGGTTTGGCAATACCCATTCACGACCGAGGTCTTGGGATCCGCGCCCATGCGTGCGGTGCCCACCTCGTGAATAATTTTTCCACCCGATTGAATTCCGAATGGATGGTTGCCATCGATTGCCGTTCGCGTCCGGTAATCTCCACCCATCGTTTCGACGATTGATTTAAACGTCTCCTGCATGTCCTTGGCCTGGCGTATTTCGTACTCGCTCCACTTGAAATGAAAGCGCAGCACCGGTATGCCCCATTGATCGACCACGACAGGATCGATCTCGCAAAAACTGTCGGGGTTGGGAATCATTTCGCCGCGTCCCGAAAAACCCACGCCAGTGCCATAGTGATCGCGGCAGCTTTTTTTCAATGCCGCGCCGTAGCCTTCCGTTTGGTGAGCAACGTCGTGGAACATTCCAACTCCCGGCATGTCGCGTCCGCCACCAATCTCGATGTGATAACCGCGGGGGAATTCGTTCTTGCGGTCATATTTCCACCAGGGAATGTAGTAATGCATGCCGCCGGTGCCATCGTGATTATGCGGCGGCATCTTGCTCAACTCCGGCACGTAGCCCCAGCCGTCACTGCCGACGGAGTCCATTAGATTGCGCCCCACTTGTCCGGAGGAGTTCCCCAAGCCATTCGGAAAAAGCTTCGAGCGTGAATTCAGAAGCAGGCGAGCAGATTCGCAGGCACTGGCAGCCAGCACCACGGTTCTGGCGTACACGCGTTTTTCGGCGCGCGTCGCTACATCGATGTACGAAACGCCCTGGGCTTTGCCATCCGCGCCCACAACAACTTCGCGAGCCATCGCACCGGTGACCATGGTGAGTTTGCCGGTCTTCATCGCCGGAGGAATAAGCACCTGGCTGGAACTGAAATTGGAGGCGGTGACGCAGCCCCTGCCGCATTGTCCGCAATAGTGGCAAGCGGCGCGGCCGTTCAAAGGTTTTGTGAGGATCGCCAGCCGCGCGGGGATGCATGTGATGTTCAGCTTGTCGCAGGCTTTCTTGATCAGCAATTCGCTGCAGCGCGGCTTGGGCGGCGGGAGAAATACGCCGTTCGGCGCACTGGAGACATTTTCAGCGGTGCCGAAAACGCCTATATACGATTCCACCTTGTCGTAGTACGGCGCGATATCTTCGTAAGTGATGGGCCAATCTTCACCGAGGCCATCGCGCGTCTTGGATTGAAAGTCTACTGGGGCGAAACGCAGCGCAATGCGGCCCCAATGATTCGTTCGGCCACCGACGATGCGGGAGCGGAACCACTCAAACTCCGAACCTGGAGCAGATGTGTACGGCTCTCCTTCGATGTGCCACGCGCCATTGGGCGCAAGGAACTCGCCAAAATTCTCGGCGGCTTTGCCTCCCACACCCACGCCGCGATGCGGAAGGTCGTAGGGCCACATGAACATCTTGTAGTCTTTTTCCGGATTGACCGGTGGCCCGGCCTCCAGAAGCACTACGCTGAGCCCGCCCTCGGTCAAAATTTTCGCCGCCATGCCACCGCCGGCGCCGGAACCAACCACACAGACGTCGTATTTTTGCGGGGAACGGATTACCTGCGCCATCTAGAGTTCGCCCCTCTTCAATTGTTCGACGGCGTAATCGCTGGCGCGCGCCGTCAGCGCCATGTAGGTGAGCGAGGGATTCACGCAGGCGGACGAGGTCATGCAAGCTCCATCGGGAACAAATAGATTAGGAGCATCGTGAAGCTGGTTGTGCGCGTTCAGAACGGACGTCTTCGGATCGCGGCCCATGCGAGCGGTGCCCATCTCATGAATACCGAGTCCCGGCGCGGAGATGTCGTTCCAGACCATAATGTTCCGCGCACCGGCGGCAGCGAGCATTTCGGCAGCCTGAATGGAAATGTCTTTAGACATGGTCAGTTCATTTTCGTGCCACTGACAATGAATTTTGAGCGTGGGAATGCCCCACGCGTCTGCTCTTTCTTTGTCGATTTCGACAAAGTTGTCGTGGCTCGGCAAGCACTCTCCAAATCCACCCATGCCCAAATGCCATGGCCCCGGCCCGCGTAGCGATTCCTTGAAATCCGCGCCGATACCGGCCGTGGTTGTGCCGCGCTCCCAGTTCGCGCGATTACCGCCCCCTTGATATCCATATCCACGCAGGAAATCTTTTTGTTTTGTATTCACATTGCGAAAACGAGGTATATAAATGCCGTTCGGCCGATTCCCGAAAGTGGTCTTGTCTTCGTGGCCAGGCATGGTACCGGACGCGCCGCTGCCCATGTGGTGATCCATCAAGTTGTGGCCTAGTTCTCCGCTGGAATTCCCAAGACCATTTGGAAATTCGGATGTCGCGGAGTTCAACAGAATTCGTGTAGATTCCAGGGTGGAGGCGCAAAGGAACACGATGCGCGAATTGAATTCCATGGCGGTCTTGGACTGCCCATCGATCACGCGCACACCGGTGACGCGTCGCGTTTTGGAATCGTAGATGAGGCTGTGCACCACGCTGAAAGGCCGGATGGTGAGGCGTCCTGTTTTTTCGGCGGCAGGCAGAGTGGAACTCAAACTACTGAAGTATGAACCCGTGATGCAGCCGCGATGGCAGACACCGCAATAGTGGCAAGCCGCACGGCCTTTGTGCGTGCGGGTCAATATCGCGGTACGCCCGATGGTCAACATGCGATCGTCAAAACGTTTGGCGAGGACTTCGCGCATATCCTGCTCGACGCAGGTCAATTCCATCGGCGGCAGAAATTTTCCGTCGGGCAGCTGCGGTAATCCTTCGGCTTGACCGCTGATACCGGCAAAATCCTCGACGTAGTCGTACCACGGGGCGATGTCCTGATAACGGATCGGCCAATCGACCGCGATTCCCTCTTTCAGGTTGGCTTCAAAATCCAGATCGCTCCAGCGATAGCTTTGGCGGCCCCAGATGAGGGATTTCCCGCCTACTTGGCGGCCGCGAATCCAGGTGAATGGTTTGCCCGGGTCAGTGGTATACGGGTTCTCGAGATCGTTCACAAAAAACTTGTGGGAGTATTCGTCGCACGCGTAATAACACTCGCGTTGGACCGGTTGGATGCGTTGGCGTTCCGCACGCTCATCCCAGCCGCGGTATTTCAATTCCCACACGGGAACGTGTTCGACATAATCGCGCGCCGGGACGATCGGCCTGCCTGCTTCCAGAATGATCACTTTCAGGCCTTTTTCGGTAAGTTCTTTGGCGGCCCACCCGCCGGTGATTCCCGATCCAATCACGATTGCATCGTAGGTGTTCGTTGCCATGCCGAATCTCACGCGTCCTTTCGAACAGGCACGTTGGTACATCCATGCTGCGCGCCGGGAATGATCTCGAGCTGTAATTCCTTCGTGAAGCCGATTTCGGAAGTGTAATAGCCGTGGACGGTCATAGTCTTGAACACGCGAAAAAATTCTCCATGCAACTGGGTTTCCCGGTCTCTTGCGGGAACCGAGCTAGAGTGCAGCGTTATTTCGCGGTGCCAGTCAACACCGTCGTCCAGCACGCGAACCAGCGCGGTCTGTTGTGCCACGGATGCCTGTGTGAACTTCTTTCCGAACAGGCTTTCGCTCTGTGGATCGATCCCGTTCAAGCCCTTCAAGAAATGGTCGCGTTCTTCCGGCGTGGCCCATTCGGTCAGGATGACGTCCATAAACTCGTTGACCCGAGCTTCTTTTGCACCTGGCGTGCTTGTGGCCGGAATGATGAGGTCGATCATGGCAACGACGGTTTCGTTTTGAGTTGGACTTAGAGTCCTAAGCGTATAACCGGCTGCCGGTTGCGCTTGTTGCAAGAGTGTGATGAGTCCCGGCGAGAAAGCGGGCATCAGCGCTCCCGCGGTCATCAGTCGGAAGGCTTCACGTCGATTCATGGCATATTCTCCCGTTCGAACCCTTAGATGCGGAGGCGCGGCCTTTTGCCCACCAGTTCACTCCAGTAATCGCGGCGGGCATAGTGGCGCCCAAGCCCGCTGCGGGAACGCCGCGAATGAATTCGCGCCGGAGCATTTCAGGTGCCAAGGATTTCGTTCCGAATGTTTTTGAGTACGTAGGCGGCGCGCTCCACGCCAACAGGTCCAGGCAAGATTGGATCTTCGTTTTCGATGCTCAGAATGCCCTCGTATCCGATGTCCATGTAAGCCTGAATGATAGCTTTCCAGGTGGAGGCTCCATGTCCGTAGCCGACGGCGCGAAATGTGGCCGAGGCGTTGGCGAGGTCGCTAGTTTCGAACGCAAAATTGAGCACGCCATACTTCGCAACATTTTCGGGGAACAAAACGGTGTCTTTCATGTGCGCATGAAAGATGGCACCCTGCTTTCCGAGGAAATGAATCACTTCGACCGGATCGCAACCCTGCCAAAATAGGTGGCTTAAGTCGCAGTTCGCGCCGATTTCCTCGCCAACCGCCTCGCGCAATTTAAGGAGCGTGCGCGGATTGTACACGACGAAATTCGGGTGCATTTCAAACGCAAGTTTGCGAATGCCGTGATCACGAGCAAACTTCGCGGCTTCCTTCCAATACGGAATTACCTTTTCCTTCCACTGCCATTGCAGCATGTCGTTGTATTCGGGAGGCCAACGATAGGTAATCCAGTTGGGCTGCGTGTCCGTAGGAGTGCCCGCCGGGCAACCGGAGAATCCCACAATTACTTTTACTTCCAGGCGCTCGGCGAGAAGCACGGTTTTGTGAAATGTTTCGATGTCGCGCTTCGCGTGCGCCGGGTCGGGGTGGATGGGGTTTCCGTGGCAACTTAACGTGGCAACCAGGATGTTGCGATCTTCAAATTTCTTTTTCCACGCCTTAGCCTTCGCCGGATCGGCGAGTAACTCGTCGACGGGGCAATGATTGTTGTTGGGATACCCGCCGGTGCCAATTTCCACCGCTTCCAGTCCCAGCGCACTGATGGTGTCCAGCATCTGGTCGAGAGAAAGCTTGTCGTAAACGGGATCAAACACGCCGATGGGAATTTTTCGCTTGGAGCTGGAGGTCTGTGACGCTCTGGTACCTTCCAACGTTCTTTCGAGATTTGAACCAGGAGTGATTCCCGCGAGAGCCGAAACGCCCGGCAGGGAAGCGCCTAGCAGGCCGGTACCTGTGGAGGCTAGAAATCTTCGACGATCCAATCTTCCGCTTCCTTCGCCACGGGCATCACGGGCGCCACAAACATCACTTGCTCCGCTGGAAGGTTTGCACTCGTGCATTCGGTTCCTCCGGTCGTTCTGGGTGAATGAAGACTAAACGATTTTCTGCGGCATTATACGCCTGCGGAGGGTTGGAAGTCACAAAACTGAAACTTTTATTTTTTGCGGCGCAAAGTCTCCAGAGGCGGAAAAGAGCTAACGGCAGTCAGTGCCCGCTCCGGCAAAGCCTTGCCGTTTTGAAGCGCGTCCACGAGCATTTCAATTGCCTGGCCAGAATTGGGTGGGATGTAGATAGTAGCGGTGAGTAGACCGCTGCGCACCCAGGCTTGTCCCGTTTTTGGCAAGCCGTCGCAGCCGAGATACGGCAGGCTTAGCCACTGTTCTTTTTCGACGTCCGACCGCAATTCCTGGAAGGCTTTGCGAGCGCCGATGGCCATCGAATCGTCCTGAGCGGCAACCAGGTCGACATTTGTTTTCTGAGAAGTCGTCAGTTTCAGCCAAGAGCGGACTGCTTTTTGGGCACTTTCCTCGGTCCACTGCCCCTTCAGACTGATCAGGTGCATATTCGCCGGCTTCACCTCTTGCATTCCCAGCGTGCGTTCCTTGGCGGCGGTGTTTTCCGAAGGTCCTTGAATATAGAGAACCGTGCCGCCGGTGGGAAGCAGAGCCGCACATTGCCGGCCTTGAAGCCGGCCGATTTCCACGTGGTCGGAACTTACGCAAAATACGGGAGCTTTCTTGGTCAGGCGAAGTTCCGGAATGTAAGTGGCGTCGCGATTCAACACTGCCCAGCCGATGCCGGCGTTGACCGCGGCTCGCGCCACTTGCGGCAAAGCCGTGCCGCCTACCGGCTCAAATATAATCGCTTGCGGACGATCCTCTGGCGCGGCCTGGATAGCTTTCAGGATTTGTGTGCTTTGATTGATCGCGTCATTTTGCGCGTACAACGTCTGGACGCTGACTCCAAATTTGCTGGCGGCTTGTTCCGCAGCCTGCGCTTGTTCCAATTGGAAGTCGTTGTCGTTGGTTGTCAGCGACACCAGAAATCTGAGTTTGCCCATTCCTGCACCTGGGATGAAGAATCTCCTCTACCTTACACCGCGAGTGGACATCTCGGAAAGAATCCTCAACGCTTGTTTCATGGGCAGAAATACAAAATGGACGTGGGGTCTGACAACGATTCGACGGTTGGCTTTTCTCGCCGCATTCGATACCGAACGCGACATTCGCTTACTACTTCGCCTCAAACACCACTTTTCCGCGCAAAAGGGTCAATTTGCATCGCAAGTCCTTCAACTGGTCTGGCGGAATGGCATACAAGTCCTGGTCCCATATGGCGATGTCCGCGTCCTTCCCGGGTTCCAGCGAGCCAGTACGTTCCTCAAGGAATAGAGCATGCGCCGCCCAAATCGTGTAGGACTTGAGCGCTGTGTGTATGTCGACCGATTCCGCCGTTCCAAAAGGCTGGGAGCCGTAAATTCCGTTCGCTGTCTTCCTAGCCACAGATGCCCACAAGCCGTAACGCGCGGGATATGGCGTCACTGGAAAATCGGAACCACCCGCCCATTCGATGTGTTTCTCCACGTACGTATGAAATGGCTCGAGACGAAGGCCGCGTTGGGGCCCGAAGGTTCCCGCGTACGTATCGCCAATCCACCAGAGAAATGGCGCCTGCGCCTCGGGATATCCGGCGTCGTATTCCCTCTGCAGCGTGGCAATGGTATCGATCGCGTGGTCGGTGGGAATGTTGCAATGAATAATGCCGTGGCGCAGACCCTTGGTTGGCTTTTCTTTCAGCGCTTCCGCATAACTGTCCACCACCCAATCGATCGCGCGATCGCCGACTGCGTGCGTACTTACGTGAATACCCGCGCCGTGAATCGCCTTCACCATTCGCCGATACTCTGCAGGCTCGATGTTCGGGTAACCGGTGTTGCCTGCGTCCAGTTTCTTGGCTCGGATAAACCATGGATCGTAAACCCACGCCGTGCGACCACCTCCGCTCCCGTCCATGTACAATTTAATTCCGCCGGCGAGCAGCGTCCCGTCTCCGTACGATTGCGGCGGCTTCTTCTCCGGCTGCAGAAATGCGATCGCGGCCTGAGCGGATTCCACCGTCCTGCCGCCATTCATCAGCGCGAATATTCGGACAGTAAATTTGTCTTCGCCCAGAAGTTCACGATAGAGCTGCCAGCGGTCCGGGTCTATTCCAGGATCCTTCGCGGCGGTCATGCCCTCTTTGTTGAAGTCCGCCATCATTTTCAGGATGCCGTTGCGCTGTTGTTCTTTCGTCGCGGGAGGAATCAGATTAACGACCAGATCCATGGCGGCTTCTTTCAGAACACCACTCGGGTCACCATTCGCATCGCGGTCGATCGTTCCGACCGGTGGATCCTTCGTTGTCGCAGTAATTTTCGCCAGCCGCAGCGCGTAAGCGTTGGCGACAGCGTAGTGGCCTGTGGTGTGGGTGAGCCAAACGGGATTTTGCGGAGAGACACTGTCCAGGTCTGAGGAACGCAGGTAACGGAGCTCCGCCAGTTTGCTCTCGTCCCATCCCACACCGAGAATCCATTCGCCAGGTTTTTGCTGAGCGACCTTCTTACGCACCAATTCAACGACTTCTGCAACGCGCTTCACACCGTTGAGATCGATGTCGTACAAGGCCGAGGTCTCGTCGAAGTGGCAGTGCGCGTCAATCAGCCCGGGCGTCGCGGTTCGGCCATGCAAATCGATCGTTCTCGTGGCACTGCCCTTCAGTTTGGCAATTTCGGCGTCGGAACCGACCGCGAGAATCTTGCCATCTCGAATCGCGAGCGCTTGGACAACGCTGTCGTGGGGGTCGACGGTGATGATTTTGCCGTGGAGCAAGATGATGTCCGCAGGCTGCGCCGGCGGCGCGTTTTCGGAGCGTCCACGGAACACAAGTGCGACGAGAAGTATCACGGAAACTGCCAAGACCGCCTTGGCCGAAACTGGCGTAAATGTTCCCAGTCCCTTGTGCATCCTCGGACCCTCGCGTCGCCACCTTGGGCTCAGAGACTATAAGCCATTCGCCAGGGAGAATCGAACGCTCGCTCCACAAAAGGAAACGCCAAGCCGATGAACTCGCAGGCTTGGCGTTGGGAAAGCGACGTACGGTCGTGCGGCGTGATTCGCCGGCTCAAGAATGGAGGCGAGAAGCGGCTCCGGCCCGCAGAGTGTGCCGCCGGAGAGGAAGCTCAACAACGGCTCCAAGGCTCGAAAGGGCATGCGCTTATCACGATTACGTCGTGGAATTTCCTCTTAAAGGCTAAGAATGGCTAAAGTTTTTCTACTCCCGTGCTAGCCATAGGTCGCCGAGCAACCTCATTCAGACTCCTGCTAAGTCGACTAAACAGCACAAACAAAATAACTTGGAAGGAGGACGGAGGGCTGGGCTGCCAATATCGATGTTCCATCCTCGTCGCGGTTTAGATGCAAGCCAGATACCACCTTTTTTCGCTGCGGTTTCGCAGTCCACGGCTGGCTGGTCCAAGGCTGTTGTCCAGAAATCCAAGGTTAACATGGGTTAGCTAAGGAGCTGCAATGAGTGTTGTGACCATTCACCAAGCCAAAACCAATCTCTCTCGCCTGATTAAGAAGGCTTCCGAGGGGGAGGAAGTGATCATTGCTCGCGGGCCAAAGCCCATAGCCCGGCTAGTTCCGGTCGGCGAAATAAAGGGCAAACGCCAGCCAGGCTCTTTGAAAGGCAAGTTGTGTGTAGGACCTGAATTCTTTGAGCCCCTTCCCACAAGCGAACTCTCAAGCTGGGAGTAACCTGCGTGCGAGCCCTACTCGATACCCACACCTTGCTCTGGTGGTTCTCCGACGATCCAGCGCTCTCTCGAGCGGCTCGAAAGAACATCGCGGAAACCAAAAACACGCTCATCGTAAGCGCAGCTTCGGCTTGGGAGATCGCCATCAAAGTCAGACTGGGGAAACTGCCGAGTGCTTGGGACCTAACGGCGGATTTCTCTGGTCTGATTGAACGCGAAGGGTTTCAGCTACTGGCCATTTCGGGAGAGCACGGTATTCGTGCCGGGCTCTTGCCTGGCCCTCACAAGAATCCATTTGACCGCATACTCATTGCCCAAGCCCAGGCAGAGAATATACCGATCATTAGTAATGAGACGTCGTTCGACAGCTATGGCGTGCGACGCCTTTGGTGACTGTGGGGCGCTCGCACGATTGAACGTCCAAGCTTCCGGTTCGGAGGCGCCGGTCCAATCGGCTGAGCTACGGGCGAGGGAGTGTCGTTGCAGACGTGTTCGAATATCTCGGAAGCAAAAGGTTCATGGCAGCGGCCATCGATAACGCCAGCGCCAGAATTGTCAGCAAAGAGGCGTAAGAGCCTGTCGAATCGAATGCACGGCCTAGTATGACTGGACCGATGGCTCCCGCAGCTGCGTAGAACGTCCAGGTAAGACCATACAGGGTAGAAAAAGCACGCAGCCCAAAATAGCGAGTCAGCAGGTAGGGGGTGATAGCCGCTTCACCACCGGCCCCAACGCCGATGAGCGCGGCGGCAAGGCAGCCCGCAGGAAAGGTATTTGCCCGGGCAAGCAGAAAGATGCCTGCAGCGGTAATCAGGCTGACGACGAAGGCCACGCGCGCGCCAAAGAATCGGTCCAGCAGCCAACCGACAGCGATCCTGCCGAGCAGGCTCGAACCGCCAAGGACGGAGGCGCACAAGGCCGCGTCCCTGGGCGTGATTCCTCGATCCGTTAATAAAGCCGACAGATGCGTGATCGCACCGTTCATGCTGATCGAGCTGACGAAAAGGACCGCGACGATGATCCAGAAGGGAAAGGAGCGCAGGCCTTGTTGCCAAGTCTGTCCGGAATGTACCACCGGGGTAGTCTCGTGCCGAACCGGGCCACGCTCCTTGATGTAGCGCCAACTAAGCGGCAAGCCGAGTAGCAAAGCGAGGCAGCCGAGAGAAAAGTAGGAGGCCCTCCAGCCTGCTCGGCTGATGATCGCCTGGGCGAAAACCGGCAGGATCATGGCGCCCAATCCCGCTCCCACCATTACGAAAGCCAGCGCGGTACCCAGGCGTCGATCGAACCAGGTCGAGATAGATCGCGAATAAGCCAGATGTGCCGCACCGTTGCCAACCAGGCCCAGGACGATGCAGGTCAAGTAGAACTGCCAGAGCCCGGACCGCAAGAACGCCAGCGAAGCGATGGCGCAACCAAATACCGCCATACAGGGAAGAATGATGCGCCGGGGACCAAATTGATCGATCCATCGGCCCAGCAGCGGGGAGATTAGGCCTAAAGTTATGGCGGCCAGTCCGAAACCGAGGGAGATGGCTTCGCGGTTCCAGCCAAATTGCGCGCTCAGCGGCTTCACAAAAACCGCGAAAGTATAAACGAACAGCGAGCCGAACCCCGCCATCACGCCGAGACATGCGGCCAGCACCACGCGCCAGCCGTAATAACCGAGATTAAATTCGGTCAGCTCGGACGCCGATTCAGGACTCTGCGATTCGAGCTTATCGGGTAAGGAAAGCGCCATGGTGTGGAGGCATTATACAGACCGAAGAGGGCTTTCGCGGATCACGCAAAAGTACTAGACAATTTGCAATCAAAGATTTTCCATGGCGACAAGCTTCTCCTGCATTACCACCGCTGCTCCCGAGGAGCTGCGATCAATCCCGGTTGCCAGAAGACTTTGTCTACCTCTCGGTTACCGGCAGCCCTGTGATGTCGCCGACGTACACAACTGGGCATATCAGTCCAAAAATTGAATGGCCAACCCGCGGCATGATACGAGAATAAAGAAATCAAGTTTCTCATTCTCAAAGGAGGCCAGATGGCGGCCCACACGGCGACCAAAACGGCGCCCAATATGTGCAGTTATTGCGGTGAAGTTGCCGCTAAGCATCTGGAGCCCGTCGAGAACGGCCCAGCCTATGGCCTAACTTTAGAGAATTACGATCTTGAATTCAATTTGCTTGGGTCCGAGGAATATTGCAGTCATGAATGCTGGGAACTAGACATCTATTCACAAGACAAAATGGCTTACGACGACATCGATCAGGAACGGCTAAAGACAGGCACGACAGATTACTGACCGGCACGGTCGCCCGCAACGGGGTTGTAGAACAGCTGTTCACAGCAAGTCCTGATCAACGCGCTTACCAGAGACGTGGATTCATTTGTTACTGCACGTAGTCGCCGGGTATATCGTAAACTTCCGGCTCTTTTCCATCTGCCAGAGAGGCCTCCGCAATCCTCTTTATCTGTTCCCACGATTTTGGCCCGACGATTCCCCCATTCAATTTCTCGAGCCTTTTCCAGCACTGGTCAAGTCTTGGGCCTTTGGCTTCACCTCGCCCAATTGCCTCGTTTGCTCGCCCGAGGATCTCTTCCGTTATCCTTTTGGTTATTTCGTCCATAGACGCCCCTACCACAGTCTGTCAGGAATATAGCGGCCCACGCAAAAACCTTAAAGCATTTATAATCAAAGATTTTTTATGGCGCGCTCGGGGCGATTCGAACGCCCGACCTCGTGCTTCGGAGAACAACGAGCCGATTTGAATGACTTCCAAAGTTTTTGAGTATATCTGAACGGTCAAGCACTTACGCGAATCAAGACTGGATTCGATTTGAATGGTTTTGGTCGAATTTGAACATGGACCTATCACGTTTTTATCACACTTCGATTTCTCGCAGCTACCAGTCGGCAGAATTGCGGAACCGAGCGCAGACAAGGGTACAAAATAGCGAGAATCGGGTTTTTGAGGAGAAATCTTCAAGAATGCCTCAAAAACCATAGTTAACCTTATGATACATAAGTAGTTACACTAAAGTAACTGAATTCTAGCTCGCTATGTTGGTGCCAGGGCGCTGGAGAAAACGCGTGTACGACCCTCGGAAGGACCCTTTTCAGGGGTTTAAAAAGCAACCGCTGAGCTGTTTTTCACAGCACTAACCACTTCAAGGGAATTTCGGGTGTTCTCGATATCGAGTCGCAGCACGGCATTTGTCCGGTAATCCGAGCTATACGCTCAAACTAGTCAGGGCTTGGCCAGGCAGCCACACTAATCGAGTTTTGTGTAAAACTGCTTGCCGTAGCGCTTACGTTATAGTTTCGAAAGCGTGGGAGGTGGACATGGCACGCGTGATATTCGTTGCGATGGTGCTTTTGGGATTGGGCCAGTATGCAGTTGCTGGCTGCACATGCAGCCTACCTGGTGGCGGATGCGGACGCGGTTGGAATTCGGGGCAGGTCATATTCCTGGGAAAAGTAACCGCAGATATCACGGCGGAAGCGGCGATGGTGGAGGATTCTGATACGGAGCGCGCTGAAGCATCTTTTCCGGGCTCTATAGAAAGGCCCTCCCTGAACCATGCTGTGCATTTCTCGGTCTCGGAACGTTTTCATGGTGAGGGTCAGCCGGGGCAGGAGATTGTCGTGCACACTGGCGTCGATGAACGAGGTCGCAATGATGGAGATTGCATCTATCCCTTCGTCGTGGGCGTCAGCTACTTGGTGTATGCCTCGATTGTCGGTGACTCGCTCTCGACGAGCACCTGCACGTTCACAAGCCCGGAGGTGGCTGTGGGCGCTGATTTGCGCGAACTGCGCGCTATTCGCGACGGCCACACAGTCGACAGCCTATTCGGTACGGTCAGTTTGATGCCGCCAAGTGGGCGACGCTCGTCGTTGACCGATATGCGGCCACTCGCCGACGTTTCTGTTCGCGTGACCGATAGCGAGGGCCGGGTGCGCTCGACAAAGACGGATGAACACGGAGTCTACGCATTTGAATGGTTGCCGCCCGAAAATTATCGAATCGAACAAGATTTGCCGGCGGGATTGTTCGAACCCCTCGGAGGAGTGGACAAGACTGTTGATTTGACGGACAAGGATGCGACACGCATTGGATGCCGTGCTGACGTTCGTGCCAGCTCGGAGAAAGAGACCTTGAACGCAACCGCACACGAGCTGCGGCGAGAAGAAATGAAGTCAGTTCCACAGCGCTCTACGCCTGATTAACGCGCAAACCGGACATGTAGGTTCCGCGCTTAATTCACAAACCTTCTCACAAATCCTAAGGCGCAACGGATTCTAAGAGCTACTGTGTATCGATGAATCTGTGAATTACCGAATGTGCCTAGCGGCACATCTCAATCCTCAGCGTCTCGTTCTTAGGGACAAACCGAGATTTTACCGCGCACTAATAGTAGAAATCCCAAGCCAAGGCCAAGTAGAAGAAGGATGCTGGGCTCAGGCGTACCCGCG
>Ga0070765_100001147_pt1 | contig 15974 bp, 14 predicted proteins | sample HubBroMetageWFT5_FD_71516 | JGI IMG/M metagenome (GOLD analysis project Ga0070765, IMG submission 71516) | Warmed and freeze-thawed soil microbial communities from the Hubbard Brook experimental Forest, New Hampshire - Hubbard Brook CCASE Soil... | ecosystem: Environmental > Terrestrial > Soil... | reverse complement strand
CGCGGTGGTCCCCAGACGCCGGGTCCGGCAAGTTGCATGGCACCGTAACCCATCCGGTTTACCGGCATCGATGTGCCGGGCAGAGTGAAACTGCCCGCGAGATGCGTTTGTTCAATCATTGGTTTCTCCTTGCTACAATCATTTGATGAAGGATTCCTCAGGTTTGGAGTTCGCATATGCCGGCTGATGCGCTCGTTGCATTTGAACCAAGAAAGACGCCCATTCAAGCGAGGTCGACGGTCACGGTTGAGGCGATTTCGGGGGCGACTATTCAGGTTTTACTGAGCCATGGGGCAGAGCGATTGACGACAACACGAGTCGCCGAGCGTGCCGGTGTCTCGGTAGGCACCCTGTATCAGTACTACCCCAATAAGCAGTCTTTGCTATTTGCGGTGTTGGAACATCATATGAATAACGTAGCGACAAGGGTTGAGGCTGCTTGTGAGAGCGCGTGTTATAAGCCACTAGCCGAAATGATTAAAGAAATGGTGGAGGCGTTCGTGGACGCTAAGATGGAGCGCGCCGACATCTCCGCGGCGCTCTACCGGGTCGCCGCTGACGTGGGTGGGCCCGCGCTGATCAAACGGATCAGTCAGCGATCGCGGAAAGCCATGGCGGCGACGCTTCAGACAGCACCAGATGCCAAGTCGCCACCCGACAAATTCGCCATCGACATAATGCTTGCAGCGATGGCGGGGGCGATGCGTTCCCTACTGGAGGCTGGACCAACCTCTGACACTGTCCGCAAATCGCGAGAGCAACTCGTGCTGCTTTGTCAGTCCTATATGGCGGCCGCGACAGCTAAGGGAGGTTAGAGCACTCACGGTGGTCGCTCTCGATTGTTACGAACAACGGCCCTTGTGAACATTAACTCCCGAATCGTCGGCAAACAGCAACTTATATAGATCCTGCCCAAGAATGGCAGAGCGAAAACCATTTCTCCCCAGGTGCCCACCACTTTTTCGCGGCCTTTTTTTCAAACCCTGGCCGGCATGCCATGCGGCGCGAAGCTCTTGTTGTGATTTCTGAAGTTGCGTCATTGGCTGTCCGCGATACCCCGCAACAAACTGGCCGGCAGTTTCGTGTCTAATCTCGATCTGTATGGCAAGGTGTGCGAGTCCAAGAACGTTCTCGTCGGCGAGTGTCGTGCCGAAGAGAATGAGTTGGCGCAGTTCCCCCTTCGTTCTTACGCGTGAACGGGGGCTACCTGGTGGATCCGACGTACTTGAATTTGCTTCTCCCGCTTGCGTGTTTGGGCGATGTCGTAGGAGCCCTGCATCCGCATAAGCGTGTCCATCTTAACTCCGAAAGCTTTTTCAATGCGGGGCGCCATATCGCCGGAGAGGTCAGCTTTGCCGTTAAGCAGGCTGGATAGGGCCGGACGAGAAACCTGCAGCGCCGCAACGGCTGCGGTTACTGACAGCCCCGCTGTCCGTAAGATTTCCGTGCGAATGAAATCTCCGGGATGGGGTGGGTTCTTCGTAGACAGCTATCCGCATCGACTGCTTGTGATCACGGACTCCGGAACGATATAAAACGTCCGGCTGTCTGTATCGGCCCCTTGAGAAGTGCATGGGGTTGGCGAGGGCAAGACGATCCCTCATTCCGCGCCGACGAAATTATTTGCGGAGCACAACTGACGGAGGCGATGAATATATCTTTCACACCGCAGTTGTTCAGTTCCGCGTGGATTTCCGGAAGCGATCGCAGCGGTGTATCCGCGCACTGAGGTGCGGCTCTGCATCGTGCATCTGGTGCGGGCTTCGCTGAACTATGTGCCCTGGAAATCGCGTAAGCAGGTGGCCAGCGATCTGCAATCGATCTACCGTGCAGCCACCGCGGCTGAGGCCGAGCAGCAACTCCAGGAACTGGAGGACAAGTGTGGAAAAGCTCTCCCAGTGTGAGCCAGGTATGGCGGCGGAACTGGGCATGCATCACACCCTTTTTTTAACTACCCGCCCGACATCTGCCGTGCGATCTACACCACCAACAGCGTGGAGTCACTGAATCGGTCGCTGCGCAAGATCATCAAAACCCGCGGTGGATTCCCCAACGAAGAACGCATTGAAGTTGTTGTTTCTCGCGCTACGCGCCGATCTTTCACTGGCGGGAAGCGCTCAACCACTTTACAATTCTGTGTCCGGAACGGGATGCCGGCCTTGGAAAGAGTTGCGCAATGACGAGGCAGAAAGCTTCTACATCGCTGGGCCGGGGAAAGAGGTGCCCCTTCCCCGGACCCCATCCCCAAAAACAAAACCCGGTCGTTTACACAAACGATTTGACACACCTAGTGATAACTTAATTGTCCGGTTCCAAAAACAGAAAGGGACCCCCCATGAGCACACCCTCCTTGAGTCCCAAGACAGTCGGTTTTCTTCTAAAACCGACTCTTCTCGCCTCTCTTCTCTCCGTCACCCTTCTGCCTGTACACGCGCAGGTCGTCGAGGTCGTCCAGACCACGCCTGATCAGACCTCGCTTCTCGCTCCGCAGCCCTCCCTCACCTTCAGCCCCGGAACGGCAAGCCAGCTCGCCATCAACGTGGATGACACCATCCACTTCCAGCAGCTCGAAGGCGTCGGCGGCACCTTCAATGACTCCGGCGCATGGCTCGTCCAGAACAAGCTCACTCCCGCCCAGCGCATAGCCCTGATGCAGGATCTCTTCAGCGAGAACGGCATTCACCTGAGCTTCCTACGTCAGCCCATGGGCGCCACTGACCTCTCGCTCAGCAGCTATACCTACGACGACCTCCCCGACAAGGACACCGATCCCAACATGCAGGACTTCTCCATTGACCACGACAAGGCCTACATCCTTCCCACCCTGCGCGAGGCCATCGCCGTCAATCCCAGGATGAAGGTCATGGCTCTCCCCTGGTCGCCTCCGGCATGGATGAAGGACGGCGGCACGCTCGATGGCGGTTCGTTCAACACCGCCAACTTCCCCGCGCTCTCCCTCTACTTCACCAAATTCATTCACGCCTATGAGGCCGCAGGCGTTCCCATCAACTACGTTGCGGTTCAGAACGAGCCTCTCAACCAGACCTCCGGCTACTCCTCCATGTTCATGAATCCCACCGATGAAGGCCGCTTCATAGCCGGCTATCTAGGGCCCGCACTGCGCGCGATGCACTTCCGCAACCAGAACTGGAATTTCATCGGTCAGAACGCGGACCCCAATGATGCCACCCCCGGCATCTTGGGCTACGAGCACAACTGGGACAATCCCAAATATCCCGCAGTCCTCCTGCAGGATCCCAACGTCCGTCAGTATCTCGCCGGCATCTCCTTCCACTGCTATGCAGGTAACGTGGCCGACGCACAAAACGCTATCCACGACCTCTACCCCGGCACCCCCATCTACTTCACCGAGTGCACCGGAGGCACCTTCGCGCCCGACTTCGACACCAACCTCGGCAACGACGTCGAAGGCCAGATCATCAACGTCCTCCGCAACTGGGGCAAGACCGTCACCATGTGGAACATGGATCTCGATCAGAACAGCGGCCCCACCGTCGAGCACGGCTGCAACGACTGCCGCGGCATCGTCACCATCGACACCAGCACCACTCCCTCCACTGTCTCCCGCAATGTGGAGTACTACGCCCTCGGCCACCTCTCGAAATTCGTTCAGACCGGCGCCTATCGCATTCAGTCGAACTCTTTTGGCAGCGGCAACGTCGAAGATGTAGCCTTCAAAAACCCCGACGGTTCCATCGCGGTTCTCGTCTATAACGCCGCATCCACTCCCAGCCAGTTCAGCCTCAACTGGCATGGCAAGACGGCCAGCTACGCTCTCCCCGCCAAAGCCGTCGCCACCTTCACCTGGGCCGGCTACTCCGGCAACACCTTCGACGTTACCGGCGGCCCGGCTTCGCAAACCGTAGCGCCAGGCGACAGCACTCTGTTCACCATCAACGTCAATCACTACGGCTGGGACATCCTCCCGACGCTCCTGCAATTGCAGGGTCTACCATCAGGAACCTCCGGAAAGCTCGAAGAGATTCCCTTCACCTCCGGCGCACTCCTCCCCATCTTCACCTCCAAAGATGCTGAGAGCGGAACCTATCCCATCACCATCACCGGAACCCAGGGCGCAACCCAGCGCTCTTCCACCGTACAGCTCACCATCGGCGGCCAGGAGACCCCGTTCCCATCCGCACCCGCTACAATCCCGGGACTCATCCAGGCTGAGAACTTCGATAACGGCGGCAACTACGTCGGCTACTTCAATCTCGACACCACCGACCAGGGCAACGCTCCGTCCTACCGCGCTCCCGCCACAGTCGGCGTCGAGGAAACAGGCGACACCGGCGGCGGATTTGACGTCGGCTTCACCAAAGAGGGCGAGTGGCTCCGCTATACCGTCAACGTCACCCAGGCAGGCATCTATGACCTGCAGGCGCGCGTCGCCTCATCAGGGCCCGGCGGCTACTATCACGTCTCCTTCGACGGACAGAACGCCACCGGCAACCTCTTCGTCCCGCAGACCAATGCATTCCAGACCTACACCACCATGGTCTCGCCCAGCTTCCAACTCCAACCCGGGCAGCATGTCATGGAGGTCACCCTTGACGGAAACGGTCCCACCGGCGGCATGGGCAACTTCAACTGGTTCTCCGTCGTGCCTCCCACTCCGAGTGCTGCCTTCGGCGGGACCCCTGCTCCCATCCCGGGCCTCGTACAAGCTGAAAACTTCGACACGGGAGGCAAGGGCGTAGGGTACTGGAACGGAGCCACCACCAACGCAGGCGGAGCTAACTACCGTCCCGGCGAGACTGTCTCCATCGAAACCTCCACCGACACCGGCGGCGGATTCGACGTAGGCTCGACCAACCCAGGCGACTGGCTCAACTACTCCGTCAACATCGCCAGCGCCGGAACCTACACCCTGCACGTGCGTGTCGCCTCCGACGTAGGCGGTGGAGTCTTCCACCTCGCCGTCGATGGCCAGCGCGTAACCCCTGCCATCTCTGTCCCACAGACCAACGGCTGGCAGACCTGGCAGACGCTTGACGTCCCCAACATCCAGCTACCTCAGGCTGCACACACACTCCAACTCATCATGGACACCGGCGGCTTCTTCAACACTGTCGGCAACTTCAACTGGTTCTCCATCGACTAAGCCAAACAACGGATGCAACCGAAACATTGCCCCACATCTCACCGATGAGATGCGGGGCAATTCTCTAAGGAGAGAACATCGCCGCACAAACCAAAAACTGAATCACCCAAACAGACCCACAACCCCCGGATACAGACTCTCTCACCCTCCACCCGCGCAAACTCTGACATCCCATGCGGTCTTTGGAGGAACCTCCTTTTTGTGTGTATAGATGAAGTCAGGTTACATCGAGGAAGAAACTCCAAAGGAACGAGTTGCTGGAGAATCCTGCTCTACACAAAATCCGACGGGTGATGAATCTGGTCTACAAACACGGGCAACGATATGGGCTTATCCCTCGCGATGAGTCGGCTAATCCCATGAATTGGGTTCGTCAGAAGACAACAAGCAACTACATGGCAGTGATCGTGAATCCGCAGCAGGCGTTCGAGATTCTGCTCAACATCCCAGAGCCACGACGCACCTTGGTTCTTACAGCTGCGGCGACAGCTCTGCGAGCATCGGAGACTCTCGGCCTGATGTGGATGGATCTGGATTTTTCGGATCAGGTGATCGAAGTGAAACGCGCTTACGTCTGGGCCCAGTTCAGGCCCGCGCCCCTCGGGATCAAGCCACCGCCGAAGCCTCGCTGACACGCTTCGATGTGGCGATCGCCACAGTGAACGCCTACTTAACTGTCCTGGCTGCCTAGCGAACCATGCGAGCCGCCGATGCAAACGTGCAGCGGCGCGACACGTTCGACAAGGCTGTCCGGGTCCTGGTCGAAAATCAACTTCGCGCGGGAGCGGATAGTTCCCGTGCGGAGGCTGGAATAAAAAGAGCCCCATATCAGTTATTAACCCCAAGGCGAGAGTCCTAATCATTGCCAAGGAAATTCATAATCCACAGACCGCTCTGTCTGGCGGCGATCTTCGTGATGACTGCGGCGGCGTTCGCGCAGTCCGTCGTGTCAAATCGGGCCAGCAGTATTGCCACAACGGCGATTGAGAAACCCACCCTGCCCGCGCCGGCGATCTTTGCTCCCAGTGTGATCTCCGGTCCTGGCAACGACGGGACACCAACCTTCTCACCCGATGGGCAAACACTGTACTTCTACCGGTATGGCGCATCGTCCGGCTCGACCGTAATCCTCGAATCCCATCACACTCCCGCCGGATGGTCGAAGCCTGTTGCCGCGCCGTTCTCGGGACCGGCTTCGGACCGGCAGCCCGCACTCTCGCCCGATGGCCGCACGCTCGTCTATGCTTCGCGGCGCCTGCTCCCTGCCGGCCCCGGCGAACCGCTTCGACCCGTGACCCACCTATGGCGCGTCATCCGCACGGCGTCGGGCTGGTCCGCGTCCGAGCGCTTGCCGGATACCGTCAACATCTCCGGGAGGATGCACAACCCATCCCTCGCGGCCAACGGCGATCTCTACTTCACCTGCCCGACAAACCAACCAGACCAGGAACTCAGCTGGGGCCTCTATCGAGCGGCCTACCGCAACGGCCAGTATGATGCCCCACAGCGGCTCGCCTTCAGCGGCGGCGATCTTTTGGACGCCGATGACCCAGCCATCGCACCGGACCAGTCGTACCTGATCTTCGGTAGCCATGGGCTGCACGCTCCACCCGGACGAGAGCACCTCTTCATCTCCTTCCGCACAGGAACTTCGTGGGGCCCCCCGGCTCAGATCCACTACGAAGGAGACGATTGGCCCGACCCCAACGGTAACGGCGACGGCGAACCGCAGATCAGTCCGGATGGCAAGACTCTGTACTTCGACTCGTCACGATCGGTGCCTCTCGACCCAGACCGCTCCCGGAGCCAGTTTCTCGCGGACGTAGAGCGTCTCAACGCATGGGACAATGGCAGCAGCAATGTCTGGTCGCTACCCTTGAAGCCTCTGCTCAACGCAGCCGGTCAGCGACGAGAGGAGAAGCAGACCGATGCCAAGGAATAAAACTGTTGCCATCGCCTTTGCCGTGTTGGCCGTATTGGCGACGGCCCAAACAGTGACGCCGCAGCCCCAGAAGATCGCAATCGTCGGGGCCACTCTGATCGATGTGAGCAACTACGGGCATTCCGCCAACGACATCGCAGACTCCGTAGTGCTCATCGATGAAGGAAAGATCGTTGCCGTCGGATCCGCAACCCAGATCACGATCCCCTCCGAATCGACCCGCATCGATGCTCACGGAGAGTTTCTCGTTCCCGGCCTCGTCGATGGGTTCGGCGCCTTGCGCACCCAGGCCTTTGCGAATGCCTATCTATACGACGGGGTCACGACGGTTTACGTCCCCACAGTACTGCCCAATGGGGGCGGAGACGGCGAGTTGAAGATTGTGCGAAACGCATCTCCCGGACCTCGCTTGTTCCTGGGAGCGCCGATGACCGGTTATTCGGAACAGGGCGCGGACCCATCCGATAAGCCGATGTTGGACCATCGGCTTCACGATCGGCGACTGTCCAACCAGCAGCTCATTGCGCGGGTCGATCAATTGGCCGACCAGGGCTTTCGCGGAGTGACCATCAGTTATGACGTCTGGCCCGATCAGGTCGATGTGATTGTCGCCGAAAACAAGCGGCGAGGTACGGCGACGCTTGCCGAACCTGCATTCACGACCTATCCCTATGCAATCCACGCCGGCGTCAGTGGGTTATTGCGCAACGATCACTATCTCCTCGAATTGGCTCCTCCTGCGGTGCTGCTGGACCGTGCCGATAACCTCGGTGCGGGCTCTGCCGCCTCCCGTGCCATCTGCACGGTTGACCCAGCCTCCAACGAGGTTGCAGATTTCGGAGCACAGCTCGCCAAATCCAACACCGCCCTGATGCCCACGTTGTCAATGGAGGCTACCGCCGATGCTCTCGACGTTCCCAATCCCTGGAGCGCCCCCTCGGCCGCCCTCATCAAGGCTGCCGATTTGGACGACCCTGTTGACCCCTCTACCGGAGAGTCTGCGTTTCTGGCCAGCCTCACTAGGGAACACAGAAAGCGGGTTCGGGACTGTGCCTGGCATAAAGAGGCGTTCGATGCTCGCCTCTATCAGCTTGGAGCGAAATATCTGGCCGGAAGCTCGGCAACGAGCTACGGAATTATGCCCGGCAGCGGTCTCCACCTCGAACTCACACTGCTGCATCGGATCGGCCTCTCTCCGCGCGAGGCTATCGCAGCGGCAACCAGCAACTTTGCCGATATCTATGGCTGGCGTGACATCGGGCGCATCGAACCGGGGCGTGTCGCCGACGTGCTTATCCTCAACGCCGACCCACGTAGCGATCTTGCAGCTTTGGACCACATCGACAGAATCATCTTCCGGGGTGCCGTGCTCCATCGGCAATCCTTGCTCGAAGCACGTGGCATGAAGTAGGCAATCCGGTAGTTCGTGATGGACGATAGCTGCCTATCAGTACCGGCAAGTCGGCTTGGGGCAAGCGATCTGCGCGAATGCTCGTATATGCGCTGGATTAATGCCGGATGACGAGCAAACCGAAAACTGATTCAGTAGTGGGGCCTAAGGTTCGAGTGTCGCTTGTAGGACTCGATAGGCTTTTTGGAGCCGCTTGGCGTCACGTTTTGCGAGCAGGGCTTGCAGTTGTTGCGATAAGAACTTGGGATCTACGTTGACGTTCTCGAAATGGAAGAACGCCGACGGCGAAGCGTTTAACTCCCTGGCGAGAGCGATGATGAGTTCGAAGGACGGTACTTTCTCGCCTCGCTCGATCCTGCCAAGGTGTTTGAGGACTCGTATCCACAGGTAGCCTGCCGCCGCGCACGTATGCTGTAATGCATCCAGAGGCAAAACTCACCGAAGAGGATAAGAAAGCAATATGTGCCTGGGTGAAGGAACAAACGATTGCCGCAAAATGAGGCGCAAAAAGTCCACGCGCGAGAAATTCAAGGAACGCTCTCGGTCGGCGAAGGTAGTGTCGATATCTGGCCACTGAGAGCAGCCTGTCAAAATCGGGATCCGCCCCAAGGTAGTGAAAAGAATCAGGCGGTTCGTAAGGCTTGCCATCGGAGTAGCACGCAAAGTTAATTGCGTAGAATAAGAACGCGTTCTTCCTTACGGCCTCAAAATTGCGGCAACCCATGCCGTTCGAGGTCAGGACTCCAAGACTCAATGTTGAGCATCGAAAAGGATAAGAAAGCAGTGTCTGCCTGGGTGATTGCAATGTAAACATTGTAATCATGTCGTGGCGTTCGCACACCGCGGGTTCTAGCGTGAATATATAAGCAAAGTACGCAGGAGGACGAATGAGAGACGAGGCGACCGTGGTTGGCGACAGAGTTGCGGCACTGAAGGAGGCATGGCACTTGAAAGCCATCAGCGAATCGCGAGCGCTTAGATTCCTCCTCGGGTTTGTGACGGGATGGGCGGGCGCACTCATCGTGTCGGTTGTCGTACTTCTTGGTCGCCCTTTGCTTCTCTCCGCACAGACGCTCCACTACTCGAAAAGTCCGGATGTGAGGAATGGAAAGAAGGTTTACAACGGCGGCTGCATTGCATGCCACGGGAGCGAGGGGAAGGGGGCTCCCATGGCGAGTACGGTTTTCGCGCGGCCCGATACGTTTCCGGATTTTACGGACTGCGCTGGGACAACGCCGGAGCCGAACGGCAATTGGAAGGCAGTGATTGTGCACGGCGGACCATCGCGTGGACTCTCCCAGATTATGCCTGCGTTTGGGGATTTGCTGACGGACCAGGAGATCAACGATGTAATCGCCTACATGCGGGGATTCTGCAAGAATGTGCACCACGATCCGCTGGGGGAGCTAAATCTGCCGCGGGCATTGGTAACGGAGAAGGCGTTTCCAGAGAACGAAATTGTGATTTCTACGGCGGCGAGTGCATCCGGAGCACCGGCGTGGACTACGGATATCATCGATGAAAGGACGATCATCGACGCCCGGACTCAGCTTGAAACCGATGTTCCAGTGAACTATGCCGACCAGGCGCACAACTGGACGGCGGGGTTAGGGGACATTACGCTGGGGCTGAAGCGGGAGATGTTTTCCAGCCTGCGGGCGGGTTCGATCCTGAGTTTGCAGGGCGGTATTTTGCTGCCGACGGGGGACAGCAAACGAGGCTTCGGTGCTGGGACGACGCAGTTCGAACCCTTCGCAGCCTTCGATCAGCTGTTCAAGGAGAACACGTTTTTACAAACCCAATTGGGGGCGGACCTGCCGGTGGATGCGAGCGTGGCTCCGCGCAGCCTGTTCTGGCGGGCGACGGTAGGGCAGGCAATGGCGCCGGACCACATGCTGGGACGGCTGTTTTCGCCCATGGTCGAGTTTCTGGCGGTACGCGACTTCAAGCCGGGGGCGAGTACGGATTGGGATGTTCTGCCGGAGATGCAGATCACCGTCAGCAGGCGACAACACGTCCGCGTGGGCTTTGGCGTGAGGGAGCCGTTCACGAACACGAGGGGACGAACGCCGCAGCTGCTGTTCTATTTCCTCTGGGATCGGGCGGATGGGAAGTTATGGGGAGGTTGGCGATGAGACTCCGTTGGGGTAGTGCGGTTGTTCTTGCGCTTGCAGTGATCGGGGTGCCAGCCATGCTGCGCAGCCAGTCGCAAACGGAGAACGCTAAGGGCGACAAGACTCCGCCGGGGACTCTTTTCCGGACATCGGAACGGTGCGTGGCTTGTCATAATGGGCTGAAGACAATTTCCGGCGAAGATGTTTCGATTGGGTTCGAGTGGCGCGCGAGCATCATGGCCAATTCGTCCCGCGATCCTTATTGGCAAGGAAGCGTTCGGCGAGAATCCATTGATCATCCGGAGTCGAAACAGGCGATCGAGGATGAATGCTCGATCTGCCATATGCCGGCTGTCCGGATGGCGGACCGGGATGCGGGAAAACATACACAGGTCTTTTCGCGACTTCCGTTGCAAAAGTTTCCCAGGGGGGACCGCGCGGCAGCAGATGGAGTGACCTGCTCGGTTTGCCACCAGATCGAGAAGACGGGACTGGGAACGGAAGCGACCTTTGTTGGGAATGTGGTCATTGCGAAACCGATCCAGAACGATGAGCGGCCCGAGTACGGGCCTTTCGACATCGACAAAGGGCACCAGACCGTGATGCACTCCTCGACGGCGACGTACTTCCCAACCCGGGGCGATCACATACGCAACGCGGGTCTTTGCGGCAGTTGCCATACGCTGATCACTTCCGCGCTTGGGCCGAAGGGCGAGAAGGTAGCGAGGTTCCCAGAACAGGTGCCCTACCAGGAGTGGCAGCATAGCGACTATGCGAACACGCAAACCTGCCAGGACTGCCATATGCCGGTGGTGAACGAGCCGGTGGCAATCACGGCGCTGTACGGCCCGCCACGCGAGGGCATGCACCGCCACGTGTTTGTCGGATCGAATTTCGTTATCGAAGGGATGCTGCAGGATCATCGCGATGAATTGGCGACCGGGGCGCTGCCCGAAGAGATGGATGCGGCGATGAAGCGTACGGCCGAGTTTTTGAAGACGCAGGCGGCAAAGGTCACGATTACCCGGATGGATGCGACTCCGAATGGGCTTGCCGTGGAGGTGCATGTGGAGAATCTGGGTGGGCATAAGTTGCCTACGGCTTACCCTTCGCGGCGGGCGTGGCTACATTTTGTCGTGAGGGAGGGCAGTGGGCGCGTGGTGTTCCAGTCGGGTGCGCTCAATCCGGATGGCTCGATTGTAGGCAACGACAATGACGAAGACCCTCTGAAGTTCGAGCCCCATTATCGCGAGATCACGAGTTCGCAGCAGGTTGAGATTTACGAACCGATCCTGAAGGATTCGGAGGGGAAGGTGACGACCGGCCTGCTCCATGCAGTCGGCTACTTGAAGGATAATCGTCTGTTGCCGCACGGCTTCGATAAGGCCACCGCAGAGAAAGATATCGCCGTGACCGGCGAAGCGGCCAGCGATCCGGGGTTCACAGACATGGGAAGCTCCGTGCGGTATGTGATCTCAACCGGGAATGCAACGGGACCGTTCAAGGTGGAGGCGGAGCTTTGGTATCAGCCGATCGGGTTTCGGTGGGCGCACAATCTGGCACCTTACAAGGCGGAGGAGCCGCAACGCATGGTGCGATACTACGAAGAGGCGGCTCGGAGGTCGGCGGTGGTGCTGGCTAGAGCAGAGGCTACTCGGTAAGGATCTCGGACAGTGATATGCCGCAAGGAAAGGCCATTCGCGAGCAACGAGAACTGGTTGCGGAAGGTGTGGTTCGGGCGGAAAGAGCCTCTCATTCTGGTTACACCGAGAACCGTCATCGGCTGGCATCGGGCCGGCTTCCCGGTTGTATTGGACTTGGATTTCACGGGCGAGGGGAGTGGGAGGACGAAGACGGTTGAGCAGAGAAGTTCGTGCTCTGATCTTTCGCATGGCGGCTGAGAACCCAACCTGGGGAGCACCGCGCATTCATGGCGAACTGCTCAAGCTGGGCTTCGTTCTGTCGGAAACCACGGTCTCGCGATGCTTCGACGAATCCCGAGAACTCCAGATTACGCCAACCGCTGGCTGACGTTTCTGCGAAACCATCGCGAAGCAATTGCGGCCATGGACTTCTTCACCGTGCCGACGCTCAGGTTTGACGTTCTGTATTGCTTCTTTGTGAACGGCCACGACCGGAGAAAGATTCTGCGTTTCAACGTGGCCGAAATCCCAACGCTCTCTGCATCGTCCAGCAGTTGCGGGAGGCGTGGCCGTACGTCCCGGCGCACAGATTTCTTTTGTGCGATCGCGACGCAAAGTTCGGACCTGATTGCGGCGGTTACAGGCTTGGGAAGCCAACCGATCCGCACTGCGTTTCGCAGCCCGTGGCAGAACGGTGTCGCAGAACGCTGGGTCGGGAGTTGCCGACGAGACCTGCTAGACCACGTGATCGTCTTGAATGAACAGCACCTTAAGCGGCTGATGTCGGAGTATGTTCGCTATTACCATGAAGATCGAACCCACCTCGGACTAGCGAAGGATCCGCAGCAGGCCGGCCAACAGCAATGTTCCTACGCCGGGCCGCAAGTTTCACTCCTTCGCTCGACTCGGCAGCCTACATCATCGCTACGCCATTGCAGCGTAGACTCCAACAATTGTCTTGGGGGATCACTCTGATCGCCCGAATCAGAGCCGCTCTGGGTAGCGCTTTCGTCGCGGGCCAAGTCCATCGTCTTGGAGTAACGTCGGGCCGGAATCGCGAATCAGTAGGCTGACACTCCAGGCGGAGAAGTGCTCTTAACGGTACGGGAGGTTTTGACGAGCCACAGCTAAATCATCACGCCCCTGCGCCGTCGCTAAGAATCCTCTTTAAGATATTTACCTCGAAGGGTTCTTCTAGCAATTTCCCGATGGCTTGTTCTAAATACTTAAAGTGCGGGGTCGCTATGTGTTTATCGAGCTCCGCCTCGCTTTCCCATGTTTCGTCGAAATAGAAGCGACCCGTCGAGTCTGACTCGTAAAGTTCATACGATTTACATCCCTGTTCGCCACGTGTAGGAACCAACATGCCCTGCAATAGCCTTCTGAGTTCGTCTTCGTTTCCTTTACGTGCCACGGATCTTGCAATCACACGTACTTCGGTCATGGTGTTCAACCGTTCAACCTCGTTTGTTTATAATTTGCCTTTGCGGTCGCTGGCACCACCTGCAGTTACTTCAAAGTTGGATCGATCAACGTCAGATCGGTTGCCGGATCAAGCCGTTTTTGCATCGTTATTGGATCGACCGTCACCATCACTTCCAGCGTGGGCGATACATACGCAGTAAGAACATGGCCAGCCCGCGTTGTTCCGTCCGAATTCCCCACTACCATGTGCGTATGGACTACGGGCTTTCCTTGATAGAGCGCGATATCCCCGCTCATCCCAATCACTTCGTGCTGACCGACAATCGGAATCTTCTTGTACATTTTGCGCTGAGGATCAAACCAACCCAAAGTTGCTCCATTCAGTGCTCCGATAGCGGTGAAGTGAGCACTCGTTACTTGATACTTCTCCGCAAACTCTACCAGTCCGGAAAAGGCCTCGTCTCCCTGGTAGAAGATGACCGCATATTGTTTTGTAGGTTCTCCTGGGTTCAGCAACTGAACCTGCATCTTGGGAGCTTTCCCCCTGGGAACGGCTTCTGATGGCGAGACATATTCGCTTGCCGTCTCTTGCGAATACCCAATCATCGCTGTGACCCCGATCAATACCAGGACACAAAGAGTCTTTGCCATTGCTTCCTCCTTCTCGTGACATGCAATAGATGTGCCAAATACCTCCAGGCCGACCCGCAATGCACGCCACTCTCGAATTCACCGCAACGCAAAGTAGCGTCATCTTTTCAGCGGCATGAGTTGGCTAGGTGGCTGGGGATGGCCTTAGGAAACTCGGATCGGATGTCCTGCGGACTGATGCACTGTCCGCATGTCGACACGCTTCTGGTTTCAAGTAGTCTCCTTCCCGAGTGCCCGGTCAACAACGGCGTCGATAACGGTATCGAACTCTGTCGTGGACCCATCACATGTCCGCTGAATAACAGAGTAGGTCAAGGTTCAACCAAGATGAGGGTTTAGTTGAAGAGACGTGGTCGCGCGGGATGGTAACGGAATTGCTCCTGTTCCACGCGTGACCGACGCCGCATCTTACGCTCGTAATGCAATCTGGCTGGGTCAGCACACTTTGGACAGTACGGTCCGGAAGAGACGGAATTGTGGCCGCGATGCTGAATGACGCCGAGTCTCTCAAATATGTTGAACTCTCCGAGGAGTCTGGCGTCCGCACAACGGTCGAGACGTCTGCTGAGATATTTAGAGGGAGTCAAGCATATCGCGGAGCCGATTTTCTTGCTGTCGAAGAGCCTCTGGAGATTCAACTCGCCTACGGACCAGTGGGCTCAAGATGGGTGAAATCCATCTCGGTCACGATGCGCACTCCGAGGCACGATTTCGAATTGGCTGCCGGCTTCCTGATGTCTGAGGGGGTTGTCAGCGATTCCGCCGACATAACTGAGATAACCTACCTCGCTGGCAGTTCGCACCCCGGAGGGGCGGCGCGCGATGGAGGGGGCCGGATGGACGCCGCCGTCCTGCCGTATCAGCCTGAGCGGAACATCGTTCAAGTGAAGCTATCGCCAGATGTGTCCGTCAACATGGCGAATCTAGAGCGCAATTTCTATACCACATCCAGTTGCGGCATTTGTGGGAAGGCTTCTCTACTGGCTCTGCGAACGGTCTGCCCCCCGCGCGCTGTAAATGGTTTTCAGGTCGCAGCTCAAGTTCTCTATTCTTTGCCAACACAATTGCGGGATGCGCAAAAAGTGTTCCAGAGAACGGGTGGGTTACACGCTGCCGGACTCTTCGACTCCACAGGGCAGCTATTCTCCAGCCGTGAGGACGTGGGTCGTCATAATGCGGTTGACAAGCTGTTGGGAGCCGAATTCCTTGCCGATCGCACTCCGCTACGCGATCGTCTGCTTCTATTATCAGGCAGGGCGAGCTTTGAGTTGCTTCAAAAGTCGCTCATGGGAGGAATTCCCATGGTTGTGTCTGTCGGAGCACCTTCGAGCCTAGCTGTTCAGGTCGCAAGAGAGTTCGATATCACTCTGGTTGGTTTCCTGCGCGCAGACCACTTTAACGTCTATAACGGTGCGGCCCGCGTCATCGGACGCTCCGAAATCACTGGGGAGTAAATATGAAGCTGCGAATCAAGGGTAACTCGGTGAGATTACGGCTCACCCGTTCAGAGGTGGCGAAGCTGCTCGACATTGGACATATCGAGGAAACAATTCAGTTTAGTCCTCAGGAACAATCCAGACTGACGTATTCCCTTCGAGTGAAGCCCGATTTGAGTAGTGCAATACTCCGATATCAGCCGCCTGAAATTGCGGTTGTTCTTCCT
>Ga0070765_100001143_pt1 | contig 15987 bp, 12 predicted proteins | sample HubBroMetageWFT5_FD_71516 | JGI IMG/M metagenome (GOLD analysis project Ga0070765, IMG submission 71516) | Warmed and freeze-thawed soil microbial communities from the Hubbard Brook experimental Forest, New Hampshire - Hubbard Brook CCASE Soil... | ecosystem: Environmental > Terrestrial > Soil... | reverse complement strand
GTCGATCTGCCAGTTCATCTGGTTGGCGCGCGTGCCGTTCAGCGAACCGAATCCGCCGACCGCATAGCCGCCGTAGCCTGGCGAAACGGCAATTAGCTGCGAGAAGTCGCGCCCGTTCAGGGGAGTGTCCTGAACTTCAACACCAGATATGGTCATGGTCTGGGTGGGCGTTGTGGTATCGACCGTGAGGGCTGCTGCCGATACCTCAACGTTCGTTGCTTCCCCGCCGATAGAGAGCTTGACTGGGAGGGTGTAGACGGAACCGGCCGTCACGGGCACCTTGTCAAACGTGGCCTTGGCAAAACCAGTCGCCGTGACCGTGACCTGGTAAGCGCCCAGCGGAATGTCCTGGAAGGTAAACTCTCCACCACTGGTGGTGACTGTCGCGTGCTCTACCCCGGTGGCGGTGTCGATGGCCTTTACCTGGGCGTTCGCCACCACGCCTCCGCTGGGATCTTCCACCGATCCGTGAATGGCTCCTCGAAATGTTTGAGCAACAGCCGTCGCCGCCAGCACGGCAACCACGATAATGAAAGTCTTTAATACAAACCTCATAATCTCACCGCCTGATTGGATAAAGTAAAGTTTGTGCCCACACCGACACCTCGGTGCGCGCAGACCACGCAGTCGTAACGCACTGCGCACTTAACTCGACCAGATTGTGAGGGACCCGAATCCCCCGAACTGCAACCCTATGGCTTGTTGTAAGTGGGGCAACAGCCCGGTGTCAATCCGTTTAAATCAATATGTGGGATAAACACTCTTTATAGGGGGACAATCCCGCGGGCGAAGTGTTGCGTACCGTTTGCGGAAGAGGCGCGACTATGCCCTGCGCACGGTGCAACTTCAGTCTTTGAGTTTCTGGTATTCGGCTTGCGCTTGCTGGAAAAGTTTCAGATCTGCATCGGCCTGCTTCCACGAGGACAGGAAGTCCTGGTACGAGTGTCGGGCAGCCGGCTTGTCGCCGGTCATCGCCTGCGCCCGCGCCAGTTGCAACTGCGCCAACGCCCCTAGCGGAGAATTTTTTGCAATGCCGCGGCGTGACAGGATCTTGTTGAACTCAGCAGCGGCGGGTTCTCCCTGCCTGGCTTTCAGATAAGCCAGCCCGCGCACGTATACCGGATAGAAAGATCCGAAGAACTGGCTTCCCAGTTCGTAGGGCAGTGCGGGCTCAAGAGCTGCGATGGCTTCCTGAGGATTGTTGCGTTGCAGTGCGATCGACGCGCGCATCGTCGGCAGCCAGTATCCCTGGATGATGGTATCCAGCGGAAATTTCTGGTTGAGTTGATCGGCGATGGATTGCGCACCCGCGATATCCCCGGCGCGCGCCAGGGCCATTCCGGCGGTGATGGTTTCGTCGCGCCCGCTGTTGACGGTTAAAGCCCCTTTCGCCAGTTGGCGCGCCAAGTCGAAGTTGCCGAACTCCGCTTCCCGGTTGGCTTCCATGGCTTTCAAGAGCGACTCGCGCTCGGAGTCCTGGCCCGCCTTCGCATCTTGTGCTGCCCGCTGCACCATGCCGCGCGCCCTGGCCAGTTGCCCATAATATGCGGCGGTGTTCGAGGCGACCCACAGCAATTGCGCTTCCGCTACTGGCTTGCCCCGCGCCCAATCCAACTGTTGCTGCATCGCGGCTTCGTCTCCCTGCAGAAAGGCCAGGTAGTACCGAGTCTCATGGAGATATTCGACGTCCGGAGTTTTTGGCAGCGCCTGCTCATAAGTGGCCTTGGCCTCGTCCAGGCGGCCGAGCGATACATATGCACCCATCAGGTTGCTGTAGGCGGCGCCCGATTCCGGAGCCAGTCGCAACGCTTGTCGCGACGACTCGGCGGCCTTCTCGTACTCACCCAACGCAAATTCGTTGAGCGCAATATTTGCGTATGGCACGTAGTCGTCGGGATAGGCAGCGATCCACTCGTGATAGCTTTGGTTGGCCTTGGGCAGTTCCCCGGTAACAAAACTGTAGTAGCAGGTTTCGATATAGAAGCGCTCGCGATCGCTCACCCGGTCGCGCAACTCAAAAGCTTTGGTGAAGTTCTCCATCGCGGCGCCGGTATCGCCCAGGTTGGAGTACGCCATACCCAGCGAAGCGTAGGCCCGGGCGAAGTTGGGATCGAGCCCCACCGCCCGCTTGTGAAATGGGACTGACGCCGCATCGCCTTCTTTCCATTGCAGGTGGCGTCCCTCGCTAAAGGCCTTCAGCGCATCGAGCGAGGAGGTCGTTGCCTGGTCCAGGGGCTTGTTATAGCGCTGCACCGAGGCCAGCGACTCGCCCAGTTTTTCGCGCACTTGGTTACCCGCATCGCCCAGTCGCTTCAGCACGTCTTCGCGATTGTCGGCCTCTGCCTTGGCACTCGCCAGCGTGTCGCCGGTCTGGCAATTCATCGCCTTCAGGCCGATGAGGTAGTGGCTTCCAACGCTGCTGATCGAGCCCTCAAGCAGCGCCTTGCTATTGCTGCGCAGACAGACCTGAAGCGCTACCTCGTAATTCAGGCGCTCATCTGGCGGTCGATTCATCAGCTTGAGGGTGGCCCCCACCCGGCGATCGGAGAGCACGTTCAGCACCGGCGACTGCTCCAGTTGGATCGCCAGCGCCTGCTTCAACGATCCGTCGAACACCGTATCGTCTGTGGTGTTGACGAAGTCGGCCAGCACAATCGTGTCTTTCTGGCCGAGCGGAACGGATCGATGCGAACGCCAGTACAACGACCCGCCAATCACAACCGCCAGTGCCACAACCGCCGCGCCGATGGTGGCCATCAACTTCCAGTTCCGCTCTATCGGCGGCTCCTCCACTGGCTCCGGCTCCGGATAGACCGAGATCGGCCTTGGCCTCTCGACCGATTTACGAGACGGCGGCTTCGCCACGCTTTTTGATGATTTCAGCGCCTGCCGCTCCGCCGGGTCAGGAACCACAAAATTATGGGTGTCGGTGGTGTCGCGCTTGATCCGCTTGAGGTCAGCACAGATTTCCGACGCGTGCTGGTAGCGCAGCTCGCGGTCCTTCTCCAGGCACTTGGCGATAACGTCTTCCAGCTTCGACGGCACGTCGGGATTCAGCCGCACCGGAGGAATCGGCGCCATGTGGAACAGCGCATCGAACATATTGGCCGACGTGCCGCCGCGGAATGGCAGCAGGCCGGTGGTCATCTCATACAGCGCGACGCCGAATGAGAACAGGTCGGTGCGCCCATCGAGTTCCCAACCTCGCGCCTGTTCAGGAGACATGTACGCCATGGTCCCCATCAGTTTGCCGGGGTTGGTTAGGCGCGCCCCTTCGGGCTCCGTGATCATGGTGCTGTTCTCGGCGCTAGCCAGCGGTCCGGGCAGCAATTTCGCCAGTCCGAAGTCCAGGACTTTCGCATGGCCGCGATTGGTTACAAAAATATTGGCGGGCTTAATGTCGCGATGCACGATGCCCTGTTTGTGCGCAGCATCCAGCGCTTCCGCAACGTCCAGCGCGATCCGGAGGGTCTGATCGGTGTGCAGGGGATTGCCGTCGAGGATTTGGAAGAGGGTGCTTCCGTCCAGGTACTCCATCACGATGAACGGACGGTTGCCATCCTGGCCGATTTCGTAAACCGTACAGATGTTGGCGTGGTTCAGTCCGGAAGCGGCACGCGCCTCGCGGCGAAAACGCTCCAGCGCGGTGGTGTCCGCGATCATGTCGTCAGGCAGGAATTTCAGCGCGACAAAGCGGCCGAGATCGAGGTCCTCGGCCTTGTACACCAGTCCCATACCACCACCGCCAATCAATTCAACAATGCGGTAGTGCGATATGACCGTGTCGATCATCGTGGGATTTTCGATGGAAGCCCTTATGGCTGCATGTTAGGGAGTGCTATCGGCCAAGTCAAATAATATGCGGTGCTCCGCACTTTGGTTGCCAGTGCGCGTGACCTAAAAGGGGAATATAGCGCGAAAAGAAGGCCTTATCCTGCGGTGGGTAAGGCCTCGACGGTTACTGGAATTGCCTTCTTGTGAGGACGCAGCTTGCGGCGCGCGGGCTCTTCGATGAAGCGATAGACCAGGCATGAGATGGCGAGCATCATGGCCAACCATATGCCGATGCCGACGAATCCCTGGTTGCGCACTGCCTGCGTCCGCATATCGTGGAAGAACGGCCAGACGGTCATGGAGTGCAGCAGGTAGAAGCTGTAGCTGGCATTCCCGAACAGCACCAGCACACGATTGTTGAGCCACGAGGCCCAGTTTGGCTGCAACGCAATGCCGTAGACCACCGCGGCGAATGCCGGACCGCCCAGCGCTGTGTGCACCATGAGGTAGGGAACGAACCGCGCTGCCATGGTCGTGGCCGCCACGCCTAGAAGTCCGAGTGCGACCAGCGGCAACGCATGCTTGGGATTGCGCTCACTGCGCAGGAACAGGAAGCCGCACGCCATGCCCATCAGAAATTCCGGCAGGCGCACCACTGGAAAGAACTTTACGAACTGGACCGCGCTGGACCAGTTGTTGCTGCTCACGTAGCCCAACTCGGCGGGACGAAGAAGCAGGTATCCGCCCGAGATCGCCAACCCGGCCAGCCAGCACGCCGGAATTAAAGCCAACAAAGCCGTGCGCGACAGCTTGCTGTATCGCGCCAGGGCCGACGGAAATATCGCGTAGAAGAACGCTTCGACAGAAAGGCTCCACGCCACCGGGTTCCACATGAGTGCCGCTGCTGGAAGCCACGCCTGCAGCAGCAGCAACACCAGCATCGACACCAGGACGAAGTGTTGTTCGGCAAATGCGAAGAATGGGACATGCATTTGAAACGTGCCGAAGTAGAAGAACGGCAGCGAAATCAGCAGTGAAAACAGGTACGCGGGATAGATGCGGGCGAAGCGTGCCCGGTAGAAATCGCGGTTGTCAATCTCGCGGCCGGCATAGGTGTAGACCAAAATGAACCCTGACAGTACAAAGAAGAAACTGACCCCCACGTAGCCGATCGCGGCGAACGACTTCAACCAGCGCGGGCCGGTGATCGCACCCATTTCGTTCATGTGGAACAGCGCCACATGAAACGCTGCGAAGAAGCGCAGCGAAGTGACTGCGGGCAGGCGGGGGCGGAATTCTTCCAGGCTCATAAATTCATGGACGAGTGACCGGCGCAAATGGTTCCGTGGAGGAGCTAGTCTAGCATTTTTTATTGGACAAAATTGTGCAACACCGACGGTATGGGATTGGTGCTATTCCGGAACGGGCGGACGCACGGGACAACGTGTTCAGTTCCCCGGCAGAACTCCTGCTGGATCAGGAACTTCCTCGGCAATCACGTCGAAGCGCATCAGATTCGCGGCGCCAAACGAAGTCGTGATGGCGACATCCGAGGCATCGCGCCCGGTCGCCATCAGCACCCGGCCTATACGTGGCATGTTATTGCGCGCGTCAAACACCCACCATTGATTCTCCAGGTAAACCTCGAACCATGCGCTGAAATCCATGGGAAGTACCAGCGGAACGCCAATGTCGCCAAGGTATCCGGTGGCGTAGCGTGCCGGAATGTTCAAGGCGCGGCAGAACGCGATGGCCAGGTGCTGATAATCGCGGCACACCCCCACCCGATCCGTGAAAACATCGAGCGCCGTGCGCGTGGGACGCGCGTGCTGGTAGCCGAACCTTACCTTGGCATTCACCCAGTCGCAGATGGCCTGCACGCGTCCCCAGCCGGGAGGAGTCGCGCCAAAAAGCTCCGTCGCGATGTTCGATAGCCGGTCCACTTCACAGTAGCGGCTGTTCAACAGGTAGATCAATATGTCGTTGGGCAACTCGCCCACCGGATACTCGCGTGCGCCAGGCGAGACCAGATCGGGAGCTCCCGAGTCTTCGATCAGCGTGATGTTGCTCAGCCGGAGAGTGCCCTGGGGCGCGACAAAGCGCGTGCAGCGATTGCCGAAGCCGTCCATGTAGTTGGTGAGTGGGACCGCGGGCGCGATTGCCATTTCATCCGGCGCGCGCAGGTCAGCCACACGCGAGGGATGCACACTTAACATCGATACCATCGCCACCGGCGCGGGAATCTCGAACTCAATGTCGTAGCCGAGGCGGATGAACATGCCGCAGTATAGCCTGTTCCGGCGGACGTCGGGGTCATCAGCTCACTTCGCGGCGTTGGCCTTCACCTGCTCAAACGGCACGTTCATGATGGGATACAGCTTCCAATCGTTGTAATCGAAATGCCACCACTCCTCGGGATTCACCGTGAATCCTTCGGCCTCCATCGCATTGCGCAACAACGCGCGGTTGGCGTTCTGCGGCGCGGTGCCGCCGGCATAATCGGAGTGCGCGCGCCCCGACATTTCGTCGTAGCCGCTGGGCATGTCGAGCGGCTGTCCGGTGCGCAGGTCATACGCTGTGAGATCTACGGCGCAACCGCGATTGTGCTTCGATCCCTGCGCAGGATCAGCGACGTAAAGATGGTCTTCCACCGGCGTCCCATCCCAGAACATCTTGGTCACGTACCAGGGACGATAGCCGTCGAAGATCAGCAGACCGTAACCCTGCGCGTGCAGCTTGCGGTTAGCGCGGACAAGCGCCTCCGCCGCCGGACGCTGCAGGAATGCCCGCGCCTGGCTGTAGAACGGCGTGCCCATAAAGTTGTTGCTCGAGGCGTAGTGGATATCGAGCTTGATGGTGGGATCGAGCTTCACCAGCTCCACCAGGTCGGGCTGGCGAAACGGCCCCGGCTCGGCGGGAGGCTGCGCCGCCAACGCCGCCGCGCGCAGCTCGGCCACAGGACGCAGTGGCTCGATCTTGAACGCCTGTTGCTGCTCCTGCGCCCATAGCGCGGCACTCGCCAGCACGACGCAGAGAATTACTCTACGAACCATCGGGCTAGCATAACGCACGCGCAGTCCCCCGCGCTTTATGGCACCAGCAAGACCGTCAAGGTAGCCGAGCTACTGGTCACGCTGCCGGAGGAGTTGCTCACGACCACCGCAAATTGGGCGTTGTTGTCGGCTGGGGTGGTCGCCGGAGTGGTATAGCTGGCAGAGGTTGCTCCCGAGATCGCCATACCGTTCTTCATCCACTGATAGTTGAGGGTGGGCGTACCGGTCGCCGCCACTGTGAATGTTGCCGGCTGGCCTTGCGTTACAGTCTGGCTCTGCGGTTGTGTGGTGATAGTGGGAGGCATGCCCGACGAGCCTCCACAGGCCGGCAACCCGGCGGCGAGAGCACAGCAAATTAGGAGCAAGAATATGCGTTGATGGAACACTTGCATCACCTCGTTCAAGAATTTCCGTGACGCAATGAGAAGAAGCGGCAGGCCTTGCCGGCAGCACACCGGCGAAGCCGTTGTTTCAATTGGATGAACGGCGCTTACGCTTGGATGCGGGAAATCCGCCTTCTCGCCGCCGCAGGGGCCTGAGTTCTAAGCTCGCGCAGTCTGCCACGTAGTGTCCTACATTGTCTGACATGCCAACGGCGTATTGACAACGCCTGCGCCACGATTCACAATCCTGTAACATTGAATTTGGCCTCGATGTTTCCGGAGTACGTGAATTTCTGATGGCAACTGCTGTTGAATCGATCCCGCTACTAGAGACCCCACGCGCTCTTCGATGGAAGAAGCTTGGTCTGGTTGCCACGCTGCTGGCGATCGCGCTGGGTGTGTTCGCGTGGCTCCAGCCGCTTGCGCTGGTGCGCGCCGCCGGGCATTTCGCGTTGTGGCGCGGCGGTATTCACAGCCGCTATACGCAGGTGGGCGGCTATCGCATTCACTACTACGAGGGAGGCGAAGGGCCGCCGCTGGTGTTCGTTCACGGACTAGGAGCGGAGTCGCTGAACTGGGTCCCGGCGATGCTCGACATGCGCGGCCGGTTCCACGTGTACGCCATCGACCTGCTGGGCCACGGCGAAAGCCAGAAGCCCGACATCGCTTACTCCATAGAACAGCAGTCGGAGATGCTGCGGCAGTTTCTCGCCACTCAGAACATCAAGTCGGCGGACGTGGTTGGCGTTTCCATGGGCGGATGGGTCGCGCTGAAACTGGCGATCGAGCATCCGAATGTCGTTAACCGACTGGTGGTGGCCGACGCTGCCGGACTGAAGTTTCAAACCAGCATCACCGTCAAGAACTTTCTCCCCGCGACGCCGGAAGAGTTCAACACGTTCATGACGATGTTGACGCCGCGACAGTACCCTGCGCCGTATCCCGTGCGGCGCGACTTCCTCAACAAGGTCGCCGAGCATGCCTGGATCACCCGCCGCATCTTCGACTCGTTCCTTACCTATCAGGACGTGCTCGACGGCAAGCTGGGGGCTGTCAAGTCTCCTGTGCTAGTGATCTGGGGCAAAGAGGAAAAGCTGATTCCACTGTCGGTAGGTGAGCAGATGAAGCAGCAACTGCCCAACGCCTCGCTGTTGCTGTGCTCGGACTCAGGCCATCTCGCCGTGTATGAATGTTGGAACAAGCTCGAGCCCGACGTCGCGACGTTTCTCTCGTCGCCGCAGCCACCCGCGCCTTATGTGCGCGAGGTGGCTTCAGGAGTAGGAACGGCGCCCATCGCCAGCGCAGTGATGAAAGTGTTCGGCCGCGAGGATGCTGCGCAGAGATTAAGGTAGTCATTCGCGCGAACCCCGTGTTCCGCAAAGGCGCTCGATAAGTGTGGGGCAGCCACGTTAAGGGGACATTGAAGGCCAGTGAAAGCGAAGGGGCGGGCATCCGCTCAGCCTCATCCTTCGGGCTCGCGGGGCTTAACCTTCATTCTGACCTCGGTGGCCACAGCTTTCTGGACGACATATTCGACATCGTCCATCAACTCGTCGATGAGATAAAGGCCCCGGCCGTGGGTCGCAAGCATGTTCTCGCCCTTGGTTGGATCAGCCACCGCCGACCTGTTCAGGTTCCCGCCGGGATCGCGAATAACCAGCACAATCTCTCCACCCTGATCGCAGGCAACTGAACACTCGATGTTCTTCGCAGGGTCGCTCTTGCACCCGTGAATGATGGCATTCGCCAGGGCCTCGCGCACCGCAAGGTCGATCTCAAGCTCACGGCCCTGCGCGCTCTGCATCTGCCGCGCAACCTCCATGACTCCGTCCACCACCGGGTTTATGCGGTTCAAGTCTGCGGGAATCGTGATGCTGAACTTGCAGGCCGAGGAGGCAGGCAAAAGGCCGCTGAGTCGCTTGGTGTCGTCGAACGCGCGCTGCAGTTCCTGCATAAGACGCTGCTGCACACGCTCAGCCTCATCGCGCAGCTCCAGCGATTGCTTCAACTCGATCAGATTTCGCCGTAGTTCCAGTTGCGCCTGCACCTGGCGGCTGAGCGCTTCCAGGGCGCTGTACTGCCCCTCGGTAAGCTGACGTGGTTTGCGGTCGAGCACGCAGAGAGTACCGAGCGGCAGCTCATCGGAGGAACGGAACTGTGCCCCGGCATAAAAACGGATCTTCGGATCGGCCTGAACCAGGGGGTTATCGCTGAAACGTGGATCTTTGGATGCGTCTTCCACGACGAGCAAGTCTTTCTGCAATATGGCGAACGCACAGAACGCAAGGTCTCGGGGAGTCTCGTCCACCTCGACACCCACTCGCGACTTGAACCATTGCCGGTCGGAGTCGATCAAGGTAATCAGTGCGATTGGGGTCTCGCAGATCTGCGAAGCCAGCAGCGTGAGATCATCGAAGGCCTCTTCCGGGGCGGTGTCGAGGATTTTGTATTCGCGCAAAGCGGCCAGACGCGCTTGTTCCTCTGGATGCAGGCTTGGCTTCATCGTCGGACCTCCGGGAGATAGAGCCGCAAACAACTTAGACTACAGGGGAACTGCCGAGTGAGCCGATTATTGATGAGCGGTGGACAAATAGCAATTTAAGGCCAGCGGCAGAAGACGGGAGTAGCCTGGCATCCCTTGTACGCTTGTACGCTTGCGGGTCGAAATGTAGCGGTGGGCGATAGGCCGCGCGAGGATGACCTGCATGTGTGCTGTCGCACGGCTCCCCAAATTGCCGACAGCAGCCAAGTGTTGGCCAGCAGCGACTTTTTCTGGTCATGGGTGTTTCCTTGCGCATGCGCCGCTTCGATTTAAGTAGGACCGAGGTGCTGTCATGCGAGCTGCGAAGTTCATTCACCTGGCGTTAATACTTATTAGCGGTTTTGCGACGATCGTTGGCGTCGCCAGAGCGCAGAGCATCGTTCAAGTCTGTAATCCCAAGATCACCGCCAACCAGATAGTTGCCACGGCTGCGCAACGGAAGGCCGCGGGAGAAATCGCGCAGCCGCCGCTCACCGACCAGGCCAACGGCTTCGCCTGGCCCGACGCACCTCTCGGCGTCATCAAGACCGAAGCCGGCTACACGTTTTTTGGTAGCGACGGCGCATTCCACTCCCGGCAACTTTGGCAGGGACACTATTACGGCAACAACAAGTATGGATCGGTCACCCGCACGACCGGCACGCTCAACCAGCCGCTGGGTACCGATCCTCCCATCGACGTGACCATCTATCCCAATCCCGATCCGGCGGTCAACCCGTTCTATTCGAGCTATGACTACATGGGAGGCGGGCCGGTTTACAAAGTTCCGGAAGGTGCGATCGGCTCCGGCAAGCTTCTGATGGTCTATCACGCGGAAGTTCCCACGATTACTACCCAAAGCTTCTATTCGGTGCTGGCCCTGGCAAGCTCGTCGAATGGCGGAAAGAGTTGGACTGACCTGGGCGAGGTCATTCGCACCAACCAGGCCTATCGAACTGACATGGACGGCTTCGACATCGGCGACTCTACTCTCGTCGTTTCCCCTGATGGCAAGTATTTCTACATCTATTTCCCGGACTGGCTGGCCAATGGCACCACGCACTGGGGAAATACGGTCACGGCGGTTTCCGTGGCTCGCGCTTCCATTGGCTCGGTGCTCGCAGCTGCTTTCGGAGGCAAGCCGCACGCCGTCGCGTTCCAGAAGTTCTATGCCGGCTTCCATCTGGAACAGGGATTGGGCGGGTATTCGAAGGGCCTGAATCCCACGACTCCTTACGGCGGTAACCTTCAGGTGGCTTATAACGGCAATCTGGGTCGCTATCAGATGCTCATCAACGCTGGCGTCGTGCTTTACTATTCCGAGTCTGTCACCGGCCTGAGTTGGTCGCCGCTCAGCCTGTTTTACGACTTCCGCAATGATCCGGACCAGGCCAGCGTTTACGCCGCTTTTGTCGGAATGGGCGACGATCCCAGCATTTTGGGCAAACAGTTTTACGTCTTCTATACCCGCTACCCGAATAACGGAGAGGGCTGGAACGGCGCAACCGTGAATCGTTTCACTGCTTCGTGCCAGTAACTATGTAATGCGTCGCGTGACTAGTTGACCACGGAGAATATTGGGCTCTGCAACGTCCCTTCAATCCGAATTGGAAAGGACAGTTTGCCCTTTTCTAACTTGGCCCCCGACATTCGCGCCATCATGTTGGTGAAGAAGCCCTGACCGTTAAGGACATTCGCCACGCCCCTGTAATACAGCCCCCCGCCACCCATCACGCCCAGACTTCCTGAGCATTGAAGGTCGATTCCGTAAAAGGCGATATCAATCTGGTGGCTGGATATCCGGCGGTTAGCCAGATTCATATCGGCAGAGAGCGTGGAGAACGAAGAAGGGGCACGGGAAGCGGCACCAGGATCTCTGAAACGAGTCATCTTCATCATGTTCTCGTTCTGATTAAGCGTAGGTAGCTCGCCATTGCGCACGATTATGTGGCTGCTCCCGCTTATTCCCGCTAGCGGATTGTAAGAATGCTCAATTTCTCCTTCGAGCTTCAGTGTTGCTTGCATCTTTCCTGTCATCTTGCCGCGGCCCTCTGGAAATTGAGCAAGAAGATAGGCAACGTCAACCCCGCTGGCTTGCACGTTTGTGCTGAATTTCGTCTTGGAGCCCGCTAAGTTGAAGGAAAAATCGCCACTGGCCCGGCCGCCATGAGCCTCCACACTCAAATCATTGAGGAACACCTGTTTGGGCAGTATCCGCAAGTGCGATCTCACGTTTGTGGCAAGGACCGATCCGAAACGGGCGGAATCCGCCTTGAGGTCGCCCTCCGCGACAAGCGAAGAGGCGGGGCCGGTAAACGCGTCGAAGTCCACCTGCTTCAATTGAGCTGCGATGTTGTGGAACTCGAGAACGACCGGTCCAGGCCTATCCGAAGGGTCAATAAGACTCGAACCTGACAACGTACCACCCTTAATTTCTACCGTGGAGATCACTCCCAGAGAGAATGGCGGAGGTTCACGATCAGACTGCCCTGAACCCTTCAATGCGGCAGCATTCTCAAAGTTCCACAGGCCGTCAGGATCCGAAATCACGTTGATGACGGGGTCATTCAGTACTACTGACTTAATTACGATTCGCCTATGCAGCAGCGCAGCGGCGTCGATCTCGGCAGTAATTCTAGGCGCTGCGAGGAAATACCCCGTCGGAAATGGGGGTGGATTTTTCACCCCGATGTCGTAGAGACGAATCGATAGAGTGGGAAGCAGACTCACTCCCAAGCGCCCAATTTGTATTTGTTTTCCGGTTTTGTCCTGCAGGTAGGCAATCACTTGGGGACGGTATCGGTCAGGGTTCCTAAAGACAAGCGCGACTACCGCGCCAGCGAGGACAATGACGCTCGCGATTAAAACGACTGCGATACTACGACGACTAGACACCACACTCCTGATCGAGGAGTTCTCAAGTGTGGATAATAACTGACCGATGGGTTAGATAACGACCGTCTCCTGATACTCCCCGTACACGCGACGCATAGCATCGGAAATTTCGCCGACCGTCGCGCTAGCCTCGACCGCTTCGACGATTGTCGGCATCAGGTTGCGGGTTCCGCGCGCTGTGTCCTCCACTTGCTGAATAGCCGCTTGCCACCTCGCTTGGTCGCGTTTCGCGCGCAGAGCTTTCAGGCGTTCGACTTGCTTGCGCTCCAGCGACTCGTCGATGCGTTGGAGAGGGATCGGCTTCTCCTCCTCGATCCCGAAGGCATTCACACCGACCACGATCGCCTCTTTCCGGTCCACTGCCTGCTGATACTCGTAGGCGGCGTTCTGGATTTCCGCCTGGATATAGCCGCGCTCGATGGCCTTGAGCGTGCCGCCCATGCCATCGATCTTGTCGAGATAGGCGCGCGCGCCGGTTTCGATCTGGTCGGTGAGGGACTCGATGTAGTACGAGCCGGCCAACGGATCGATGGTCTGCGGCGCTCCCGACTCGTAGGCAATGACTTGCTGGGTGCGCAGCGCGATGCGCGCCGACTGCTCGGTAGGCAGCGCCAACGCCTCGTCGTAAGAGTTGGTGTGCAGCGACTGGGTTCCGCCCAGCACCGCCGCCAGGGCCTGCAGCGCGGTGCGCACAATGTTGTTCTCCGGCTGCTGCGCCGTTAGCGTGGAGCCAGCCGTCTGAGTGTGGAAGCGCAGCATCTGCGACTTGGGATTCTTGGCCTTGAAGTGATCGCGCATGATGCGCGCCCACATGCGGCGGGCGGCGCGGAACTTCGCCACCTCCTCCAAGAAGTTATTGTGCGCGTTGAAGAAGAACGACAGCCGCGGCGCGAACTTGTTCACGTCGAGTCCGGCGTCGATCGCGGCCTGCACGTAGGTCATGCCGTTGGCCAGAGTGAACGCGACCTCCTGAGTCGCCGTGCATCCCGCCTCGCGCATGTGGTAGCCGGAAATCGAAATCGTGTTCCATTCGGGCACGTTCTGGTTGGCGTAGGAGAAAATGTCGGTGATGATCCGCATCGCCTGGGCAGGCGGATAAATGTACGTTCCGCGCGCGATGTACTCCTTCAGCACATCGTTCTGGATGGTGCCCGAGATCTTCCGCACGTCGCGCCCAGTGCGTCGCGCTACGGCGATGTAGAGCGCCAGCAGAATGGACGCCGTCGCGTTGATCGTCATCGAAGTGGAAATCTTTTCCAGGTCGATGCCGTCGAATAGCCGCATCATGTCTTCGATGGAGTCGATGGCCACGCCTACCTTGCCGACTTCGCCCATAGCCAGCGGGTTATCAGAGTCGAGCCCGATCTGCGTCGGCAGATCGAAGGCGATGCTCAATCCAGTGGTGCCCTGGCTCAGCAGATATTTGTAGCGGCGGTTCGACTCGTCGGCATCGCCCATGCCGGCGTATTGGCGCATAGTCCACAGGCGTCCCCGATACATCGAGGCCTGCACGCCGCGCGTGTACGGGAACTGCCCGGGAAAACCTAGCTCGCGATCGTAATCCCAGCCCTCGAGATCGGCGGGCGTGTACAGCGGATGAATGCTGGTATGTGAGGAAGTTTCCTGGTTCTCGGCCAGTTTGCCGGAGGCGGGTTTGGTCTTGATATCGGCCATGAAATTAGGCCCTCGATCTCGATGAAGATTTGCCGCACAAACAGCGGTCGCTACGATTATCGCGTCCCCGCTTGACCCACCGCAGTGAGCCGAGTCACAAGCCAGACTGATGCGCCGCTACTACTTCTTCTTACCCTTTTTCCGCGAGAGCCAGAAGGAGTTCACTCCAAAATAAAGGAACAGCAGCGCGAACACGGCGGCAACGGCGATCCTTCCGCGAGTGGTTGTACCGGCGAGGTAGCGATGGTATTCGCGCACCGTGGCGGCGCCGCCGATCACGGCCAGCACCAGGAAGAGGAAGCCGGTGACTTCCAGCCAGAGCACGTGCATCACGCGGCTTACGCTGGAGGCCGTGACGCGGCCAGCACTATAGAAGGCGCGTACCCAGCGGTTCTCGCCGGTCTTGCGTCCGGCCACTCGCAACGCGGCCCGGCTCTGCCTGCCAAGGTCTTGCGAAGTCGCGGGTTTGTTCTCGGTTGGTGCGGCCATTGGGCTAAAAGCGTATTCTAGCAGCCAGAAATCAGCGCCGACTCGTTCGCAGTAAACTCACGTTTTCAGGTGGCAGTGTGGACGACGAACTGAAAGAACTGATGAAGGAACTGGGCGAGGCCATCAATCATTCGGTGGCGGAGTCCGATGAAATTTCGAGTGTGATGTCGCGCATCAAAGCCGAGGGCTACGAGGTCTTTCTGGTATTGGAGGCGACCATCGGATTCAACCAGCGCGAAGACGCAGGTGAAGCCGCGCCGCCAAAGGAATACACGTCGACCGGCGAGTTGGAGATCACCTCGCAGGACCTGAAATTTCTGCGTTCTCTCCGTATTAAGGTCAACGGCGAGGGCTGATTTTCGGGCCAGATTGTCGACGCTCCGGATGGCTTGCGGTGTGCTAAGATTTCGACGCTCTGAAGTGGGTTCGCGTTCGGCGCGGCCGCCTGATGGACAACGCAGTCTTGCCCCGGTTGGGGAACGCAGCACTCAGGAATCACCAACATGAGAGACACGCTGGGAGTCTTACTGGCTGGTGGCGCGGGTGAACGCCTGTACCCCCTGACCCGCGACCGTGCCAAACCGGCCGTCACCTTCGGCGGCATCTACCGCATCATCGACATCACACTGTCGAACTGCATCAACTCCGACCTGCGGCGCGTGTACATCCTGACGCAATACAAGGCTCTGTCGCTCAACCGGCATATTCGCGAAGGCTGGGGCAACGTGGTGGGACACGAACTGGGCGAATTCATCGAGATCCTGCCGCCCATGCAGCGCGTCAGCGCAAACTGGTACATGGGCACCGCCGACGCGGTCTACCAGAACATTTACTCCATCGGCTCCGAAGAGCCGAAGTACGTGCTGATCCTGTCGGGCGACCACATCTACAAGATGAACTACGACCTTATGCTGCAGCAGCACAAGGACTCGGGCGCCGACATCACGCTGGCAACCATTCTGGTGGATCCATCCGAAACGCGGCACTTTGGCGTGGTCGAGATCGATCGCACCGGGCGCGTAACCGGATTCCAGGAGAAGCCCGAGCAAACCGACCTGCGTTCGCCTTATAACCCGCGTATGGTTTCGGCCTCGATGGGTATCTACATCTTCAACGCCGAAGTGCTGATCCCGGCCCTGCTGAAGGATGCGGACGACCCGTCGTCGAAGCACGATTTCGGCCACAACATCCTGCCCAA
>Ga0070765_100001142_pt1 | contig 15989 bp, 9 predicted proteins | sample HubBroMetageWFT5_FD_71516 | JGI IMG/M metagenome (GOLD analysis project Ga0070765, IMG submission 71516) | Warmed and freeze-thawed soil microbial communities from the Hubbard Brook experimental Forest, New Hampshire - Hubbard Brook CCASE Soil... | ecosystem: Environmental > Terrestrial > Soil... | reverse complement strand
CCCATTCCGGCCGCTCTTCCGTCCCATTCCGTCGTTCTTGTTCCGGGACCGAAGAATTCCCTTCCAACCACCGCTTCCCCCTAAAGCAAAGCGGCGTACAGCAGCAGGGTAGAAATACCCCTGACAAAAGAGAAATTATAAAGAAGGTAAGTCGTTCTGTCAAATCAGTTTCTTAGTTTTGGACAACGGGGCGGTGGAAAAAAGTGTGGAAAAGGCGGAAATGGCATGTGGGGTGCCTAGACGCAGGGGATCAGCGACCAGGGATCAGGGAACCCCGCAGGAGACGGAGGAACCAAGGCACGGTGCGGATTCGACGGTCGGAGGGCAAAGACCATCGAAGAGGGGAGTCGGATTCGCAGGCATGGCTAAAGCCATGCGCCTACAGGAGTTACATGTTTAGTTTTGCGGGGTGCTGGCGTCGGCTCCTTGGTTGCCGAAGGTCCAGAGGTTGAAGGACTTGAGCATGTCGTATTGGCCCTTTTCGCGGAGCATTTTGGCGCTTCTTTCGGCTGGCCAGGGGGTGGCGAAGCGGTCCGGGCGGTCGGCTAGCCAGTAAGCGGTCATGGCCATGATGGACACGTTCTGGGCGAGGACGTCGGGTTTCACTTCTTCGAGGGCATCCGCGGCGGAATGATTGGTGTATTTGTAGTCTGGCGAATCCTGGTCGAGATTGATGCCCGGCAAACCGGCGAGGATGAATGGTCCGGTGTCGGTGCCAAATTCGAGTTTATCGCTGACTTTAATTTCGCGGATATTCGCGAGAGATTTTGCGAATGGCTCGAAGGTTTCGATCAGGTCGTCGCGGCCACCAAGTTGAAATTCCTTCACCGGTCCTTGTCCGGTATCGAGAACGATGTCGGCGAGGTGGTTTTTCATTTCCGCGGAATGCGTTTTGACGTAAGCCAGCGAGCCGAGCAGGCCTTGTTCCTCACCGGTAAAAAGAACGAAGCGAATCGTCCGGCGCGGACGGGCGCCGCTTTTCACGATGGCTTCGGCTGCGCCAAGAACGCTGGCGGTTCCGGTGCCATTGTCGGTGGCGCCTTCACTGAGATCCCAGGAATCGAGATGCGCGCCAACGACGACGATTTCTTCGGGATGTTCGCGGCCAACGATTTCTCCGACGACATTGGCGCTTTCCACGGGGCCATCGGTGAATTTATTTTGCACGTTGATGCGAATACGAACATTTTTTCCGGTGGCAATGAAACGTTCGAGCTGGCCCTGATCTTCCATAGCCATATCCACGACAGGAATAGAGAAATCCTCGGCAAAACCAAGGATTCCGGTGTGCGTCAGGTGCATGCCTTCGGCTTTGAATCCACCCTGACCACCAATTACGGCCACGGCGCCGGCTTTATGCAACGCGTTCAGGAAATCACCGAATTGCGCGAAGATGAGCCAGAAATTTTTGTTGGGATCGCCTTGCGGCTCCATCATGACGATTTTGCCGCGGAACCGTTCGGTGTTTTTTATTTCGGCGTCGAGATTGAAAAGATTAGCGGTGACCACCTGAGCTTCGACTCCCGCGGCGGGAGTGGAGCCGGTCCAGCCCATGGCGTCCACGTCGAGTTTGTGGCGGATGGGCTCGAGAAGTTCGGCGTCGGCATGGCCGCGGTCCCAACCCTTCCACATGGTCCATTTTTCGGCGCGAACATTTTGCAGGCCGATGGCTTTCATTTTCGCTACACCCCAATCGACGGCTTTGGCTGCGGCAGGACTGCCGGTGACGCGGGCGCCGATGTTGTCGCTGAGTTCGGTGAGGTATTGAAAGGCGTGGGAATCCATGGAGGCTTCGCCGGCGATTCTTGCGAGGGCAGGTTTGGTGCCGTCTTCTTCAGGACCTTTGGGAGCGATGGTTTCTTTGGGAGAGGCGGAGGCGATGTGGGCAGCGAGTGCGAGGAGGCACACGGTCCCGAAAAGTTTGATCTTCATTGCGATGCTCTCCTGAGATTGCGGATGAGAATTGATTGCTAGGCGAAAGTATGACTCTACCATGGTGTTAGACGCGGGCCGGGGGGAGGGGCTTCAGGGATATTTTGCGTTGGACTGGTGAAGGAGAGGTTGCGTGGCTAAAGCCACGCGCCTACACGAGCGGAAAGACTTCTGGGGGGCTTGTGATCTTGCGGACATGGGGCACTGGGCCCTGCGCCCCTACACGGGACCCAAGAGAAAACCCAAGAGGGCGGCCTAAAGCCGCCCCTACATAGAAAGGCAATGGGGGCGCAACCGCTGCTTTACCGTGTGCTTGGGTGCTCATACACTTCCTGCGTGAGATATTTTTGCGGAACATGGTGGCGGTTTGCGTTTTTGTGTTTTGTATTTGTGATGGCTTGGCCCGTTCTGGCGCAGGAGACCGCGCAGCCGCCGGCCGAGAAACCTGTCGAGAAGGCTCCCCAAAAACAGGCAGAATCGAAGGCCGCGAAAGGCGAGAAGGGGGAGCTGCCGTTTCAGATACAGCTGCTGGAGACGCACGTGCGATTTGAGACGAATGGGGATTCGCGGAAAGAAGTACACACGATCGTCAAGATCAACAATATTTTGGGGGCGCGGGAGTTTTCGCGGCTGACGTTTGATTACAACCGCGGTTGGCAGCAGGTGGAGATTCCGCTGGTGCGGGTGAGTCATGCCAATGGCGGCACGAGCGAGTTGCTGCCCAGCGCGGTGACGGATGCGCCGAATCCGGCGGTGGAGAAATTTCCGGCGTTTGCCGATTTGCGTGTGAAAGTGGCGCGTGTGTTGGGATTGCAGGAAGGCGATACGGTTGAGTATCGCGTGATCACGACGACCAACAAGCATCCGCTGGCTCCTGATTATTGGCTGGAGCATACGTTTGACCGCTCGGGGCAGGTGCTGCAAGAAGAATATGAAGTGGATATGCCGGGGAATGTAACTTCGGTGAGTAGCGAGAGACCGGCGGTTGGGTTCAAGCCGAATGTTTTTGTGGGGGTGCCGACGACTTCCTTTGAGAGAACAGGCTTGGCAGACGCGACGCGTTCGATCTTCCGCTGGAAGATTCCCTCGGAGCACCCGCTACCGCGAAAGGGCGAAGACGAGGGCATGCTTACGCCGGACGTGATTATTACGACGCTTGGGAGTTGGGATGATTTGGCGCGAAAAATTGGGAACCTATATCCAAAATGGACGGACGCGGGCCGAAAAGAAGTATATGAGGGGCTGCGCCACTTGATGAATTCTTCCCTCACCACGAAAGAACAAGACCTTCGGACAGATTATGAATTCGTTTCGCAGAAACTTACAACCGTCGATTTACCGATCGGCGGCGTGGGCTTTCGCATCCGAGGAGTGAAGGAAATATTCGACTCGGGATATGCGTCGCCGGAAGAAAAATGTTATTTGCTGGGGCTGTTGGCTGGCTCGGGAAAGAATAAAGCCGAGATAGTTTTTTATGCAGGCGAACGCCCAACCGGCAAGTATCCGCGCCCATCGCTGCTACAACAGGTGTTCGTTCTGGCGCGGGCAGAGGAGAAATCCGTGGCGCTGGACCCGAGTTCAGAAGTGGCTCCGTTCGGAATGATTGCCGCACAATTTCGCGGGAAAGAAGTGTTGAGCCTTTCTCCGAACGATGCCGGCGATTATGTTTTCTACTGGGTGGAGCTTCCGGAGGATTTGCCGTTTCCCGCGCGGCAACAGGTGAATGTCGCAGCGGAACTCGGTGCAGATGGAGCACTGAAGAGCGAGGTGAGCTACGGATTGCGTGGAGACAATGAGTTGTTGTTGCGGGAGGCGTTTCATGGGACGGCGAAGGAGAAGTGGAAGGATGTAGCGAACTTGCTGGCGATTTCGGATGGCTTTCGCGGGGAGATTACGAGCGTGAATGTTTCGGACCCGTTGGCCACGCGCGAGCCGTTCAAGGTGGAGTACACGATTACGCAGCCGAAGTTTGTGGACTGGTCGAAGAAGCCGGTGCGGATACCGGCGCTGCTGCCGCAGATTGGGTTGCCGGATTTGCCGAAGAAAGCGGCGGATGGAGATGCGGCGCCGAAGATTGAGCTGGGGACGCCGCTGGATGTCGAGACACAGATGACGCTGAAGTTGCCGGCGGGAACGAAGGCGGTGGTGCCACCGGGTACGGCGGTGAACCGGGATTATGCGCGGTTTTCGTCGAAGTATGGCGTGGTTGGAGAAACCGTTACGGCTTCACGGCGAGTGAATTTTCTCTTGCGGGAGATTGATGGGACGCGGGGGATGGATTACAACGCGTTTGTGCGGGCGGTGCAGAATGATCAGGCGGGGATGATTGTGTTGGAGCGGGAGGCGGAAGCGAAAGTCGAAGAAAAGAAAAAGAAGGAGTGACGCCGACGACGCGGAGAGCCGCAGAGTACGCAGAGAAGAAAAACGTAAGAGAAGAGATACTCGGCGTTAGGTCGTAAGAGCCCACCCTTCGCAAACTGCGCGAAGGATGGGGCACCCTCAAGTTCATGGTGGAGCGATGTACCCGAAGGAACCCAAGAAGTTATTTGATTTCCATTACTTCTTTTTCTTTGGAGGCGGAGAGGTCTTCGATTTTCTTGGTTTCGGCGTGAGAGAGTTTTTCGAGTTCGTCGAGAGCGCGTTTTTGTTCGTCCTGGCTGATCTTTTTGTCTTTTTCCAATTTATCGATGGCTTCCTTGGAATCGCGGCGGATGTTGCGGACCGCGGTGCGGTGATTTTCCAGAACTCTGTGGATGTGCTTGACGAGATCCTTGCGGCGCTCCTCAGTGGGAGATGGGATGGGGATGCGCACGACTTTGCCGTCCGTGGTGGGATTTAGGCCGAGGTCGCTGGAGCGGATGGCTTTATCGATGAGCGCGCAGACGGTGGGATCCCACGGAGAAATTTGCAACATGCTGGCGTCGGGGACGGTGACGGTGCCGAGTTGATTCACGGGCATGGGCGTGCCGTGATAGTCCACGCGGATTTGATCGAGCAGTGCGGCGTTGGCGCGGCCAGTGCGGACGGTGGCGAGATCCTTGCGGAAATCGTCGATGGCTTTGTCCATGCGAGTTTTTGCAGCGGCGATGGCGTCTTTTGTTGTTGCGATCGTAGTCATTTTTTCGTTCCTCGAAAAAAACTCTCGGTGTATCCACCCAAAATTTACTTCCCTGTTTCAGCGCGGCTGAAAAGGGCACGGATAAAGCTTACAAACATTTCCTCAGGGGCTAAAGCCCAATGCCAGCCAGAACTCAATGTCGGAGCTGAAGCTCCGACCCCCGGTGCCGCTTCCTTACCTTGGCATCTTGGCGCGGCCGGCCCTACAGACTGCGATGAGCTGGCATCCATCTCTACGCGGGCGTTACGGTGGAGCCGACGCGTTCGCCGAGGACGGCGCGGCGAATGTTGCCGGGCTTGTTCATGTTGAAGACCACGATGGGCATGCCGTTGTCCATGCACAGCGAGATGGCGGTAGAATCCATGACTTTCAAATCCTGGTGCAGGACCTGGCGATAGGTAATCTCCGCAAAAAATTTGGCGTCGCTGACTTTTTCGGGATCGGCGTCGTAGATGCCGTCGACGCGCGTGGCTTTGAGGATGACGTCGGCTTTAATTTCCATGGCGCGGAGTGCGGCGGCGGTGTCGGTGGAAAAGTAGGGATTGCCGGTGCCGGCGGCGAAGATGACAACGCGGCCTTTTTCGAGATGGCGCATGGCGCGGCGGCGAATGAAGGGTTCGCAGACCTGATGCATCTCGATGGCGCTTTGCACGCGAGTATGGACTTGAGCTTTTTCGAGCGCGTCCTGCAAAGCAAGGGCGTTGAGGACGGTGGCGAGCATGCCCATGTAATCGCCGGTGGCGCGGTCGATTTCAAAGCCTTTTTGGCGGGAGCCCCGGAAGATATTTCCTCCGCCAACCATGATGGCGATCTGCACGCCGAGTTTATTTACTTCGCGAAGTTCTTCGGCGATGGCGTAGATGGTGCCGCCGTCGATGCCGAAGCCTTGCGGACCTTGCAGCGATTCGCCGGAGAGTTTGAGGAGAATGCGGTGGTAGGCCGGTCTTGGTTTGCTGCTTTTGCGGATGGATTTTGTTTTCGCGGCCATGACGCTCCGATGAAGATAGGAAAAACCTTTGGGATTGTAACAAATTCGGGGCGAGGGTGGAGGATAGAGCGGATGGACCCAGCGATTAGTGGTGAAGTTGTGGTTGAGGTCCTTCGAGCCACATAAGGCGCGGCTCTCAGGATGACAAGGTAAGAGAAGCGAGTGGCAAGCACCAAAACTATTTGGCGGGGAGGTCCATGGGGAGGATGAAGTGGCTGCCGATGAGGTAGCGATAGAGATGGTTCATGGGTTCGGGAGGGTCGATGTCGCGGGCGCCGACGAAGCCGTTCACGTCTTTCCATTTCCAACCGGCCAGGACGGCCGCGGCGAGTCCTTCCTTCATCCCGCTAACGGGCGTGGGAAAAACACTCAAACGGACATTCTCACGGAACAGCTGCGCGATTCCTTCCAGCAGGCCGCCGGGGAGATCACCGTAGTCGTCCTGCAGCGCGCGCATCAGTACGGGAATTTCGGCGGCGACATGGATGCGGGATTTGGTGAAGCGGTTGACGAATGCCGCTAGCTTGTAAATTTGCCGCTCGCGGAAAACAAGTACGCCGCTACCGAGTTTCTGCAAGGCATCGACGCGTTCGACGATCTGCGGAACAGTCAAATCGGTGGATTGATTGTTCGCGGCAGCAGCAACACGAAAACTAAAAAACCCAATGGATCCCTTACTTTGCTCCAGATCCTGCTTGGGTAGAGAGGCGAGAGCGGCTTCCAGCATCTGTCCATTCAAGCGTTCAGTGAGATTGTAGGCAGCGGGGGCGATGACGATGGCTTTCTTGTAAAGAAGATCGGTGCAGGGAACGAGATCTCCATCAACGGGAAAGACGACCGCTTCGGCGTGCTGGTTGGCGACCAGGGTGGCGTGGACGGCGCGAGGATCCCAGTGGTCGAAGGCCGGGCCTTTGAGCGCGACGCTATCGATTTCGACGCGACTGAGCGGAAGATCGGAGGCGATCTGCGCGAGGAAATCCGCTGCACTGGAAAGATTGTGAACGGAAGCATAGATGAGATTCACGCCGAGTATGCCCACCGCGTCTTGCTGGGCCAGATTGCTGTTATCGCGGAGATTGATGTGCAAGATCACATCGCTGGGCGGACCGAAGGGTTGCATCTGAAAGCGCAAACCGATCCAGCCATGCCACTCGTTATCGCCGGCGAAGTTGCGGGCGGAGACGGTGTCGACGAAGGAGAAAAAGCGAGTTTTTGCGCCCCGGGTGGCGTTGAGCTGCGAAAGGAGTTGCGTCCATTCGTGTTCGAGCATGGATTGCAGGCGCGGCCGTGAAACGTAGCGCGTGCCGGGGCCGTAGAGGTCGTCGCTGACTTCCTTGTCGTAAGCGGAGATGGTTTTCGCGACGGTGCCGGATGCGCCGCCCACCTGGAGAAACCAGCGGGCGACTTCCTGGCCGGCGCCGATTTCCGCGAAGGATCCGAAGATGCGCGCGTCGAGATTAATCGAGAGGGCTTTTTGGTGAGTGTCGAGTGGTTCGGCGTCTGGCACGGTTTCCTCCCACGGCTTGGATGCTGGGCGGCGGCAAGAGGGTGGAATTTAGCACAATGAGGGGCGGAGAAGAACTTCGGCACGACGGCTGGTAGTGAAGTTGTGGTTGAGGTCCTCCGAGCCACAAGAGGCGCGGCTCTCAGGATAACAACGTGGAAGGAAACGGCTTAAGAGAAGAGGGTGGCAAGATCTGGGGATCTTGCCGACATCGGGCGCAGGGGTCCTGCGCCCCTGCACGGAAGAGGGACCCAAGAAAAACCCGCACCCTGGAAAGCGCAGGGTGCGGCACCCGAAGAGCAATCCAGAAGAACGCAAGAGGAACCTCAAGGTGGTTAGGCGTGGGCGGCGCGGACGGCTAGTCTGGCCGCTTCCCAGGCGGTAATTCCGCCGGAGATTTCCTGAACACAGGGGAAACCCTTTTGCTCCAGAAGACTGGCGGCGATGGACGAACGATAGCCGCCGGCGCAGTAGACCAGCACGGTGCGGCCTTTCGGCAATTCGTGGGCGCGTTCCGAAAGACGATTCAGCGGGATGCTTACGCTGCCTTCGATATGTTTCTGCTCGCGTTCGCGTGGATTACGGACGTCCAGCAGGACCGGCGGATCATCCGAGGACAAGAGTTCGGCGGCAAGCGCAGGACTGAGGCGCTCCGTCACATCCACAAGATCAGGACGCGATGTCAAACTGTGCATGCCATCGTTAAGGTAGCCCGCGACGTTGTCGAAGCCGATGCGGCCGAGGCGAACCGCGCATTCATACTCGCGGTCGGGACCGGAGATAATCACGATGGGCTGCTCATGATTCAAGAGTGTGCCGGCCCACGTTGCGAACTGGCCGCTGAGACCGATATTGATGCTGCCGGCGAGATGCGCCGCGGCGAATTCTTCCGGTTCGCGGGTGTCCAGGACTTGTGCGCCAGCGGCCTGGAGTTCCAGGGCGCGCTCCAGTTGTAGAGGTTTGAGTTCGCGCACAAGGGTTTCATCGAGCGTGGGCCGCTCCTGGCTGTTAAGCACCGCATCGTAGGTGAAATACGAAGGGGCCTCCGGTTGGTCGGCGGTGACTAACTCGATGAACTGCGATTTGGACATGGGTTTGAGCGCGTAATTGACACGGCGCTGTTCTCCCATGGTGGATACGGTCTCCTTGCTGATGGCCTTTCCACACAAGGAGCCAGCTCCATGCGCGGGGTAGACGAGGCTGGCGTCCGGCAGAGGAAGCAACTTCAGGCGCAATGAATCGAAAAGCATGCCGCCGAGATCTGTAGCTGACCAGCCGAGAGCGACGCGAAGATCGGGACGGCCCACGTCGCCGATGAACATGGTGTCGCCGGTGAGGACGGCATGGGGTTCGGTGGTGCTGACGTTGAGATCGTAGACGAGAAGCGAAATGGATTCGGGCGTGTGGCCCGGAGTTTCGAGGGCTTGCAGGCGCACGCGGCCGAATTCCACGACACTGGCGTCGGCAAGCGCAGTGAAGCGGTATGCGGCTTGGGCTCTGGTACCCAGGTAGATGGTGGCGCCGGCGTGATCGCGAAGCTCGAGATGTCCGGCTACAAAGTCGGCGTGAAGATGGGTTAAAAATACGTGCTTGATTTGCAGTCCGTGTTCGGCTGCGAAGATCAGATATTGGGCGACGTCGCGTTGCGGATCGATAACAGCGGCGGTGGCGGTTTCTTCATCGGCGATGAGGTAGGAAGCGTGCGCGAGACAATTGAGATAGAACTGTTTGAAGATCACTGGGCACCTCTCGACGACGCGGTTGGCGTTAACTGTACTCAGGAAAGGAGGGTGCGGCAAGGGTGGGGTCTTGGCGCGACGGTCGAGAGAAAAAACGCCCGCCTCAGAAGGCGGCCGCTACACAAGCTGGCGTGAGATTTGGGATCTTGCGGACATTGGGCGCAGCAGTGCTGCGCCCCTACGCGGAGAAGAGAAACCCAAGAGAGAACCCGCACCCTTGAAAGGCAAGGGTGCGGCACCCGGCGGAAAATAGAGACCCAAGAGTGCCTATCCAGGCCACTACAGGGAACGCGAAATTCATAATCGGCGATGAGCGGACCAGGATTGTTAGCGGTCCCAGGAGAAGGTGTGGTGCTCGAAGTCGAAGGCGATTTTGCGGAATTTGGCTCCTCTTACGCCCAGGACACCATCGAAATCGTCTCCGTCGTCTTTGCGATCGTCGAGGATGAAGGCGATCTGCGAGCCGATTTTTTCCTTACCAAGATGAACATCGGGAACGAGAACACGTCTGCGATGAAATGATCCGCTGACGTCCGCAACTTTTTCTACCCCGAGTCTTTCCAGAGCGGGGAAGCCTCGAAGGCGGCTCTGGAGCAGCATGAGATCGGGACCGCCAGTGTCGACTACAAGGCGCAATTGTTGATCAAGCGCTTGCACTCGAATGGTGACGACCGGTGTATCCGTTTCAAACGGCGCGGAGTAAGGAAGGCGCTCAACTGGACCGAAAATAATTTCGTTGGTTTGATAGTTGATGGTGAAGCTGCTTTTTCGGAGAACATCGAGGCCGACGATCGCGTCTACCTGGATGCCGATAGCTTTTTCAAAGAACGAGAGATCTTGCGCCAGAGCAGGGAGGGATTCGGCGCGTATCGGGCCGACGAGCAAGGAAGGCAGGACGACACGCTGTGTGGGAACACTCGTACCGGAAAGGCTTACTCGGACGGGTTCTCCCGTGAGACGAAGGCTTCGCGCGATTTTCTGGTCAACAATGCTCGGGTGGGAACCAGTGTCGACCAAGAAATTGAGCCCGTGGATATCTCCAATAGATCCTTCCACGATAGCCAAGTAGCCCCATTGCAGGCGAAATTGAAGTTTGACCGGGGGATGAGATGGGGGCGCTTGCAGAATCGTGGGTTCGATGGGCGCCGTGGGGGATTGAGCGCTGGTACGGCCGGCGAATGACAAAGTAAGGAGCAGTAGAAGGCACCTCGATAGCGGCTTGGAATTCATAACTGACCTCCTCCGCTTTCGCGGTGAGGCCAACGCTGGATTAGCCGGGCAGGTACCTCAATGAACGGCAAGTCGATTGTTCGGCAATTCCTCCTCTAGAGCTAAGTTCCTGTGTTCACTTGATTTGAATCAGCCGTCTCCACAACTTCGCGTTGGGCCGATTGGCCAAGAGTGGTACAGTTCGAGTTAACAGACTGGTGTAGTAATGGACGGAAACGGGCGTTCTGCGCAAATTATCCGGTTCGGAGTATTTGAGGCGGACTTAGGGACGGCGGAACTGCGCAAGAATGGGACGAGGGTGCCGCTGCAGGGGCAGCCGTTTCAGGTCTTTGCCATTCTGCTGGAACGTCCGGGTGAACTGGCCACGCGCGAAGAGCTGCGTAAAAAGGTCTGGCCGGAAGATACGTTCGTAGACTTCGAACACTCCCTCAATACATCCGTTGCCAAAATACGCGTTGCGCTGGGAGACGACGCCGATAATCCGAGGTTCGTGGAGACGCTGCCGCGGCGCGGCTATCGATTCATTTGCCCGGTGCAGATGCCGATTTCCCAAGAGACTAAAGGAGCAGTTGAGCCGGAAGCGAAGGCCAAAAAGTTCACAACAAAAGCTAGGTGGATGGTTGGATTGGGCAGCCTGGCGGTGGTGTTGGCGGGAATCGGGATGTGGCGGGTAGCGAAGCACCGTGAGGGCGCGCCATTACCTCCCCTGGAGGTGGTTCCGTTGTCCGGCATGGGTGGAAATGAGGAATCCGCATCGTTTTCGCCTGACGGGAACCAGGTGGTTTTCACATTCCACGGCGAAGGGAAATCAGGAATTTATACAACGGTTCTGGACGGCGAGAGGTCGTTACGCCTGACGAGCTTTGGTGGGGACTGCTGTGCAAGGTGGTCTCCGGACAGCAGACAGATCGCTTTTTCCCGGCCATCTGGCGAAGGCAGCGCCAAATACGTGATTCCCGCTCTTGGGGGCACGGAGCGGCTTTTGTATCTAGGACCTGGCAGTCAAGAGGCGGGCCCGTTCGATTGGTCGCCGGATGGAAAAGTTCTGGCTATCTCCGAGAGCCAGACGGACAAATCGCACAATCGGATTGTGCTGCTCTCGCTGGCGGATTTGAGCAAACGACCGTTGAGCACACCATCCGGGCAGGAACTTGATTACGGGCCGGCATTTTCTCCGGATGGATTGAGCGTGGCTTTCGTGCGCGGGATCGTCGCGGGGGTTGTGGCGGACATCTATGTGGTCCCAACACAGGGAGGAGCAGCGAAGCGCCTGACGTTCGACGGCACCTGGATCATGAGCGCTCCAAGTTGGACTCCGGACGGCCGCGAACTTGTATTTGCATCTTCGAGAGGAGGACTCAGCAGTTTGTGGCGCGTACCGGTTTCGGGAGGAACGCCGCGACCGGTGGTGGGTGGCGGCGCGCTGGAGTTCTCCCCTGACGTTTCTCCCAAGGGGAATCAGCTGGTTTATGAGCGGCTGTTTTTCAAAGACAATCTCTGGCGGGTGAACTTAAAGGACGAAACACATCGAGAAGGCGAGCCCATCTCGATTGCTTCAGAGAAAGGGCTGATTTGGAGGCCTCAGGTATCACCGGATGGGAAACGGATTGCGTTCGAAACGAATCGTTCCGGTTACAGCGAGCTTTGGGCTTGCGATAACGATGGAGCGAATCGCGCGCAACTGACTTCGCTGCGCGGGACCGCGGGAGCGCCGCGCTGGTCGCCGGACGGAAAAACAATAGCGTTTGAGTTTCGACCGCAAGGACATAGCGAAGTGTACCTGCTGGATTTGAGCACCGGAACGCCGCGGCTGCTGACGACTTTGCCGGGAGCAGATAACGGAGGGCCGAGTTGGTCGCGAGACGGGAAGTGGATTTATTTTTATTCCGACAGAGGCGGGGGCGCGTTTCAACTATGGAAGATTTCGGCGGCGGGAGGAACGCCGGTGCAAGTTACGAAAAACGGCGGGGTGATTGCGGCGGAATCGGCGGATGGGCAGTCTCTTTATTATTCGAAAATTGAGGCTCCCGGCGTGTGGAAAATGCCGCTGAATGGCGGAGAGGAAAGCCAGGTGGTGGAGCAGCCAGAAGCTGGTGATTGGGCGAACTGGGCGTTGGTGAAGAACGGGATCTATTTTTTTGATTCGAAGAGCAAGGACGATCAGGGCGTGAGGTATTTTGATTTTTCGACGAGGAAGATTGCAAAGGTTTCGGCTTCGAAGAGCCGCGCAGGAGTGGGAATCGCGGTATCGGCGGATGGGAAGACACTTTTCTATGACCAGAATGAGGATGCGGAGTCGACGATCATGTTAGTGAAAAATTTCCGGTAAATCTGAGCGGTGCGAACGGGGCGAATCGAGTTCTGCTTTCGCCAAACCGGACCCCAATCGCGGTGGCAGTAGTGCGTGGGTCCGATCCATATGCACCCAAGATTCAAGAGAGAAGTGGCGGTGACTTTGGCTTGCTGCCTGTTGCCTGCTCTACTCGTCCTAGTTATTTGTCTGAGCCGTCCAGAACCTGCCTCGGGCCAGCAAGTGACGGCTGCTATCACGGGCAAGATTACAGACCCCTCTACCACGCCCATTGCGGGCGCCAAGATCGAGGTTAAAGATATTGAGCGTGGCACGGTGTGGGCAACCGAATCCAATTTGGAAGGAATTTATAGCCTGCCACGCATTCCGGTCGGCAGTTATGAAGTCCGAGTGGAAGTGACGGGATTTCAAACGGTGGTACATCCCACCATCGAGTTGGTGCTAAACCAGACGGCACGGCTGGATTTTCAAATGCGGCTAGGTGCCGTCAACGAAACAGCGGAAGTGCGGGAGACGCCAGTACTGCTCAACACGGATACCATGCAATTGGAGGCGGTCATTGAATCGAAAACCAGCGAAGCTTTGCCGCTGGCCACTCGAGACTATATCCAGTTGACTCTTCTGGTGCCCGGCACTGTTCACCCTGATCCCTCGGCGTTCACCAATGGAACGGGCGCCGGATCGATTAGTTCGGGTAGACCGTATGTGAACGGAAACCGGGAGCAGGCCAACAACTTCCTACTGGACGGCCTCGACAACAACCAGGTGTCAGACAACCTGACCGGATACATCCCGAGCGTCGATGCCATTCAAGAATTCAACATAATCACCAACAACGCTCCCGCGGAGTTCGGAAATTTCCAGGGAGGCATTATCAGCGCCACGATCAAATCAGGGACCAATCAGTTGCATGGCGGTCTGTTTGAATTTTTCCGGAATGACGCGCTGAATGCCAACCGCTGGGAGGGCAATTGGGCCTGTGCACCAGCGCGGTGTCCCAAGGACAAGATGCGCTGGAATATGTTTGGCGGCAGGATTGGCGGACCCATCAAAAAAGACAAGCTGTTTTTGTTTGCTGACTACCAGGGGCAGCGTTATGCCTTTCCGGCCTCGACCAGCCCGATGACTGTTCTTACCGCCGCCGAACGGCGGGGAGACTTTTCGCAATTGCTGGCCGAACAAAATATCCAGCTGTTCGACCCGGATCCTTCTCACTACATCCCGGACCCTGCCCATCCGGGGCAGTTGGTCCGTGCTCCGTTTCGGGATAACCAGATTCCAATCGACAGGATCGATCCCGTGGCCCGGAATCTGTTCGCTTCACCTGTTTACCCCGCGCCGATGAATGGCCAGCTCTTGAATAATTTCTTCAACGTGACACGAAGCTCGATTGACGGTGACCAGTTTGACGTCAAGCTCGACGCAAATTTGACCGACAGAGACCGTCTGTCAGCACGCTTCTCCTGGAGCCGTCAGGATATTCCAACGAGCAATTCGTTTCCGCTACTCTTCGACAACTTACAATCAGCAATCACCCGCAACGGAGTTATCAACTGGACGCTGACGGTGAACCCACGCGTGGTGAACGAAGTCAGGGTTGGCGTCAATTACGTCTGGACGTCCGGCGGAGACCACAAAGACGGTGTGGGCAACCTTGCAGAGCAGCTTGGTATCGAGAACGGCAATGATCGCGGTCCCGGGCTCATGTACCTCGGCATTGGTCCAGAATTGGGCATCGGAAGCGCGGTAACTCCCAGATCCTACCTCTTTGCGGACACGGTGATTCAGCTGGAAGACGCAATGACGATTACCCGGGGCAGGCATATTCTGCACACTGGTTTCCAGTATTGGCGACAACGAATAAATACTTTCCTGCCAGGTGACGGGGGCGTATCGGGAGGCATAAATTTCGATGGCAGGTGGACAGCGGGCCCAGACACCCTGGCTATAGCCGGCGGAGACTCAGGTTCGCCCGACGCTGACTTCTTTCTGGGGCTTCCCGAATCGTTGGCACGAGGAAGCAATGGCGGCACGTGGGGACAGCGTTCCAATGTCTTTGGCGCCTATCTTCAGGATGACTGGCGAGTCACCGACTCGCTGACTCTGAACCTCGGGCTTCGGTATCAAACTTATACGCCGTGGGTGGAGGTGCTGGATCGCCAAGTGAACTTTGCTCCGTTCAGCGGTCAGGTGGAATTGCCGGGCCAGAGCAGCTTTTACAGCAACAATCGCGCTCTCTACAATTCCTACAACTGGGGACTTGGGAACTTCCAACCCCGCTTCGGATTTGCATTCGCGCCGCATGTCCTAGGGAATGAAACGGTCTTCCGTGGGGCCTACACTATTTCTTCTTACCTGGAAGGAACCGGAACCAATCTGCGCCTTCCCTTGAATCCGCCGTTTGCCGGTGTGCTAACCGGTATCTACGACAATCTGACTTTCCCAGGGTCCACGTTGGACCAGGGGTTTACAGTGCTCGCCTCTCCCACGGACCCGTATCAGAACGCGACCATCCGCCTATGGGATCCTAATATCCGTCCGGCAATTTCGCAGCAATGGAACTTTACGATCGAGCGCGAGTTCTGGAGCAACCTGCTTTTGACTGTGGGCTACGTCGGGCAGCATGGGACTCATCTGATGGTAGCGATGCCTTACTTCCAGAGGCGATTACTCGGCGTGGATTCGGGCGGCGCGCCGATTACCGGTCCCAGCCCTTACCTCTCCGGCAATCCGGCCCTCCAAAATATCGCGCAAATCTCTGGAACGGAATCAAACGGAAATATGAGCTACAACGCGTTGCAGGCCAATTTACAGAAACGTTTCAGCCAGGGCCTGCAGGCAAATGTGGCCTACACCTATTCGAAATGCATGAGTGACTCGATTGGGTATTTTGGCGCTGGCGGGCAGGCCGCTTCGCAAAGTGCTTATTGGCAGGATCTTTACGATAGAGGAGCTGAATGGGGGCCGTGTTATTACGACGCGACGCATGTGGTGAGCAGCTACGTTATTTACGAACTTCCGCTGGGGCGCGGCAAAAAGTTCGGGAACCAGTGGAACCGGGTCGTTAACGGTGTGGTGGGCAACTGGCAGGTGAGTGGAATTCTGCAATTGCGTGGAGGTTTCCCGCTCACAATATTTGGCGGTGATGCGTCCGGAACCGGCTCACG
>Ga0070765_100001141_pt1 | contig 15994 bp, 14 predicted proteins | sample HubBroMetageWFT5_FD_71516 | JGI IMG/M metagenome (GOLD analysis project Ga0070765, IMG submission 71516) | Warmed and freeze-thawed soil microbial communities from the Hubbard Brook experimental Forest, New Hampshire - Hubbard Brook CCASE Soil... | ecosystem: Environmental > Terrestrial > Soil... | reverse complement strand
TCTGGTCTGCGCGCTTCTCCCCATTGTGTGCGGCGCCCTGACCATTTTGGTGTCGCTTGCGGCGCTGTCGGTCGTGAACTCATTTTGGCCGGTGTCCATCATTGTCGTCAGCATCATCAGCATGGTCGGCCTGGGCTTGAGCGTCGACTATGCGCTTCTCATCGTGAGCCGCTATCGGGACGGACTCGACCAGGGGCTATCGCAGGACGAAGCGTTGGCGCAGGCGGCCCAACACGGCGGTCGCACGGTGGTGCTCTCGGGTCTCACGGTCGCCATCGGTTTCGCGGCGATGCTCTTGGTGCGGGTGAGCGAAGTGAGATCCATCGGAATCGGCGGACTCTTGGTGACCACCGTCGCGGTGCTGGTCGCGCGAACACTCCTGCCGATTGTGCTGGCGTGGATGGGACCGTGGATCGATGCGGCGCCGCTGGGATTTGCGCGAAGGCGGCATACCGAACGCAGTTGGCGGCGCTGGGGGAACTGGGTGACGCGCCATCCGCTGAGCGTCCTGGCGGTGGCGGGGATCCCGCTGCTGCTGCTCGCCGCCCAGGCTGCGAATCTGCGCATCGACCTGCCGCGCGGCCGCTGGTTGCCCGAGAGCGCCCAATCGATCCGGGTGCTGCACGAAATTGATTCCGTGGCGCGCGGCAATTTCGGCCAAATCATCCAAGTTGTTCTCTATTTTCCCCCTCCGGTTACGGTCCAAGACGAGGCAGGCTGGCGCGCCGAATCGCGGCTCGTGCGATCTTTCGCGCGCGACCCACGGGTTCAGCACGTGTGGGCGGCGACCACGCTCAACGCCATGCCGCTCGCCGGACCTGAGACTCTACGACGAGTGCCGGAGGAAACGCGTCGGAGTCTGGTGAGTGCCGACGGCAGGGCGGTACTGGTGGAGCTGTTGCCCCGACCGGCCTTGGCCGCGACCGATGCGGCGGATTTGGTGCGCGACATTCGCAGAGCGAATCCGCAGACTCTCAGCGGACTCGCCGGTACGCGACTCGAGGTGGGGGGCGTGCCCGCTTTCAACGTCGACTACGCAAGCGCCATCCGCAGCTCGCTGGGAACGCTGGTGATGAGCGTCATCGGCGCCACCCTCATCGTCCTGTCGCTGGCATTTCGCAGCGTGCTCATTCCTCTGAAAGCGGTGGGGCTGAACTTGCTGTCGGTGGCAGCGGCGTTTGGCGCCGTCGCCTTGGTTTTCCAGGGGCCGGCGTCTTGGATGGTGGGCCTTGCCCACCCCATGGACGGCGGATTTCCGATCTTGCCGGTGCTGGTATTTTGCATCGTGTTTGGTTTGAGCATGGACTACGAAGTGTTCATCGTCGCGCGGATGGCGGAGGGCCGACGCGCGGGACTCAGCGATCGCGAGGCCCTCGTGCAAAGTCTTGCCGGTACGGGGCGGGTCATCAGTTTTGCCGCCTCCATCATGGTCATGATTTTCGGCGGATTTGTTTTCGGCGAGTTTGTGCTGATTAAAATTCTGGGATTTGCGCTGGGTGTGGCCGTCTTTTTGGACGCCACCGTGATCCGCTTGGCCGTGGGGCCGGCACTCGTGAAGTTGGCAGGGCGCTGGAATTGGTGGCCGGGTCGATAGTTAACATCGCCTTGGCCTTCGTCATGGGTTTGGCGGACTCGCTTGCGGCAATGTGTCTCAATGTTGAAGTCGCAGTGCAGCGATGGCTGCCTTGATGAGCGCGAGATCTTCGACGATTCCAAAGTCTGGTTCGGGTGAATAGCCAAAGCGCGCGACGATCAAGTGTTCACTCGGGACGATATAGATGCGCTGGCCGCGATTGCCGCTGGCAAAAAATCCGTCTTTGGGGAAGCCGTGGGCGACGCGCGCCGCGGCCGGCGCACTCGGTCCGTCGTTGGTCCAAAATCCCGCGCCGTACGGCGAGCCCAGGGTGGAGCGGCGCGAATACTCGATCCAATTTTCAGGGAGTATGCGCTGTCCGTCAGGGCCGATGCCGTCGTTGAGAAATAGCTGGCCCAGCCGCGCATACTCGCGGGCCGGCGCATAGACGTGAGCGGAGCCGACGAAGGTTCCCGCGCCGTCGAATTCCAGGGTGACGTGGTCCATGTGCAGCGGCGCAAAAAGCTCCCGATCGGCGAAAGCGCGCATGCCTGACGCACCATCGCCCACGGTTAGGCCCAGCAGCCGGTCGAGCACCAAGGTATTGGCGGATGTGTATTCCCAGCGCGTGCGCGGGGGCTCTTTCAAGGGGAAGCGGGCCGCAAAAGCCGCCATGTCGTCCTTGCCATACAACATTTGCGCGACTGCATCAAAACCCGAACCGGTCTCGGCCGCATCGATGCCGCTGTCCATCCGCAGCAGATCATCGACCAAAACGGCGCTGCGCGCATCACCGGGTCGCTGCCATTCAGGTGCGCCGGCAGGCTGGTCGACTCGCAGGCGGCCTTGGCGTACCAGAATCCCCAGGAGCGCATTGCTGAAAGACTTGGCGACCGAGTAACTCAACAGTGGCGTATCGAGGGTGAAGCCGGGCGCGTAACGCTCGGCAACGACATGGCCGTCTTTGACGATCACAATCGCCTTCACGTAGCGAGGACGTTGCGACGGTTGTTCAGTGAATTCGCGCTCAAGCGCGGCGTTGATAGTCGGATCGTCGGTGGCAACCGGTGCGGGTGGGGCAAAAGCATCGGCCGGGGATGCAGCGCGCGCAATCGCGGGCGCTGGTGCCTTATAGAGTGGATCGAGTACCAATCGACAGCCGAAACCCGGTGTAAAGACGGCATGCATGGGTTTAATCCCCGCCACGCTGGCGTCGACCGTCTTGCCGGCCGGGTCGACATGGAAACGAAGCGCATGACCCACGAACCCGGGCAACATCGGTTTTACCAGTTCATCCGCGGTCGCCTGGGCGTCGAGTCCTGAGATGAATGTGGCGGAGCAGACGTTGTGCGCCATTAACCCCGAGGCCGCCTCCAGTGCGCGGTCGGGCCGCCAGTAGACGGCGGCGACAATGCCGACCAGCACGACCAGGGCCAACGCGGAAAGAAAGAAGCGCTTCATCCGTGGTCAATAGTATAGATGCAGCAGAAAGCTGCAGTCAGAAAGGCGGTGATCGATTGCGACGGCGCCGGCTCAGCGCGATATCAATGCATCCATATCTTCCTGCATTCGCTGCTTGTATTCATCTGACCATGCCGCACCGGACTTTTGGTTCAGTTTGCTGGGTGGCTTGGCAACCGGCACCGATTTGTTCTCGCGCGGAGATTTCTTGATGCCGGGTTTGAGTTTAAGGGTTGACCTTGGGGTAACGGGATTGGGTGGATGCATAGTGGTGGAAAGACGGCTCCTTGGTGGTTAGACGACGGCAATTCTATACGAATGGCGTGAAGAACCAATTACAGAATGGCCGACAGCATGTCGGTGAATCGCTGACAAGAAACAATTGTGCGGAGTTCCATAAATCCGGGTCGCTACGCACAAAATCAGGGAATAACTCAGCGTCGCTCAATGACTCGAGGGCAGTGCCGTTAGGGAAGCTGAGCAATGCAGCTGCGCTTCGATCCAATCGCGCGGCAATTCGGCTGTTGCATCCGCGCTCGCCAATAAAAGCGTGTGGCGGGGTACGTCGCGAAAATGTTCGATGACGGTGCTTGAGCCGATCTGATGTGCGGCTTGACGGGAACGGGCGCAAACTTCCAACACCTGACCGAACGCGCCCAGCGCCTCTCGGGCTACCTTGGCGGTGTCATCCGTGCAGGCATCGGCAACGACGACGATCCACAAGGAGTTGCGCCAGCCAGAATGGCTGTTGGACGCAAATAGGCTGTGTATGCATTTTGCGATCGTAGCGCACTGATTGCGCGCCGGTATGACGATGCCGACTGCCTGGATTTTCGACGCTGAGCGGGCGGGGGCGTAGGCGGGGGCGCCTGCTGGAGCTAAGTTGTGCGACACATCGCTAGAATCGCAAATCCGAAATAAAAATGTTGCAAACGATGCGCGGAATGTGAGGCCCTTAACGTTCCGCGGAATTTACGTCATTTTTATCGACGTCGCTCTACTATGTCGCCATCGAGCGGTGGCAGGCACCGCGGGAGGGCCTTGATGGCGATCCAAGATTATGTGCGGTCTATTGCAGCAAGCGAGACGGTTTCAAAAGCCCAAGTTTTTCGATTCCTGGAAATGCAGTTTGCCCGCGCAGACCGGAATCACGATGGCGAGTTGGATGCCGACGAATTGGCGGCCTTTGTGCAGGCGGTCGCGCGGCCGGAGGCGGATCAGCGCTAGCCCGATGGCGGCCGATCGCTGCGGCAGGAATAGCGGCGCGAATGCGGCTATTGACCTGCCGCTATCAACTTCCTGATTTGGCTTACGGCGAGAGATACCTTCGCATCGGTGAACATTTTGCCGAGCTCCAGCGTTGCTTTGGTCTGATCGCCGTCGACTCCGCTGCCGTCGCCGTCGTGTCCATTGACCAATTTACCCGGACGCACCCACTTGGCCGAGGTGCCGTTGACCGTTTTATCGATGTACTCGAGTTCTGAGGCATCGTCTGTGCCTGCATGTACATCGAGCGGCAAAGCGTGTTTCTGCAGGTATTCCTTCATCACGTCCTTTTCTTTGAAATAGGGATCCGGAATGTAGTAGACGTGGATGCCCTTGGGGGCCCACTCTGCATTCAGGCTTTTCGCCACTTGATCCAGTTGCGACTGGGCATTGCCGCCGTGGTCGCACATCAATACGACGTTCTTGAATCCAGCCGAAATGGCGCTCAAGGCGACGTCATGCGCCACGGCGCCGAAGGTATCATCGGCAAGATTCACGCTGCCGGCGTAGCGCATGTGACCGGTTTTTTTCCCCGGATCGATGACGCCGGGTCCGGCGAGTCCCCACGCGCCGGTCGGGGCAAAGGGCATGGTGGGATAGACCAGCGCATTCCCCAGTTGGGCCGCGATCTTTTGGCCAAGATAATGAGCGATGAACACATGTTTCCCGAGGGCCATGCCGGGTCCGTTCTGTTCGATGCTGCCCGCGTAGTAGATGGCCGTGGTCTTGCCCGCGGCAATCGCATCCCGAACTTCCGTCCACGTCATATCCTCGATGAGCAGCGATTTCGTCTGCGCTCGAAGTGCCGGACTCAAGAGCATCAGGAAGACGGCGGAGAAGGCGATGAACTTCATGGGCCGGATCTCCTTGCTCATCGCTATCAACTCAGCCGGCGGCCCAGGAAACTGAAGGTCCGATCCCAGGCCTGCTCCGACCAGACGGCATCGTATTGAGTCTGCGGAATACGGTGCGGACCGACAGCCGTCTCGTTGGCAAACGCATGGTGCGCAAGGTAGCGATGGAAGTCATAAGTGACATGCGCGGCGCGCAGCTTCTCCTCGAGCTGATCAATGGTAGCGATCTTGAAAAATTCGTCCTGCGTGGCCCAGTGGCCCAGCAGAGGCGCCTTGATTTTGGTCGCGTCGATGTACTCGAGTGGCGGGCAACCGTACCAGACGACGCCGGCATCGATTTCCGGCGCCATGCAGAGCGCCAGCAGCGTCAGTGCGCCTCCCATGCAAAAGCCCGTGACGCCGACCTTGCCGCTGTTCTTTTTCAAGAATTGCACGGCGCCGCGGATATCTTGCGACGCGGCATCGGCAAAATTTAAACCGCTCATCAGGTGGTGCGCCTCTTCCGCCTCGACCGTGGATTTGCCGCGGTACAAGTCCGGCACCAGAGCACGGTAGCCGGCACTGGCCAATCGCTCCGCCACGCCGCGGATCTGGTCATTCACGCCCCACCATTCCTGGATGACTACAATGCCCGGAGCCTGCGCGGCGCCTTTAGGTTCCGCGAGATAGCCGTCAACCTTTTTCCCGTCAGGGCGAACATAAGAAATTGTCGTTCCCATACGCAAATCACCTCGAATTCATTTGGATTACCATGATTAGAGCCAAGCCTAACTGTGCCGGTGCACGCAAACAACCGCGGCGCGCGCGTGGCGGAGGTCCGCGCCGTCAGGCCCACATTGCCCCTCGGGGTGAGGCAATGGCTGTTTAGTTCCGGGATTTGGCGCCAAGGTTCAAGAGCAGGCGATAAATCGGTACCGAACCGGTATCCCTGTTAGCCTCCGGAGAGCTGATCTGTCTAAAAAAGGATACGGCCCATGGAAACTGATTCGGGCTCGAGCACCGCATTTGAAGTGGAAGTCGCCGGTCGATTCGGTATTTTGCCGAATTTCTTCCGCTCCGCGCGCGCCGCGCCGGAACTCTTGGAGCAGCTGTGGGGATTCGCCAAGGCGGGTTATCTTGACAACCCGATGCCTGCGGTCTTTAAGGAGCGGCTGTTTGTCTGGCTATCCCGCTTCTGTCCGATGCGCTACTGCATCGTGCGGCACGTGGGATTTCTACTGGGCGGCGGACATGGACGGGCCGCTGGCGATGCGAATGCCAAGCCGCAGAGTCTGACCGAGGTTATTGCGCTGCTTCGTCGACCCTCTCCTTGGCATCGGGATATGGCCCCCGTCTACGCGAGTCTCGAGGCGCAGGCCGGGGCCCTCAAATCCTGGCCTGCGCCCGGCAGCGAGATGGAAGATGCCATTTTTGCTTGTGCGGCGGTGATGTTCATTGAACCGGCTCGCAGCGATTCCGCCCGACGTGGGCTCGTTCGGATATTGGGCCTGCGCGAATACGAACTCTTCAGTGGATGCCTCGCCTTTATTCGCACCGCGCACTACTGGACCATGCTTCATCCAGAAATCGAATCCGAAGACGACATGATCGAACTCATGCGCGGCCATGCAGATCTTGCCAGGCTGCTGTTGGAGGATCCGGAGGCGCATCGCTCCGAAATGAGCGAGCGGACGTTTCAAGAACTCACGCATCTGCGCGATCTGAATGAGCGCCAGGAGCTGCAAAAGGCCAAGCAGGCGCTTGAAGAGAAGGACCGCCAAAAAGACCAGTTCATCGCCGTGCTCGCGCATGAATTGCGAAACCCCCTGAGCGCCATCCGTACTTCTGCGTATGCGCTGCGTCGTTTAGACCTGCAGGATGATCGCGCGGCACCCCTGGTCGAGCGTGTGGATCGCCAATCCACCGCTATCGCGCGGATGCTCGATGATCTTCTCGACGCCTCGCGCATCGCCTTCGGCAAGGTATCCGTTCAGCTCGAACCATTGGAGTTGCGAGGTCTGCTGACTGAGACGCTCGATGATCACGAGCAACACGCACGACAAGCCGGGTTGCAATTGAGTTCTCAGATCGCCGGTGAGATGTGCATCGTCAATGCCGACCGTGTGCGGCTTCGGCAAATCATCGACAACCTACTGTCAAACGCGATCAAGTTCACGCCGGCCGGCGGCAGCGTGCAGCTGAGCCTCGGGATTGAGAACGGGTCGGCTGTCGTTTCTCTTCGCGATACCGGCATCGGCTTTGAGAGCGCTCTTGCCGACAAGCTCTTCGAGCCCTTCGTTCAGCAAGAACAGGGCCGCGATCGGTCTGCCGGCGGCCTCGGATTGGGCCTGGCCATTGCCGCACTCCTTGCGCGTCTGCAGAATGCCGCCCTGACCGCCTCGAGCGCCGGTGTAGGTCGAGGCGCCATCTTCACCTTGTCGATGCCCGTGGCGCGCTTATCCGATGACAGTCCGGTCGTGGGCGCCTCAGTCGAACAATTTTGCCAAAAGTCAGTGCTCTTGGTGGAGGACAACAAGGACCTCGCCGATGGCGTCGCCGAACTGCTTCGGCTGCATGGTGTCATTGTCCGCGTTGCCTACGACGGTCCTTCGGCGATCAAAAGCGCTCTGGCGGAGGTCCCGGATATCATTTTATGTGACTTAGGGCTGCCCGGCGGAATGGACGGCTTTGCGGTGGCCCGCGCGTGCCGCGTCGAGGCCTCGCTTCGAAACGTGCGTTTGGTTGCCGCCTCCGGTTATAGCTCCGTGGAAGACCACGCGAACGCACGGAACGCTGGATTTGACTCCCTGATGGTCAAGCCGGTGACAGAAGAATCGTTGCGCGCCCTCGTGGGCTGAGGGGGCACAGCCCGCCGCGTCGCATTTCTCGCGTGGCGACTCAAGTTGCGCAATTCGCGGCCGATAAGCCGGATTCCAGCAGTCGCGATCGGAATCCATTATGTCAATCGGAAGTGTCAACGGCAGCCTGATCGCGGCAACCCCAGGCACGGCCGCGAGCGCTAGCAATACGTCGAGTTCGACCGCAAGCTCCACGGCGAGCCTGGATTCGACGCTCGCGGCACTGACGAGTCTCGCGACTGAGTCGGCCAATAGCGAATTGCTCGGCAACCTAGGCGCAAGTTCGGGCGCCTCGAGCAGCGTCACCTCGAGCTTGAGCTCGGTATTTCAGAGCCTGCTAAGCGCCCTGACGGGCAGCAGTGCGAGCTCTTCGAGCTCGCCGGCGGGCTCGTCCACCGGCGCGCCCACCGCGACGAGTGCCGCGTCGGCGCAATCGATTATTGCATCGTTCATCGACAGTTCAATCGCGGATCTCGGCAGCTCGAACGCCAATTCCTCGAGCGCTTCGCCGAGCACACTCGGCAGCATCATCGACACCATGGCTTAAGTTCAGTTACCGATCATGTGCGGTTGCTGCGCACGCGAGCGCGCTATCGGATGAGATGCCACTCCGTCTGACGCCCCGCCAGGTAGCGCACGCCCTTGCCGTCGAACAGCGCACCCTGCTCCAACATGATCTGCACGCGTTGCCCGCCCCACTCCTGCAGCGACACGGCAACATTGCCTTCGATCGCATAGACCGTATCCCGATGCAGCGGGTAGTCACCGGTTCCCGGCGTCGCGCCCTGGTTGTCCCACATGCCGATCGTCGGCCCCAGGGAGTGGCCAAAGAATCCCAGCGGGTGGCTGTATGTGCTGCAGGCCAGCGCCGCTGCCGCACAACCCTTGATCGTTGCCGCAAGGATCTCGTTGCCGGAACGTCCTTCCTGGAACGAGCCCGTCAGAATGTCCTGCCAACGATTGCCGCTGACGAGCGCTGCCTTGAGGCCCGGCGGGACGTCCACTTCGTCTGCCTTGAGCACGTAGCCCATTTCCTGGGTGTCGGTGCACAGCTTCAAATAGCAAAATCCGACGTCCGTGTGCAGAATATCGCCTGCTTCAATCCGCCCTTCATCGCCGCAGTGCCCGCCTGAGCCCCCGACCGGACAAGGCTGGCCGGCCCGCTGACGATCCACCGTCGCCATAAACCACGGTCGCAACCCCAGCGACTCGAAGCGTTCGCGGATGTACCACGCGACCTCATCGGTGGTCGTAACGCCGGGCGTGATCACGCGACCACTGAATGCCTCGGAGATGACGCCGCGCGCGATGCTGTTGATGTGCGGGTATACCGCCTGCTCGGCCGGCGTGCGAGTTTCGATCCAGCGAACCACCAGCGCTTCAGCGGAGACGAGACGATCGGCATATCCTGGCGGCAACACTTCGATGAGCCGTTCGTGCAGCGCATGGGTCAAGCCGTCCGCGGCTGCCCAGTTGCGCGAGACATTGATCCCGATGCGCTTGGGCTCGCGGCTTGCGATGAGCGCACCGAGTGCTTTCCACTGCGCGTCGAGATCGCCGCCCGCCCACGCCGATTTATAGGGACCCCCGAGCGGATAGCGATTAACGGCAAAGCGCTCCACCGTTCCGTCTGCCGCGCGACTGAACACCAACATCGTCGTGCGTCGCGCTGCGAAACTTGGCTGCGGCACAAGCGTGAAATACACCGGGTCCTCGGCATATTCGCGATTGACGACAACCCACATGTCCAGCCCGGCCTCGTTCATCAGCTTCGGCAGCAGCTGATCCAGGCGCTCGGTCAGGATGCGGTTCTCCGGCTCGACGCGCTCGTGCGGCGGCAGCACGGCGTAGCCGGCCGCACCGTCGATGCGCCGCCCCTGCGCAGGCTCGGGCGATCCAACCGGCGTCGCCGCAACAGCGGCCGTCGCGAGCAGCAGCAGCGCGCCTAGATTTGCGCCGCCGAACGGTAAGAGCGCGCGCAAATGTCTTGCCAGAATCATCATATCGATCCCCATTAGGTTTATTTATTTAGGAGGCTAGTATAGATGCCGGCGCCTCGAATCTGACACTGACACAACAAGGAGCTCGAAGATGACCCCCGTGGGCCAACGTTTTCTAATGATCTATTCCGCGGTGCTGACGGCCGTCTTCGCTGTTTCAGCGCTTTACGGATTCGCGCGAGCCCCGCAAAAAATGACGCTTGAGGAGCTCGATGTACAGCGGATCAACCTTCGGGAGCCCGATGGGACACTGCGCTTGGTGATCTCGGACAAATCCAAGGCACCGGGGATAATCGTGAAGGGCAAAGAATACCCGCATCCCGATCGCAAGACCGCGGGCATGATCTTTTTCAACGATGAAGGGACCGAGAACGGCGGATTGATCTTCGGCGGCGAAAGGAGCCAGGACGGAACAAAGCACTCTTCCGGGCATTTGTCGTTCGACGCCTACGAGCAAGACCAGACCATGGCGCTGGATTCAACCCAGAGTGGCGGTGAACGCTCCACCCGGTTGCAAATCACCGACTATCCCGATTATTCGATTCTCGATCTTTTGAATTTGCTGGCTGCGAACCAGCAGCTGCCCGCTGCACAACAGAAGGAAAAACTGAATGCTTTCCTTGCCGAACGCGGAGCCCCTACGACGCGTCTGGTGCTGGGGCGAGGCATGGGCAAGGACCGTGGCGACAACAGCGTGATGCTGGGTCTCAATGACATGCAAGGCCATCCGCGTATCGTCATGAAGGTCGCCTCCGATGGCACCCCGTCGTTGCAGATGTTTGACACTGCCGGGAACGTGGTCGGTAATCTCGACACCAAGGCCCACCCGTAAGTCGCATAGAATATCGCCAACGACAAAAATGCAGGGAATGACCATGAATGGGATGAAATTGAGCGCCCGCTGGCTGGGTTCGCCGCTTTTTATTGTTCGAGCTGCGCTCCTGGTCGCGGCGGGTTGGGTCGTGGAGCCCGCCGCTGCGCAGATGGCGCCACCACCGGCCGTCATGGTGGATGATCCGATCCCGCATCGGACGGAGGGCGCTGGGCCATTCAAGCGGCTCATCCTACGAGGCGCCTACATGATTGACGGCACGGGCGCGCCGGCGCGGGGACCCATTGATCTGGTCGTCGAGGGAGACCGAATCAAGGAGATCAAGTTAGTCGGCGCGCCGGGCCGGATCGAGGCGAACCTGCGGCCTGAGAAAGGCGACCACGAGATCGACATGTCCGGCTACTACATCATGCCGGGGTTCATCGATACCCATGTCCACACACTCTCGCTCAACCACCTGCAAAAGACGCCGACCGATTACATCCTGAAACTGTGGCTCATCAACGGCATCACCTCGGTGCGCGACCTGGGCCAGACCTTTCACCAACCCGACTGGCTCCTCGACATCAAGAGACGCAGCGAGCGCAACGAGATCACGGCGCCGCGCATTGATGTCTATCCCTTCTTCGCCAACCTGCCGCATCCGTTCTCGACCGTCGAGGAAGCCAAGGCGCGCATCCGCGATTTCAAGAAACAGGGCGTCGACGGCGTCAAGTTCTTGGGTACACCGACGGGTCTGACCGTTGCAGGCATCGAGGAGGCACGTCGGGTGGGCCTGCGCACCACCATTCACAACGACCAGCTGCAGGTTTCGGAGGGCAACATCGTGTTCCTGGCCGAGCACGGACTCCAGGCCATGGAGCACTGGTACGGGCTTCCCGAATCCATGTTCGAGGACCGCTCAATCCAACATTATTCGAACAATTATGTCTACGACGATGAACAGGACCGCTTCGGCGAGGCCGGGACTCTGTGGGCGCAGGCGGCTGCGCCGGGTTCCAAGAAGTGGCAGGAGGTCATGGACACGCTCCTCAAGCGGCAGTTCGTCATCACACCGACCTTTGTGGCCTACCTCGCCAGCCGCGACCTGTGGCGCGCCATCCGCGCTCCCTGGCAGGACGAGTACGCGCTGCCGGCCCTGTGGGACTACTGGCGACCCAACCCGCTGAACCACGGTTCCTTCTGGTTCGACTGGACCACCGAGCGCGAGATGGCCTGGCGCGAGAACTACCGCATTTGGATGCAGTTCATCAACGAGTACAAGAACCGCGGCGGCATGGTGACGGCCGGTGATGATGCGGGCTTTCTATACAACCTGCCGGGGTTTGGCTTTACGCAGGAGCTGGAGCTGCTGCGTGAGGCCGGCTTCACACCGCTGGAAGTCATCCGGGCGGCCACGCAGAGCGGGGCGCGAGCCTTGGGGCACGAGGACCAGGTCGGCATGCTGAAGCTGGGCATGAAGGCGGACATCATCGCCATTAAGGGCAATCCTCTGGCCAATCTCAAACTGCTGTATCCCACGGGGACCATCCGCCTGAACCCACAGACGCAGCGTACGGAACGAACGGGCGGCATCGACTACATCATCAAGGACGGTATCGTCTACGACGGTCAGCAATTGCGCGATGAAGTGAAGGCGATGGTGTCGAAACAGAAGGCGGAGCGCCATATTGGACCGGGTGTCATGCCGGTGCCCCAGCAATAAGTCCGACGGTTCCAGCTGTCGAAACTGCCCTTGGTCATTCGTATAGGGGCTGATAACCGGCATGTTGCTGGCTAACAGAGGAATTGATCATGAAGCAGTACTTACTGAGTGTCTGTCATCCCGCCGGTGCCACTCAGCCTCCGCCGGCTGCACTGAACAAGATCATGAGCGACGTAATGGCGCTGCGACAAGAGATGAAGTCCGCCGAGGTCTGGGTCTTCAGTGGCGGACTTCACGCCTCCAATTCGGCAACCGTTCTTCGCCACCAAGACGGCGACATCGTGCTCACCGACGGGCCGTTCATAGAAAGCAAGGAGCAAATCGGGGGTATCAGCATTATTCGCGTACCGGACCTCGATGCGGCGCTGTTATGGGCTCGAAAGCTCGCACGCGCCACGACCTCGCCCATTGAAGTGCGTCCGTTCGTGGAGCAGCCCTGAGCGCCGAGATCGAAGCGGTCTTTCGGCGCGAATACGGGCGTAGCGTGGCCGTGCTCACCCGCTTCCTCGGCGACATTTCGTTGGCCGAGGAAGCGGTGCAAGAAGCCTTCGCAATCGCGCTTGCCAAGTGGCCGAGCAGCGGCATTCCGCCGTCTCCGGCGGGCTGGCTCATCACGACCGCGCGCAACAAGGCATTGGACCATCTGCGCAAAGAGGCCTCTCGATCTGAGCGTCAGCATGCCGCCCAATTGCTGAACGACGTGGAGCAGGCCGAGGAGCACGATGTGCAGGACGATCACTTGCGATTGATTTTCACCTGTTGCCACCCCGCGCTGGCAGCCGATGCGCAAGTCGCATTGACGCTGCGATTGATTGGCGGCCTGCGCACCGAAGAAATCGCGCACGCATTCCTTTTGCAGCCCACTACGCTGGCACAGCGCCTATCCCGCGCCAAGGCGAAAATCCGCGACGCCAATATTCCCTATCGCGTTCCGGATGCGGCCGAGCTACCGGGCCGCCTCGGCGCAGTTCTGGCGGTGGTCTATCTGGTATTCAACGAAGGCTACAGCACGTCCTGCGGCGATGAAGTGCTTCGTACCGAACTGTGCGATGAGGCCATTCGGCTCGGTCGATTGCTGGCGACGCTCATGCCTCAGGAATCCGAAATACTAGGCCTGCTTGCGCTGATGCTGCTGATCGATGCCCGGCGCCGCGCGCGAGTGGTGGGCGGCGACTTGGTACTGCTTTCCGAGCAGGACCGCACCCTGTGGGATGAGTCCAAGCTGGAGGAGGGCCGGGCGCTCATGCGAATCTGCCTTGCACGAAATCGTCCGGGCAGCTATCAGCTGCAGGCCGCCATCAATGCGGTGCATAGCAACGCACCCTCGGCGGACCGCACCGATTGGCGGCAAATTCTGCAGCTTTATGATCAGCTCATGTCCATGGCGCCGAATGCGATTGTTGCCCTGAATCGTGCGGTAGCGGTGGCGGAAGTCCACGGCGTTGCGCACGCGCTGCAACTGGTGGAGGCGCTTGATCTGCCGAAATATCATTGGTACCACGCGGTCCGAGCTGATCTCTTGCGGCGGATCGGGCGCACCGGCGATGCGGCGTGCGCCTATCGCCAGGCATTGGACCATTGTGACAACAAGCGGGAGCGCGACTTCCTCATGCGTCAATGCCAATCACTCCCGAGACATTGAAACTGCAACCGAGGAGTGCCTGGAAGTCGTCATCCCTCGCAGTCATTGCGAGGGATGACTCATACCCAGCTATTGCGCTCTATCGATCGCTTCGTCGTCCATCTTCAGGCGGAAATACAGCGCTTTCTTCAACGAATGAATAGCCCGGCGCGTGTCCGCCATGGCAACCGCCTTATTGCCGCCAAAATCGTCCGGAGCCGCTTCCAATTCTCGCAAAGCTTCTTTCATCTGCCCAATTGCGGCGACGATTCGCGGGTGCGCGGCGCGCTCTGATTGTACCGACAGCACTGGGTCCGCCGACGCCAACATCGGCTGCGCGCACAGACCCATCCCCAGCAATACTCCAGCCGCCATGGTCTTCATGGAATTCATGAGATTCTCCTTTTTTGAACGCCAAAACAAACACCGGTCTTGGCGTGCAACGCACCGCAAGGGCGGCGGAGGACGGGAGAAGCATGAACTTACCTTCATCTAGGCAAACTGACCGTTTCGTAGGTCACTTGACCTTGATGCAGTCCTCGGTATCCGTCGCCGCGCCGGGGTTGGCAGCAGAGCCCGCCTCAAAGTCGTGCACGACGTAGTGGCTGTCGCTGACGCGCTCAAATTCGCTGCGGCTAACCGGTGTCATTTGCCCGCCGTCAAAGGTAAAGCCTCTCTCGCTCAAGCGCCGCTCGTGGAAACCGTGATTTTCCCAAACTACGTAACCCCACGGGCCGACGCCGACTCCCTTGAATCGATCGGTGACCTTGTCGTAGGTCGTGAGGAATTCACCGATCAGCTTCGGCCCAAGCAGCATGGTCTCGCGCAGCACGCGCCTGTCGAAGGACCACTCATACTCCACGTTAACGTCGTGATCCGGCGTGCCGGCCTGAGTGACGTGGCACGTCCAGCGTCCGATCATGAAACCGTAGTCGGTCTCGAGGGAGTGCCTCGCCGGCGGCTCGCCGGCCTGGGCAGCATCGAAGCAGCCGAGAAAAAGACCAAAGACCACGAGGGCGACGTGTGATTGCGATTTCATTTGTTGCTCTTTCGATTGCGGGCTTCGCAGTTCCTGGCTACTCCGGCAGCTTCAACTGCTTGAGGATCGCCTTGTAGCGTGGGTCAGAGCGAAGATTTTTTAGCAAGGGGTCTAGCTTCAAAGACGCACAGTCAGGCTCGCGCCGCTCGCAACTACGAGTGAGCCAGACAAAGGCCAGATCGGTCTCGCCGCGATAGGCGTAAGTTTCGGCGATAAGCATAGCCCCCGGCGTTCCGCTCGAGACGATCGACTCCATGCTTCGCAGTGCCGCGTCGGCCTCGTCACCGCGCCCAACGGCGTGGTAGGCCAAGGCCAGACCAGGAACTCGTTCCTGAGGGTCCACTTCACGTTCAAACTCCGCAAGCGCCTCAGACGTCTTTCCGTCAAGAAGCAACGCCTTTCCCAGATAATAGTGAGCATCTGGGTAAGCCGGATTCAACGCCTGCGCCCGCCGCAGTGCCGCTTGAGATTCTTTTAGTTTGCCGGCTCCCATTAAGAACTGGCCTAACAAATCAACAGCAATATTGCTGAGGGGGTCCTTAGCGACTGCCCTTGTCACATATTCCACCGACTCGTCGGCCCGTCCCAGTTTGGCTGCCACGATGCCTGCCGCGATAAGATTTTTCGGGTCGTCTGGGCCAACTGCCAGGGCGCGCTTAATTTCTAAATCGGCGCCTTCCCAGTTCCAATCGTGCAGGTACAGTATTTTGGCTAATGCCCGGTGACCATCCGCGCCACTCGGGTTGAGCTCAATTGCCTTGCGTGCCGCGCTTCTCGCGTCCTCGAAGCCCTGAGTAGGCTCGTTG
>Ga0070765_100001140_pt1 | contig 15996 bp, 6 predicted proteins | sample HubBroMetageWFT5_FD_71516 | JGI IMG/M metagenome (GOLD analysis project Ga0070765, IMG submission 71516) | Warmed and freeze-thawed soil microbial communities from the Hubbard Brook experimental Forest, New Hampshire - Hubbard Brook CCASE Soil... | ecosystem: Environmental > Terrestrial > Soil... | reverse complement strand
CCCCGGCTCGAGCGTGCGGTTGTGACCCATATGCGTTCGTGAACGCACGTTCGCATTTTCGCGACGGGTCGAGTGTGCGCTTAGGACCCACCCGGGTGGAAAGGCGGACGCGGCGACGGCCCCGCTCGGCATCCCTGCCTCGCAGACGGGGCCTGCCGCGCGACATCCGACGGACGCCGGCGAAGCCGGCCCTCCAAAACCGTCAGCCGAGCGTCAGCTGCTTGGCCGCGTAATTGATCGTCACCGACCCGAACCGCGACAGGACGTCCGACCCGAGCAGACCGAACCCCTGCGCGTTGAGCCCGGCGATCGGAGAGCTCGAGACGACGACCGTGGGCAGCGGCACCACCCCGTCGACGTTCCAGTTCGAGACGCGGACGCGGCTCGCCAGGGCGCAACCCGTGACACCACAGAACCGGTGACGCTTTCCGACCGTCTTCAAGTGCAGGTGGCGCGCCGCGGTCTGGTTGATCACCGACACCGTCGCGCCGGTGTCGATCAGCATGGGGATGAGCCGACCGTGAATGAACACGCGGACGAGCGCAGCGGTGGAGCCGCTCCTGGTCTTGACGACGACGATCGGGACGGTCGCCTGGGCGGCGTGGGCGTCGACCGGGCGCGCGGATGCCGCCCCCGCGGTCGCCGCCGATAGCCCGACGGCGCACAACAGGCTGACGACTATGAATCGACGCACGCCGCACACGCTACTGGAGCGTGGCCAGCGCGAGCGGAAGTACCCGCTCCGCACCGGCACGGCGGAGCTGACCGCCGACCATCGCGAGCGTCCAGCCGGAGATGCGGCGGTCGTCGAGGAGCGCGCCCAGCCCCGGGGGCGGCGTGGCCACGATTTTGAACGCACCCCGGACGTTGGCGGCCTGCTGGGCGGCGTTGGCCATCTCGCGCTGTGGCGGCCGCTCGTCCGCGCGAGCCACGAGCTCGACGTATGGGACGGACAGCGCCTTGGCGATGCGAGCCCCCAGCCGCGAGACAACCTCGCCGAGGCGGACCGAGGGCACCGACGTGATCCAGTCGACGCCGCCCGCTCGCCGGACCACGTCCGCCATCGCCTGGACCACGTCCTCCGGGAACTCGCCGCTCTCCAGGCCGCGCTCGAGAGCCGGCCACCACCCGCCGTCGCCAAAACGCGCCAGCGCCCACCCCGGCTCGACGAGCACGTCCGCGGGGATCTTGCGCATCACGCCGCCGGCGTCGGGCGCCATCTTGCGCACCTCGAGCTCGATCGGCGTGGAGCGCAGGTGCCGTCCGGCGGCTTCCACCAGCGCCGGATCGAGCGGGGCGTCGAATCGCCGACCGGCGCATACCGAGCAGCGGCCGCAGTCCTGCGGCGAGGGGTCGTCGAGCTCTTCCTGGAGCACCCGCATGAGGCAGCGACCGTCGGCGCCGAACGCTGCCATCGCGCGCTGCTCGGCGCGGCGGAGCGCGGTCACCTGGGCGTACCGCTCGCCGTCGTAGGTCCAATCGGCGCCCGGCACCAGTCGCCATCGGCTCCCGGTGCGCGCGACCGCGCCCTCGACGTCGAGGATCTTGAGCATCGCCTCGATCCGGCCCATGCCGAGGTTGACTACGGCCATCAACTCGCGGGTCGTCCGCCCGTCCTCGCCGGCGGTTTCGAGTTCCGCGAGCACCGCGGATACCCGCTCGCGGTCGGGAAACGCCTGCTCGATGAAGAAGTCCTGGATCCGGCGGTCCTCGCCGCCCCGCAGCAGGACGATGTCGGCGTGTTCGACGCCGCGGCCGGCGCGACCGATCTGCTGGTAGTAGGAGACGACCGACCCGGGCGCCTGGTAGTGCACGACGAACGTCAGGTCGGGCTTGTCGTAGCCCATCCCAAGCGCGCTCGTGGCGACCACCGCCTTGATCTCGTTGCGGAGCAGCCGGTCCTCGGCGTCGATCCGGTCGCCGGTCTCCTGTTCGCCGCTGTAGGGCACGGCGGGGATTCCCTGGGCGCTCAGGAATCCCGCGACCTGGTCGGCGTCGCGCTTGGTGAGCGTGTACACGATCCCGGAGCCGTTCATGCGCGGGAGGTTCGCCGCCAGCCACGCCAGTCGTTCCGCGGGCCGCGGTAACTCAAGCGTCTCGAGCCGGAGACTTGACCGTGCCAACGGTCCGCGGTAGGTCCGAAGTGGCTCGCGATCCTCGGCCCCGAGCTGCGCGACCACGTCCGCGACGACCCGGTCGTTGGCGGTCGCGGTCGTTCCGAGGACCGCGACGCCCGGCGCGAGCGCGTCGAGCATGTCCCTGACCCGCCGGTAATCGGGGCGAAAGTCGTGGCCCCAATCCGATATGCAATGCGCTTCGTCGATTACTAGCAGGCCGACCGACCTCGCGAACAGCGGGAGCATGTCCTCGCGAAAGCGGGGGTTGTTCAGTCGCTCGGGGCTGATCAACAGCAGGTCGATCGTGCCGGCCGCGAGCCGGTCGCGGACCTCGTCCCACTCCTCGCGGTTGGTGCTGTTGATCGTGTGCGCCCGCAGCCCGAGACGCTCGGCGGCCGCGATCTGGTTTCGCATCAGCGCCAGCAGCGGGCTGACGATTAGCGTTGGTCCCGCGCCGGCCTCCCGGAGCAGGGCCGTCGCGACGAAATACACCGCCGACTTGCCCCAACCGGTCCGCTGGACGCACAGGACCCTCGCCCGGTCGGCGGCCACGTCCTTGATCGCCTCGAGCTGTCCTGGACGGAACTCCGCGTCCGGATCACCGGTCAAAATTCGAAGCCGAGCCAGGGCGGCCGCGGGGATGGTTTCGGGGTCGGTGATCAGCACTCTGACTACAAGAGTCGCAGGCGCCCCGGAAATCACCCCCCCGAGCTAGGGTCGTAACAAATGCTGCACGTCCACCGAGCCGAGCGCGCGGACCGTCTCGCCGACGGTCTCGCCGACAGGCTGCTTGAGCCGCTCGCCGACCCGTTCGCGGCCGAGGTCGTCGCGGTGCCTACCCGCGGGATAGAGCGCTGGCTGACCCAGCGGATGTCCACGCGCCTCGGAACCACGGGCTCCCGTCGAGACGGCGTGTGCGCGAACGTCGAGTTCCCGTTTCCCGGGCGTCTCATCCAGGGAGCGCTTGCCGCCGCGACCGGGATCGACCCGGACAACGACCCGTGGCTGTCCGAGCGCTCGGTCTGGCCGCTGCTCGAGGTCGTCGATGAGTGCCTCGATGAGCCGTGGCTGGCCACGCTCGCGCGCCACCTCGAGGGAGCGCGCGGCGGGCCTGAGGTTCCGACCCGCCGCTTCGGCGTGGTGCGCCACATCGCCGACCTGTTCGACCGCTACGGCGTCCATCGCCCGGACATGGTGCGTGACTGGGTCGCGGGAGCGGATCGACTAGGCGACGACTGGCAGCCGGAGCTGTGGCGGCGCCTGCGCGCGCGGATCGGCGCCCCGAGCCCGGCCGAGCGGCTCGCCACCGCGTGTGAGCGGATCCGACAGGACCCGGCGATCCTGGACCTGCCGCCGAGGTTGTCGCTGTTCGGCCTCACTCGAATGCCGCGCTCGTACCTCGAGGTCCTGGCCGCGATCGCCGCCGCGCGCGACGTCAACGTGTTCGTGCTCCATCCCTCGCCGTCGCTGTGGCGAGGGGTCGAGCACGCGCTCCGCGACGGGCCGCCGATCGTCGATCGGCACGACGACCGGACCGCGCATCTGCCGGTCAACCGACTGCTCGCGTCATGGGGGCGGGACGTCCGAGAGCTCCAACTCGTGATCGCGGGCACGGGCAACGGCGTCGACCACCACCACGGGCTGCCCGAGGACCAGCCGCGGACGCTGCTCGAGGCCATCCAGCACGACATCCGCGAGGACCGCCAGCCGCCCGGGCCGCCGCTGCCGGGCGAGCCGGATGCCCGCCGGCGCATGCAGACGGACGACCGGAGCGTCCAGATCCACGCCTGCCACGGCCGCGCGCGTCAGGTCGAGGTGCTGCGCGACGCGGTCCTTCATCTGCTCGAGGACGACCCGACGCTCGAGCCGCGGGACGTGATCGTGATGTGCCCGGACATCGACACGTTCGCGCCACTGATTCAGGCGACCTTCGGGGCGGGCCGCGTCGCTTCCGCCGAGGACGGCGACGATGAGGAGGACGCGATCGCCGGCCGACGCGACCGGCTGCCGGACCTCCGAGTTAGGCTCGCGGACCGCTCGCTCCGCCAGACCAACCCGGTCCTCGGCGTCGTCAGCCAGCTGCTCGCGCTCGCCGACCAGCGCGCGACCGCCTCGCAACTGCTCGACCTGGCGGCCCGCGAGCCCGTCCGCCGCCGCTTCCGCTTCGACGATGACGACCTGTCGCGCATGCAGGACTGGGTGGCGGCGAGTGGGATCCGCTGGGGATTCGACGCCGGCCACCGCGAGCCGTTCAAGCTCGGGACGGTCAACGCCAACACGTGGCGCAGGGGCGTCGACCGCATACTGGTCGGCGTCGCCATGACCGAGGAGGACCGGCCGCTTCTCGGCGGCGTGCTTCCGCTCGACGACGTCGACAGCGGCGCAATCGACCTCGCCGGCCGCGTCGCTGAATTTGTCGACCGTGTCCGCCTCGCCGCGGATGGGCTCACCGATCCGAAGCCGATCGCGCGGTGGACGGCTGCCATCGCAGAGGCCGCCGATTGGCTCACTGCGACCAGCGACCGCGACTCGTGGCAGCGCCGCGAGCTCCAGCGCCTACTCGCCGATGTCGACGGCGAGTCGGTAGGCGAGACCGGGTCGAGCGCGGCGACGCTCGAGCTGGCCGACGTCCGAGTGCTGCTGTCCGACCGTCTGCGCGGCCGCCCGACCCGCGCGAACTTCCGTACCGGTCACCTGACGGTGTGCACACTCGTGCCGATGCGTTCGGTGCCGCACCGGGTCGTCTGCATCCTCGGACTCGACGACGGCGAGTTCCCGCGTCGTGCGCGCCGAGATGGCGATGACCTGATGCTGGCCGAGCCGCACGTCGGCGATCGCGACCCACGCGCCGAGGATCGGCAGATGCTGCTCGACGCGCTGCTGGCGGCGACCGAGCGGGTGATCATCACCTACACCGGCAACGACGAGCGCACGAACCTCCCGCGTCCTCCGGCGGTACCCGTGGGCGAGCTGCTCGACGTGGTGGATCGCACGGTCAGCGGCGGCGAGGACTCGGCGCGCGAGCAGGTGGTCGTTCACCATCCGCTCCAGCCGTTCGACCCTCGGAACTTCACGCCCGGACGGCTCGTTCCCGGTCGCCCGTGGGGGTTCGACCCGCAGGCGCTCGGCGGAGCCAAGGCGCTCAGCGGCGAGCGCGGGCCCCGCGAGCCTTTCCTGGCGGCGCCGCTGCCGCCGCGAGAAGACGCGCTCATCGAGCTGAACAGCCTGATCCGGTTCGTCGAACACCCAACCAGGGCGCTCCTGCGCGACCGCCTCGGGATCAGCGTGAGCGAGTTCTACGACGAGGTGGAGGACTCGATGCCCGTCGAGCTCGACGCCCTCGAGGCCTGGGGCGTCGGGCAGCGGCTGCTCGAGGGAGTTCTCGCCGGCGCGGAGCTCAAGGCGTGCATGCAGGCCGAGATCGCCAGAGGGGCACTGCCACCCGGCGAGCTGGCGCGCCCCGCGCTCGCGCGCATCGGCGCGGTCGTGGAGCAGCTCGCAAACGAGGCGCGGTCGCTCGGCGTCGACCGGGCGCCCGGCTCGCTCGACGTCAACATCGGCCTTGGAGACGGGCGGACGCTCGCCGGCACGGTCACCGGTGTCTGTGGGGACACGCTCCGCGCGATCTCCTACTCGCGCGTCCGGCCGCGCGACCGCTTGCGGGCGTGGGTGAGGCTGCTCGCGCTCAGCGCCGCGCGACCCGAGCGGGCATTCGAATCGGTGGTGATCGGCCGCGCCCGCGCCGACGCGCGCTGGGCCGACGCCACGGTGGCGCGGATCGCGCTGCTAGCCGACGATCCATCCTCGCGCCAGCGCATCGCGACCGAACAGCTGAGCCTTCTCCTCGATCTCTATGAGCGCGGGATGCGCGAGCCTCTCCCGATCGCGTGCGACACCTCCGCCGCCTACGCCCAAGCGGTGATATCGGGCGAGGACGGCCCGGCCGCAGCGCGCGAGGCCTGGGAGACCGTGTTCCGGTTCGACAAGGAGGACCGCCAACCCGAGCACGTGCTCGTCCATGGCGACGCCGTCCCGCTGGCGCGGCTGCTCGAGGCCCGGCCGCGCGACGACGAGGAGGGACCAGGGTGGGATCAGACCGAGACCACAAGATTCGGGCGCTATGCGATGCGCCTGTGGCGCGGTCTGCTGGCGGTCGAGATGGTGAGCGATCGATGAGGATCGTCGAGGCCTACGCCGAGTTCGACCTGTGCGGTCCGCTCCCGTCGGGCACGGTTGTGCTCGAGGCGAGCGCCGGAACCGGCAAGACGTACACGATCGCCGCGCTCGCCGCGCGCTATGTCGCCGAGGGCACGCCGCTCGATCGGCTGCTGTTGATCACGTTCACGCGGATGGCGACCGGCGAGCTCCGTGACCGGGTGCGGGAGCGACTGGTCGGCTGCGAACAGCAGCTGTCGTGGATCCTCGCGGGCGCTTCAGACCCCGGGACCGACGCCGTGGTGACGCTGCTCGCCACGGGCTCGCCCGAGGAGGTCCGCCTGCGCCGCGACCGACTGGCGAGCGCCGTCGCCGACTTCGACGCGGCCACGATCGCCACCACCCACGGCTTCTGCCAGGAGGTGCTCGCGGAGCTCAGCACGGTCGGCGATCTCGATCGCGAGACCGCGTTCGTCGAGGACGTGTCCGACCTGCTCGAGCAGGCGCTCGACGACCTGTACGTCCGGCGATTCGGGCGGAGGGGCGGCGCGCGGTTCACCCGTGCCGAGGCGCTCCAGATCGCGCGCGCGGCGGTGTTCAACCCGATGGCGAAGCTCGAGCCGGTGGGTGAGCCCGAGGACAGCACCGCTTCGATGCGCTACCGCCTGGCCCGTGTGGTGCGAGACGAGCTCGAGCAGCGCAAGCGCCGGCTTGCGGTCATGACCTACGACGATCTGCTGACGCGCCTGAACAAGATCCTCGACGGTCCGAACGGACCGGCGGCGAGGGAGCGCCTGCGTACTCGCTACGACGTGGTCCTGGTCGACGAGTTCCAGGACACCGACCCGATCCAGTGGCAGATCCTCCACCGCGCGTTCGCCACCGAGGGCGTGACCTTGGTGCTGGTGGCCGATCCCAAGCAGGCGATCTATGCGTTCCGTGGCGCCGACGTGTACGCGTACCTCGTGGCCGCCGCCACTGCGGACGGGCACGCCACGCTGCTCGTCAACCGGCGCAGCGACCAGCCCCTGCTCGACGCCTTCGACGCGCTGTTCGCGAAGGCGCGACTCGGCCACGAAGACATCGTCTATCGCGAGGTGAGGGCCGCGCCGGCTCATCAGACCTCCCGGCTCCACGGCGCCCCGACGGACGCTGCGCTGCGTGTCCGGATCGCGCATCGCGACGAGCCGACGATCGAGCAGACCAACTACGGATATGCCAGGGCGCCGTCGGCGCGTGCGCACGTCGCGCGCGATCTCGCCGCCGACATCGTGCGGCTGCTGGGGTCAGGTGCGTGCATCGAGCATCGGTCTTCCGACGGGTCGTCGATCCGCACGGAGCCGATCTGCCCGCGAGACATCGCGGTGCTTGTGCGCACCCACGCGAATGCCGACCTCGTCTGCGAGCAGCTGACCGCCGCCCGGGTTCCGGCAGTCATCAACGGCGGGGGAAACGTGTTCGCCACGACGACCGCCCGAAACTGGTTGCGGCTGCTCGAGGCGCTCGAGCGCCCGGCCTCGACGATCCGGGCGAGGACCGCCGCCGCGACGCTCTTCCTCGGCTGGAGCGGCGAACGCATCGCCACCGCCGCCGAGCCCGAGTGGGAGGAGGTCCACCGCCGCCTTCATCGCTGGAGCCGGATCCTCCGGGACGGGGGCGTGGCCGCGCTCACCGAGGCGATCATGGTCGAGGAGGACCTCGCCGCGCGGGCGCTCGCCGACACAGGAGGCGAGCGGCGGCTGACCGACCTGAACCACGTTGCGCAGCTGCTGCACCGCGCCGCCACCGCCGAGCGACTCGGTGTGACCGCGCTCCGCGGGTGGCTCGCAGAGCGGATTGCCGACTCGGAACGCGGCGACGCCGAGGACGAGCGGGCCCGGCGCCTCGAATCGGACGCCGAGGCGGTGCAGGTGCTGACGATCCATCGCAGCAAAGGCCTCGAGTTTCCGGTCGTGTACTGCCCGTTCCTCTGGGAGGCGAGCTACATCTCGCGCGACGCCGAGCCCGTGTTCTTCCACGACCCCGCGGCCGGGTTCCGGCGGACGATCGACGTTGGGCTCGAGGGACGCGCCTGGAGCTCCCATGTGCGCCGGCACCGCGTCGAGCAGCGCGGCGAGGATCTCCGGCTCGCGTACGTCGCGCTGACTCGCGCCAAACACCAGGCGGTGATCTGGTGGGCCGGCTCGTATGACAGCCGCAACTCGCCACTCGGTCGGTTGCTGTTCGCGATGGACGAGGACGGCAACGTCGCGCCCGACGGCGGGTCGACGCCGACCGACGCCGCCGCCGCGGAGCGCTTCCGCGAGCTCGCGGCCGTCGCACCCGGATGCATCCGCGTCGAGCGGTCGACCCTCGAGCGACCGACGACATGGAGTCCGCCGGTCGACGCGCCGCTCGATCTCGCGGCGGCGCGGTTCGACCGCCGGCTCGACCTGTGGTGGCGGCGGACCTCTTACACCGACATCACGGCCGAGGCGCACGACGCGCTCGTCGCAAGCGAGCCCGAGCGGCCCGTCCTGAGCGACGAGCCCGAGACTGCCACTCCGGTTGTGGTCCCCGGCGCGGGCGACCGTCGATCTGAGATGGCGGCGCGCGAATCGCTGCTCGGCGCAGGCCCTGTCGGGGTCGATTTCGGCACGTTCGTCCACACCGTGCTCCAGGCGACCGAGTTCACGGCGCCGGACCTCGACCTCGAGCTCGGGTCGCGGATGGCCGAGGCGGGGACGCGCCGGTCGCTCGACCTGGGGGAGCCCGACCAGGTGGTCGAGGGGCTGCGGGCCGCGATCGAGACGCCGCTGGGGTCGCTCGTCGGCGGGCTGCGTCTGCGCGACGTCACGCGTTCCGACCGCCTTGACGAGCTCGAGTTCGAGTTGCCGCTGGCGGGCGGAGACGAGCCCACCGGGCGGCTGACGCTTCACGCGATCGCCAGCGCGCTCCGTGATCACCTGCCCGCCGGCGATCCGATGGCTGCGTACGCCGCGCGACTCGAGGATCCGGCGCTGCGTTCGCAGGTGCGGGGCTTTCTCACCGGAAGCATCGACCTCGTGTTGCGCCTGGATGGCCCGCGGTTCGCGATCGTCGACTACAAGACGAACTGGCTCGGGCCCGCCGGCGAGCCGCTGACGCTCGCCCACTATCGGCCCGAGGCGCTCGTGGCGGAGATGAATCGCGCGCATTACGGGCTCCAGGCGCTGCTGTACACGGTCGCACTGCACCGCTATCTGCGCTGGCGGATGCCGGGCTATTCGCCCGGTCGGCACTTGGCGGGCGTCCTATATCTGTTCCTGCGCGGCATGGCCGGCGAAGCGGACGCGGGCGTGTTCGCCTGGCGCCCGCCCGGTCCGCTGGTGGTGGCGCTCAGCGATGTGCTGGATCGGGGTGGTTCGGCGTGAGCGCGGTCGCAGATCCGTTCGAAGCGCGCCGGGCGATCGGCGCAACGGGGCTGCTGCGTGCGTTCAACGAGATCGGGCTGCTGTCGGCGGCGGACGTACACGTCGCGGCGCGGTTGGCCGGGCTGGTTGGGGTGGAGAGCGACCCGGTGCGACTCGCGGTCGCGCTGGCCGTGCGCGGACCGCGGCTGGGACACGTGTTCGTCGACCTGGCGACGGTTCGCGAGACCGCGGCCGTCGAATCCGACGAGCCGGTCGATTTGTCGGAGCTGCCGTGGCCGGCTGTCGACGAGTGGCTCGACGCGCTCGCGGGGAGTGAGCTGGTCGCGGTCGGCGAGGACGGCGAGGACGGCGTGGGCCCCGGCGAAGCGCGGCCGCTGCGACTGCTCGGCGCCCGGCTCTACCTCGACCGGTACTGGCGCGAGGAGCGCGCGGTTGCCGCCGACCTCAACGAGATGCGGGCGACCGGGCGGCTCGAGGTGATCGCCGGCGGCCCTGGCACCGGCAAGACGACTCGCGTGGCCCGGATGGCCGCGGAGCTGCTCGAACAGGCCGCCGTGGCCGGCGACCGGCCGCCGCTGATCGCGCTCGCGGCGCCCACCGGCAAGGCGGCGGCGCGCCTGGAGGAGGCCGTCCACGGGGAGACCGCGGAGCTTCCGCTCGGCGAGTCGGTCCGCGAGCTGCTGATGGGGCTGCGCGCGTCGACGCTCCACCGGCTGCTCGGGTGGCGCCCGGGCAGCCACAGCCGGTTCGCGCACGATCGCGGCAACCGCCTGCCCCACGATGTCGTCATCGTCGACGAGACCTCAATGGTGTCGCTGTCGTTGATGGGCCGGCTGATCGAAGCGGTCCGTCCCGAGGCGCGGTTGATTCTGGTCGGCGATCCCGGTCAGCTCACGTCGATCGAGGCCGGGGTCGTGCTCGGCGATATCGTCGGGGATGATTCACGTGCCGGCCCTGCCCCGGGCATCGTCGTGCTCGACCGCGTCCATCGGTACGGCGGCGGGATCGCTTCGCTGGCCGACGCCATCCGGGCCGGCGACCCCGATCGGGCAGTGGCCGCGCTCGGCGGCGCGCCGGACGAGGTGACGTGGTTCCCGGTCGACCCGTTTGAAGGTGAGGCCGAGCTGGCGCTGGTCCGCGAGCGCGCGGTCGCGGCCGGAAGTGCGGTGTTCGCCGCCGCCCGCGCCGGCACCGGCGAGGCCGCCCTCGAAGCGCTCGGCCGTTTCCGGCTGCTGTGTGCCCACCGGCGCGGGCCCTACGGCGTCAGCGACTGGGCCTCGCGGGTCGTCGGCTGGCTGGCCGCCGAGCTCCCCGACCTCGACGCCGATCAGCGCGACTACGTCGGGCGACCGCTGCTCGTCACCGAAAACGACTACGAGCTCGGCCTGTACAACGGCGACACCGGCGTGATCATCCAGGGCGCCGGCGCCCACCCAACCGCCGTGTTCGAGCGCGGTAACCGGCTGATCCACTTCAGTCCGCTGCGGCTCGGCGCCGTCGAGACCGTGTACGCGATGACGACTCACAAGAGTCAGGGCTCGCAGTTCGACACCGCGGCCGTGCTGCTGCCCGACCCGAGCTCACGCATCCTCACCCGGGAGCTTCTGTACACCGCGGTCACGCGAGCCCGCCGGGAGCTGATCCTCGTCGGGACCGAGGACGCGGTCCGGGCCGCGGTGGAGCGACCGGTGGCGCGAGCGTCGGGGCTGCGAGAGAGGCTGTGGGGCGCCAATTAACGCAGGCCTCGGTGGCGAGCCCGTAAGCGTCACCATTGTAAAGAAGCCCCTACCGACAACGTGCCCTGTTAGCGTTCGCGACGTGGGGCCGAAGCTTGAGTTGGGGATCCTCGGGCCGGTCGAGGTGCGGATCGACGATGCGCCCGCGCCGCTTGGCGGTCCGCGTCAGCGGGCGGTGCTCGCTGTGTTGGCGATCCGTCCCAACCAGGTGGTGTCGGTCGACCGCCTTGTCGACGAAATATGGGCAGAACACCCCCCGGCGAGGGCCATTCACACCGTGCACGTGTTCGTGTCACGGTTGCGCCGTTCGCTTTTGTCGGCTGGCGACAGGCTGATCACGCGACCGCCCGGTTACGTGTTGGAGCTGACGGTTGATGAGCTCGACGCTGATCGGTTCGAGCGCCTTTACAAGTCAGGGCGGGCGAGCTTGGACGCGGGGCGGGCGGAGGACGCGGTGGCGCAACTGACGCAGGCGCTGGCGCTCTGGCGCGGCCCGCCACTGGCGGATTTCACCTATGAACCATTCGCGCAAGGGGCGATTGCGCGGCTCGACGAGCTTCGGCTGGGTGCACAGGAGGAACTGATCGAGGCGCAACTCGCCGCCGGCCGCCACGAGCAGGTCGTCTCCGAGCTCGAGTTTCTCATCCGCGAGCACCCATTCCGTGAACGTCCCCGAGGGCAGTTGATGCTCGCGCTGTACCGGTGCGGACGCCAGGCGCAGTCGCTCGAAGCCTTCCAGGAGGCACGCCGGACTCTGGTCGAGGAACTCGCAGTCGAGCCGGGAGAGGCGCTGCGCGAGCTCGAGCAAGCGATCCTGCGCCACGACCCCTCTCTCGAGGCCCCGACTGTCGCCGCGGACGCCGCTCCGCGCGCAATAGTCGCAGCAGACATCGGTTCGGGCGAGCCGAGCTCCGGCGAGGATGTGCCGGCGGCGGTCGTTCGCAAAACCGCCACGGTGCTCGTCACAAAACTGTCCGTCGAAGGAAATCCGGATCCCGAGATCGCCCTCCGTTCAATCGCGACGGCGCGCTACCACGTCGAGGAGACCGTGGCCAGGCATGGTGGCGCGTTTGTGGCCGGGCTCGGTGGTGAGCTCGCGTGGGTCTTCGGCGTTCCGCTGATCAGGGAGGACGACGTGGCCCGCACCGTTCGAGCCGCGGACGAGCTCCAAGCGGACCTGACTGCGCTTGCGGCCACCGAGCTGCCCGGGCTCACCCTGCGCATCGGGATCGCGACAGGTGAGGTGATCGCCGAGTCCGCGCGCGATGTCTGGGGTGATCCTCTGACTCGGGCCATGGGGCTGGCTCAGGCCGCCGTCGACGGCGAGATTCTCGTAAGCGACACCACCCGGCGCCTCTCCTCCAACGCGATCCGCGTCGAGCCTGCTCTCGGCGGAACTGCCTGGAGGCTGCTGGGCTTGGAGGCACGACGCCCGATCGCCGTGACGGTTGACGGTCCGATGGTGGGGCGTGATCAGGAGCTTGGTCTCACGGTTGCCACTTTCGACCGGACCAGAATGGGCGGCGAGGCGAACCTCCTGACGGTGCTCGGAGAAGCCGGCATCGGCAAGTCGCGGCTCGTTCAAGAGCTCAGAGACCAGCTTGCGGGAGACGCGACGGTGCTGACGGGTCGATGTCTCTCCTACGGTGAGGGCATCGCCTTCTGGCCGCTCCGTGAGGCAGTCCTCGAGGCAGCCGGCGAGGAGTCGCGCGACGGTCTCCTGCGACTGCTCGACGGTGCCGACGACGCAGATGTGGTGGCGGACATCCTCGCCGCCGCATTGGGCCTGGCGCCTGCGGTCAGCGTCAGCGAACAGATGCCGTGGGCGGTCAGGAGATTACTCGAGGCACTCGCCGGTGAACGGCCTGTGATCCTCGTCATCGACGACGTTCACTGGGCGGACGCACCGCTTCTCGATCTCATCGACTACCTCGTCGACTGGCTCCGCGCGCCCGTCCTGCTGCTGTGCCTGGCGCGTCCCGAGCTGCTCGAGACAAGACCGGGCTGGGGTGGCGGCCATCCGCGCATCAGCTCGATCGTCCTCGGTCCGCTCGACGATGCCGCGGCTCTGCGTCTGCTCGATCAGCGGGTCGGGGGGCGCCGACTCAGCGCGGCTCAGCGCGCACAGATCCTCGTGACCGCCGAGGGCAATCCCCTGTTCGTCGAGCAGCTACTCCAGATCAGTGCCGAGGACCCCGACTGGGACCGTACCCCGCAGATCCCAGGCGCGATTCAAAGCCTGCTGTCCGCGCGACTCGATCGGTTGGGGCCCGGCGAGCGCGCCTTCATAGAGCGCGCCGCGGTCATCGGTCGCGAGTTCTGGTTCGCGGCGGTGCGCGAACTCCTCCCCAACGAGGCTCGTCTCTCGGCCGAGAAGCACCTCCGAGCGCTCGTTCACCGCGGGCTGATCAACCCCGACCGGAGCACACTCGCGGGCGAGGAGCAGCTGCGCTTTAACCACATCCTGATCCGCGACGTGGCCTACCACACCACTCGGAAGACCCTTCGCGGGGAGCTCCACGAACGGTTTGCCGACTGGCTTGCGCCGCGTGGCGAGCAGTACGACGAGTTCATCGGATACCACCTGGAGCAGGCATTTCGGTTTCGTGAGGAAATCGGGAACACGGATGGGGACACTCGCGCGCTTGCGGTCCGGGCAGCAGATCGCCTGGGTGTCGCCGGCCGACGCGCGGTGCTGCGCGGAGAGGCCAATGCGGCGGTGATGCTGCTACGGAGATCCGCCGAGCTGTTCGAATCCGGCGCTCAGGTCCGGCCCGACGTCCTGCTCGACCTCGGGACGGCGTTGATCGATGAAGGCGAGCTGCGTCAGGCGGAGCAGGTGCTGGGAACGGCGCTTGACCAAGCGCAGAACCTCGGTGCGGAAGGTCTCGCCGCCCGCGCCCGGATCGAACTGTCCGCACTCCGCGCGGTCGTCGACTCGACTGCGAGGGTCGAGGAGATCCAGAAGGTCGCCGAGGAGGCGATGTCGGTGTTCGAGCGCCTCGGGGATGAGGCTGGGCTGTCAAGGGCGTTTCTCGAAGTCGCGGACGTCCACTGGACACGGTGTCGGTTCGGCGAGATGGAGCAGGTCCTCGAGCAGGCGCTCACCCACGCCGAGCGGGCCGGCGAGGCCCGCGAGCGCCCCTGGATCCAGCGCAGCCTTGCCCAGGCGATCGTGCTGGGGCCGCGACCGGTGGGCGTTGCGATTCAGCGTTGCGACGCAATTCTTGAGGAGGTCGCCGGCGATGACCTGTCCGCGGCGTTCGTTCAAACGATGCTGGCTGTGCTCGAGGCGATGTGTGGCCGCGCCGACAACGCACGGAGCCTTTGGCAAGAGAGCCAGCGCCGGCTGCGGGAGGTGGGCCTCAACGTGAGGGCCTTGACCCAGAACGTCTACCGGGGAATGATCGAGCTGATGTGCGAGGTGCCGGTGGATGTCACGCCTGAGCTGGCGGAAGGTTGCGCGATGCTGCAAAAGATTGGCGAGCGGAGCCGTCTGTCGACGCTGGCCGCAGTCCAGGCACGACTCCTGTACTCCCAGGGCCGCTACGACGAGTCAGAGGAGTATGCGACGCTGAGTGCGGGCGCCGCCGCGAACGACGACGCCGGATCGCAGGTCTTCATGCGGGCGACAAGAGCCATGCTCGAGGCGCGCGGGGGCAACGCCCGGCTCGCGGAAGAGTTATCGACCAGCGCGGTCGCGATCGCGGCGAAAACCGACTCGCTCGTTATGCATGCCGACGCCCTCCGAGATCGGGCTGAGGTCCTGACGATCCTGGGCCGCGATGCGGAAGCGATCAACGAACTCAGGTACGCCATCACGCTCTATGAGCGCAAGAATGCGGACGGATTGGCCGCAGCAACACAGTCGCTGGTCGAGGGCCTGACACCGGCGCGCCTTGGCTGAGCTCCGGTCAGCCGGGGAGTGCCGCGGAGAACTGCGGTTCTAGCGGCGATCCGTCGGCGGCTCTGACACCACATCCGGCCATCGCGATAACGCCCTCGGTGACGCCGTCAAAGCCGAGATCCGCCTCGATGTCCCGTGAGTTGATCGCGATCGTTACGAAAGCGCCCAGGCCAAGATCGCCACTCACGAGGTAGAGCGTCTGGGAGAGATGCGCGGCGTCCATCAGCAGCGCCGCATAGGCACGTTGGTGCTGCCGATACTTCCAATGGTTGCGATAGAAGCGCGCGGTGAGGACGAACGAGACGTTGGCGGCGCCGAAGTAGGTCTGACCGGCCATAAACGAGCTCGCCATCGCCGCGGCCTCGGACGGGTCGAGCTCGCGGAGCAACTCGAGCGAGTGATCGTGCACGTTGTAGTGGTAGACGCCGGGTGCAACGGTCTCGACGTTGGTGACGATCGGATAGACCTCGGTCGGGTGAAAGCCTCCGCCGGACGGACTGGTGCGCTTGATCCGTACGATTCCCTCCGGACTCTTGCTGTACCCGTGGAAACCGAACACGTACCGCATGACCGTGTCGAATTGCTCGAGTGTCATCGGCACGTCTTGGTCGAACGACCGGGTTGTGCGGCGAGCGGTCAAGGTCCGGTAGAGCTCTCCGTCACGGTCGGCGCCGGGCAAGGGCACGTTG
>Ga0070765_100001138_pt1 | contig 16010 bp, 12 predicted proteins | sample HubBroMetageWFT5_FD_71516 | JGI IMG/M metagenome (GOLD analysis project Ga0070765, IMG submission 71516) | Warmed and freeze-thawed soil microbial communities from the Hubbard Brook experimental Forest, New Hampshire - Hubbard Brook CCASE Soil... | ecosystem: Environmental > Terrestrial > Soil... | reverse complement strand
ACCGCTTTATCGAGCGCAGCGATCCCGCCCTTCGCCCCAGCCTCATCGCCGGGCGCACGCACTTCGTGTATTACAGCGGAGCAGCGCACATCCCTGAAAGTTCTGCTGCTAATACCGCAAACACCTCTCATACCATCACCGCTACGATCGACGTTCCAAAAACAGGCGGCGACGGCGTAATTGTGGCCAAAGGTGGCGTCGCGGGCGGGTACACCCTCTTTATCAAACGAGGCAAGCCTACCTATGAGTACAACTGGTATACGCAAGACCGGTACAAAATCGTCTCTTCGGCTTCCGTCACACCGGGCAGGAACGTCATCAAGATCGACTTCAAATACGATGGGGGCGGCATCGGCAAAGGCGGACTCGTTACGATCTATCTCAACGACAAAAAGGTCGGAGAAGGCCGGGTTGAGAAGACGGAAGTGGCTGCCCGCTTCTCTGCTGACGAGACCTTCGACACCGGCTTCGACTCCGCCTCACCCGTTAGTGCGGACTACACGTCGCCGTTCCGCTTTCCCGGGACAGTCGAAAAGGTCGAGATTGATGTTGCACCTGCTGCTCTCTCACAAACCGACCTAAAGAAAATTGAGACCGCTGAGCTTCGCGCGATCATGGGCCGTGAATGATTCTGCAACACGAGGTTGGTGGGCGCATCCGTACGGAAGGCCAGACAGTTGTGGTGAGCCCTCGCGTGGATGGCGAAATCGTTGGAGAAGCGCCCGCCCCGAGGCCAGGGACCGCGTAGGCGGGTCATACGAATCCAGTTTGAAAGGAGATGGTCATCATGCAAGAAATTGGAGGTGATCTGATATGACGCCCTTTCGAGTTGCTCGCTGTGTTGTTGCCACCGTTCTTCTTTTTTTTCCGGTCAACCATCTAGCCCAAGCACAAGCAAATAGGCCAAACATATTAGTGATTTTTGGCGACGACATAGGCCAATCGCAAGTCAGTGCCTACACGATGGGTCTGATGGGCTATCGCACACCCAACATCGACCGCATCGGACTTGAGGGTGCGATCTTCACCGATGCTTATGGCCAACAGAGTTGTACAGCTGGCCGCGCCGCTTTCATCCTGGGAATGGAACCTTTCCGTACTGGACTTTTGACCATCGGCATGCCGGGCGACCCTCACGGGATTACTTCTTGGATGCCCACTCTTGCCAATGTCTTGAAGGTGCAAGGCTACACAACCGGACAATTCGGAAAGAACCACCTTGGCGATCACAACGAACACTTGCCAACCGTCCACGGCTTTGACGAATTTTATGGCAATCTCTACCACCTGAACGCGGAAGAAGAACCTGAGGGCTACTACTATCCAAAGGATCCAGCGTTTAAGGAGAAGTATGGTCCGCGTGGCGTGCTGCATACCTGGGCCACCGACACAGACGACCCCACTGTGCAACCGCGCTGGGGCAAGGTTGGCAAGCAGAGGATCGAGGACACTGGTCCGTTAACCGCCAAGCGCATGCCGACCGTTGATGAGGAGTTCCTGGCGGCCGCACAGAAGTTTATCGACGCTTCCGCAAAGCAAAACAAACCGTTCTTTGTGTGGTTCAACAGCACGCGTATGCACATCAACACCCACCTGAAACCGGAATCGTTGGGCAAGACGGGCAAGGGTATCGAGGCCGACGGCATGGTTGAGCACGACGGCATGGTCGGACAACTGCTCAAACAGCTCGACGACCTCGGCATAGCTGACAACACCATTGTTTTATACACCACGGACAATGGGGCGGAAATTGCCGCGTGGCCCGACGGAGGAATGATTCCATTCCACGGCGAGAAGGGGACAACGTGGGAGGGTGGGTTCCGCGTACCGATGCTGGCACGCTGGCCGGGAGTCATCAAACCTGGCACCCAGTGCAACGAAATCATTTCGCTCATCGACTGGTTCCCGACATTGAGCGCGGCTGCTGGAATCCCGAATATCAAAGAGAAAATGGCAGCGGGATGGTCGGGCGCCGGAACGAACTTCAAGGTGCACCTGGACGGCTACAACTTCATGCCCTATTTTCAGGGGAATACGACCACCGGCCCCCGAGATTCTATTTTGTATTTCGATCAGGGCGGAAACCTGAATGCGATTCGTTGGGCCGATTGGAAGCTAAGCTTCGCCTCCGTTGACGGGAATATAGCAACTGGCACGCGGACCATCACCAACTGGCCACTGGTCTGGAATTTACGCATGGATCCGTATGAGCGGGGTTTTGCTGAGGGAGGAGAGAATACAAAATTTGCCGCCGGGCAGATGTGGCTGCTGGTGCCCATTCAAGCAAAGATCAAAGAATTCTTTGGGGATTACGAAAAGTTTCCTCATCAGGAGGGGAGTTCCCTTACTGTTAGCAACCTCGGTTACGGGTTGTTGCGGCAGGCTGAGCTCATGAAGCGGTTGAATGATATGGAAACCATGACACCGCCATAGCCTATTCGAATTTCTTGTAGCAAACACAATTCGAGGCACGGCGCCAGACACTCGTGTTGAGCATCGGGGGGGGGCGCGAAATCCCTGGAGAAGTGGCAGCCCGGATTTCTCCTAAAGAGGGCGAAGTTCAATCGGAGACGCCAACGGGCGCCTCCCATCGGGGTCGGCGGGGTCAAAACAATGAGAAATTCGCTCAGGTCAATCACCGCGCTTGCAATCGCTGTGTTCCTCGGTTTATTCCCTTGCCAGGGAAGACAACCGGAGCCCAATCAGCAAACCGGTTTGCGCTTCGCCACCGTAGAGAGCGAGAGCATGATGCATTGCCGCGCCGTCGAAGCTGTGATTTGGGGCATGCCGGTTGTGAATTACGAACTCATGTACCAGGCCGCAGTACGCGCCCAGGGTGACTTCAACCAAGTGATCTACTGGTCGCACCTGCCGGACTGGAAGATCCAGACGCTGACCCCGAACCCCGATTCGATCTATCTCACGCCCTTCATCAATACAAAGGATGTCGGTCCGATGGTGTTGGAGATTCCGCCCGCGGACGAGGGCTCGATCACAGGCACCGTGATGGATGTTTGGCAGGCGGCGCTCGAAGATGTCGGCCCAGCGGGCGTAGACAAAGGCCAAGGCGGCAAGTACCTCATCCTGCCACCGGGTTACAAGGACAGTACGCCCGCGGGGTACATACCATTGCCATCGGACACTTACGAGGGCTACGCGCTTCTGCGGTCGATCCCGACAAGCGGCAGCGAGGCTGATGTCGCCAAGGCGGTCGCTTATGGCAAGCGCATCAGGCTCTATCCGCTCTCACAAGCAGCCAATCCGCCGGCGACGACTTTCGTCGACGTCGTCGACCTAGTGTACGACAGCACCATTTCCTACGACCTGAGGTTTTTCGACTCGCTCAACCGCGTAGTGCAGGCGGAACCTTGGCTCGAACGGGATAAAGCGATGATCGATCCGCTCAAATCGATCGGCATCGAGAAAGGCAAGCCTTTTAGCCCCGACGCAAGGACTCAAGACATATTGAACGACGCGGCCCGCGAAGCTCACGAGTGGCTCGTGACCCGATATGAGGCGTCCTTTTCGTCGCCCTACTCTGAAGGCGGCCACTGGGCGCTGCCGGGATCGCGCGAATTGCTCGAAGGGCAGGCGACATTTTTCGCCAAACCTGATGTTTACCCGGTTGATGTTCGCGGAGTCATTTTTTCGTACGCCTATTTCACTCCAAAACATCTGGGCGCCGGTTCGTCGTATCTGCTGACGATCGCGGACACGGACGGCAGGCTGCTTGACGGCTCCGCGACTTATCGCCTCACGGTACCGGCAAACGTGCCCGTCACGCAGTATTGGTCCGTAACAGTTTACGACCGCGTCACTCATGCGCCCATACGCAATGCCCGATGGCCGAGCCGCTCATCCCACACGCCGGGATTGCAAAAGAACACAGATGGCTCCGTAAATATCTACTTCGGGCCCGCGACATCAAGCGCCGAGGAGTCAAATTGGGTTCCTACGAGTGCCCATGGGGGCTTCGAGGTTCTGTTCCGGTTCTACGGTCCCCAGAAAGCGCTGTTCGACAAGACCTGGAATCTTCCGGATATCGCGAAAACTAACTAAAGGTCAAGAGGTTGGACTGAAGACGACAGGTGGACGAAAAGGCATGCGAAGAGTCCCGCACACTTGCATTTCCTCTATAACGATTCTGCTCGGGCTCGCGTTGTTCTGTCACGCGCCGTACGCTCAGTCCCCTTCCAATGCGGTCACGAATCAAAAGCCCAACATCGTTTTCATCCTGGTGGACAACTTGGGTTATGGAGAGCTGGGTATTTACGGCGGAGGAATCCTCCGCGGCGCGCCGACTCCGCGCATCGACAAACTTGCCGGCGAAGGCACTCGGCTGCTGAACTTCAACGTCGAGGCGCAATGCACACCATCGCGATCAGCGTTGATGACAGGCCGATTTTCGATACGCTCTGGCACCTATGCGGTCCCTATCGGCGGGGTGGCAGACGGTTTGACATTGTGGGAAATCACAATCGCGGAGTTGCTCTCGGGCCAAGGCTACGCCACGGGCATCTGGGGCAAATGGCACCTCGGCAGCGCCGAAGAGCGTTTTCCCACGCATCAGGGATTCGATGAGTGGTACGGCATCCCGCGCACGTACGACGAGTCAATGTGGCCGACGCAGAACCGCGCGTCAGGAATGTGGCCTTCGGCCGGCGATAAGCAGGGTTGGAATCCGAGCATCGCTCCGCTTGAATCGATTTATGAAGCGCGAAAGGGTGAGAAAGCGCAGAAAGTCGGTGAGCTGAATCTGGATACCCGGCGAACGATGGAATCTGAGATCACGAACCGAGCCATCGCCTTTATCAAGCACAACGCCGCCGCCGGCAAGCCGTTCTATGCCTACATCTCTTCCTCGATGGTGCACATGCCAGTGCTGCCGAATCCTGAGTTTGCTGGGAAAACAGGTAACGGTGACTGGGCAGATTGTTTGGCCGAAATGGATTATCGAACCGGGCAGATTCTGGATGCCATAAAGGATGCTGGAATCGCGGACAACACGATCGTCATTTTCGCGAGCGATAACGGCCCGGAGGCCACGCATCCTTGGGAAGGCGACAGCGGGCCGTGGCGCGGCACGTATTTCACTGCGATGGAGGCGTCGCTTCGCGCGCCATTTATGATTCGCTGGCCGGGCAAAGTACCGGCTGGCCGCGTGAGCAACGAAATCGTCCACATCGTGGATATGTATCCGACGCTGGCCCGCGCAGGCGGCGCGAAACTTCCCGATGATCGGCCGATCGATGGTGTCGATCAACTTGATTTCTTTCTTGGCAAGCAAGAGAGCTCGAATCGAGATGGATTCCCGGCTTACGTAGCCGATCGCCTGTCGGCAGTAAAATGGCGGAACTGGAAGATGCACATGATATGGCAGGTCAACATGTACGACGCGCCCCTGACGCTTCCGCTTCCAAGAGTCTTCAATCTTCTGACGGACCTGAAGGAAGAGCGGGACGTGGGCGCGGAGAATTCCTGGGTGGGCATACCGATGACGAAAATCATTCTTGAGCTTGAGCAAAGCCTCAAGAAATATCCGCCGATCAAGGCAGGTACGCCGGATCCTTATGTTCCGCCGAAATAGATGTCCGATCGACAGGGAGTGGGCAGTTGATATTTCGGGAGCTTATTCATGAACACGATTGGAATGGGCAAGATGTTCCTGATTATCGTTTCCGCGGTGGCTGCAGGCGCGGGCGCAGCTTCGGCTCAGTCCCAAACGTCCAATCCGCCACCTGCGACAACCGTGCCGCCACCGCGGCCGGCGCAGTCGCTTCCGCGGCCGGATTTTCGTTATAAGGGACAGGTTGGTCGAACGTATCAGGACTCGGACCCGCCCACGTTTCCGCAGGTTGTGCGTCCGCCCAAAGGCGCGCCGAACGTCTTGCTGATTCTGCTCGATGATGTTGGCTTCGGGCAGTTCAGCGTTTTCGGAGGCGGTGTGCCTTCTCCAAACATGGAGAGGCTTGCGGCGAATGGCCTCCGCTATACGCGATTCCACACAACTGCTCTATGCTCTCCCACGCGAGCCGCGCTGATTACGGGCCGCGACCACCACATGGCCGCGACGGGAGTGATCACGGAGTTAGCGACAGGTTACGACGGATACACAGGCATCATCCCGAAGAGCGCGGGAACCGTGGCTGAAATTCTGAAGCAGAACGGTTATGCCACCGCGTGGATTGGCAAGAACCACAACACGCCCGCTTGGGAAACCAGCGAAGTCGGTCCTTTTGATCATTGGCCGAGCGGTCTTGGTTTCGATTATTTCTACGGTTTCAACTCTGGTGACACGAGCCAGTTTGAGCCTATCCTTTTCGAAAATCATAATCGCGTGCCGCGTTCAAACGATCCGAACTACCACATATCGCACGATCTCGCGGATCATGCGATCGCATGGATGCAGAGAGAAAAGGAGATTGATCCAGCGCGCCCGTTCTTCCTCTACGTAGCGCCTTCGGCCACGCATGCTCCACACATGGCTCCCAAGGAATGGATTGACAAGTTCCCAGGCCAGTTCGACATGGGTTGGGATCGCTATCGCGAAGTTACGATGGAACGGCAGAAGAAGCTTGGCTTAGTGCCTCCAGATACCAAGCTTACGCCGCGGCCAGAAAGTCTGCCAGCCTGGGATTCCCTGAACTCGGATCAGAAGCGGCTATACGCGCGAATGATGGAAATCTTCGCCGGGTTCGGAGCGCAAATAGATTACGAGGTTGGGCGCGTGCTCGACGCCGTGGCCGCGCTGCCGGACTCCGGCAACACGCTTATCATTTACATCGTTGGCGACAACGGCTCCTCTGCCGAAGGTGGCCTCGACGGTGAGACGAATGAGAACGCTGCTTTCAATGGCGTGCTCGAGACGTGGCAGAGCAATCTGAAGCGTATCGATGAGCTGGGGGGCCCGAAATATTACAACCACTTTCCCGCCGGATGGGCGTGGGCGATGGACACGCCCCTGCAATGGACGAAGCAGGTCGCATCGCATTTCGGCGGCACCCGGAATCCACTGATCATCTCTTGGCCCGCGAAAATCACCGAGAAAGGCGGTGTACGGACGCAGTTTCATCATGTGATGGACATCATGCCCACGATTCTTGAGGCCGCAAACATCGAGGCTCCCGAGGTGCTGAATGGAACACCGCAGAAGCCCATCGAAGGAGTCAGCATGGTATATACGTTTAATGACGCCAAGGCTCCCGATCGCCGGAAGATGCAGATATTTGAACTGGTTTCCAACCGGGGCATGTACCAGAACGGATGGATGGCTTCGTCATTATCTTTCATCCCGTGGGCACCAGTGCGTACAGGCTTTGATCCTGATAAGGCGAAGTGGGAGCTGTACCACATCGATCAGGATTTCTCGCAGGCCGATGATCTCGCCACAAAAAACCCGGAGAAACTCAAGGAGTTGGAGGACCTGTGGTGGGCTGAAGCCGCGCGCGAAAACATTCTGCCCTTGGACTGGCGTGCTTTAGAAAGGCTATCGGATCAGCTTACCGGCCGGCCTAGTCTTACCGCTGGCCGCACTACCTTTGTTTATGACACACCGCTTGTTGCTCTGCCCGAAGGCTCCGCCCCTGATCTAAAGAACAAGTCGTTCACGATCACGGCGGAGGCGGAGATTCCCGGCGATGGCGGTGACGGCATGATCTTTACTCAGGGTGGCATCACTGCGGGCTGGGGATTCTACTTACAAAAAGGCAAGTTAGTGGGCGTTCATAACTACATCGGATTGGAACGCTATCGGGTCGTATCCACCGAGAATGTGCCAACTGGAAAAGCCACACTGGTCTTCGACTTCAAATACGATGGCGGAGGGATGGGGAAAGGAGGCACGATCACTTTGCTCGCAAACGGTAAAAACATTGGCGAGGGCCGTGCGGAGAAGACGGCAGGAATCAAATACTCGCTCTACGAGGGGCAGGACATCGGGCAGGATAGCGGTTCACCTGTAGATTTCACCTACACACCACCGTTTCCATTTACAGGACAGTTGCACAAGGTTACGGTCGAGCTTAAATGAGCCGACAACAGGAGATCCAAAATGCGAATACTTCTCATTTGGGCGTTCATGCTGATCGCGTTTCCTTTCGTCAGCCAGGCGCAAGTTCCCATTTTTGAGGTTACGCCGATTAGTAGCACCATCGACTTCGATGTTGAAGCATCGGTCGCTATTAAGGGCACATTTCACAAATGGGATTCGAGCTTTACTTGCACCTCCACTGACGCAAATAAATGTATTTTGGAAATTAAGATTCAGGCTGACAGTGTCGATACCGGAAGCGGTATGAAGGATGGCAAGTTAAAGAGCAAGGATTTCTTTAATGTGAAAGAAAACCCTTACATAACATTCAAGTCCACTAAGAACGTCCAAACAGGCCCCGACACATTTGAAGTGGATGGCGACTTTACGATTCGCGGAGTTACTAAACCCGAGAAGCTAAGCCTTACGCTTGTCGGGAAAGGAACCGGCTCAGGTACGGTTACAGGGACGATGGCCTTCGATCGTAAAGATTACGGAATGAACAGCGGAATCCCATTCATCAAAATCGCCAACCGTGTGGAGGTAACCGTGAACCTGAAAGTAAAGCGAGTAAGCGGCCCTCCATTGGTTTTCAGTCAGTAGTTAACCTACGTTTTGTGGGAAGGTAGCCGATGGCCGTGGAAATCGGAGTTTAGGGTCCTACTGCCGTTGGGTGGCGTTTCCGTAATAGCCTTCGCGGGTGCGGACGTGAAGTTTGGAATGATGTGGTGCGTTGACGGAAACCTGAATCTTGTGGAACGCGGAATCGGATGCGTGATTGGGTGGTGCGTAAGCGAGGATGTATTGGCTGCGAATATCGCGCGCGATTTTCTCGCAGATTCCCGGGAGATCGGAAAGTTTTGCGGGAGCGAAAAACTGTCCGCCCGTAAGAGTTGCGAGATGCTTCAACACGCCTGGATTTTTGTCGTCGTCGGTTTCGTCAAATGCACCGATGGTGTAAATCTCGGCGTTAGATTGGCCGGCCATACTGATGACCTGACCCAAGGTGTGCCGGCTCGCGTTATCGCCGCCATCGCTAATCAGCAGGATGGCTTTACGTTGGAGCGGGGACCTGCCGAGATGTTCAATGGCGACCACCAGTGCGTCGTAGAGCGCCGTTTTTCCGATGGTGCGGAGGTTAGAAAAAGCGTTGGAAAGCTCGGACACATCGCTGGTATAGAGAACGCCGGCGGGAAGACCGAAAGATACACGGCTATTAAAGGATACTACGAACATCTGGTCTTGAGGATTGCTTGAACGCGCCAGATCAAGAGAAGCTTCCACGACTTCCGCTTTTTTCGCGCGCATGCTGCCGCTATCGTCCACGACGATTCCAATGGTGACTGGAACGTCTTCACGTTTGAAATAGACAACTTTCTGCTCTTGTCCGTCTTCCTTTACGCGAAAATCATTCTGGGTCAAGTCGCTGACGTTGTCGCCGTTGTGGTCGCGGACACTTACGTTTAGCACTACCGCGCTGGATTCGCTTCGCAGCGGAATGGCATTGCTGGGCGTGGGAGTTTCAGGCGATTGCGGCTTCACCGCGGCTTCTTGTGCCGGAGCGATGCTTTTCGCGTGAACGATAAAACGCTCCGGAGCGCTGCCTACGTAAAAAAACGGGTAGCACGTAATCAGTGTGAGCTGCGAGTCGTCCGTGGGATTGATTGCGTCGACGTCGCCCGGGCTCACGATTTCCACGTATTGAACGGCGTACTCCATATTCCCGCGAGGCGAGGTGACGGAGATCTTGTCGCCAGTCTGCACTTCTTTCAGCGGAAGAAAATGAGTATTGCGATGGCCCGCGATAGCAACGTTTCCCAGTTCACCAGGGAGCGCGGTTCCCGGCACATGTCCTGGACCCAATTTTAGAGACTCGTCGTCCGATCCTTCGACAATGACCGCGGAAATGTTGAGGCGCGGAATTTCCAGGCGGCCTAAAACATCGTGCATATGGGGCTGATAAGAACTTCTTGTCGTGGCCGCAGAACCAGACGGAGACGCAGACGGAGAGGTGGAAGAAGATGACGCGGACCCTGCCGATGATGAAGAGCTAGACGGCTCTTTCGCCAGCGAACGAAGTTTGTGGCTGCCGTAAACCTGGAATGCGTAGCCCTCCAGATAAAACACGATTGCCCCAAGCAGAAATATGCTGCCCACGGTAAGCAGAAGGTAGTAAGCCCACCGGGAAACATTTCGCCGTATGGGATACTTGGTAGTTGCTGCAGAGGAATCAGGGAGCGTGCTGCGAGCGTTCTTCAGTTCATGCTGCAAAGACATAAGGAATTCTCGAATTTTCCTGAGGTACAACAGCGGCTTGCCCCAAATGGGTTGGAGCAAGCCGCCATTTTAACAGAAGAAAATTCACTACGCCGAATGCTTCCAGGAGTAACGGGCCAAAAAGGCACCGGCAAGCATCAACAAACCGAGACCGGCGAACATCGGAGCGTCGGACGCGGTCTTGGGAAGTTCCTCAGCGTCGAAACCCTTGGTGTCTTTCACGTCATTTTCGGCCAGAGGAGCGGGATTGTACGGCACTTCCTGCTTTTCAGGAGTTACTTCGGTTACGGTCACTGCTTCCGCCGCGGGAGCTTCGGGCGGCAGTGCTTGCGCTACTTCTGGAACAGGCTCGTGGCAATTCGAGGCGATCTCGGTCGCCTTGTCCTTCGGATAGACGAAGCGTTGGCCGTATTTATCTCCCGGGAAAAACCAGGACTTGAGCGTCACCGGGCCGCAGGTTTCGGATTCCCCGAAGGTCACTACGGTATGACCTGCTGGGGTATGCCGATAATCGGAGATCGTCAAAATCGTGGCAAATATGTGGTCGCCTTTCACGTTCGTAACCTGCACGATATGCCGGTCTGCTCGAGAGTCCATCAGTCTGAAAACATAGGTACCTGGCGGAAGCGTGGCTCCGGGCACTTCCACGGGTTCGTTAAACCGGATTTGAGTTTTTTTGTTGTGAGTATCAGCTGGCGTACCGAGTGTGCCAAGGAACAGTCCCAAACAAAGAACGGCAAAAATGCGTGCGATACTTTTCATCGTGATCAATCTCCTTGTGATTCGAATCTCTGGTTTATACGGTATGGCGGCTTCATGCGCCGCGTTATGTCTGGAGGCCGCCTGCAAAGTCCCCACCCCGGTGTGACTTTAGCATGGTCAACACCCCAGGGTCCGCACATAGAAATATCACAAAAATCTCAGAGGACGAATAGAATTTTAGTGTGTCGGGCGGGCCTAACCGCCAATCAGGCAGTCCGATTCCTAGCTGCGCGATGTTACATTTTCCTGTTTCAAACAGAGTTGAGTGCGCAAGACTAATTCTGCGAAATCGCCTGCTCCGCCTCTACCAACTCGGGTCTGGCAGGCTTGTCGGAGTGAACGCAAACTTTTAGCAGCTCCCGGAAGTATCTTTGACTCACCTCACGATTTCCACTGAGCTGCGCCGCGTGCGCCGCTCCATATAACGCGCGGAAGCGCCCCGGCTCGTTCTTCAGCGCCGCTTCGAATTGTTCCAATGCTTGGGCAGGCTGGTTTGTCTGCAGCAACATCTCGCCAAGCAATTCGCGTGCGGGGGCGAGCGGTCCGGGCGTCACCGCGCTTTTCTCCGTAGCATCTTCCAATTCCGCGGCGGTGTTTATCTGATGCAGCGCGTCGTCATTTTTGCCATCCGCTAGCGCAGCCCAGGCCCTGACCGCAAGCTCCTGGATTTGCGCCTGCAACGCCCAGTACGTTTCGTCGGACTTCAACAGCCGCACTCGAATCTGTTGCAGCGCTGCCGCTGACTCGTTAGCCTTCGTCGCTTGCCCCAGTCGAGCTGCGGCTAAACCCCGTGCGAACCAGGTAATAGCGTCCGTATAAGGAAAAGGTGTCTCGCGGAGCGTGAGTTGGGCGGCCTGTTTCCAATCCTGGCGTTCCAACGCGTATCGCGCCGGTATTGCCGCCAGCGCGAAATAGCCAGCCGACGGAGGACCTGCTCCGCTGATCACGACCCTTGGATCGAAGCGAGACGCGATCTCGGGCAAGGAATTCGCTAAGCTTTTGGCCGCCTGATCCTGGCCAGTTTGCAAGTAGGCATAAATTTCGTAATCGCTAGCGTGCAACTCTTCCGACGTTTGACCCTCACGCCGCGCCGCTGCGGCGGCCGCTATGTTGCTGTCAATGGACTCTTGCCAGTAACCGGTGCGCGTGAATGTATGCGAAGGCATGTGCAGCGCATGCGGCGCGTCGGGCGCAATTTCGGAGTAACGCCGCGCGGCCACTAGCGCACGGTCTGCCAGTGCCGGCACGTCGTAGGTGTGGATTATGTAATGTGCCGCTCCGGGGTGATTTGGCTCCTCCGCGAAGACTCTCTCGAGAATCGCTCCAGCCTTGAGGCGGTCAGCGTAAGTCTTGTCCGCGGGATCTTCAGAAGCCGCCAGCGCTAAGGCGTAAAAAATTTGCGCTTCATGGTCTTCTGGGTATCTCGTTGCGAGTTCCCCCATGTCGTCGCGATAAGCGATCAAGCGCGCTCGTTGTGAGGTGGTCTGGTAGTCGCAGTATAATTTGCCGACGGCCGCGATATACGCTCGTTCGCGGTCCGTCTTTGCGCCAGCGGATTTGCCGCGATCCGCGCTAACACGGCCTGCCTGCAATTGGGTCTGGTCTTTCATTCCCGGCGCAAAAGGATTACTCCAATCGCTGAGCGCGATTCCCCAGTACGCGATTCCGCAGGTCGCGTCTTCTCCCAACACCCTGTTGAATCCTTCAATGGCATGGCTGAACTGGAAGGAATGTAGCAGTGCTACCGCCCGGTTGAACTCCGGCTGAGCCGCTTCGTTGCACGATGTGGCGAAGTGCACAGTTCCCAATTTCGCGCCATTTCCGTGCTGATGCTCCTGCGCTCTGGCGCTCGGCACCATTAAGGTCAGTAAAACAGCCACCGTGAGTTTCGTTCTGATCATTTTCGCTCATTCAGACCTGAGTAGTATAGGAGCGTTCGAGGATCTGTGGAAGACTCGGCCCCCAAGCGACCGGGAGGATTTTGTTTCCTACCACTGGGACGCCCCGAACGAATGGCGCAGCTCTAGGCACTTCTTTGCGAACTGCGGCGAGGGCAACGACTAGAGCACGCTAGCGCGAGGCGTTTGACGGCGTAGAGCTGTCCTGATTGACAGACAGTTGAGCATTGCTGTTGCGCTTTGATTTTTGATCCTGGCTCGACTTCGGCTGGTTCCCTTTCGGAGACTCGAATCCCCGGCAGCCGTAGCCGGAACACGGCGGGCCTGAAGTGGGCCATCCCGCGTTGGATAGAGGAGAACACAACAGCAAAAGGAACAGAGCGAGACCAATTCCCGCAACTTTCTTGTTCATAAAAACCTCACTATGGCACTCGGGCGTCAAGCCGGCTTTGCCGCCTGTATGTGCCATGGTCAGCAGCTAATCTACGAGTGGCACTTTGGCGGCCAAATCCGCATTGGAATGCTAACCGTGTAATCAGGAGTTTCAGAAGCGGTTAGCGGCGAGGCCGTTCCGATCTGCTGCAGAGGATTTCAACGTTCTGATAATTCCATCGTACAAATGTGAAAGCTCTTACCGATGTGTCCTGCGTGGGACGCCGGTTATGATGCGTGGGAAACAAACAAAAGCCGGTTTTCCGCTTCGTGCTGTACGTTCTAGTACGCTTAGCACGAGGCCATCACTAACGTCGCAAGGACTTCGAGAGGCTTTCCAGATTTTGCGCTCGCACGCGTACGACGCCGCCCCGCGGGGCGTCAATGTCAGCTATCAGCGTGAACGAAATGGCGATGACCAGCGGGAGGACGAGCAGCAAGGTGGTTCTAGCTTCACCTCGACGCGCGCCGTAGCCAATCAGTACGTTACAGAAGATCGCGATTACCACCATCAGAGCCCATGCGGCATTTGGAATGCGGTTCAACCAGGCAGCCTGTGTGCTTCCCCTGGAGCTCGAGACATCGTTCATCCCCATGGCAGCAATGGTAAGAGGCGCTGTGGGCTGCGCCGCAGTTGGCGCCTGGACCGCGGACCACAGTTCGTCATCCAATTGTGCAGTTTTGGCTTCGATCTGCGCAAGCCCGCCTTCTTCACGCGTTGTATAGAACAACAGACGCTGATCAAGATAATCCCTGAGCAGTGCACGGACTTTTGCCGAGTAGGGCGGCGGCAGGAACTCTGCTCGGACGTATTCCGTACTGATTGCGTTGGCCTCGGCCCCTTCCAAAGTTTTGCGCGCATCATACCGGGTGATGGCCATAGAAAAGCTGAATCCGATGATCAGCCCCAGCAGCGTCAAGATCGCGGACATGATCATGCCGTAATCTTCGCGCTCATTTTGTTCAAGGTTGCGCCGCCTCTTGCGGATGAAAACGCCCATTTGCAACGAAAGCCACAACACCGCGAGAGAAACAATCAACACAATCGACGAAAATCTCAAAACGTAGCTCATATGCTGACGCCTCCTGTTCAAGCTCGGTCAATCTATAGCATCTTGCGGACAGCGAATCGAACTATGGTGGTGTAGAACGGAAAATATAGTGGGGGGTATTCTGAAATAGTCCCTATGCCGATCAACGCGCCGATGGACGAAATGGAGTAAAACGAATGCAGATATCCGTTAACACGATTTGTTGAAAGTCGGCACCGTTTTCCGCTAATCAAATCAGGAAAGCATATTATTTCCAAGGGCGAACGTTGGTGGCCTTCACATACTGATTGCCGAAGCTCTCGATTTGGTACTCTCCCTTTTTCTTGTCGAATCGGATCTTAGCTGCGGCCATGATCTGACCGGTGCCCTCGCCTTTATCGTTGAGAGTGACCTGAAGGAAGCCAAAGGGGTAGCTGGTGCTGCGCCCGTTGTTGTAGAGCTCCGCGAAAGTCATGGTTCGAGCAGTAACGATGGTAATGATGGTGTTGGGGCCTTGCTGCCTTTTGCGGGCCACCGCGATGGCAGTGCCGGTAGATCCGACGATGTTGAAGCGTCCCTTATCTTCCTTTTCCAAAGCGCGGCGCAGAGCGTCAGTTCCCTTTTCCTTTACGAGCTGTGCGAACTGCTGAACCTCCGCATCCGTGGTGTATTCCGTGATGCGGAAGTCAAACTGCAGGGTTTTGCCGCCAACACTTCCGCCGGTGCCCATGGCCACGCCAGAGTAATGATTCGATTCCTGATCCTCCTGTGTGGAAGCAGCCGGCGCGAAGCAAACAATGAGAAATATCACCAAGGCTGCAACGTGCAACATCTTCATTTTCATGTTCCGCATCTCCTCAAAAGAACGAATTCGCTACTTCATAGCTTTCGAACTCAACATTATTTTGCGGACGAATCTAGCTGTTGACCCAGGCTGTCTGCTTTCGCTTTGTTCTGCCCGTAATCGATCGTCGCATCGATCTCATCCGCGAGATCGCTGGCGATTCGCGTATTCGCCTTCAGATATTCAGGGTAAGGCGGCGTAGCGGGATTCTTGCTCTTATTCAAGCGATCGATGGCCGCGTTCATGTTTGTCGCCAAATCGTTCGCAAGGCCGGTGATGCGATCGATTGCAGCCTGTTGCCAGGGACTAGCCACGGTCCGGTGGGACTGTAAGCCACGCATATTTTCCTGCAACTCATTCACGTCCGCCTTAATTTTTTCGAGCGCTGAACTGTGAGTTTTCCAACTCGGGCCGCTGGCTCGTGAGTAAGACTCCATCTGCACGGCATCCCTCTTGATTTTCGCCACCATCGTTTTGGCGCCGGTCAACTGCGTAGTGACACTGGGATTGTCACTCGGGGCCTGCGCATACAAGATGCACGGAAGCACGACACACATGAGCCCAAGAACCAAAGATTGCACTGCCTTTTTGCCTTTCATATATTTTCTCCTCTCCTCTATGAGTTGTCCGGTTTCGATTCTTTAATTGGTGTCGAACCTTATTTCAGTCCACCGTAGGAATCGGTGCGTCGGTATCTTTTTTCTCGTCCTGCAGTTGCGCCGGTGTACCGAGATATT
>Ga0070765_100001137_pt1 | contig 16012 bp, 25 predicted proteins | sample HubBroMetageWFT5_FD_71516 | JGI IMG/M metagenome (GOLD analysis project Ga0070765, IMG submission 71516) | Warmed and freeze-thawed soil microbial communities from the Hubbard Brook experimental Forest, New Hampshire - Hubbard Brook CCASE Soil... | ecosystem: Environmental > Terrestrial > Soil... | reverse complement strand
ACAAAGGCTGCATGGAGAAGGCGGCCGACGACGAAATGAATAAAGTGGTCCCGTCGCACGTCTCCGGCGTGACACCTGGCATTCGCGCAGTTCCGCGCCCGGGAGCGCCGGCGCCAGGATCTGCCGAAAAGCCGAACGTGCCGAGTGAGTTCCAGAAACTGTTCGAGGTCGAGGAAGTTCAGTAGGGGGAAGCCGATGGCGAACTTAAACCCAATGGGATTGACGAGCGGCGTGTGGCCTGGAAATCATATCGCGCCAGGCACGGCCACACCCACCGTGAGTTCCGCGGTCGCTTCCTATCCTGTTGGGTCGAATGTCATGAATGTCCCAGCGCCGCTGCCAAGATTCGTGGAACCAGGGATTTCCGTGAAAGACGACCCGTCAGGAATTATCCGAGCGCGCTGACGCAATCACAGGAGGAGGCTCAGCTTGCGGATCGTGACATTGAAATTCAGCGATCAAAAGGCGCGACTTTTAATGGAAGTGTGCGAAGTACGCTACGCCAGCACCATCGAGTCTTTGTTCGACCAAATTGTCGACGTAGAATTGGCAGCTCTCGATTTGAACAAGCGCACGAACCGAGTGCTGAAAGTCAGGCCGGACTTTCCACCTAGACAATCCTCCGGCTTGCAAGAAAAACGCCGGCTCTCCGCAGAGAAAGCCCAAATAATCCTTGAGTTGACCAAGCAAGGAGTTGGTGCACCACAGGTCGCGGAGCGCGTTCACTGTTCCGTGATGACGGTTCATAGAATTTTGCGAAGCTACGAAAAATGTCAGAGGCACGTCCAAGAGCCGCAGCGGGTCGTCGGAAAACGAGGCGCGGAAATATCCGGATTCAATAATCAAGGAGTGAAGCGACAAAATGCCTAAACCAAACTGGCGCACGCAGAAATTGAGCGGAGAAGAGAAAAAGGAAATCGTCAGGCTGCACTGCGAGGGCCTTCGCAACGTGGAAATCTGTCGCGAACTGAAATTGAATCGCAACACGGTGCACCTGGCCCTGGTGAAAGCGGGATTACGCATCACCCGGCGGCCGCCGCTACCAGAAAAGAAAGTTCTGGAATTGCTCCGCAAGGGAATCGGTTCGCGAACAATTGGCAAGATGCTGAAAGTGTCGCACCGCCATGTTCTAGAGTTCGCGCGCAAACGTGGCTTCTGCAAACCCAAGAAGGAAGTGAGTCAAGCGACGATTACCCTTGCAGTGGGCGCGATCCTTCGGCGTGAAGGCTCGGCTTCGGCGATTAGCAAGCGGTTCGGCATGCCGTACGGGCGAACGTTGGCGATGGCTCACGCCTTGCTCCAATGCGAGCGATTTCTCCCCACCTGGAAGCATCCACTTTCATCATATTTTCCTTCGCGCCCGCCGCAGCCGATGCGGAAGGAAGCCGAACCGTGCCGGCAGGATAATGCCGAAGCGGGTTTCATCCACCTGGTCGATTTCATCACCAAACACATGGGCGAAGTGCCAAAGGATCCGGACGAACTCTCGAAACTCTTGCTGGCCATTTGCCTCCATTATATTCCGCGGCCAGTGCTTTCTGCGTTCACCAGCATCGAGCGGGAAAATGTCCAGCGGTATTTCGCCGTACACATTGCTCAAGCCTTGGACACACTCCGCCAGTCGGAAAATTGCGCGTGGAAAAACTAGATGAACTCGCCCGTCTATGTCAGCCTTATCGAAACCACGCGGCTGGAATTGCAAGGCGCCGAACAGCGTCTGGCCACAGCACGACAAAATTACCGCACATTTGCCGAAGAAAACGGCGTAGTGATTGATGGACTGCTAGTCTATTCGCCAGAGCCGTCACCACAGATGCGGATGAGTCTCGACTCCGAACGGGATTCTTTGGAATGTGAATTGGATGCCGCTCACCGGCAGGTTCAACATTGCTCCGAAGTCCTCAACGACCTGCAGTTCGCCGCGGTAGATTGCGAAGATTGGGGATTGCTCGACCGCTAGGTGTTGAGGGTTTGTGACATTTGTTACCTAGGATTTACTTCCAGGCACTTGCGTGCCCCATAATAGAGGGGTATAAAACTGCAGCCCTCGGGGAGCTATGACATGAAGCCTTGCGGCACGCGTTTTCTTATTTTGTTCGCCGTGGTATGCGTGGGTACGTTGCGAGCACAGCAGACAGCACCCCAGTCACAGCAAACCAGCCAATCGCAAACGAAGGAATCGGTCGGTCAACCGGGCCAACCGGCCGGCACGGTAGTGTTTTCCGGCGTCTCGACTAAAGCACACATTGCCGACCCCAACGAGCGAGTCGCCTTCAATGGCCAGGTGATGAGGATGGCTGACTTTGTTGCGGCGGTTTCCTCAGGTAACGAAGCGGTACAGCGTCTCCGTAACCCGGAGAAGCATAATCGTGAAAAAGACCAGCCAACTCAGCCATCGCAGCCATAGGGTTGAAGCTAAAACTCACGGTATTGGGAGCCGGATGAGGGTCTGGTGGGGGCCGTGGGACGTTAAATGCGCCTCCCCTGAATGCCATCAGAAGATGGTCCAGGTCTGAGCTCCATCCGCCAGCATTCGTGATAATGGCTACGACTCGATTCTCATCGTCGATGATCGGCGCACCTGATAGCCCTGTTGAAATCGGCATCTGTATCCGGATGAATTCAGTCGATGTGGTGATTGGTTCGCCGGTGGTCAGGATGGCGATGGGAAGATTGGTCGTCAAGCGGGCACTCATGATGCCCGTGTAAATCGTCAACGCCTTGAACGATAAGCCAGGAAAGCCCATCGCTAATAAGTGCTCGCCAGGTCGAGATTGATGATCATCCACCTCACGCAGCCAGTAGGATGTTTCATTCCCGGTTTTGACACACGCCACATCAGCAACCCAGGCATCGGGATTTAATTCAAGCTTAGTCGCGGAGACCTCGGTTCGCTTGCCTTTGCAATCAGTCACATAAAATACAGGTGGGAGTGCGATGGTGACGTTAATGGTGCCATTGGGATTGAGGGAGAAGGAGCGGTCTCCCAAAACATGCGAAGCGGTCGCGATATCACCGTCCTTGCTGATGTAAAAACCCGTGCCCAACCTTGGGCCCGATTCAATCAGGACCAGAGCACACTTTAGCTGATCGAACCGCTGCTCCAGATTGTTCGGGTCGCGGTGCGCTCCAAACATATGTCGCCAATGTGATTCATGTTTGGGGCTGGGAACCTGTGCGAATACGACACCCTGCAAGGTGAGCAAGATGCCGATCAAAATGGGCCAGACAGGTTTGCCGAACTTGGCCATGAATTTCATTTCTCTCTACGCGCAACAGCGGCCGGCTTTCCTCCGGACTGCTTCTGCGGTGCAACTTTCTTTTCCTGCGGTTTCGGTTTGAAGTGGTAGACAGGCAGCGTGTAGGGAGGGAATCCCATTCTGGAAGTGAGTCCGTAGAGGAACTCCCGGACAAACGGCCAAGAGTGCAGCGTGCCATTTGCAATCGCGAACTCAGCCAGATCTCCCTCAGCGGCGGGCTCAGTCCCAGAAAGTTCGTAGACCAAGAGATACGTAACCAAAGCCTCGGCCACCTTGGATTCGCCCGACATAGCCGAGAATCTATAGTCGCAGGCGATTTCAGCAATATTCGCCTCGTTCTTTAAGACCTTGCAGTCGAGGTCGAGGGTCGCTTGCAGCGTGCCCGTGATTCTGGGGTCGCATTTTGCGGAAACCTCGGTCACACGGATGTTCTTTAACTCAGCACGACTTGCCACGCGACCAATCGCGATAAAATCGACTAGTTTCTCGGCCACTTTCCTAAACTCCTGCCTGGGCTGACGCCGCAAACGTGGGCACAGCTACACCCGCCAGGTCGGCGGACATAGCAGTGCCCGCGTGTGCGGGCTCCTGCTCATCCTTCTGGATATTCACGCGAGTCTTCCAACTCCAAACAAGAGGAACGTGCTGGAAACGGGCCTCATACCCGCAAGCGGCCAAGGCCCTCGCCATGGTCTTAATGGTGAGGTTGTGCCTACCGCTGAGCATGGTCGTGATGTAGGAACGAGGCCGTTCCATTTTGCGTGCCAACTCGGCCCTCGTAATACGAGCGTCGTTGACGGCGTTTTGGATTGTAGACTGCGCCATAGCGAGCGCCGCCTCCTCCAATATTTCAACATCAATTGTGGCGTCCATCGGATTGAGCCAGATACTCATACGTTGCCTCCTGGGTATTCCTGCAAAAACTCATTGTAGAGGTCGACTGCTTTCTGTATCTCTCTATCTTCTTTTTCGGTCCGGCCAGCCGATTTTTTGGCCCACCCGTAGAAAAGAACAATATTCACAAAGATGCCGCCCTGGAGCACCTGCCGCAAACAATAAAGTCGGTGGGCGTGCTCTTTGAACTCCCAGAGGGGTTTACCACGACCATGAAGCTGTTTGAATCGCACATCATTGCAGTACTTTGCGCCCATCCTGGTGATCGTAAAGAACGGTCCGTCAAACTTATTCCGTGCGCTTGATTCAAGGCTCTCCAAGAAATCAGAAGCGGGGCACCTGCCCCCGATCCGCTCGTAGTAATAGATTCGAGCCAATGCTCCTTCTTGGTAGACCTGTACCGGCAGGGGTAACCTCCCACGCGCCGAGCCAACCTCGCCGTCCCAATAGGTCCCAAGCTTCCTCCTGGAGCGGTTGTTCATTTATATGATAACACCCGAACCACCGATGTCAACCAGCCATTTTGCCAGCTCAGGTACAGTTGGTCTGGAGTACTATCCCGCATCTCCACGAATGGGAAAATGCGAAAACGAAGTGAACCGAGGCGCGTTCCATCCGGAAATGGCCTAACTGTTCCACGGGGAAACGACCGGGTGATTGGGTTGTGAGGATTACCACGTGCTAAAAGTAATGAGGAAGTATTAAGTAGTAATCACAGATGCCACGTCGAGAGCGGCGGCATCGGCGCTTATCGGCAAGCACTTTCGCGTGCAGGTCCGGGCGATTGCCGTAGACGGCGAATGGCGGCCCGCCTGTCTACTCTAGTTCTGATTCTTTTGGTCGAGCGCATCCACCAGCGATTGACCTGCGCCCGGCCCGGGCAGCGGTCACCGTTAAGACGTTTGGTTTGAGTCGCTGAGAAGGCGCGTTGCACGCTCGTTGTGCACAGATGACGCCGCAAGCGCCTTCAATCGCATCAGTTCATCCACGCTGAATCCCTTCGTGGCTTCACCAATCATCTCCGCGAATGACACATCGTTGTCCAGGCTGGTGATAATCGTTGTGTGTTCGTGCTTGTGCAGATGCAACCCGCCAGAGTTCGCGCTCTGTAAGCTGCCATCTACTCGGCCGATTAGCTCCAGTGCCCGCGTGATCGCATTCACGGCCTGCGTGGCGGGGCCAAAACTTTTGTTGGCCCTCGCCTCCACCAGGATCGCTTTCGCTTCTGTAATCACTTCTTCAACGCGGGCGAGCAAGGCTGAGCCGTGTTCGCTCGCTTCAGCAGGGCCGCGTGCTGCGAGCATTTCTTTGACGTGGCGGCGATGACGACTGAGAGCGCCCAGGCTAAGGCTGAAGGTTGCGCTAAGCGTGCGATAGGGAACACCCTGAACGATTTGGGTGTCGAGAGAGTCGCGGTCGCGATGCAGACAACCTGCGCAGTTCATGAATGGATTCTACCACTCGTTTGTTCCGTGTGTTCCATTGTTCCGCGTTAATTCAAATTGCGATGGAACGCAGTTTGTCGGGAAGTGAAGTAACGTCAGTATTGTCAGTTTATGTGTATAGGCTTTAAAAAGAGTTTTGTCAGTTTTGTCGGTTGGTGGGTATGGGCATTCTGTGGAATCGAAATAATAGAATGTGCCTACCCTGGTCCTGTCAAAACCGCCAGAACCACTTTCGTCAGTTTTGGCAGGCATGGGGTAGGGGCATCTGGAGGAATTCTGGCTACTTGACTCTGTTACGTTTCGTACGCATATTTCGAAGGATGACGGATTCAGCGAAGGCAAAAGGAGAGCTGTTTAAGGACCACCTGCTTGCTAACGGGGATGCCCGGAAGCTGGCGGGGGAGCTGCACCTGGCTGGGGTGGACTTGCTGGCGGTGCTCGCTGGCTTGACGGTGTACATCGAGGGCCGATCACTGAAGAGCGAGCGGCAAAAGCATCACCGTGAGGATGCGAAGGTCTTCAACCGCGGTGTCAGGGATAACGGTGTTCCGCCGGCAGTGGGGCGATGGCTTCTTACGCGGTCGGAGCAGGCGCGCAATACGAATGGATGGAACCGCGGCCGGAACGTGGATGCCCTCGCGTGGGTTCACTGGTATCTGGAATTGCTCGCCGCCCGGCGAGTGACAATGACGGAGCTGTGCGAGCTGGTGAATGGAACCTATTACGCCCTGGGCCGCAAGACCACCACGGATGCGCTGGAACTGGGGCGCGAGTTGCGCCGGCATCGGCAGAAGAACGAAAAATTTCTAGAGATTCTGAAGTCTGACCTTCAAAGCAAGTTGTAATCCCACCTTAGTCCTATAACCAATTCTGTGGCCTGTTCACCTGGTGCACTGGTGTCCACAATGCGCCTGTATGAACAAGGATGTCCCCATTCTCATTTCCCGGAAGGCGGCGGCGAGGCTGCTGGGAGTTTCAACCTCCATGGTGGCGGTCCTTATCGCCAAGAAGAAGCTTGAACCCGTGCGGATCGGCCGAAGGGTACTGCTGCGCCGGGCGGATGTGGAGATTTTTGCAATGACGCCAGCCCAGAAGAAGTCGATGGAAGAGGAGTGTTCCGTACGGGTTCAGTAAAAGTTTCAGGGCCACGCCGTGATTGAGTCCTCAGCGTGGCCCTGTTTTTGAATTCGAGGTGCAATGTCCAAGTTGCCACAAGTTCATTCTACCGTCAACGTCAGTGACGTTTTGATGGCCGCCGGTTATCGGATCCGCGGGCGCCGCGCCGACTGCCCGCGCTGTAAAGGTCACAGCCGATTGACGGTGTCGTTCACCGAGGACGGGCGCTACTACTGCCACAGATGTCATTTCGGTGGCCACATTCGCCAGCTTGCGCACGTCCAAGGCATCACTCTCCCACCGACGCGTGTCAAGGCAGCCAACATTCCGAAAATGCAGTTCCGCGCCTGGCTCAGCGAGAAGATGACCGTACTTGGCGAAGAAGAGCGGAAAGGTCACAAGAAACTTGAATGGGCCAACACCGCGCTCTTCTTCTCTGACGATTTCGGACCCGCCTGGGATTTTCTGAGTTGGTTCTACGCACGGCGCTGCACTTGGCAAGCCTTTTGGACATCGGCGACTGACAACGTCGGACGGTATTGGCTCTACCGGGCTTGGAGGCGGCATGGCGCATAATCCGCATCCGCTGGGCTCAGACTTTTTCGCGGATAATCCTTGGGCCGACCCGAAGGAATTGCAGCCGGAACTGCCGCCTGTTCCCGATTTTGATTTGAATAATTTGCCGGCCGTCATGCGGCCACTGGTCGAGGAAATCAGCGAAGGTATGCAGGTGCCATACGATTTTCCCGCTGCCGCCACAATCGTGTCGCTTGCTGGCTGCATCGGTCATCGCGCCATCGTCCTGCCGAAAGCCCTCGATTCGAGCTGGCGCGAAGTCTGCAATCTGTGGGGCATGAATATCGGCTCCCCGGGCCTGATGAAGACGCCGATATTAAAGTTGGTGACTCGCCCCCTGGAAGCCATTCAACGCGAGTGGGCCGAACTCCAAAAGGCGGACGAAGTCGAGCATGAAAGATTGCAGCAAGACATCAAGCTTGAGACAGAAGTCTACGAAGCGGCCGCGAAGGCCGCGCTGAAAGCCGGGCGCCCCAAACCACCGCGACCTGATGACCATTTATGGGAACCGAACGAACGGCGACTACTGATTACCGATGTGACCTTTGAGGCCCTTCACCAGATCCAATCGCGAAATCCTGCTGGAATATTTCAGGTCCGCGACGAGCTGGTTGGATTTTTCTGCAGCCTTGAGCGAGAGGGCAGGGAAGGCGAACGGCCCTATTGGCTGCAATGCTGGAGTGGCGATTCCGGATTTCAGGTGGATCGAATCGGCCGCGGCTCGATTTACGTTCCGTACGCTTGCGCGTCATTGTTCGGCAATGCCGTGCCGGCACGCTTGCGTTTCTACTTAACGTCGGTTCTGGCAGGTGCCCCGACAGATGACGGACTCCTACAGCGGTTCCAGGCGACGACGTGGCCGGATACGCCGAAAGGCTGGAAATATATTGACCGCGTGGGCAGTAATGGCGCCGCATGCGCGGTAGAAAACGTCTACCGGTGCCTTGTGCGATTAAGTGGGAAGTATCCGGTCGAACTCAGATTTAATCCAGAAGCCCAACAGCTCTTCATCGCGTGGCTGACGGATCTGGAGCTGCAGCTTCGCAGCGACACGCTCAATCCAGTCATGGCTGGTCACATTTCGAAATTCAGAAAATTTGTGCCGGTTCTCGCCGGCATTTTCGAGTTGGCCGAATGCGCTCAGCGTGGAGAATTGGAAACCAAAGCTATCGCGGAGATTCCTTACGCCACTCGCGCGCGACGCAGAATCCTCCTTGAGGACGCTCCACCGGCATCGACCGAAGCCACACCGATCAGCACGACCAACGTATTGAGAGCCATTGCGCTTTCCAAGTATTTCGAAGGGCACGCGCGCAGAGTCTATAGCTGCCTCATCAGTCCGGAAGTTCGCGCCGCTCATTCACTCGCAAGACACATCCGGAAAGGCGACCTCGATGCTGAGTTCTCCACGCGTGATGTGTCCCGAAGGTGCTGGGCAGACCTGAACACCACAGAACTCCTCGATGCCGCGCTCCAGCACCTAGTTGAATTGCATTGGATTCGTCCGGTTCAACAGCCAGTCGGACCCAAGGGCGGGCGGCCAAGCGAGGTCTGGGCGACAAGCCCGAAGCTCGCACGGAAATGATTGCAAGGAGTGCCGCGCGAGTTTCGTTTTCACCGCTGGCGAACAGGCGTTTTACGCCGAGCGCGACTTGGCCCCGCCGAAGCGCTGCAAGCCGTGCCGTGAATTGCGACGGATTGAGCGCGAGAAAGGTGATGGGCAATGAAACAGCTTGAGACCTACCGACCACGCGGCGGCCACGTCACCGTCGTGGGTGAGGATTTCAAAATCGCAATCCAGCCAGATGGCTCCGTGACGTTGCACTTCGGCGATGAAACCAAACACGTCGATTGGATATTCAACGAACGAGAAAAGCGGAATGCGGCTGTGTTGAAACGCCCAGACACGCAACAGGGAACCTAAATGGCACCTGCACCCAAACTCGAATCGACGCCGGCTCCCATAAAGCCTGAGGACCTTTTAACTCCGGCCGAACTCGCTGCGCGGTTGAAGGTGCCCCTAAGTTGGATTTGGGAACAAACGCGGGCGCGCAACAAAAGCAAAGATCCCCTGCCGGTCGTTCGCCTGAGCCCAAAGGTTATTCGATTCCGCTGGACCGCTGTTTCGCAGTGGATAGAGAATAAGGACTAACTCGGTGGTTGACACGCCATAATTAATATGGTATAAATAATACCAGAAGTGAGGATGCAATGCGGAAGCGTGCAGGCAGACCAGAGATAGCCGCAAGCCAGAGAAGGGAAGTTATCCTTCGATTCGTGACGACGAAGGCCGAGGCTGGGAAGATCCGGGCCAAGGCAAAGGCGGCCGGGCTCACGGTCTCGGAATTTCTGCGCGCCGCTGCCCTTAAAGAATAGGAGACAGTCATGCAAAAGGGATACGTGTTCCGGGCCGGCTCGTTCTGGTTTCTGAGGTATCGGGATGCTTTTCTCGTGGACGGCAAGATTGTGAGAAAACAGAAGTGCGTCAAGCTCGCGCAATACGGCGACAGATACCGACGCGAATCCGACCTGGCCGACCTGGTGGAAGAGAAATTGGCCGGCGTCCGTGCGGCATCCAAGTGCGCGAAATCCTGTGAGCCGTTTTCGCATTACGTCTCGAACACTTACCTACCGTTCGTGCTGGCAAACATGAAGCCTTCAACCTACGCGGCCTACTCAACCTATTGGAAACGCTACATCAAGCCAAGAGTAGGGAAGTACGCGCTCCGGGACTTCACGGTCGCCATCGTGGCCGGCTTGCTCAAGGACGTGGCCAGGGCGCACAAATTGAACAAGGCCACAGTGACGAAGATCCGCTCGGTCCTTTCCGGCATCTTTTCGTTTGCAATTAGCGAAGGTGATTTTCCAGCGCGGTCGAAGGCCGACAACCCGGCACCAGGCGCCCGTATTCCTGAAACGGCCAGCGACCCGAAGCCAACTCACTCGGCCAAGCGGGAGGAAGTAAGCGCGATTCTCGCCGCGCTCAAAGCTCAGCCGAAACTGAAACTGGAAGAGATGCCGCTTGAGCGTGCGGCGGTCGCCATTGTCGCCATGCTCGGGACAAGGCCGGGCGAAGCGCGTGGACTCAAGTGGGAAGATTGGGACCGCGCCAATCAGCAAATCAGCATTGAGCGTGCTGTGTGGCATAAGCACGAGGGCTCGCCCAAAACTCTGCAGTCTGTGCGATTCGTTGCTGTCAGCGCTGAACTTCGGGAGATTCTGCTGGCTTTCTGGAACGAGCAGAAGTGTCCGCTCGGCGGTTACATCCTCAAAGGGCCCAAGGGCCGCCCTGTGATTCTCGACAATTTAGCGAAGCGCTCGATCCGTGACCGCTTGGAAAAAGTGAACCAGGAAAATGAAACGGACTGGTCCTGGCCCGGATGGTATTCGCTTCGTCGCTTCCACGGCACAGCGGTTCGCGCGAAGTCGAATCTCGAAACCACTTCGAAGGCTCTTGGAAATTCCAAAGCTGTTGCAGACCGGCACTACGTTAAACCTCTCGAAGTTCTGCCGGACGTGCGAAAGGCCGTCAACGATTCGATGTCTGGATTGGTCCAGTAGGGAAGGACGGCTTAGTCGTTTTCGGAAATGCCTAGCCGGGTGCGAAGGGCTTTTCCTAGTTCATTCAGTGAATATTGCAGCTGAATTATATTTTTGTCCTCCCTTTCCACCGCACCAGCTCCAAGAGGCGCTCCCGGATGCTCCATCAATTCTGCTGCCGCGTCGTGATAGGCCTTCAAGGCGGTCTCTACTTCCGTACCCGGAAACAGAGCCCTTAGATATCGTTCCAGAGTGAGCAGTTGCATCCAATCCTGGTGGTTCTCTTTTCCTTGCCGCGTCAGATATGTGTGCAGCCATTTCGCGTGTGCATCAAGCACGCTCTTCAATGCCTGGACTCGAAGCTCGAAAACTTGTTGGCGCCGCTGGTACCTGGAGGACAGTTTTGCAGCGATGACACCGCCCATCGAGACACTGAGAATCGCAATGACGATGGGTGAATTCAGGACGGCAAAAAGCAATTCGAGCATCTTAATGTAGCAACAAATCACGTTTGCTTCACCCGGACCCACAATAACCAGTCATGCAAAAAGGGCCAGAGAAAATCTCTGGCCCTTCTAATTTCCGTGCAACGTTTGTGCAACAGTTTTGCGGAGAGCCATCTGCAACTGCTTGAAAAGAATGGCGGGGACGACGAGACTCGAACTCGCGACCTCTGCCGTGACAGGGCAGCGTTCTAACCAACTGAACTACGTCCCCGCGGTGGTGCTGTCACTAGCGGATGGTGGGCAGTGCAGGGCTCGAACCTGCGACCTCCTGCTTGTAAGGCAGGCTAGGTTAAACCCTTAAATGGCTTCGTTGGTGTTGCTTACGCCTCAAAAGCCACTTAATTCCCACTTCCCAAGTGTACCGAAGTTGTCCCGAGATTACAAATCTCGATGAGAGGACCAGGAGCGTCAACGCGTTTCAGTTCTTGTTGGAATTTCTATCGTTCATTCGCGGTGCAACCACTAGGAGGAAATAAAGTTGCGCAACTTCGCTAGACGCTGTGACAGAAGGTACTTGGAGAAATCGCGGTAGCGGCGCTTAGAATCCCCACGGGTTTGCACGGCCTCGCCAGCTTGGTTATATCCGAAACCAAACATGCGGTCCCGCTTGCCGCCGACAGTTCGCACGCTTCGCAAGAACTTCCGCATCTCCGATTGAGAAAAGAGAAGTATTTGAGGTGTCCACCACGACCCAAGCTCTCGACGCTGGGCCAGGTCTACTGCGGGATAGAGAGAAACCAAGCAGAAGAAATCTGCTTCTGGAGGGCACTCAAAATTGTTGAACCAAGTTCCGTAGCGAAAAGGTCTCTTGGCCCGAGCCGTGGTTTTCGGCTTAGAGTACGTCCTTGATGATTTGACCTGAATACTTGCCACTCGAACCGTCCGGTTGCCGCGCCTTGCAATCAGAAGGTCTACACCCGGCTGTTGCCGTGAGAGTGGAAGATATAGAGAGTAGCCCTTCTTGGCTGGAAGCAATTTGGCAAGCTGCTGCGCAACGCAGAACTCAGAGTAGGGAAGTGAGAAAATGGGTTCCATCGGTTTTTAACCTGCGCTGCGTGACGGGTGGTAGTGAATCTAACTGCTAGCGATTTCTATTTTTATCCTGTGCCGAACATCCAATTCAACGGCTTTAATCTGTCCATCAATTGTTGGCAACACAAGGCGTTCCCGCACGGCTTCATAGTACATCCCACGTAATCCATTCTTACACTCCAGAAATTCATCAAAGAACGATCCCAGAGGGCGCATTCTTTTAATCACCGGTCCTACGAGGCCCTCCCCAGGATGCAGAAACTCAGTTCCTTTAACAGCGACGTAGCTGGTCGGCCTGTAAAGAATGATCGCCGATCCGCCCGGAGCGATCTTCTCGATTGCCTCCACTTGTTTGGTCAGTTCTGTTGTCCGAAACTCCCCACCTTTCTTAGCCTGGAACAGAACTCCCTTAAAAAAGGTTTCGTCTCGCAGTGCAGCTTCAACTTGAATGATTCCATCTGCTCCACTCTTACTCTCGTAAGCGCCCCTCCCACGGCCTCGAAATTTCTTGTAGCTAACACGCCATCGCCAAACTTGCCCATCGACGTTCACGAGGATATGACGGCGTGTACATATATGGTGCCCGAGGTCCCCCGTGAGTGAATCCTCTTCTTCTTTGTTATCCTCCCACCCGGACACGGAAGATTCACCCGCGCTCCTAAGATGTTGTTGAACGGAGTCAAATACCCGTGGTGGAATTATCCCGCGCATGAAGTTGGATCGTCCGATTTGATCGGCAGTGACTTCTCGATTTTTGGCTGTTTCAAGAATATGGAAAACATATTTGGGTCAGTCACCCAACTGATGATGATGACAGGCGGGACGAACTGATCTGGGTAATCCATATTTCCATCGAGTGCTGCTACCGTTTCCATTTCGCGGAGGTCATGCGCTGTCTTGCGGCTATCGTGGTGAGTCTCATTTCCGGCCTCGCCTTCTAGCTGCCGAGTCTAGCATTTTTCGGGTTAGAATCTGCGTCATGCCGCGAGGCCACACCGTCCAGCTAAGCTCCCTACCAGTAAGAAAAGCTGATTTCATCGAACCAATGGACTGTGCTCCCGTCCCAAAGTTGATCGACGGGCCGGAATGGGTCTACGAAATCAAGCTGGATGGCTACCGCGCTGTGGCGGTCAAATTCTGTGACAGCATCGATCTCTTTTCCCGTCGCCATAAATCATTCAACGCACAGTATCCCTTTATCGTCGAAGCTCTGCGCGATCTGCCGGAGGGCACGGTTGTCGATGGAGAGATTGTGGCCTTGGATGAAGCTGGCAAGCCAAATTTTAATTTGCTTTCACAGTTTCGCAGCAGAGCTTCGAGTATCTGCTACTTCGTTTTTGATCTCCTCATTTGCCAGGACCGTGATCTCACTAGACTGCCTCTGAGTGACCGCCGTGAATTGATGAAGTCTCATCTAATGTTCTACTCGCCTCGAATCCGCATTGCTGAACAGTTCGACGTGTCAGCGACCGATATGTTGGCCGCTGTGCGTCAACAGCAATTGGAAGGGGTCATCGCAAAGCGTAAAGATAGCCTCTACCAGCCGGGAAAGCGGACAGGCGCATGGATTAAGTACCGCGTGAATCGAGGACGGGAGCTTGTCATCGGCGGATATATCCCTGGGCCACATGGATTCGACTCTCTCATCGTCGGCTACTATCGCGGCAAGGATTTGGTCTATGTTGCTCGTGTCCGTAACGGCTTCGTTCCCGCGTCACGGCGTCAGGTCTTCGAGAAGATTCGTCCCCTCATTTCTCCAACAATGCCCTTTGCCAATCTGCCAGACACCCACAAATCGCGTTGGGGCGACGAATTGACTGCCGAGAAGATGAAGGAATGCGTCTGGCTTCGCCCAGAGGCCATCGCCCAAATAGAATTCCTGGAGTGGACAGAGGCAGATCGGTTGAGGCATTCGAAGTTTGTCGGACTGCGTGATGACAAAGACGCTCGCAGCGTGGTCAAAGAACAACCCTAGCGTTTCCCTTTGGCCTTCGCTGCTCTAAACTTCGCCCACCGCGCTTTTGTTGCCTTTGAAATATTCGCTCTCGCAGCCGCAGACATGACCCGTTTCTTCTTGCCAATCGGTTCACCGTTGCTGGCTACTCCGCGGCTTAGAATCTTTATCGCCGCACGCACAGTGTCCAACTGCTGCTTTGCCGCGTCGGCCTGCTTTTGAAACTTCGTTTCTTCCTGCCTCAATGCAGCCAAGATGTCCATGAATCCTCCGACTCGTATCCTCTCACGTCCAAGACCTCGCGTTAAGCCCTTACCGTGAAGGATATGTAGCCTATCCGGCTACGTTAATCGTCCGCGTTCGCACTGGCCTATCAGCAGACAAATGACGAAGACAAGACACACTCTTTACATTCGACCCCTACACTGCGCAGCGAAAATCGCGTCTCATTACTGTAGTTGTTTTTGTGGAGGACAACATGATCGTCAGCTGCGCGACTCAATGCGCCTACTGCCACTCGCCGATTGTGTCCGGGCAAAGATGGGTAAGGGAGAAGATTTATGACCCTGCGCTCAATGGCCACGACCCAAACTACCACCGCTACCACGCTGAACTCTTCGCCGGAGAGGAAGCAAGCTGCTGGGAGAAACACCAAATGGAAATGGAAATTAGCCGTACCCACGCCTACGCCGCTTAGAAATGCTGGTGTAGAATCTTGTCGTGCCAGCAAAGAAACGATCAACAGAACCGACTCTCTTCGAAATGGAGAAGTTGGAAGAGGCACCCGAACTCTCAGGCGAGCAAAAGATAGACCACCCGTTCTCTCTTCCAGGCATCTTTCTCGGCACTTCATCCTTCACGGCCACAGGCTGGCAAGGTTCTTTCTATCCACAGGGAATGCGGTCGCGGGATTTTCTCTCCTACTACGCCAGCAAGTTTCAAACGGTCGAGATCGATAGCACGTTTTATGGAACCCCTAGCGTTTTGACTGTCGCAAAGTGGAACGAGAAGACTCCACCAGATTTTATCTTCGCCGCGAAGGTCCCCCAAGTCGTTACGCATGAAAAAGTGCTAGTCAATTGCGATTCCGAATTCGAAGAGTTCGTGAAAACGATGGATATTCTCGGCCCGAAGCTTGGTCCGATCATCTTTCAGTTTCCGGTCTTCGACCGCTGGAAATTCCCGAAACAAGATAGTTTTCTCGGTGTGCTCACGCCCTTCCTGAAGAAGCTTCCCTCCGACCACAAATTTGTAGTCGAGATTCGAAACAAGACCTGGCTCGATGCCAAATTTGCAGACCTGCTCCGGGAGCACAAGGTCGCCCTGGCCTTGACCGACACATCGTTTGTGCCCCGGCCTTGGGAGATGAAGGAAAAATTCGACATGATTACTGCGGACTTCGCCTATGTTCGCTGGCTTGGGGACCGACACGGAATAGAAAAGATAACGCAGGTCTGGGATAAGACAGTTGTTGATCGGAGAGACGATCTCAAGCGTTGGGTGGACGTTTTGAAAGACCTGGTCTTGAACAAGAAGTTGCGAAAGCTTTTTGCCTTCGCCAATAATCATTACGCGGGGCACGGGCCAGCAACGGTCAAAATGTTTTTGGATTTGTGGAAGAAGTAGTCCCGGTCGCGGGAATCACTCCTCTACTTTCAATACTTGGCAGTGAATCTTCTCGGGCCTCCC
>Ga0070765_100001136_pt1 | contig 16013 bp, 16 predicted proteins | sample HubBroMetageWFT5_FD_71516 | JGI IMG/M metagenome (GOLD analysis project Ga0070765, IMG submission 71516) | Warmed and freeze-thawed soil microbial communities from the Hubbard Brook experimental Forest, New Hampshire - Hubbard Brook CCASE Soil... | ecosystem: Environmental > Terrestrial > Soil... | reverse complement strand
CGCACGCGCATCGGTTTCCCCACCGCTGCGACCGAAGCCGGCGCGGGCTTGAGTTTGAGTAGGTGATAGACCACGTCAAAGCGCGGCTCGCGCGGAAGGTAATCGACGCCGCCAACATCGAGCAGGAGCGCGAACCCCTCGCCCTTGAGCGCTTCGAGTCGCTCGCGGAGCTGCGCCGGTGCTACGCGCTCGATCGCCGCGTCGTCGATGGGCGGACGCAGGCTGGGCGGATCGATCGCGGCGCCGCCGATTGGCGGAGTTTGCGTGCTAGGCATGGGGCACTTTTGAGTAAGTTATGCTCGCGCCAAGATGCCGCCGCGGCCGCCTTCGCGGATCTGCTGCTGAATCAGATTCACCGCGTAGAGCAGCCCGTCGGGCGTCGGCGGACAACCCGGAACGTAGACGTCAACCGGAATGATCGTATCGACGCCTTGAATGATGGCGTAGTTGTCGAAGATGCCGCCCGAGCTCGCACAGGCTCCCATGGAAATCACCCATTTCGGATCGGCCATCTGGTCGTAGAGACGCTTTACGACCGGTCCCATCTTCTGCGCGACGCGGCCGGAGACGATCATGAGATCGGCTTGCCGCGGTGAGCTGCGGAAAACCTCGGAACCCAGACGCGCGATGTCATACTCGGGCGACGTGACGCTCATCATCTCGATCGCGCAGCAGGCTAAGCCCATCGTCAGCGGCCAAACCGAGGAGCTCTGCGCCCAGCGCGCGACGTCGTCGAGCCGGGCGAGCATAAATTGACCGGGACCTAACGACATGAGCCGGAACCTAGCGCCACTGAAAACCGCCCTTCTTCCATACGTACGCATAGCCGATTGCCAGCACGACAATAAAGATGACCATTTCGAATAAGCCAAAGACTCGAAGCGCGTGGAGCTGGACGGCCCAGGGGTAAAACGAAGCCGCTTCGACGTCAAAAACCACAAAGAGCATCGCGACCAGATAGAATCGCACGGGAAAACGCCCTGCGACCGGCGAGGTCGGCTCGACGCCGCACTCATAGGCCTCGCGTTTATGTGGGTTCGGCCTGGCCCGTCCTAGCAGGCCGGGCAGGACGGTGAAGAGCAGTGCTGCCGCTACCGCGACACCGAGGAAAATGGCGACGGGCCCGTACGGATTCATGGCTTGTGAAAGTTTTCACAAGCGCTCGGCGACACCTGGCTACAAAAGTGGCTGCCGGGCCACTTGGCGGCGGCGAGCGAGCCGCTTGCTTCATCCCGGGAACTTCGCTCGACGAACGCGTACAAGAGCGGGGATGCGGTACGCCGTTTTGGGAATGCTGTTGCTCTTTGCCCTTGGCGACGGATGTTCGCCGCCGCCGAACATCGTCGGCGTCCAGGATTTTGGCCGCGTCGTGGGTCGCGTTCTCGATGCGATGACGAACCGGCCGATCCCCAATGCACTCGTTTCGGTCGGCTCACTCTATATCACGCGGTCCGACGTCAGAGGCGGATTCACGTTGCGCGCCGTCGCCGGGGATCAGACGGTAACCGCGCGCGCGGCCGGATACTCGACGGCTACCGCCGACACGACCATTCCGAAAGACCAAACCGTCTCGATCGGCTACATCCGGCTCGTGCAGTTGACCGCTCCGGCAGGCATGTCCACGCTCTCGCCGCCGGCAACGCCGACACCGCGCGCCTCTCCGACGCCCTCGCCGGCCGCCCCGGGCGCGGGGCCAACGGCGAGCGCATCGCCGGCGATGACGACGTCGCCCGCGGCGGGCGTCTCGCCGGCAGCGAACGCATCGCCGGTAACCAGCCCATCGCCGGTGGCTCCTTCGCCGGTAACCCCTTCGCCAGTAACCCCCGCGCCCGCAACCAGCCCGCGCTAGCTCAGGCGCAGCGTCGCCAGGTCGAGATCGTACTCGATCGAGTGATAAATATCGTCCGGGATTTCGCCGGCCGAGCGCATTGCCGCGATCGCACGCCGCTCGGCGGTTAGCGCTTCCTTTTGCAGCGTTCGGTCGATGCGGCTTTCCGTCGCTTCGATCGCCTCATCCTGCGCGGCCTTGCCGCGCAAGACGTCGATGCGCTGCTGATATTCATCCAGGATGCGACCGGCGATATCGCGCTCGGACGGTGTTTGACGCTTCGCATCGCCGGCTTGCAGACGGGCGATGCCGGCTTCGAGTGCTCGTATGCGCAACCCCGTCTCGCGCTGGCGGCTGCGGCTCGTTTCGGTAACGCCGAGTAACTCGATGAGCGGCCGAAGCGTGAGACCCTGCAACATGAGCGTTACGAAGATCACGCAAAACGTTAAAAAGATGGTGACGCTGCGCTGAGGGAAGGGTTGGTCGCCGAGCGTGTAGGGCAACGCGAGCGCGATTGCAAGCGAGATGATGCCGCGCATTCCCGCCCACGACGCGACGGTGACTTCCTGCCAAGGCGGGAATGGAACGCGTGCGCCAAACAGGCGCCCGACCAACCGCGGAAAATACGTCGCCACGAAGATCCATGCGAAACGCACCGCAATCAACGTGGCGCTGACGAGCAAGCCGTAGAGCACGTAGTCGCGCACGTGCGGCACGAGCGTTTCGACGATCACCGGTAGTTCGATTCCGATAAGCAGAAAAGCAAAGGCGTTCAGCACGAAGGTGAGCAGTCGCCAGACCGACGATCCTAAGACGCGCGTCTCCGAATCGATAAAGCCGGTCGAACGGCGACTGAGGAGCAGTCCGGCGGAGACGGCGGCCAGCACGCCCGAAACGTGCAGTTCCTCAGCGGGCAAATATGCGGCAAAAGGGGCCAGCAAAAAGACCACGCTCGCGATCATCGAATCGCCGTAGCCGCGCCGCGCCCAAAAGCGAAGGGTCCCCTCTAAAACGAAGGCCGCCACGATGCCGACCAAAATGCCACCGACGGCTACGACGATGAATGCTACACCCGCTCGGACCAGCGAAAACGCACCGGTGATCGCCGCCGCGAGCGCAAAACGATAAAGCACGATCGCGGTGGCGTCGTTCACGAGACACTCGCCGCTAACGACTGCGGCGATGCGGCGCGGAACGGCGATGCGTTCGAAGATCGCCTCCGCCGCAACGGCGTCGGGCGGCGAAACGATTGCGCCCAGCGTGAACGCCAGCGGCCACGTGAAGGCCGGCACGGAGTAATGGACGACCGCGGCGACCGCGGCCATCGTGACGATGACCAGTCCAATGGCATGGAGCGCGATCGGGCGCGCGTTGCGTTTGAACTCAACCCAATCCGTCTGCCACGCCGCGCTGTACAGCAGCGGTGGAACGACGAGCAATAAGATGAGATCGGGAGCCGGATGCGGTCTGGGCAGATGGCGCGCAAATCCGAGCACGATGCCGCCAATGACGAATGCGATCGGATATGGAACGCGCAGCCGCTTCGCCGCAACCGCCAGCACGACGACGGCAACCAGGAAGGTGACCAGAACTAAGGCTTCAGACACCGTCGCTTGGTTCGATCGGAACGCCCGCGGCGCGAAGGTCGAGTGCATAACCGGCGACGACGAGATAGACGCGATCGGCGCGCCTAGCGAGGCGCTGCGCCATGCGTCCCATCGTGTCGCGGAAGAGGCGCGCCGACGCCGCGACGGGTACGACGTCCCAACCGATTTGCTCGCTCACGGCGATGACGTCCGCAGACGACTCGAGCATCGCGTCGACAAACCGCGTTGCTTCCTCGTCGAGCTGCGACTCGAGCACGGTGTAGTCGATCTCGAGGAGATCGATCCACGTTGCGATGCGCGTGGCAAGCCACGTGCCGAGCGCGTCAACCAGCAAGCACGCCGAGGGCGGCGCCTCGCGAAAGAGTGCGAGCTGCGCCGCTTGGCTCATCCCCGCGGTCTCGACCGTCTGCCATGTCGACGGACGATCGCGGACGTGCCGCACCAGGCGCGCGCGCCATTCGACGTCCTCGGGTGCGCCTGCCGCCGTCGCAATATAGATCACGTCGCGCCCGCTCTCGCGCGCGAGCCGCACGCCGAACGCGCTCTTTCCCGAACGTACCGGTCCGGTGATGAAGACCACCGCCACCGCGTCAACCTTCGACCCCAAGCGGCTTACCGCCCCGCCGCGCCGAAGTCCGCGCGACCGTGTTCTTGAATATCCTTAGCATTGTGGTCGGCGCGGGCATCATCACGCTGACGCTCAACGACGTCTTTCAATCCGTGGTCATGCCGCGCGCGACAGGACGCCGCTTTCGCATCAGCTTTTACGTCTGGCGCTCCATGTGGTACCTTTGGCCACGGGTGGCGTGGCGCGTCTTCGCCGCCAATGCCGGTCGCCGGGAAGAGTCCTTGGCGATCTTCGCGCCGTTCATGTTGACGGTGCTGATCGCACTTTGGGCCGGCCTCTTGATTTTTGGGTTCGGCACGGTCTTATGGGGCCTGCGAGCCGGCGTCAGCCCCGCGCACGCGTCCTTCGGTACGATGATCTATTTTGCCGGGACGTCGCTACTGACCATTGGATTCGGCGACATCGTCGGACGCGGCGCGCTTCCCCGCTTCGTCTCGCTGCTCGCCGCACTTGCGGGACTCTCGTTCGTCTCGATCCTGACCGCCTTTCTTTTTGCGCTGTTCGGATCGTTTCAGCAGCGCGAAACCTTCGTCGTCACCGTTGGCGCGCGCGCTGGGGCACCGCCAAGCGGCGTCAATCTCTTGGCGATCGCGGGTTACTCGCGGACCAGTGAAGATCTCTCACAGCTGATGCTTGACGCACAACGCTGGAGTGCCTCGGTGATGGAGAGCCACTTGGCCTATCCCATGCTGGCGTACTTCCGCTCGAGCCACGACGACCAGTCGTGGATCGGCACACTCGGCACGCTGCTCGACGCGGCAACGCTCATGATGACGACACTCGACGGCGTGCGTGACGGCCAAGCGCGCATCCTCTACAACGTCGGACGGCATGCAACGCGCGACCTGTCGAAATACTTTCGGGTCGACACCGGAGAGGAGAGCGTCGGCATCGAGCGGTCGGAGTTCGATCACGCCTGCGATCGTCTCGTCGCGGCCGGCTACGACCTTCGGCAACGCGACGAAGCCTGGGGGCGCTTTTCGAACCTTCGCTCGACCTACGCTCCGCAACTCAATATGCTCGCGCGGCTCTTCGAGATTCCGCCGTTGCAGTGGATCGGCGATCGTTCGGTGATCGCTACCGCGCCGCACGGCGATCGCGAGCTCAAAAACCGTGTGGCGCGTCCGAACGGTGAAGGAACCGTTTGACGTCATCAACCGGCAGGGCGAAACCGATGCTGCGTTCTTCGTCGAAGCGCGACTCGGCTACGCCGACGACTTCGCCCGTATCGGCGATGAAGACGGGTGCGCCGCTCTCGCCGGGCACGATCGATAGCGTCACCTCGAGTGCGTCCTTGCGAATCGACGAGAGGCGCCCGGTATCGAGCGAGGTTGCTAAGCCAAGACCTTCGTCGTCGAACTCGTCGGGAATCGGATAGCCGAGGAGCCCGAGCTCGCGTCCCACTTGGGCTTGCAGATGGGTGGAAGAACCAAGTGAGATCACCGGTAAGCGCCGGCGCGGCGTTCGGAGCAACGCGAGATCGAGATCCTCGTTTGAGGCGATGACTTTTGCGGGCGACTTCCAGCGATTGGCGACGGTGATATGAAGGTTCCAGGCGCCGTCGATGGCGTGCTGCACGGTTAAAATATCGCTGCCCCAGCCACCCGACGCCACGACGAATCCCGTCGCGTAGGCATCGTCGTAGTGATCCTTCTTGTTCTCCGGCGGCACCCGCATCGAGAGCAGCACGACCGCGGGCCGCAGGCGTCGGACCGAAGCTACTACGGCATCGTCGCCGTTGCGCGCGCAGCCGGCGACGCCGGCCAAAGCAAGTAATGCGATCCAGGCGACGTTACGCGAAATCATTCAATCCGTTCGAGCACTGCGGCGCGCAACGCGGCCAGGCCTTCTCCGGTTGCCGCGCTGACGTAGACCGCGCCGTTCTCGGGCGGCTCCGGCGACGCGAGATCCGATTTGTTGAAGATCAGCAGGCGCGGCGTACGATCGAGCTCCAGCTCATGCAGAATCTTCTCCACCGCGCGCCGTTGCCGCGGCCACTCCGGATTGCTCGCGTCGAGAACGTGCAGCAAAAGATCCGCGTCGCGCAACTCCTCGAGGGTTGCTCGAAACGCGTTGACGAGGTCCCTTGGAAGGTCGGTGATGAAGCCGACCGTATCGGCCATCCGAACGTACGCGCCGGGTTGGAGATAGACGCGCCGGGTCGTCGGATCGAGCGTCGCAAACGGCCGATCTGCCACATACGCATCGCTGCGAGCCAGCGCGTTGAGCAGCGATGACTTGCCGACATTGGTGTACCCAACGAGCGCGACGAGCGGCTCGCGGCGGGTTGCGTCGCGCCGCAACGCGCGCTGACGCGCAACGTCGCCGAGCAGCCGGTTGAGAACGGCGATGCGCTCACCGATGCGGCGGCGATCGACCTCGAGTTTCGTTTCGCCGGGACCGCGCGTACCGATGCCGCCGCCGAGTCGAGAGAGGTCGGCACCCACGCCGATCAAGTTGGACTGACGATAGCGCAGCTGCGCCAGCTCGACCTGGAGCTTCCCCTCGCGGCTGCGCGCGTGGCGCGCGAAGACGTCGAGGATGAGCATTGTCCGGTCGACGATCGGCAGCGGAATGATACGCTCCAAGTTCTTGCGCTGGCGCGCGCGGAGATCGTTGAGCACCAAAAGGAGCGTCGCGCCCGCTTCTTCGGCGAGTTCGGCGATCTCCTGAGCCTTGCCGCTGCCGACGAGCGTTGCGGGATCGATCGTGTCGCGACGCTGCACGACGCGGTCGATGATTTTCGCGCCGGCCGCCTCCGCGAGCGCCTCGAACTCGGCGAGCTCGGGCTCGAGCGTTTCGCGCGTCGCGCGCGTCTCCACCGCGATGAGGAGTGCGCGCTCCACTAATGACCTGCCGGTACGGCCAGCGGCGTTACGCGCTCGAGCAACCAATGCAAGCCTTCGTTGTAGCTCGGTCCCGGACGTTCGATGACGTCGGGATCGAAGAAGTAGACGCGGTGCAGCTGCACCGCGCGCAAACTGCGCCACGGCTCGCGGTCGAGCACGCTTGCCAAATTCGTCGCCCGATCCGCGATCACCAGATCGGGTTGATGGCGCAGCAGCGCCTCGGCGCTGTATTCGCCGTAGGCGGCGTCGAGATCGTTTGCCGCATTGACGGCGCCGGCAAGCGCGATCAACGTTGTGATATACGATCGATCCCCTGCGGTCCAAATCGGCGCCGCGCCGAGCACCACGAAGACGCTCGGGTGGCGCGCATAGCGCGCCGTGCGTGCGTGAAGCTGTGCGGTTTCGCGCTGCAGGCGAGCGACCGTGGCGGCCGCCTCCCGGCGGTGGCCGGTCAGCGATCCCATTTCGCGCAAGTTTGCAAATATGCTCGCGTAGCTATCGTCGGCTAGCAACACCACCGGAACGCGCGCGCGGCGAAGCGGTTCGACGAGGCGCGACTGCGCGGGAATGCCGGCGACAACGCTGGGCTTGAGCCTGAGGATTGCTTCTGCATCGACGCTGGTGGCGTCCGCAATACGCGGCAACGCCGCGGTGCGCGGCGCGTCGGTGTAGGCGGAAACGCCGACCAGTTGGGAAACCGCTCCGATCGCATAGAGATCGTCGGCAAACGACGGCACCAGCGCCACGACCCGTGAGCTCGTACTCGACGGTACCGCCGGCGCATTTGCGGTCGTACGCGTGCCGCACGCGACGAGCAGCAGCGTCAACGATGCCAAGCCGAAGTGGAGAGTGCGGTACACCTTTTGGCGAGTACGCAAGAAGGAAGGCGGCGACCTTTGCGCAATCGCGATACCTACGTTTGCGCCGGAAGCCGGTGAGAGGCCGGCACGGTCGCGCCACTGTATGCGGGGAGCCGCCCGCCGTCACTGTCGCCGCGCGCGATGGGAAGGCACGGGCATCGGCAGCAATCCGCGAGTCAGGATACGGTCGCATACGTTCTATCGCACGATCCGCCTCGCGCAAAGGAAAGGATTGCTATGCTTCTCACGATCGTTGCCGCGATCGTCGCGGCCTCTCCCTCACCGTCGCCTTCGCCAACCGTCGGACCTCAAATCGCGCACGTCGTCACGAGCGATCGCACGCTCGAGTCCGCAGCGCGCACCGCGCGGACGACCTACGTCGTCACCGCTGCCCAAATCGCGACCAACGGCGACCGAACCGTTGCCGATGCCATCGAAGACGTTCCCGGCGTCAACGTCGTTCGTTACGGCGCCTTCGGCGCCGCGAGCACGGTCGGGATTCGTGGCAGCTCGTCGGAGCAAATCCTGGTCTTGGTCGACGGACTGCCGATGGCGGGCGGTCAGATCAACGATGTCAATCTCGCGCAGCTTCCGGTCAGCGGAATCGATCGCATCGAAGTCGTCGAGGGCGGGGGCTCGACGCTCTACGGTTCCGGATCGATCGGCGGCGTGATCAACATCATCACGGCAGCGCAGCCCACGTCCAGCACGGCAACGCTATCGACCGGATCCTTTAACGAACAGACCTATCTCTTTCAAACGCCGTATCTTACGTTTCAGCGCACGTATGCGACGAACGACTACTCGGTGGTCAACGCGCCCAACCGGCAAAATGCGCAAGCGGGTTTGACGGCGGTCAGCGCTCGCTACTCACATTCGCTTGGGGCGCTCGACCTAACGCTCTCTGGCGATCTGGGCGACGCACTCGCGGGCGCGCCCGGCGAGCTCGGATACTTCTCACCGACGAGCGAGCAGAGCAATCTCAATCGCAACCTGCGTTTGAGCGTCGAACATCGCAGCCCGCGCGCCACCGCCTCGCTCGAGCTCGGCGCGTCCTCCCAGGATCTGTCGTATACCTGCAACACGCCGGTCGATTCGAACTGTCCGAATTCGGCATTTCCGACGCCGCCGCCGGGAATCAGCACGAATCCGCCCTACGCCCAGATGCTCTACGATCAGCACTGGATGGCAAGCCTACGTAACGTCGTCGGCGACGATCGCGCGCGGCTCGTTTACGGCATCGACCTCATGCGCGGCATCGCGCGCATCGACCAGGGGACCGGCGGCGGATCGCCGTCGGCCGCGGACAACGCGCCGATATTCGACGCCTACGCGCAAACGGCCGCCTACGTGCAATCGCAGTGGTTCGGCGCCCGCGGACAACAACTCTATGCCGGTCTGCGCGGCGAACGTGACGGCGGCGTCGGCGGCGCCTACTCACCCTCACTTGGCGGCGTGCTGCCGCTCGTTGGCGGCCTTGCGCTCAAGCTCAATGCTGCAACCGCCTTTCGCGCGCCGATGGCGGAGGAGTTGTACTATCCCGGATTTTCGAATCCCAATCTTGCGCCGGAACGCACGCGTGTCGGTGACGCAACGCTCGTTGACTCGTCGCTCTGGGGCGGCGTCAGCTTCGGCTGGTTCACAACGAGCGGGTCGAACCTGATCGTCTCGCCGCCGCCGCAATACATTCCAGAGAACGTGGGGCACGCATCGATCCAAGGCCTCTCGCTGGAAGTCGCCTCGCCGTCGTCGCGCGGCTTGAATGCAACGTTGGGTCTTACGAATCTCTATCGCGCGCAAGATCTCGATACGAACACGCGACTTCCCGGCCGCGGGCCGGTCTTCGCGGTCATCTTGGCGTTGCGATATCTCCCAGCCGCCGGCAGCCGTTTCGACGGATTCCGCATCGATGCCACGACGCAGGGCCCGCAAGAGAGCGCCGATCCATTCCTTTCGCCGATCTACGCGGTCTATCAACCGGCGACGTTCACCACCGTCAACGGTTCGATCGGCTATCGGATCGCTCCCCGGCTCGTGCTCACGTTGCGTGGTTACAATCTTGGAAACGAACGCTACGCGCTCTACGCGGGATACCCGATGCCTGGACGTTCCTTTGGCATCGAGGTGCGCAGCCGCTGAGCAGCCTCGTCAAGCTTCTCACTCTCTTCGCGTTCGCGCTGGCCGCCGGAACGGCCAGCCTGCTGGTCGGCGCAACGCCGCTCTCGATCGGGCAGATCGCGGGTCAGCTCGCACATCCGAACGAACCGGGCGTCCTCAACGCGATCGTTTGGCAACTGCGCCTGCCTCGCGTCTGCATCGGAGCGACCGTCGGCGCCTCGCTCGCACTCTGCGGCGCCATCTTGCAGGGGATGCTGCGCAATCCGCTCGTTGATCCGTATCTCACCGGCGTTAGCGCGGCGGCGGCGGCGGCGATCGCCATCGCGGTATTGGCAGGTGCGGCTACGTCGGTGACTCCTTTTGCCGGCTTCCTCGCGGGCTTCGGAGCGGCGGTTCTGGTCGCGGCACTCGCGCGCCGGGGCGGCGGCATCGACCCCAATCGTCTCATTCTCGCGGGAGTCTCGCTCTCGACGCTTTTCGCGGCGATCGTAACGCTTGCAATCGTGCGCGCTCGATCGAGCGATTATGCTAGCACCGTCCTCGCCTGGCTTGCCGGCTCGATGGCCGGCCGCAGCTGGCACGATCTCGCGGTCGCCGCACCATACGTCATCGTTGGAACGCTTCTGGCGTTTGCCTCGATCTCGCCGCTCAACGCGTTGCGGGTCGGCGAGCAGCGCGCTCGCGCGGTCGGCGTTGATGTCGATCGGGCGCAATGGGGAATTCTTGCGGCTGCGTCGCTGCTCGCGGCGAGCAGCGTGGTTCTGGCGGGGCTCGTCGGTTTCATCGGACTCATCGTTCCGCACGTGGCGCGCCGCGTCGTTGGTTCCGACGCGCGCCTGCTGCTCCCGGCCAGCGCCGCGATCGGTGCCGCACTCTGCATGCTCGCTGATGCGGTCTGCCGGCGAATCGTCGCGCCCGCCGAACTGCCCATCGGCGTCTTGCTCGCGTTTATCGGCGTGCCCGCCTTTCTCTATCTCTATCTTCGTCCGGGCGCGCCTGCGGGCCGGGGCACTGTGGGATGATCGAGCTGCGCGACGTCGCGCTCCAAATCGGCGGACATCCACTGTTGACCGGAATCAACGCTCGCATCGGAACCGGTGAGTTCGTCGCTGTGCTTGGTCCGAACGGCGTCGGAAAGACGACCCTTCTTCGCTCGATCGCCGGCTTGCACAAACCCAGCGCCGGAACAATCTTCATCGACGGCATCGCGAACGCCGACCTACGGCCACTCGAGCGGGCGGGGCGCGTCGCGTTCGTCACCGGCGACGAAGCAGTCTTCGAAGCGCTCAGCGTTGCCGAAGTCGTTGCGACCGGGCGCATTCCTTACCATCGTTGGTGGCAGTGGCGAGCCGGCGCCGACGACGAGCGCGCGATCGCGGCGGCGCTCGCGTCGGTACGCCTCGATGCGTTTGCGCGACGCCTCTTCTCTACCCTGAGCGCGGGCGAGCGTCAACGCGTTTGGATTGCGCTCGGGCTCGCGCAGGAGACACCGATCCTTCTTCTCGACGAACCGACCAGCCATCTAGACGTTCGCGTCGCGCACGAGATTCTCGAGTTGCTGCATGGACTCGCGCGCGCCGGCAAAACGATCGTCTGCGCACTGCACGACGTCAACGAAGCAGCCGCGTATGCCGACCGGATCGCCATGCTCGGCGAGGGGCGGCTGCTCGAATTCGCGAGACCCGACGACTTGCTCACGGGGCCTGCTTTGGAACGCGTGTACGGGATTCGAATGGAGCGCGTGCGGACCGCGAGCGGCCGGCTCCGCGCCTTCGTCTTAGGCAGTGACCGGTGACTAGTGATGCGTCGTCCGAACGTCCGAACCGAGGACCCAGCGGATGACTCCGCGGTGTTGACCGCTGGTAATCGTGACGCCGACCGCATCGTCGGGCGAGTGAAAGAGCGGCGAAACGACGTAGTTCTGCACGCACGAGAGCACCTGAGCGTGCGTGCCGGGCGCGACGAGGAGCGCGTGCGGCAGCATTGCCTGGGCTGCGTCGAACGAGGCCGAGTAGTATTCGCGCAATCGCGGGCGCGAATCCCAAATCAAGACGGAAGGGTCGTCGGTGGTGCTGTAAAGCACGACGTGAACGCCGCGATGCACTTTGCAGTCGGCCGAAGCGAAGCCAACGCCGGCGAGCCAGAGAACCATCAACGCCAACACCGCCTTACGCATCGGCGGGTTCTCCATCGAGCACCCGAATCGCGAGAATCGCGAGATCGTCGCGCAGCCGCCTGCCGCCCCGCTCCTTAACGTACGCAACGAGCTCGTCGGCGAGTTGCTGCGCGTGCGGGCCGGCGCGCGCAATCACCCCCATCGCGTCGTCGCCGAGCAGCTCTCCGGCTCGATTGCGGACTTCGGTTAGACCGTCCGTCGCGAGCACGAGCGTATCGCCGGGTAAAAGGTCGACCGTTTCGTTCGAAAACGGCTCCTCCATCACTCCAAGCACGGGGCCGGTCACGGGCAACTGGCGCACCCCGTTGCGACTCCGCACGTAGGTGCAATCGTGTCCGGCGCTACCATACTGCAAACGCAGCGTCGACGTATCGAGCACTCCAACGAACATAGAAACGAAGAGATACGGGTTCCCAACCGCTTTAGAGAAGGCGAGATTGAACTCGGAAAGGATCGCCGCCGGCTCGCTTTGCCGCAGCGCGATCGCGCGAATCATGAATTTGATGAACGCCGTTAGCACCGCTGCGTCGACGCCTTTACCGCTTACGTCGGCGATCAAGACCAGGGCTTGCGTGCTCGAAAGGCGGTAAACGTCGAAGACGTCGCCTCCGACCGCCATGTGATCGGTTGCGGAGAGGTACGCGCTCCCGACTTCGCAGTGGGGCAGCGGCACCGACTCGCTACGGAACGCCCGCTGCAGAATCTCGGTAACGGTACGCTCCTGTTCGAGCTCTCGGTTGGCACGCGAACGATACGCGTTGAAAAGAATGGCCAGCAACCCGAAGACGAGGAGCCAGAAGGCACGCCAGTAAGAAGACCGATCGAGCTGTTGCTGCGTGCTGTGAACGAGGGAGGCGTTGGTTGCCGCGAGCGTCTCGCGTATCGCAGCGACCGTTCGCGTTTCGTAATCGGAGAAGAGTTTGTTTCGCTTATCGAGCTCGACTAGCCGGTTCCTCGGGTTGCGTAAGAGTGGCGCGGCGACCTCGTTACGCCACTCAGATTGCAGCCGGGCGTAGTCGCCCAACAGCTGCGACGGACCGTACAGCTGCTGCGCGGCTAACGTCCTGCGAATTGCGTCCTCGGTCGCGGCGTAACCCGAAGCGGCTTGGCGGTATTGACCAACGTAGAACTCGTCGCGCGTCAGCGAGTAGCCTCGCAGCGAGTTTTCTTCGTCGATCTGCAGACGCAGCAACTCCTCTAGCTGGATCTGCGATTGCTGAATCTCCGCCTGGCGCGCAAACGTATTGTCGATTTGGCTGCGGGTTTCGAACGTCGCCTGCACGGCGAAAGCGAGCGTCAACAGGAGAAACGCCGTCATTAACAGCGCTCCGCTGACGCGTGCGAGCGGTGCGTTCTTCACAAAGGCGTCAGGAAAGCACAGTCGAAGAACGACGGGCTGTGCGCGTCCAGGTGAATCCCACGATTTTCAAATCCTACGACGTCCGCGGGGTTTATCCGTCCGAGCTCAGCGATGAGGTAGCATATGCCATCGGACGCTGCTTCGTCCCATTGCTCTCCCGGCGACCTTCGGCGGGCAAGGGTCGCGCAACCGTCGCCGTCGGCCGCGACATGCGCTCTTCGGGGCAAAACCTCTCGGGCGCATTTGCTCGCGGAGCGACCGAAGCCGGAGCCGACGTCGTGGACATCGGAATGGTTTCCACCGATGCGCTCTATTTTGCCGTGGGGGCGCTCGAGCTGGACGGCGGCGTCATGATCACGGCTTCGCATAATCCGGCCGAGTACAATGGCATGAAGTTCACTCGCGCGCATGCCGAAGCGATCTCGCTCGACACGGGCTTAGCGACGATCCGCGAACGCTTGGTCTCGGAGGAACTTCCTCCCAAGAGCGACATAACCGGCATCATCAGGCATCGCAACGTTCTCGACGATTTCGCGCAGCACTGCCTCAGCTTCGTGAACCGCGCCGCCATTAAACCTTTTCGGATCGCGGTCGATGCGGGCAACGGCATGGCGGGGGAGACAATCCCCCGCGTCTTCAAGAGCTTGCCTTGCGAGATACTGCCGCTCTATTTCGAGCTCGACGGAAGTTTTCCGAACCATCCGGCGAGTCCGATCGAACCGGAGAACATGCTCGACCTGCAGGCGCTGGTGCGCGAGCACGCATGCGACCTCGGCGTCGCCTTTGACGGCGATGCCGATCGGATGTTCATTGTCGACGAGAAGGGCGACTTGATCGACGGCAGCACCGTAACCGCCTTGGTCGCGCTCAATACGCTCAAAAAGCATCCCGGGGCTAAAATTCTTTATAACTTGATCTGCAGCCGGAGCCTTCCGGAGCTGATTGCAAAAGCCGAGGGAGTTCCAATTCGCTCGAAGGTGGGTCACTCGATCATTAAAGCCGTGATGCGCGAGGAAGACATCGTTTTCGGCGGCGAGCACAGCGGGCATTTTTATTTTCGCGACAACTGGTATGCCGACTCGGCGATGATTGCGCTGCTTCAATGCCTCGAGCTCTTCAGCCAAGCGGGAAGACCGGTGAGCGAGGTGATCGCGCCAATCGACACGCGCGTTCGCTCCGGCGAGATCAACAGCAGGGTGGCCGACGCCTCGACGAAGCTTCGCCAAATCGAGGAGCACTTTTCAACCGCGCAGATCGACCATCTCGACGGCGTAACGGTCTCCTATCCGGAGTGGTGGATGAGCGTGCGTCCGTCGAATACCGAACCGCTCCTCCGGCTGAACGTCGAGGGCGAAACGAAAGCGCTGATGGAAGCGCATCGTGACGAAGCCTTAGCACTGATTCGGAGCTAGAGAGCCATGGCAATGCTCCTGGGACCTGCTTTCATCGCCGTCGGTGACGGAACATCGACGTTCGGCCGGTTGGCCGTCGAGAACGGCCGCATTTCCGGCGTGCTTTCAGCCGACGGACCGTCGGAGTACCCGCTGCCCGCGGGGAGCACGATCGCTCCGGGATTAATCGACGTCCACACCAACGGGAGCGCCGAGTATCTCTTCAACCGCGATCAAGGCAACGCCGTCGGCATTACCGGCGCGTGCTACGCGCGTAACGGCGCAACGGGTTTCGTCGCGAGCGTGATGACCGCACCCTGGGAGTCGATGTTGCACGCCGCGTCGGAGGTCGCCGAAGCAGCGAATCAGCTGGAGGAGGATCTTCCCACAGGTGCGCGTTGCCTAGGGATTCATTTTGAAGGCCCGTTCCTCAATCCGAAGTTCCGCCGCGTTCACCGTCACGAATGGCTACTCGCTGCGAGCAAGGCGTACGCGCAAGAGATGGTCGACGCGAGCAGGGGTGCTTGCCTGTTGGTCACGATGGCACCGGAGATCGATGGGGCCACCGACGCACTGCGGGTCTTTCTCGAAAACGGCGTCGTCTGCTCGGCAGGACATACCGGTGCGCGCTATCGCGAAGGCATGCTCGCAATCGGTTTGGGCTTTCGCTCGCTAACCCATGCTTTCAACGGCATGCCCCCGCTCGATCATCGCGATCCATCGATTTTGGCGGCCTTTATCCAAGACCGGCGGACGCTCGTGCAAGTCATCTGCGACGGTATTCACGTTTCGCCGGTGATGATCGACATTCTGCACCGCACGCTCGGCGATCGCGTCGTGTTGGTCACCGACCACATGCCAGCCGCCGATCCCGGCTATCACATCGAAGGCGGCGTTATGCGAGCCGCCGACGGTACGATCGCCGGCAGCGCGTTATTCATCGACGAAGCGCTGCGCAACTATATGTCCTACGCACAGATCCCGTTCGCGCAAGCGATCGTCGCCGCGACCCACGCGCCGGCTCGCTTGATCCACCACGACGGCGAGATGGGGCGCATCACGCGCGGCGCTCGCGCCGATCTCTCGTTTTGGGATAAGGATTACCAAGTCGTCGCCACGATGGTGGGCGGCCGCTTCGTTTACAACCGCCTCGAAGTCGCCGTCGTTCCCTAGCTTGTTGCTGCGCGCGGCGCGGT